>Ga0213875_10000031_pt1 | contig 176367 bp, 157 predicted proteins | sample BarmaccomBMRX_R8_FD_160105 | JGI IMG/M metagenome (GOLD analysis project Ga0213875, IMG submission 160105) | Root-associated microbial communities from Barbacenia macrantha in rupestrian grasslands, the National Park of Serra do Cipo, Brazil - RX_R8 | ecosystem: Host-associated > Plants >... | reverse complement strand
GATCCGGCGGATCGGGCGGTGACACTCCTCTGTAAATAATTTGTCGGAAAGCTACCCCTCACCCAACGGAGATTGTCGACAAATCGAGTTGCCCTCTCCCGCAAGGGGAGAGGGCTCTCATACGACGACCTCGCTTGTGGCACGAGCAGCCGGCGCAGTCTTTGTAGTTGTGCCCTCTCCCCTTGCGGGAGAGGGCTGCGCCGACAGGTCAGCCATCTCGTTTGGGTGAGGGGTAGTGCACAATCGCGAAAGTAAAATCAGCCGCGCAGAACGCCGCTGGTCTTTTTGCCGACCTCGGCCACGATCTTTGCCCCCACCGCCTCGATCTCCTGATCTGTGAGCGTGTGGTCGCGCGGCTGCAAAGTCACCGCGATCGCGATCGATTTTTTGCCCGGATCGATGCCCGCGCCTTCGTAGACATCGAACACGTTCACGCTCGTGATCAGCTTGCGGTCGACCGATTGCGCCGCGCGCACGATATCGGCGGCCTTCACGGCGCGATCGACCACGAAGGCGAAGTCGCGCTCGATCGGCTGGAACGGCGAGAGCTCCAGCACGGGCCGCGCGCGCGTTGCTTTTTGTTTGGGCTGCGGAATCCGTTCGAGAATGGTCTCGAACACGACCAGCGGACCCTCGGCGCCGAGCGCTTCGAGCGTGCGCGGATGCAACTCGCCGAAATGCCCGAGCACGTTCTGCGGCCCGATCTGGATCGTCCCGGATCGCCCAGGGTGAAACCACGCCGGTCCGCCCGGCACCACCTGCAGCGCCTGGGCCGGTGCGCCCGCCGCGGCGAGCACCGCCAGCCCATCCGCCTTGGCGTCGAACGCGTCGACATCCTTCGTCGGGCTCGACCAGGTACGGCCGCCGCCGTTCGCTTTGGCGAGCCGCCGCCGCACGCCGGCCGCCGCGGTGAACTGATCCTCCGGCGCGTCGCCCTTGAAAATTTGTCCGATCTCGAACAGCGCGGTGTCGGCAAAGCCACGGTCGGCATTGCCTTGCGCGGCTTTCACCAGGCCGGGAATCAGGCTCGGCCGCATATCTGATAATTCGGCCGCGATCGGATTGGCGAGCGCCAGCACCGGATTGCCGCCGCCAAATAGCTCCGCCTCGCTGTGCGAAATAAACGACCAGGTGACCGCCTCTTCCATACCGCGCGCGGCGAGCGAACGGCGCGCCTTGCCCCGGCGCACCTGCGCCGGAGTAAGCACCGGCTTGGGCAGCGCGTCGCCGCGGTCGAACGGCGTCGACGGCACGCGATCGACGCCGAGGATGCGCACGACCTCTTCGACCACGTCGGCCTTGCCTTCGATATCGGGGCGCCACGACGGCACTGCGACTTTCACGGTCTCGCCATGGCCCGCCATGAAGAAGCCGAGCCGTTCGAGCACGCGCCGCACCTCGGTCGCGCGCGCCTCGAGTCCGGCGAGGCGCCGCAGTTCGGAGAGCGGGAAGTCGATCACGCGGTCTTCGCCGTGCGAATCGCCGGCAACGATGATCTCGGAGGGCGTGCCGCCGCAAAGGTCGAGCGCCATCTGCGTCGCAAGCTCGAGCCCCGGCACCATGAAATTAGGATCGACGCCGCGCTCGAAGCGGTAGCGCGCGTCCGAGGTGATGCCGAGCTTGCGGCCGGTCTCGGCAACGTTGGCGGGAACCCACAGCGCCGATTCGATCAGCACGTCGGTCGTCGCCTCGGAGCAGCCGGTCGCCTCGCCGCCCATTATTCCCGCAAGCGATTCGACATCAGTGCGGTCGGCGATCACGCACATCGTCTCGTCAAGCTCATAGGTGCGGCCGTCGAGCGCCGTGAGCTTTTCGCCGGCGCGTGCACGGCGAACCGTCAGATCGCCGGTGACCTTGGCGGCGTCGAACACGTGCAGCGGCCGCGCGCGATCGTAAGTAATGAAATTAGTGATATCGACGAGCGCATTGATCGGCCGCAGACCGATGGCGGTGAGCCGCCGTTGCAGCCACGCCGGCGACGGGCCGTTCTTGACGCCGCGTACAAGGCGCAGCGCGAAGCCCGGACAGAGCGACGGCGTCGTTCCGAAGTCGAGCGTCACGCCGACCGGGCAGGGGAACTCGCCTTTGACCGGCTTGATGGCTGAATCTTTGAACGCGCCGAGGTCGGCGGCGTAGAGATCGCGCGCGATGCCGTTCACGCCGGCGCAGTCCGGCCGGTTGGCCATGAGGTTTATTTCGATCGTCGGATCGTCGAGGCCGGCCCAGCGCGCGTAGGACTCACCGACCGGCGCATCGGCGGGCAAATCGATGATGCCGTCGTGATCGTCGGAAAGCTCAAGCTCCGCTTCGGAGAGCAGCATGCCGCGGCTCTCGACGCCGCGGATTGTGCCGACCGTGAGCGTCAGGTTCTTGCCGGGAATGAACGACCCGGGCGGCGAGAACACGCCCTTCATGCCGGTGCGCGCGTTAGGCGCGCCGCACACGACCTGCACCGGATCGCCTGAGCCGGTGTCGACCAGGCACACACGCAGGCGATCGGCGTTCGGGTGCTGCTCGCACGAAATCACCCGCGCAATCGTGAACGGCGCGAGCGCCTTGGCCTTGTCCTCGACCGCCTCGACCTCGAGGCCGATCATGGTGAGCTTCGTGACGATCACTTCCAGCGAAGCGTCCGTGTCGAGATGCTCCTTGAGCCACGTCAGTGTGAATTTCACGGGCTCAGGCCTCCCGCCAACGTGGGGAAGTCGAGCGGCCGGAAGCCGTAGTGGGCGAGCCAGCGCACGTCCGCTTCGAAGAACGGGCGCAAATCCGGCATGCCGTATTTGAGCATGGCGATGCGGTCGATCCCCATGCCCCAGGCGAAGCCTTGATATTCGTCGGGATCGAGGCCGCAGTTGCGCAACACGTTCGGATGCACCATGCCGCAGCCGAGGATTTCCATCCAATCCTCGCCCTCGCCGAAACGCACTTCGTCCTTGTCGCGGCGGCACTGGATGTCGACTTCGAGCGACGGCTCGGTGAACGGGAAGTAGGACGGTCGAAACCGCATCTTCACCTGATCGACTTCGAAGAATGCCTTGCAGAACTCCTGCAGGATCCATTTGAGGTGACCGAGGTGGCTCTGCTTGTCGATCACCAGCCCCTCGACCTGATGAAACATCGGCGTGTGCGTCTGGTCGGAGTCGCTACGGTAGGTGCGCCCCGGAATGATCACCCGGATCGGCGGTTTCTGCGCGTGCATCGTCCTGATCTGCACCGGCGAGGTATGCGTGCGCAGCAGCATGCGCGTGCCGTCCGGCTTGGGATTGAAATAGAACGTATCGTGCATGTCCCGCGCCGGATGACTGAGCGGGAAATTGAGCATGGTGAAGTTGTAGTCGTCGGTCTCGATGTCGGGACCTTCGGCGATCGCGAAACCCATGTCGGCGAAAATCGCGGTCAGCTCGTCGGTCACCTGGCTGACCGGATGAATGCGGCCGGTCTCGCTCGGCGGCTCGCGCACCGGCAAGGTGACGTCGAGCGTCTCGGTGTTGAGCCGCGCGGTGAGCGCCACATCCTTAAGGGCGCCGCGGCGTGCAGCGAGCGCGGCGTTGACGCGGTCCTTGAGCCCGTTGATCGCCGGGCCTCTCTCCTTGCGCTCCTGTGGCGTCATGGAGCCGAGGGTCTTCAGCAATTCTGAGACGGAGCCCTTCTTGCCCAGCGCGGAGACGCGCACGCTTTCGAGCGCCGCCTCGTCGGGCGCTGCGTCGATCGCCCCGGCGATCTCACGTTCGAGCTGTTCGATATTGGACATCGTCATCCTCGCGTAAGCGGGTTGTGCGTGCCCGGCGAGGAAAAAATCAAGCCCCGCCGGATGACAGAGCGGATGCTCCGTCGCGAGCTAGTGTCCCGATTCCGAAGTTCGCCTGATTTTGCGGCTGGTTCCGAAGCGAACTTCGGAATCGAAGGACACTAGCAACTCTATGATTCTAGTGCCGCTTTGAACCCGAAGTTCGCAACCGGACTCGCGGCTATTCTGACGCGAACTTCGGTTCGCGGCACTAGCGGGCCTCGGTAAGAACGGGACTGCGAAAGGTCAGGCGGCCAGCGCGGCCTTGGCCTGACCGACGATGGCTTCGAACGCCGCCGGCTCGCGGATGGCGAGGTCGGACAGCACCTTGCGATCGACCGCGACCCCGGCCTTGCCGAGGCCATCGATAAATCGACTGTAGGTGAGCCCGAACGGCCGCACGGCGGCATTGAGACGCTGGATCCACAGCGCGCGGAAGGTGCGCTTTTTGCGCTTGCGGTCGCGATAGGCGTACTGGTTGGCGCGCTCGACCGCCTGCTTGGCGATGCGGATCGTGTTCTTGCGCCGACCGTAGTAGCCCTTCGCGGCCTTGCGGATTTTCTTGTGGCGCGCGTGGGAAGTTACGCCGCGTTTGACTCGTGCCATGGCCGATCTCCTTCGAAAATGCCCGGGCGATCAGCCGTTGGGCAGCCAATTTTTCTTCACGACGTCGCCGTCGGTCTTGAACATGACGCGCGTGCCGCGGTGGTGGCGGATCTGCTTGGTGGTGCGCTTGATCATGCCGTGGCGCTTGCCCGCATGGGCGGACATCACCTTGCCGGTGCCGGTGATCTTGAAGCGTTTCTTGGCGCCGGACTTCGTCTTCATCTTGGGCATTTGGGTCATCTCCTCGACCGGCCGAGCCGACAAACGCGCACGCGCCCGTCCTGCGGGCGTGCTCGCGCTGGTTCGGCTGAGCAAAAGCGCCGCCACGGCAGCCCTTTGGCCGGGCGGCGGAAAGCGCGGCTATATGGCAGAAGCGGCCCGAAATGGCAACCGCCGGAACCTGCGTCCCGGCGGTCGAAAATGGATCTTAGCTGTTCAGCGTGGCGCCAGCACCATCACCATTTGCCGGCCTTCGAACTTGGGTTCCTGCTCCACCTTGGCGAGCGGGGTCAGGTCGTCACGAACGCGGTCGAGCAATTTGGTGCCGAGTTCCTGGTGCGCCATCTCGCGGCCGCGGAAGCGCAACGTCACCTTGACCTTGTCGCCTTCCTCGAAAAAGCGCCGCATCGAGCGCATCTTCACGTCGTAGTCGTGATCGTCGATCATCGGGCGGAATTTAATTTCCTTGATTTCGACGGTCTTCTGCTTTTTGCGCGCCTCGGCCTGCTTCTTCTGTTCCTGGTATTTGTATTTCCCGAAGTCCATCACCTTGACGACGGGCGGCGCGGAATTGGGGGCGATCTCGACCAAGTCGAGATTGGCGCCGGTAGCGGCTTCGAGCGCTTGCTGGATGGGAACGACGCCGCGGTTGTGTCCTTCGTTGTCGATCAACTGCACTTCGCGGACGGTGATCTCCTCATTGATGCGCGGGCCGTCCTTCTGAACGGGCAGCGCGACTCTCATCGGGCGACGAATGGCGAATTTCTCCTCTGTTGTTGCAACAATCCGGCGGTCGCCGCGGGCCCGTGGCGCACGTCCGAAGCAGTGAAGATCGGTACAAACCGGCCATAAGTCAACGCTAATGCGCACGCCACCGCGGGTGTCCCCAATTGCGCCCTGGCGGCGTCCAGAACCATAGGGGATCCGTCCGGCGACCGTCGGCCGGCAAGCGCATGATTTAGCTGGAGTTTGGCTGATCATGCGGCCCCTCGAACAGCGTGCTATAGACCGCGAGGGTGCTCGCGGCGATGTGCGCCGGTGCGAACGTCGCTAACGCAAACTTGCGCCCCTGCACGCCCATGGCTCGTAGGTCGGCTTTTTCGACCGCGGCCGCGGCGGCGAGCGTGCGGGCGAGCGCCACGGGGTCGTCCGGCGGGGTGAGCCAGCCGAGGCGGGCCTGCTCCGGCACCTGGGGAGGCGCCAGGACGTATTCCGGCACCGGGCCGATCGCGGGCGCGATGACCGGCCGCTCCATGGCAAGGGCCTCGGCGGCGACGAGCCCGAACAGGGGCGGCTCGACCGCCGGTACCAGGACGAGATCGGCGACCGCATAGGCAGCCGGCATGTCGGAGCAGGCGCCGACCCGCCGCACCATATGCGCCACCCCTTGCGACCGCGCGTGATCGGAAATGGCGCGGGCGTAATCGGGATGCGTGCGGTCGTCGCCGGCGAGCACGAACACATTGCCCAGCAGGCCGCCGTTGACCAGCACGCGGGCGATATCGACAAGTTCCAACTGCCCCTTGCGCGGGTCGATCGGGCCGGGCACGAGGACGACGCGTTCGCCGCGGCGGATTTTCCAAGCGCGCCGCAGCGCCGTCAGCCGCGCCGGCCACACCGCCACCGGATCGAACGCCTCGATGTCGATGCGGCGCGGGATCACGACCACGCGCGCGCGCTCAACCGGGTGATGCTCCAGCAACCGCTCGGCCAGATAGCCGGATGGCGCGATCACGCGGTCGCCGCCTGCGAGCGCGCGTCCGTAAGGCTTGTCGCGCCAGCGCGGCGGGTTGACCCCATGCACGTAGCTGTTGACGAGCCAGATGCCGGTGCGCGTGCGGGCGCCGGCGGCGCTACGCGCGGCGCCCTCGCCGCGGGCATGCACCAAATCGACCCGCTCGGCGCCGATGTACTCGATCAGTCGCCGGGTGCAGGCGCGCAAGCGCAGCGGATTGTCGGTGTCGCAATCGAGCCGCATCCACTCCGCGCCGAACGCCTGGATTTCGCTCACCAGCGGCCCGTCACCGCCCGCGATGATGGCGCGGGCGCCCGAGCGCAGCAGGGCGAAGGCCGTGTCGGCGGCCATGCGCGCATGCTGGTCCTCGACGAGCGCCGGCACGATCTGCAGGACCGTGGCGCCCGGCAGCGTGCGCGGCCGCGCGCGCCCGGCGGTGTCGTCCGCACTCATGGCGGGCTTCCGGCCAACGCGCGCGCGGGCGCGCTTGCGCCTGTCCCCGGCTTGATGCGATGGCCCCCGCTCTCGATCATGCCGACACGCTGTGAGACGAACATGAACAATTCTTGCCCGAAATATCTCGACTTAGGAACCGCGGCCGGAGCGCGCCGGATCGCGGTGCGGGCACAACTGGGCCGTGGGCCGGGGTTGCTTTGGCTCGGCGGATTCAAATCGGACATGCGCGGCACCAAGGCCGAGGCGCTCGCCGCCTGGGCTGGGCAGCATGGGCGCGCCTGCGTGCGCTTCGATTATTCCGGCCACGGCGAGTCGAGCGGCGATTTCGTCGATTGCACGATCGCAACCTGGGTCGAGGACAGCCTCGCGGTGTTCGACGCCTTCTGCCGCGGCCCGCAGGTCCTGGTCGGCTCGTCGATGGGCGGCTGGATCGCGCTCCTGATGCTGCGCGAACTCAAGCGGCGCGCCGCACCCGGCCGCTCGCCCGCGGCGACCGTGGCCGGGCTCGTGCTGATCGCGCCGGCGGTCGATTTCACCGAAGTGCTGATGTGGCAGAAGTTCCCGCCGGAGGTGAAGCAAACGATTGAGCGCGACGGTTTTTGGAATCGGCCCTCCGCCTATTCGGCCGAGCCCTATCGCATCACCAAGCGGCTGATCGAGGACGGGCGCCATCATCTGCTGCTCGGGGGCCTGATCGAGATCGGCTGTCCGGTGCGCATCCTCCAGGGCGCGCAGGACCCTGACGTGCCGTGGACGCACGCGGTCGAATTGTCCTCGCGGCTCGCCCAGGACGACGTGGTGCTCACCTTGGTCAAGGACGGCGACCACCGTCTCTCGCGTCCCGAGGACATCGAGCGGCTGCTGCATGTGATCGAGGAGTTTCAGTGAATAGTGAGTAGCGAATAGCGAATGGCAAGCACCGCCGACCTTTCTTCACTATTCGCTATTCGCCATTCGCTATTCGCGCGTTAAACAGGGCCTGCAGCCCCTCCCGGTAAGTCGGATAGACGAGGCATACGCCCAACGTTTGTTTGAGCTTCGCGTTCCGCACGCGACGGTTCTCCGCATAGAAACTTCGCGCCATCGGGCTCATGCCGGCGCGCGCCTCATCGAACGGGATTTCTGGAGGCGGCGGCTTCCCCATGAGGTCCGCCGCAAAAGCGATCACATCCTGGGGCGGCGCCGGTTCATCGTCGGCGAGGTTGAAGACGCCCGTGGCGCGTTGGGCAAAGCTTGCATCGATCGCCTGCGCAATGTCGGTTACGTGAATGCGGTTGAATACTTGGCCCGGCTTGACGATGCGCCGGGCCTTGCCTTCGGAGAGCGTCACGAGGGCATTGCGGCCGGGACCATAGATGCCGGCGAGGCGAAGGATGGCGACTGACTTGCCGTGCTGGTCGGCAAACCGGCGCCACGCTTCCTCGGCGGCGAGCCGCGCGGCGCTCCTCGCCGAGCCCGGGCGTGGCGCGCTCCCCTCGTCGACCCAGGCCCCGCCCGTGTCGCCGTAGACCCCGATCGTCGACAGATAAACGATACTGCGCGCACGTCCGCGCGCGATGTTATCGGCGAGGGATGCGAGCACCGGGTCGCCGCTTTGGCCAGGGGGAGCCGATATCAGGACCGCGTCGCTTTCTTCAACGCGCGCGACGACCTCCGGTGATGCCGTGCGGCCGTCAAATGGAATTATGTCGACGGTCCGAAGCCCAGGCGATCGTACAGAGCCGCGTAGCTCTCGTGTCGTGCCGACCACCCGATCGAATTTTTTGCCAAACATCCCGGCGTAACGGACGGCGCAATAACCTAGCCCGATGCAAACCAGGTTTCGCATCAGTCGGCGGTCTCACCGAGGGCCACGGCCCATTCATGTGCGACGGTCGGGTCGGCTTCGCTCCCGCGCCGCTGTGCGGCAATGGCCGCAAGCCGCTGCGGCGCGAGGCGGCCCAGCGCCCAGATCGCGGCCCCGCGCACGAGCGGCGCCGGATCACTAACCACCCGCTCGGCTTCGGCGGCAAGCGCGGCGTCGCCCGAGTTGCCGATCGCGATCAGCACATTGCGCACGAAGCGGTCGCGCCCGGTGCGTTTGATGGTGGTCTTGGCAAACAACATTCGGAAGGCTCGATCGTCGAGTCGCGCGAGATCGACAAGCTGCGGCCCCGCAAGCGCCGCACGCGCCGAAAGCTTCGCCTCGCGGCCCTGCTGCGCGAATTTGTTCCACGGGCACACCGCGAGGCAGTCGTCGCATCCGTAGATGCGGTTGCCCATGCGCGGCCGCAGTTCGTGCGGGATCGGCCCTTTGTGCTCAATCGTGAGATAGGAAATGCAGCGGCGGGCATCGAGCTTGTAGGGCGCGGGGAAAGCGTCGGTCGGGCAGACGTCGAGGCAGGCGCGGCAGGTGCCGCAATGGTCCTGCTCCGCTTCGTCCGGCGGCAGCTCGAGCGTGGTGAAAATCGCGCCAAGAAAAAGCCAGGAGCCGAACGCGCGCGAGACCAAATTTGTGTGCTTGCCCTGCCAACCCAAGCCGGCGGCGGCCGCGAGCGGCTTCTCCATCACGGCGGCGGTATCGACAAACACCTTCACGTCGCCACCGGCGCGGGCAAGAATCGCGCGCGCGACCGCCTTGAGCCGCGGCTTGATCACTTCGTGATAATCATCGCCGCGCGCGTAGACCGAAATGGCGCCGCGCGTGCGATGTGAAAGAATCTCGAGCGGATCCTCGCCGGGTCCGTAATTCACGCCCAGCATGATGATCGAGCGTACGTCCGGCCACAGCACGCGCGGATCGCCGCGCCGCTCGGCATTTGCCATCCAGTGCATGTCGCCCTGCGCGCCGGCGGCGAGAAATTCTTCGAGATGATGTTTCGCGCCACCGAGGGCGTCGGGCCGCACGACGCCGGCGACATCGAAGCCATGCGCGTGGGCAAGATGGTGAATGACGGATTTGAGTCCGTCGGGATCGTTCAGAAATCGAGGTCGGCGTAGGTCGCGGACGGCGGAATGCCCGGCAGGGTGTCCGCCAGGATCGTCCGGAACGACGGTCGCGATTTCACGCGCGCGTACCAAATCTTTGCGCCCTCGTCTTCGTTCCACGGCACATCGCCGAGATAATCGGCGATCGACAAATGGGCGGCTGCCGCGAGATCGGCGTGGCTCAGCCGCTCGCCGGCGAGCCAAGTCCGCCCCCGCATCAGCCAGCCGATGTAGGCAATATGGTAGCGGATGTTGCTGCGCGCCGCACGGATCGCCTGGGTGTCGGGCGGGCCGCCGCCGTGGTTGACCGACATATGGCGCTTATAGATTCTCTCGACAACGAGCAGGTTCGTCACTTCCTCGAAGAATTTGGCGTTGAACCAGCCGGTGAGCCGCCGCACTTCGACGCGCGTGCCCGGCTCGGTCGGCAGCAGCCGGCGGTCGTCGAGCTCGGCCCCGCGCGTCTCGTCGAGATATTCGGCGATCACGTCGGCGCCCGGCACCGCCGGGTGGCCCTCCTCGACCAGCACCGGCGTGGTGCCGGCCGGATTGAGCAGCAAGAAAGCCTCGCGCCGTTCCCACACCCGCTCCTCGACGAGCCGCGCCGAAACGCCGTATTCGCCCAGCATGAGCCGGACGAAGCGGGAATGCGGACAGAACGGATGATGGAACAACAGCGCGGTGACCGCGCCGGGCAGCGCGGTCGGCTCCGCATGGGAGAGGATCGGTTGCTCGGTCACGACTCACCCTATAGGAAAGCCCGGCGGATCGGGCAACCGTCGTCCCGACGCAATCCCCCGGAGAGCCGCCTGCATGCTGTTCGACATTGTCAAAGCGATCGTCCTCGGCGTGGTCGAGGGCCTCACCGAGTTCGTCCCGGTGTCGTCGACCGGTCATCTGCTGCTGGTCGAGCATTTCTTCGGCTTCGGCGACGAGACCTTCGGCAAGAGCTTCGCGATTCTTATTCAGTTCGGCGCGGTGCTGGCGCTGCTGTCGATTTATTTCCTGCGGCTGTGGAAGGTCGCGATCGCCCTGCCCTACGATCCCAAGGCGCGGCGCTTCGTGCTCGGCGTGCTGGTCGCCTTCCTGCCCGCCATGGTGATCGGCGCGCTCGCCTACAGCTTCATCAAGAGTGTGCTGTTCAATCCGTGGATCGTCTGCACGATGTTCATCGTCGGCGGCTTCGTGCTGCTGTGGGTCGATCACTTGCCGCTCAAGCCGCGCTATCACGACGCGATGGAGTTCTCGCTGCCGGCGTGCCTCGGCATCGGCTTTTGCCAATGCCTGGCGATGATTCCAGGCGTCTCGCGCTCGGGCGCCACCATCGTCGCCGCCATGCTGTTCGGCGCGGACCGCCGTTCGGCGACCGAGTTCTCTTTCTTCCTCGCCATGCCGACGATGCTCGGCGCCTTCGTCTACGAACTGCACAAGAACTGGGCGCAGATGGGCCAGAGCAACTGGGTCATCATTGCGGTCGGCTTCGTCGTCTCGTTCATCGCCGGCTGGTGGGTGGTCAAGCGGCTGCTCGACTACGTGTCGCACCACTCGTTCAGTTTGTTCGTGTGGTGGCGCGTTATCGTCGGCGCGATCGGGCTGGTTGGGCTGGCGGTGTTCGGATAGCAGACGACGGAAGACAGACGACGGATGACAGATACTCGTTACGCCGTTTCCGTCGTCCGTCGTCCGTCCTCTGTCGTCCGGCTGCCGAACTGCCCGTATTTGCGGAAGCGCCAGAGATACGTCGGCACGATCGCCTCGATCGTCGTGGGCTCGATGCCGAAGGCCGCGAGGGTGCGGCGCTCGCGTTGGGCTTGTTCGGAGACGACGTTGTCGACGCGCAGCAGCTTGACCTGATCGGGCGTGAGCAACGGCTTCGGCAGGAACTGCAGGAACGCCGCCTGTAACGATGCGAGCGGGAACGGCAGCGGCACCAACAAGCGCCGCCGGCCGGTCGTCGCCAGCACGAACGCCATGAGCTCGCGGAAGGTCTTCACCTCCGGTCCGCCGAGTTCATAGGGAGCGCCGCCCGCGGCTTGGCCGTCCACCGCCTGCGCGATCGCTTCGGCGACGTCGCCCACGAACACCGGCTGGAAGCGCGTGTGGCCGCCGCCGACGAGCGGCAGCACCGGCGAAAGGCGCGCCATCGCGGCGAAGCGGTTGAAGAAATCGTCCTCCGGCCCGAACAGGATCGACGGCCGGAAGATCGCCGCGCCCGGGACTGCGGCGCGCACGGCGTCTTCGCCCGCGGCCTTGGTCCGCGCGTATTGCGCCGGCGAATTGGCGTCGGCGCCGATCGCCGACACGTGGATGATGCGCGCGCCTGCGTCGGCTGCCGCCCGGGCGACCGCATCGGCGCCTTCGACATGCACGGCCTGGAAGGTCCGCGCTCCGCGCTCGAACAGGATGCCCACGAGGTTGACCACACCCTCGGCCTGGCGCACCGCCGCGGCGACCGAATCCGGGTAACGCACGTTGGCCTGGACCGCATGGATCTGGCCGACCCGCCCGAGCGGCTGGAGATGCCCGGCGAGATCGGGACGCCGCACCGCGACGCGGATGCGGTAGTCGCGCCGCGCGAGCGCGCGCACAACATGGCGGCCGAGGAAACCGGAGCCGCCGAAGACGGTCACGAGACCAGGCATCAGACCCTCAGGTATCGGGGATCAGGAATTCAGGCATCGGGTATCGGGGATCAGGTAATCAGGCAATAGTCCTGATCCCTGATACCTGACTGCTGATGCCCGTCACGTTGACAAGCCGATTCCCCCGCCCCTATGTCTCGGCCCGAGCCCAGGTGGCGGAATTGGTAGACGCGCTGGTTTCAGGTACCAGTGGTGAAAGCCGTGGAGGTTCGAGTCCTCTCCTGGGCACCACCCACCATTCGCTGAAATTAGCGCTGGCGCCCTCACCGGACCCGAGGTGAGGGCGTTTTGGTTCCTACTCTGTGCCTCCTGCACGCGATTTGTGAACTGCCCCCGCCGGTCAAACGCCGTCGGGCAGAGCGTGCCGAGCCACGGCGTAGCTGTGAAATTGGTGAACCGGGCGTGCCGCGTCTGAAAAATGATACAACGGCGCGCCGCCTAAAGTCGAGACAACAACGCGACCAGTTCGCTCTGTCGATGGGTATCGGTCTTGGCGAAAACGGCTTTCAACTGATTACGTGCTGTTACACAAGCGATGCCCAACTCTTCTGCTGCTTGCTCAGGCGAAATGCCGGCAGCGATAAGCGAAGCAAGCCGGGCCTCCGCCCGCGACAGGCCGAATGTCTGCACCAACACATCCGTTTGCGGGTGAGATTTGCGACTTAGATCGGACATGAGAAGTAACGCTCGGCCACCTACGAAAGGGGCGCGTGCCGCGCCGGCGATAGGCACAATTCGAATGAAGAGCGGTCGCTTGGCCCGGCGGCGAACAACGAACGTGGTAACGGCCAGCGGACCGGTGTCAGGCATTATGCACGATCGAGCGATGAACGCATCAAGTAGTGATTTTGCTTGCGGGTCGCGCACGAATAGACGACGACCTCTCACACGAAACTCATCGTCGAAAATTTCTTCTGCAGCTGCGTTCATATCGAGTACGAAACCGAGCCTGTCCAGCGCGATTGCCGGCTCACCAAGGCCGTCGAGCGCCCGCATTCCGCTGGTAAGCGCGATCCGGCCCACCGAAGAAGACAGCGTGGCCACCTCGGTCAGCCGCTCACGCAATGTCGAGAGCATGCGTGTTTCAGATGGCTCGAACGGCCCCGCGCGTTGGGTTCGTTGGAGTGTCAGCACCCAAAGCGCGCTGCCCGACCAAAACCCGATACCGGCAAACCATTTGAGGCCGAATGAGGCTAACAAATTCTGATAATAGTCCGAGCGCTCAATCTCTTCAGCCGTGTTGATATCTTGGTCCGTAACGACGCTTTCGCCGGCCAGCAGCCGGGGTACGCACTTTTGCCGTGCATCTCGTAGGTGCCAGCCTTCAGCGAAATAACGGCGAAAGAGCTCATCAATGCTCGCGGTGCGAGGAACGTCGGGAGTTCGCGCATCGCTTTGCAGCAATCCTGCGCCCGTAGCGCCTGCGGCAATGCAGATTTGCTCCATGATCTCCGGCCAGATCGTCGGGTTAATGACCGCATCGCCGAGCCGCGAGCTGACACTCAGCAATGCTTGTTCATCGACTACGGAAGTGCGCATTAGTATCCATCCTAGCGTTATCTGATAAATTTTAGGTTCGCCAAGGCCAAGTATTCGGCGTCTTAACAAGTAAAGCGAGTATACAGCTTATGATCCAAATGGATCAAGACACGGTGCTCTGACTTCTACAGGATGCCTGTTGCGATGAACTTCGAGCTAATGCCGTGCAGCGCGGAAGTACGCCGCAATGTCGCCGCGACTCCATCACCTCGTCATGTTCGAGGCGGGGCATGTTTGCTGGCGCTGGGTTACGGATGTGGCTAACCAAATGGGAGATTAAGATGCGCTTTTTGTTACTATCCGCACTCGCTTCTGTCAGCCTCCTTGGCAACTCAGATTTTGCCGCTGCCGCGGAACCGGTCGCAGCACCCGCACTTGTCGCTCCGCCTACATGCACTTTTGTCCTCGGTGATCCTTTTGATTTTAGTGGCCAGTTCACGGAAATCCCAATCCCGAACAACGAGACGGCGGAACTCTGTGTGCTTACGCAAGTGGCTACTGCAACGAGCTCGGGCGGAACCGGTCGCTGCATACTCCGCGTGACAGTCGATGCTAGCGGCACAAAACACTGGACAATGCAAATGCCTGGCCCTGCGGCTGGCTATGCAAATTGCGGAGCCGTCTGCGTAAAGTCGATTAAGTGTCGATAGCAGCTTCTATTCAGTGAGATCGCCAGCGAGAAGTGGTGATCCACTATTCCGCTGACAGCCACCGCACTTGGGCGCCTTCGGCGTAAGGATTCGGCGGTAGTATGCGCGAGGCCCGGGTGGTCAGACGATCGGCCGGCGGTTTGGTCGAGCCGCCCGACACGATCTCCGAGCAGCCAAACGTCGAGACTGCGGTCAGGCATCGTTCGTCTTGACGATGTTCGGCGGCGAAAGCTGCATCTCGATGCCTAGCGCGGCGAGCACGCGCATAATTTTGCCGATCTGGGCCGTTGGTTTGCCCTTCTCGATGTCGACGAGGAAGCGCACCCCAACGCCTGCGGAGAGCGCCAGCTTGGGCTGGGTGAGCCCGAGCGCGCGCCGCGTCTCGCGAAGGCTACGGCCCAAGGCCAGAGGATCTGAAACCGTGTAGATCATGATGTTTCCCGAGCGGGAAATTACCCATCCTGCGACCCTGGAACAAGGCTGAGTTTCCCGAGCGGTAAATTGTCTCCCTATCTGCTGATAGTCCCCAGGACTGGGCCGATGCGAGGTCGCGCCAAAATTTAGCTTTTCATTCAGGCGGGTTGGCGCAATGTATGGGCCGTACCATCCCGGCCCCGCGGTTTGCCCAATGAAATCAAGCATTACTCGGCCTGCCCGGCGCAAGGACGCCCGATGACGACGCGTCTCCACCGCAGCGACCTGCCTGATCTTTCCCGCTACCGCGCCTCCGTTGCGATCGATACCGAAACCATGGGGCTCGATCTCAATCGCGACCGGCTGTGCGTGGTGCAGCTCTCGCCCGGCGACGGCAGCGCCGACGTCGTGCAGATTCCGCCCAATTCAGGCGACGCACCCAATCTCACGCAGCTGCTCGGCGACCCGGCTGTCCTCAAGATCTTCCATTTCGCACGGTTCGACATCGCCAAGCTTTACCAGCGCTTCGGCGTGATGCCGGCGCCGGTCTATTGCACGAAAATCGCCTCGCGCCTCACGCGCACCTACACCGACCGGCACGGGCTCAAGGACTTGGTGCGCGATCTCCTCGGCATCGACGTGTCGAAGCAGCAGCAGCTCTCGGACTGGGGCGCCGCTGACCTGACCGACGCCCAGGTGTCCTACGCCGCGTCCGACGTGACGCACCTGCATGCGCTCAAGGAAAAGCTCGACGGGCTGCTGGCGCGCGAAGGGCGGGAGGACCTCGCCGCCGCCTGCTTCCGCTTCCTGCCGGATCGGGCGCGGCTCGACCTCGCCGGCTGGGCGGCCGAGGACATTTTTGCACATTCGTAAGATTGCCGAGCTACTTGGCGGCTAGCAAAGGGCGGCCGGCCCTGCCGCGGCCATATTCGCAGGCGATTTTTGCGCCTGCGGTCTGTAAGATGCGCCCGGGGGACGGCGGCTTCTTGGGGGTGCAACCGGCTTGCGATCGGAGCCGGTCGGAGGGGGAACTTGGCGGAAAAACACGCTTCCGCTCTTTAGGGACGGCTCGCCGATGAACCGTTCGGTTTTGGCGATGGAACTCAACGAGCGCGGCGCCGCGGGCTGGGTCGGTTCCAGCCGTCCGGGGCTTGATCGCGCGTTCCGCGCCGCCGCGCGGCACAGCCGGCGCGTGCGCTTCCTGCGCCTCGCCGTCCCCGCGCTGGTCGCCGTCGTCATCGGCGCCGTTGCGGTCTCCATGTGGTTCAGCCCGGCGCGGCTGCTGCCTGCGCTGCCGACCGGCGGCTCGCTCGGCTCGGTCGGCATATCGGGAAGCAAGATCACGATGCAGTTGCCGCGGCTCGAGGGTTACACGCGCGACGCCCGGCCGTACCAACTCACGGCAAAAACCGCGATCCAGGACCTGCTCAAGCCCGACAACGTCGAGATGGGCGAGATCCACACCAAGATGGAAATGGGCGACAAGGCGGTGGTCGAAATGTCGGCAAAGAACGGGATTTATCACAGCAAGGCCGACCAGCTCATCCTGCGTGACAATATCGTCGTGACCTCGACGGCCGGTTACGAGGGCCACCTCAGCGAAGCGGTCGTCGACATGCGCAGCGGTCACATCGTTTCCGACAAGCCGGTGGAGGTGAAGCTGCTCAACGGCATTCTCAACGCGAACCGCCTTGAGATCGAAGGCGAAGTGATCCGATTCGACGGCGGCGTGACCTTGGACATGGACGGGCACTCCTTGAGTTCGACCGCGGAGCGCGGCCGATGATCAGGTACACGCGAAATTTAGCCAGCGTCGCAGCCGTGGTCGTCGTCATGGCGGCCGGTTGGGCTGCCGCGGCGCAGAACGCCGAGCACCCCGTGCCGGTGAGGCAAATCAAGGTGATTCCCAGTCCACTTCCCGAGAACAGCGCGCAATCGATCAGAATCGCGTCCACCCGCGTCGAGGTGCACGATAAAGATCACTTCGCGACCTTCCTCGGCAATGTTTACCTCGTTAACGGCGACAGCATGCTGAAATGCAACAAGCTGCGTGTCTTTTATGAGGAAAACAGCAGCCCGGCGGCGGCGCCGGAATCAGGACAGACGAGTTCGACCAATCAGCAGATCACGCGGCTCGAGGCCGAAGGCGACGTGGTCTTGACACAAAAAGATCAGAGCACGACCGGCGACGGTGCCGTGTTCGACATGAAGGCCCATACGGCGATCATGACCGGCAACGTCGTGATAACTCCGAGAGGAGAGCCCGCCCGATGATCCGGTACACGCGAAAGTTAAGCAGCGTCGCAGCGGTGGCCGTCGTCATGGCGGCCGGTTGGGCTGCCGCCGCCCAGAACGCCGGGCACCCCGCGCCGGCGCCGGCGGCGCAAAGCACGGGGGTCGTGAGCCCGCTGTTTTCCCAAGATAGCGACCAGCCGATCAAAATCACGTCCATCAGCCTCGAGGTGCGCGACAAGGAACACTTCGCGACCTTCTTCGGCAATGTTCACGCGATCCAGGGCGACAGCACGCTCAAGTGCAAGAAGCTGGTCGTGTTTTATGAGGACAACAGCGCCCCGGCAGCGGCACCGAAGCCCGGGCAGAAATCGTCCAGCAATCAGCAGATCAAACGGCTCGAGGCCAAAGGGGGCGTCGTCATCACGCAAAAAGATCAGACCGCGACCGGCGACGACGGCGTCTTCGACATGAAGACCAACACGGCGATCCTCACCGGCAACGTGGTGGTCACGCAAGGCGACAACGTCGTGCAGGGTGATCGGCTGATCATCGATATGACCACGGGCGTTTCGCGGTTCGAGGCCGATAAATCGAGTAAGGGCGGCGTCAAGGCCCTGTTCAAGCCCAACAGCCCGCCCAGCGGGCCCGGTGCGGCGCCCGGCGCCGGTGCCAAGGAAGCCAAGCCCTCGGCGCCGATGAAGATAAATTAATGATCAGTAATCAGTGATCAGTGATCAAGACATTCAGGAAACGAGCTTGCTCCACGAACCGATTACTGGTCACTGTTCACTGATCACCGATCATTGAGGTTCGTGTGCTCGCCGATATTCTCGCGCTGTTCCGACGCCCGGCTTCGGCGCGCAAACGCAAGCCGGCGCCCAGCGGCTGGCGTGCCGATCTGCGTCCGGTCGAAGGGCCGATGCTGGAAGAGCCGCGCACGGCAGGCGCCGCGCCGCGCCGCGTGCGCAAGGACCGGCGCGGGCCGACGGCCGTGCGCCGCGCCGACGCCGACGGCTATCTCGCCGCGCACGGGCTTGAGAAAAGTTTCGGTGCCCGCAAGGTCGTTCGGGGCACGAGTCTTTACGTGCGCCGCGGCGAAGCGGTCGGTTTGCTCGGTCCGAACGGCGCCGGCAAGACCACCGTTTTTTATATGATCACCGGCCTGATCCCCGCCGACCGCGGCCGCATCGAACTCGACGGCTACGACGTCACCAAGCTGCCGATGTATCAGCGCGCCCGCCTCGGCATCGGCTATCTGCCGCAGGAGGCGTCGATCTTCCGCGGCCTCAATGTCGAAGACAACATCCGCGCGGTTCTGGAACTGGTCGAGCCGGACCGCCGCAAGCGCGAGCGCGACCTCAACGCGCTGCTCGATGAGTTCAACATCGATCGGGTGCGCAAGACCCCCTCCATCGCGCTCTCCGGCGGCGAGCGGCGCCGCGTCGAAATCGCCCGCGCGTTGGCGACGCGGCCGGCCTACATGCTGCTCGACGAGCCGTTCGCCGGCATCGACCCCATCGCGGTGGGGGACATCCAGGCGCTGGTGCGGCACCTGACCCAGCGCGGCATCGGGGTCCTGATCACCGACCACAATGTACGCGAAACCCTCGGCCTCACCGACCGGGCCTACATCATCTACTCCGGAGAGGTACTGATGGAAGGCCGCGGCGAGGATATCGTGAACGATCCCGAGGTGCGGCGACTTTACCTCGGCGAGGAATTCCGGCTTTAACCTGTATTCGCGACCGGCTTTAACTTCAGTTTTCCAGGGGTCGTGTAGGCTGCCGAAAAAGGTGGCATCAGTACGGGTGCAATCTCCCGGCGGATTGTCTACAGAGAACCCATGGCGCTGACGCAAAAACTCGAAATCCGGCAGAGCCAGGCGTTGGTGATGACGCCGCAGCTGATGCAGGCCATCAAGCTGCTGCAGCTCTCGAACCTGGATCTCGCCGCCTACGTGGAAGGGGAGCTTGAACGCAATCCTCTGCTCGAGCGCGTCGCCGAGGGTGAGAGCGAAGCCGGTCCCGCCGACGCGGAAGGTCCGCGCGAGGACGCGGGCGATTGGTCGAGCGCGGACGGCGCCATGAGCCCCGGTGCCATCGAGGAGCGCCTCGATACGAGTCTCGACAACGTATTCCCGGACGATGCGCCAGCAACGCCGGCGCGCCCCGGCGCCGAAGGCCCGATGGCTTATTCGCAATGGGCGGGAGTAGGCGCGGGCGGGCGTGAGGACAGCGATTACGACCTGGAAGCCTTCGTATCGGCGGAGGAAACTCTCGCCGATCACCTCGCCGAGCAGCTCGCATTGGCGATCGTCGATCCGGCGCGGCGCATGATCGGCCAGTATCTGATCGATCTCGTGGACGAGACCGGTTATCTCAGCGGCGACCTCGCGGCCGTCGCCGAGAAGCTTGGCGCGCCGCTCGTCGAAGTCGAGACGGTACTCAAGATCCTGCAAGGCTTCGAGCCGCTCGGGGTATGCGCGCGCGATCTGCCCGAATGCCTCGCGATTCAGCTGCGCGAACGCGATCGTTTCGACCCGGCGATGCAGGCTCTGATGGCGAACCTCGATCTGCTGGCGCGGCGCGATCTTACCGGCCTGCGCAAGATTTGCGGTGTCGACGAGGAGGATCTCGCCGAGATGATCGCCGAGGTGCGGCGGCTCAATCCCAAGCCTGGCCTCGCGTTCGGCTCGACCCTGGTGCAGCCGATCGTGCCCGATGTGTTCGTGCGTCCGGGACCAGACGGCGGGTGGATCGTCGAGCTTAATTCCGACACGCTCCCTAAAATCCTCGTCAATCAAAGCTATCACGCTGAGGTTTCCAAAACCGCGCGCGGCGATTCAGATAAAGCCTATCTCGCCGACTGCCTGCAAACCGCGACCTGGCTCATCCGTGCCCTCGACCAGCGCGCCCGCACCATCCTGAAAGTCTCGACCGAGATCGTGCGCCAGCAGGATGCCTTCTTTGCCCATGGCGTCCGGCATTTGCGGCCGCTTAATCTCAAGACCGTGGCAGACGCGATCGGCATGCACGAATCGACCGTGTCACGCGTCACCGCCAACAAATACATGGCGACCAACCGCGGCATTTTCGAACTGAAATATTTCTTCACCTCCGCGATCGCCGCCGCCGACGGCGGCGAGGCGCACTCGGCCGAGGCGGTGCGTCACCGCATTCGGCAAATGATCGAGGGGGAAAGCCCAAAGGACGTGCTGTCCGACGACACCATCGTCGACCGGCTGCGCGAGGCGGGCATCGACATTGCGAGGCGAACCGTCGCAAAATACCGGGAGGCCATGCGCATACCCTCCTCGGTGCAGCGGCGCCGCGACAAGCAAGCGGCATTCGGTGCGGCGGGGTAGACATTACGACCTGAAACGGGGGCTACATGCCGTTTCGCGTCTCGGGCAAGAACATCGACGTCGGGGAGGCCCTGCGCCAGCGGGTCAATGCCCGGCTCGTCGAAGCCGCGGAGAAATATTTCGACCGCGGCTATTCCGGACATGTGACGATCGGCAGGGACGGCTTCGGCTTCCGCACCGAGTGCGCCATGCATCTCGATTCCGGCGTTATGCTCGAAGCCGAGGCGATGGCGGCCGACGCCTACGCCAGCGCCGACCAAGCGGCGGTCCGGCTCGAGAAGCAACTGCGGCGCTATAAACGCCGTCTTAAAGACCGCCAGACGACTCGCATTGATCGCCCCCGGCGCTAGGACGGATCACACGATTCGTAGGGTTAAATGCCTCTCAGTCCTACGAGGTTTCGGCGAGCCGGGCGCGGCCATTGACGGCCGAACGCCTCCTCCCTATGGTCCGCCGCCTTTGCCGAACTGAGGCGAGCCCGATGGGCATTGGGGTGTCGGCAAAGATCACGCTCCGCGAATAAACATCGAACGTCTCCCGATCTCTGGACCGGTATTCATGCCGCTCACCGACCTTGTCGCGCCGAACGCGGTCATTCCGGCATTGAAGGTCACCAGCAAAAAGCAGGCGATCCAGGAGTTGTCCGCCAAGGCCGCGAAGCTCACAGGCCAAAGCGAGCGGGTGATTTTCGAGACGCTGCTGCAACGGGAGAAGCTCGGCTCGACCGGCGTCGGCAACGGTATTGCCATCCCGCACGGCAAGCTGCCCAAGCTGGAACGATTGTTCGGCTTGTTTGCCCGGCTCGACCGCCCGGTGGATTTCGAGGCGCTCGACGGGCAGCCGGTCGATTTGATTTTTCTGCTGCTTGCCCCGGAAGGCGCGGGGGCCGATCACCTGAAGGCGCTCGCCCGGGTTGCGCGGCTGTTGCGCGATCAGGACATCGCCCGCAAGCTGCGCGAATCTCGCGATGCCGAGGCGCTCTTCGCGGTGCTTGCGGTCAACCCGTCCGCCGCCGCCTGAATAAACTCTACCGGATCAATGCACGCTGACGGTATCGAGCTGGTGGTGCTCGGCGAGCGCCACGGCTGCTTCGCGGCTGTCGGTGATCATGATCGCGGTGCCGTCGGCGGCGCTGAGCGCGAAGAGCGCGAGGCCTGGCTCCAAGTCCGGTGCATCCGGATAGATGAACGGCACGTCCTCGGAACGGATCGGCCGGATATAGGCGACCTTGGTGCCGCCAAGAATCGCGAAGGCTTCGGCGGACATGGGGGAACGCGATTGAACCGGGTCACTCATGGCCTCACCTCCTCGACCATGTGCGTTGGTCGCGCGTGGCCGCAAGGCGGTTCAATCGCCTTTCCGTTCAATCGTCTGTGAAAAAGCCCACACAGCCCGGCTTATTGGAGCGTGATCTTTTCCAACCTGCCCTCGCCCGCCGAAGCGTCAAGCCAAACGAGAAATCGTGCAAAGGGCTTCGCGCAGGCCGGAAACCGGTACCCACTTTTCGGGATCATGCTCGGGAGGGTGCAATCAGTGCACGCTCACCGGCTCGAGCTCGTGGCTCCAGGCGTTGGCGACGGCCGATTCACGGCTGTCAGTGATCACGATGGGCGTGCCGTCGGCGCCATGCAGCGCGAACAGCTTCGTGCCGGGATCGAGCTCCGGCGCCTGCGCCTGCGGAAACAGGCGCTTCACGTCGTCCAGGCTGATCGGCTTGACGTAGGCGATCTTCCCGCCGCCGAGTGCCGCAAGGGCTTCCGGCGAGAGGGGAAGTTGGTGTGCTTGTTCGTTGGTCATGGCCCTCGACTCCTTTCCGGTCGAGTCCGGTTCTCCGTCAGTCGTGCTGCTTGATGGCGATCGTCTTGATCACGCGCTCGGGCTCCGGACGCGCGAGGTCGATCGACAGCAGCCCGTTCTTCAGGTCGGCGCCGAGCACTTCCATGCCGTCTGCGAGCACGAAGGTGCGCTGGAACTGCCGCGCGGCGATGCCGCGATGCAGGTACTGCCGGCCCTTGTCGTCCTGCTGGCGTCCGCGGATGACGAGCTGGCTCTCCTCGATGCTCACGTCGAGCTGGTCGCGGGTGAAGCCGGCGACCGCGAGCGTGATGCGAAGACGCTCGGGAAACTCGGCATCGCGGGCGAGCCGCTCGATGTTGTAGGGAGGATAGCCGTCGGCCCCCTTGGTGACGCGGTCGAGCACGCGCTCGATCTCGTCAAATCCGAGCAGGAACGGACTGGAAAGCGACGGAACTCTGGACATCTGTTGCAAAGTCCTTGTGAGCGACTTTGCCGGGGCCCATGCGGCGCCCCGGTAGGGGAAATATGGGGAGCAGCGGTTAAAGGTGCAAGAATCGGCCCGATTGGCCGCGGATCGGCGTAAACGGCCGGCAAAAATCGAGATTCAGGCGGAAAGGCGCCATCCGGCCATTGAGAACAGGTGCAGCCGGTCCGGCGCGGCGAGGGCTCGTATCCGGTCGCCCAGTGCCGGTGCGGAGGTACCCGGTACGCGCACGATGATCTCGCCGCGCCCCACAGTGGGGCTGCCATAGACGAAGCTCTCTGGGCCAACCCGCTCGACCGCCGTCACGGCAAGGTCGAGCGCGAGGCCGGCCGGCGGTCCCGGATGCGAGCCGTCGAGCTTGAGGTCGTCCGGCCGCACGCCGATGAAGGCGCCTTCCGAGGGCACGGCGCGCCCCGGCGCCATTGAGGCCGCTTCGGCCGCGGTGACCGCGAGCAGGTTCATGGCGGGGGCGCCGATGAAGGCCGCGACGAAGGTCGAGGCGGGTTTCTCGTAGACGTCGAGCGGCGCCCCGATCTGCTCGACCTGCCCGGCGTTCATCACCACCAGGAGATCGGCGAGCGTCATCGCCTCGAGTTGGTCGTGGGTCACGTAGATCGACGTGGTGGCGAAGGCGCGCTGAAGCTTGCGGATTTCCACGCGCATCGACACGCGCAGCTTGGCGTCGAGGTTCGAGAGCGGCTCGTCGAACAGAAAGGCCTTGGGCTGGCGCACGATCGCGCGCCCCATGGCGACGCGCTGGCGCTGCCCGCCGGAGAGCGCGCGCGGCTTGCGGTCGAGCAACGCGGCGATCTCGAGCGTCTTCGCCGCCTCGCGCACGCGGCGGTCGATCTCGCCCTTCGGCACGCGGCGATTGCGCAGCCCATAGGCCATGTTGTCGTAGACGCTCATGTGCGGATAGAGCGCGTAGTTCTGAAACACCATGGCGATGTCGCGGTCGGCCGGCTCGCGCGCGTTGACGACCTCGCTGCCCAGCGCGACTTCGCCGCCGGTGATGGTTTCGAGCCCTGCCACCATGCGCAGCAACGTCGACTTGCCGCAGCCGGATGGCCCGACCAGCACGCAGAACTGGCCATCGGGAATCGTGAAACTCACGTCGCGCACGGCCGTGACCCCGCCGGGATAGACTTTCGTCACGTTGCGCAGCGCGACTTCGACCACGTCATTTCTCCGTTTATCTTTTGCGCATGATCTTGTCCGAAAACCGGTATCCACCCCGCATCTCGTGCGGGGCAGGCTTTTTCGGGATCATGCGCTGAGCCTTCCGCTCTTGAGCAGGTCGGCAAGCCCGCCTGCCAAACTTTCGAGAATCTTCTCGCCCTTGGCACGGCTGGCGCGGCGCGCGTCGCCGTTGACGCCGCTCGTTGTGACTTCTTTGAACGAACGAAAGCGTGCAGGCACCGTGCGCCATTCGTTCCGCGGATCGCGTCCGCTGAAGGCCTCCGCGATGCGTTCGTGCCGCACGAGGTCTGGGGCAACGACCATCATCAGCGAGGTCTCGACCTCGCAGGCGTGCTGGACGCCTTTCTGATCTTCGAGCAGCGGCGCGATGTCAGTGCGCGGCAAATCGAAATAGCCGGCCGTGAAGACCCGCAGACCCGTCTCGCGCGCGAAGTCCGGCAAAAAGGCATTGAGCGCGGCGGTGTTGCCGCCGTGGCCGTTGATGATCAGCACGCGGCTGAAGCCGTGCCGCTCAATGCTCCTGAGGAACGCGAGCAGGCTGGCGCGATAGGTCGGAATGTCGAACGTAAAAGTGCCGCCGAACGCCATGTGATGTTCGGCCATGCCGCACCAAACCGTCGGCGCCACGACGACCGGCACATTGGCTGCGGCCTCTTCGGCGGCGGCGCGGCACACGGCCTCGGTCAGAATGGTGTCGACGCCGACCGGCAGGTGCGGCCCGTGCTGCTCTATCGAGCCGACCGGCAGGATCACCATCGCATCGGCCGCCGCCTTGGCGCGCAGCTCCTCCGCGGTCAGCTCCTTCCACATCACGCGTTCAGGCATCGCTTCATTTCTCCGTCTCGACCAGGCCTTTGACGAACAGCCGCTGCATGGCGAGAACGACGATCACGGGCGGCAGCAGCGCCAGCATGGTTGTCGCCATGACGAGGTGCCACAGCGGCGTGGCGTCGGCCGCGCGGGCCATGCGCTGGATGCCCATGACGATGGTGTAATAGGACTGATCGTTGGTGACGAGCAGCGGCCAGAGATACTGGTTCCAGCCGTAGATGAACAAAATGACGAACAGCGCCGCGATGTTGGTGCGCGAGAGCGGAATCAGGATGTCGCGCAGGAAGCGCAGCGGGGTCGAGCCGTCGATGCGCGCCGCTTCGGTGAGTTCATCCGGGATGGTCATGAAGAATTGCCGGAACAGGAAGGTGGCGGTGGCGCTGGCGATCAGCGGGATCGAGAGGCCCGCGTAGGTGTTGAGCAGCCCGAGCTGCGAGACCACCTCGAACGTCGGCAGGATACGCACCTCGACCGGCAGCATCAGGGTGAGAAAGATGATCCAGAACGCCGCCGCCCGGAACGGAAAGCGGAAATAGACGATCGCGAAGGCGGAGAGCAGCGAGACTGCGATTTTGCCGACCGCAATCAGCGTCGCAACGATCGCCGAATTGATCAGCATGCCGGCGATCGGCGGCGCGCCGGCGTTCGAGAGGCCCTCCGAGAGGACGGCGCTGTAATTGGCAAAAAACTGCGAGCCGGGCCATAGCGGCAGCCGCCCCGCGACGAAATCCGCGCCCGGATAGGTCGAGGCCACGAATGCCAGCCACACCGGCGCCGCCATCAGGGCCGCGCCGAGTATCAGCGTCGCGTGCGCGGTGACAGTGAGGATAGGCCGGTTTTCGACCATATTAGTAGTGCACCCTACGCTCGATGAAGCGGAACTGAACGAGCGTGAGCGCGACCACCACCGCCATCAGCACCACCGACTGCACCGCCGAGCCGCCTAGGTCGAGCGCCTCGAACCCGTCTCTGAACACCTTATAGACCAGGATCGTGGTCGCCGTGCCCGGGCCGCCGCCGGTTGTGGCGTGAACGATGCCGAAGGTGTCGAAGAAGGCGTAGACGATGTTGACGACGAGGAGAAAGAACGTGGTGGGGCCGATCAGCGGCAAGATGATGGTGCGGAAGCGCCGCACCGGCCCGGCGCCGTCGATCGCCGCCGCCTCGATGAGCGATCGCGGGATCGATTGCAGCCCCGCGAGGAAGAAGACGAAATTATAGGACACCTGTTTCCACGCCGCCGCGATCACAATGAGTAAAAAGGCCTGGCGCGCGTCGAGCAGATGGTTCCAGGCGATGCCGAAGCGCGACAGCACGTAGGCGAATATTCCGATCGTGGGGTGAAACAGAAACCACCACAGCACGCCGGCAATCGCCGGCGCGACCGCGTAAGGCCAGATCAGCAGGGTCGTATATGCGGTCGCGCCGCGGATCACCCAATCGGCCATGGCGGCGAGAAGCAGCGCAACGCCCAGCGCAATCGCGGCGACGACAAGCGAGAACACCGCCGTGATGGCGAAGGAATCGAGATAGGCCGGGTCGGCCAACACGCGCCGGAAGTTGGCGAGCCCGACGAACTCGGTTTTGAGCCCGAACGGGTCCTGCTGCAACACGGATTGATAGAGCGCCTGGCTGGCCGGCCAGATGAAGAACACCAGCGTGACGGCAAGCTGCGGGGCGACCAGCAAGGCCGGCACCCCGTAACCCCCGAACGTCACGCGTTTCGTTTGCATGCCGGTGGCCTAGAGCATGATGCCGAAAAGTGGGTACCGGTTTTCGGAAAACATCATGCTCCAACAATAACCGCGTTCCCGCCGGCTCACATGTTCGCCTTCTCGAAGGCCCGCAGCAGGTCGTTGCCGCGTTTGACGGCCGCATCAAGGGCTTCCTTGGCGGTCTTCTTGCCCGCGAAGGCCTGCTCCAGCTCTTCCTCGATCACGTCGCGGATTTGCACGAACGAGCCGAAGCGCAGTCCCTTCGAGTTCTCGGTCGGCGGGTTGAGCGTTATCTGTTTGATCGCCGTGTCGGTCCCCGGGTTCTTGTCGTAGAAGCCCTGCGAGCGGGACAACTCGTAGGCGGCGAGCGTGATCGGCAGGTAGCCCGTGTTCTGATGCCACCACGCCTGGGTTTCCGGCCGCGACAGGAACGTGAAGAACTTGGCAACGCCTTTGTATTCGGCCGCTGGCCGGCCCTTGAGCACCCACAAGGTCGCCCCGCCGATGATCGAGTTCTGCGGCGCGCCTTTCACGTCGGCAAAATAGGGCAGCATGCCGTAGCCGAGATCGAACTTGCCGTTGGCAAGTATGTTGGCGCGCGCGGCCGACGAACCGAGGGAAATACCGCATTCGCCGGAGAAGAACTTCGGCTGCGCCTTATCGGTGCGGCCGCCGTAGTCGTAGAGCTTGGTCTTCTGCCAGTCGGCGAGCATCGCGATTTCTTTTTCGACCAGCGGATTGTTGATTTTCAGCTCGGTGTCGAGCCCGCCGAAGCCGTTGGACTTGGTCCCGATCGGGATGTTGTGAAAGGCGGAGAAATTCTCCACCAGCACCCACGACGGCCACTCGTTGGTGAGCCCGCAGGTCGTGCCGCCCGCCTGCAGCTTCTTCACTGCGCTCTCCACATCGGCCCACGTGCGCGGCGGGGCGTTCGGGTCGAGTCCGGCTTTGCGGAAGGCGTCCTTGTTGTAATAAAGGATCGGCGTCGAGGAATTGAACGGGAACGACAGCATGTTGCCGTTGGTGTCGGTGTAATAGCCCGTCACCGCTGGCAGGAAAGCCTTCGGGTCGAACGGTTCGTTCTCATTTTTCATCAGCTCGTACACCGGATAGACCGCGCCGCGCGCGGCCATCATGGTGGCGGTGCCGACCTCGAACACCTGGAGCAGGGTGGGATTCTGGCGCGCCCGGAAGGCGGCGATCGCCGCCGTCATCGCCTCCGGATAGCTGCCCTTGTAGACCGGAACGACCTTGTAATCCGCCTGCGACGCATTGAAATCGTTGGCGATCTTCTCGAGCTTCTGCCCGAGGGCGCCGCCCATCGCGTGCCACCATTGAATCTCGGTAACGGCGCCGGCCGGCGTCGTGATGACGGCTGCGAGCACCGCGGCAACGCCCGCCGCGAAGCGACGAATCCACATAGCGTTCTCCCTTGTTCCCCGGCGTGAGGCGCGGCCCCCGTTATCAGCAAGGGGTGACGCGTCAGTGACGCCAAGCCCATTCTAGGCCGGTGTAAACACGCGGCGGAAGGGGCCGCATACCGCTGCGAGAGGTTTACTTGGCGACAACGGCGGCAAGCCGCGCCGCTGCTGGCACGATCAGCTGCCGGGGAAATCCGCTGAAGCCGAGCATCAGCCCCGGTCGCGGTGAGGCCACGCGATAGAACCGGCTGATTGCGCGTACGACGATGCCCGCCTGCTGCGCCGCGCTCTCGACGGCGATGTCCGACGTGCCGTCTTCGAGATAGGCGACGAGGTGCATGCCCTGGTCCGGCACGTCTACCTTGAGCCGGTTGGCAGCGCGGCGTGCCAAGGTCTCCGCCAGGGCGTCGCGCTGCCCGCGATACATCTGGCGCATGCGCCGGATGTGCGAAGCGAAGTGGCCCTGCTGCATGAACGCGGCAACCACCGCCTGGTGCAAGGTCGGCGGCTGACGGTCCATCAGGTAGCGGGCGCTCACGAACGCCGGCAGCAACGCCGGCGGGACCACCGCGTAGCCGATACGCAGCCCGGGAAACAGCGCCTTGTTGAGCGTGCCGACGTAGATCACCCGCCCGTCCGCTTCGAGGCCCTGCAGCGAAGCGAGCGGCGGGCCGGAGTAGCGGAACTCGCTGGTGTAGTCGTCCTCGATGATGAAGGCGCCGCTCACCCGCGCCCAGGCGAGAAGCTCGAGGCGCCGCGCCATCGACAGCGCCACGCCGGTGGGAAACTGGTGCGACGGCGTGACAAAAGCCGCGCGCGCCTTGGGCGCCGCGCGCCGGCCAGCGGCGATCACGAGGCCCTGGGCGTCCACCGGGATCGGCCGCGGCCGGGCGTTCGCCAGCAGCAACTGCGCGTAGGTCAGCGGGTAGCCGGGATCCTCGACCCACACTTCGTCGCCGGGCGCGAGCAGCACGCGGATCGCAATGTCGAGTGCCTGCTGGGTGCCCGCAGTGACGACGATTTGCTCGGGCTCGCAGCGCACGCCGCGCGCCGCGCGCAGGTAGTCGGCGAGACTCTGCCGCAGCTCGATCAGCCCCGCGGGATCGCTGTAGCCGAGGTCGTTCGCGCCGAATGCGCGCGCGGCGCGGCTTGTCAGATTGCGCCACGTGTCCATCGTACGCGCGTCCACAAGCGTGCGGCCGGTGCCGAACGGCCGCGCGTCGATCTGCGCGGCCGCGCGTTCAAACTCCGGGAAGGCGCGCGCCGGCGCCGGCGTCGCCCGCGCTTTGATCGGCCGCGTTGTGTGCCGGCGGACCGAGAGTTCTGCAAGGTCGGCGGCCACGAAAGTGCCCGATCCGTGCCGCCCCTCCGCATAGCCTTCGGCCAGCAGTTGCTCGTAGGCCGAAACCACCGACGCGCGCGCGACGCCGAGGCGCGTTGCCATCGCCCGCGAGGAGGGAAGTTTGGTGCCGGCGGGGAGCGCTCCCGACAGTACGGCCGCGCGGACTTGGCCGTAAATTTGCCGGACCAGCGGAATGCCGCCGCTGCGCTCCAACCGCCAGCCGTGGAGGTCTGCCCATCCGGGCGACTGCATTTGCCTGCCTCGCAAAGTGGTCTGGTGCAACGGGTCAAATTGGACCGTTTCAGAAGGCCAGTCAAACGCTAGCCTTCGCGCCATGACCACATCCATCCCGCACGATTTGCAGAGCGTCTGGGAATACCCGCTGTTCGAGGCGCTGTTCGGCCGCCGCTCACGCCGCTTCGGCCGCGGCTTCGCCATGACCGAGGGACCATTCCAATACACATCGCCGCATCCGCCGCTGCCGCTGAGCGAGATCGAGGAAGCGCTGCTGGTCGCCGCCGGCGTCGGCTGTTCCGGCATCACGCTCTGGGAACTGAGCCGTCCGCTGCCGTACCGCGGCAGCACCGGCCGCACGTTCCCGAGCACGTCGGGTGGCCGGCGTACGGCGCTCTTCTTCACCAACGAGGAAGGCGTCTACGTCATCGATCCAGCAGGCCCGTCCGCGAGCCGCTTGCGCGAAATCGACAAGGGGGATCAGCGCGAGCGCGTGCTCGCGATCTACCGGGAGCACCGCAAGCTGATAAAGCCCGGTCGGCTGGATATTCCGCGGCGCATGCCTCCGCTCTCCGGCCACGATTGGTGGGACTCGAACGGACCCGGCTCAACCCTGTTCATTCCGGTATGCGACGTGACCTATTCGCTCATCTCGCTCACCGCCCAGTTCCTCGACCCGCAGTTGGAACGATTCGCGAGGGGCGGCCGCGGCATGCACATCGTGGACGATCGCCACGGCTTTCGCTCCGCAGGCTGCGAGCGCTGGGTGAAAACGGGGTTTCTACGCGGCGATAACGTCCTCACGCTCTCTCAGCTCGAGCGGCAAGCCTGCTATTTCATGTTCAGTGAGCCGGCGGCGATCTGTCAGAACATGTTCCTCGCCACCGAGGCCATGGGTCTCGGCGGCTGGAAACACTGCGGCTTTGTCTCGCGCGAGATTTTCGACGCGCTCGGGTTCACCATGGTGGTTCCCGATGAAATGACGCTCGTCGGAAATCCGGTGGGCATTGCCGGCGTGTTCGAGGCGTATTGCCCACCCTTCTTCCCGAGCATGGACGCGGCAGTCGAGGCGGTGCTGCGTCCCTATGCGCACAACGCCGAGCCAACGGACGCATCGACTCCTTCCGCCTATCTCATGTCCGACGCGGAACACCGGCGCAGCACCGTGAGCGTGAGCGAGGAAGGCATCGCCTGCACCAAGGCGGTGTGCAACTACATCTACGAAACCTACGCCCGGTTTCCCGGCAATCTCGATGCCATGCATCTGATGTGGTTTTTCCAGGCCCATCACATCGACACGGATTTTTACGATCGGTTCTTTCGCCCCGGCGCTTACGGCCCCACCCACGCGGCGCATCTCGCGGCCTGGCATCCCTAGAGGAATCCCTCTGTCGCGTCCGCCCTGCATGCATTAAGCATGCGGCTGCCGGGGAGGGCGCAAGCGTCCATGTTAAGCCGTCGAGAGAGCGGGAACGTCGGACCGATACTCACCATTCGCGCCGTGCGTGCGACCGGCGTCGAGGTGCCGATGACCTACCCGCTCGGCACCAGCGCCGCGAAAATCACAACGGCTGCGCTCGTGCTGCTCGATCTCGAAACCGATGAGGGCGTGACCGGACGCGCGTATCTGTTCTGCTTTGCACGCGACCTCGTGCCGGTGATGCTGCGCATGGTCGAGACCGCCGCGGCTGCAATCGTGGGCGAAAAAATCGCGCCCGTGAATCTTTGGGATAAGCTTGCGCGGCGCTTTAAGCTCATCGGCGTCACTGGGATCGTGCGGATGGCACTTTCGGCAATCGACGTTGCCGCTTGGGACGCGGTCGCGATCGCGGTCGGCCAGCCGCTCGCGCGGCTGCTCGGCGCCTCGCTGCGCCCGATGCCAGCCTACAACAGCTGCGGGCTCGGCCTGATGGCGCCGCAGGAAGTGGCCGACGAGGCGGAGAAGCTTCTCGCCGATGGCTTTCGTGCCATCAAGCTTCGCCTTGGATATCCTACGCTAACCGCCGACATCGCCGCGCTCGACGCGGTACGCAAGCGCGTGGCCGCCGATGTCGTCGTGATGGTCGATTACAACCAGGCGTTCACGGTTCCGCAGGCGCTCGAGCGCGGCCGCGCGCTCGATAAGGAGGGCATCTACTGGCTGGAGGAGCCGATCCGTCACGACGATTACGCTGGCAACGCCCGGCTGGTGCGGGAGTTGACCTCACCGGTGCAGATCGGCGAGAATTTCAACCTGATCACGTCGATGCAGCAGGCGCTCGACGCCGGCGCGGCCGATTACGTCATGCCCGATCTCGACCGCATCGGCGGCGTCACCGGCTTCATGCAGGCCGCCGCGCTCGCGGCCGCGCGCGGCATCGAGATGTCCTCGCATCTGTTTCCCGAGGTGAGCGCCCATTTGCTCGCCGCGACCCCGACCGCCCACTGGCTCGAATACATGGATTGGGCCAGTCCGATCCTCGCCGAGCCCCTCAAGATCGTGGATGGACACGCGCGTGTCGCCGAGCGCCCCGGCAACGGTCTTATGTGGAATCCGGACGCGGTCGCGCGTTACAGAATTGGTTGACGCTATGGCCGAGCCGCCGAGCGACACGGCCGAAATCATCGCGCTGATCGAGAAGCAGGAGCAGCGCTCGCGCTATCTCTCGCAACTGCGCGTGCAGCGCGCCTGGGACGAGGAGATGAAAAAGCCGCGCCACGCCGATCCCAAGCGGCTCGTGCGCTACGGCTACAAAGTTTATTCTCAGAATGACGAGGACGGCATCATAGCCGAAATCTTCCGCCGCATCGGCATCACGAGCCGCACTTTCGTCGAGTTCGGGGTCGAGACCGGCGTCGAGTGCAACACGGCGAAGCTTCTGGTCGACGGCTGGCGCGGCCTGTGGATCGAGGCCAATCCGCAAAGCGTGGCTGCGATCCGCGACAACTTGGCATCCTTCATTGCGGACGGAAGGCTTAGCGTCGTCGAGAGCCGGGTCACCGCCGAAAACATCAACGCGCTCATCGCCCAGTCCGGCCTTGCTAACGAAATCGATTTGCTGAGCATCGACATCGACTTCAACGATTACTGGATTTGGAAGGCGATCGACGCGGTCAATCCTCGCGTTGTCGTGATCGAATACAACGCGACCCTGCGGCCGCCCATGTCGCTCGTCGTGCCATACCGGCCGGAGACGCAATGGGATGGCTCAAATTACTACGGGGCGAGCCTGGAGGCGCTCGTCAAGCTTGGTGCCGAAAAGAATTATCATATCGTCGGCTGCTCGATTGCCGGGGTGAACGCCTTCTTCGTGCGTGCGGACCTCGCAGGTGATCGCTTCCTCGAGCCCGCGACGGCGCAGGAGCACTACGAACCGCCGCGTCACTATTTCTACCTGCTGCCGTCCGGTGGCTTGCGCGCACGGCCCGGGCCGTTCGTCCAGGTCTAATCGCCTGTGAACAATCGGCGTCGTTTCGTCCGGCTTCGTTGTTTTAGCGCGATACCGGGGCTATAAGCGCGAAGCATCAACGAGAGGCAATCATGCAGCCGATGCGCGTCTCCAGGGAGGATCGTGCCGCGTCCGACACTCGCAGCAACTTGTTTGCGCTCATCAAGGCGCGCTCGTTCAGCCGCGGCACCAAGATGCTCGTGTCCGGCCGCAGCACCAGTTATTACTTCGACATGAAGCCGACCATGTTTCATCCGGCCGGCGCCGCCTGGATCGCCGAACTGATGCTCGATCGCATCGAGAGGTTCAAGGTGGACTACGTGGGCGGCTTGGCGATCGGCGCGGTGCCGCTGGTCAATTCGATCGCCATGCTCAGCCACCAGCGCGGGCGCCCGATCCCCGGCTTCTTCGTGCGCGCCCAGGTGAAGGACCATGGCACCCAGCGGCGCATCGAAGGCACCGCCGAGAGCCTTGCCGGCAAGAACGTCGTCATCCTCGAAGACGTGACCACCACCGGCGGATCGGCGACGACCGCCGTCGAGGCGGCGAAGGCCGAGGGCGCCAACATCGTGCTTGTTCTTTCGATCGTCGACCGGCTGGAAGGTGCGGTGGATAATTTCAAGAAGCGCGGCATTGCGTTCGAGGCAATCTACACCGCCGAAGAGTTCATGGCCGACTAACGACCGCGGTTCTGGCCGTTTGTCGCGGCCGCGATTCTTCCCTTCAGCCGGATTGCCGCGCGTTCGTCCCGCGCATATAAGCTCCGCCGTCACCTCGGGAGGAGACATATGCGTAAAACAATAAGGTTTGCCCTATGCGCTCTGGCCGCCATGTTTGCAGCCACGGGCGCGCACGCCCAGCAGCCGCTCAAGATCGGCGTCATCCTGCCCTATTCCGGGCAGTTCGCCGACGGCGCAACGCAGATGGACAATGCCATCAAGCTCTATGTGCAGCAGCACGGCGACACGGTCGCCGGCCGCAAGATCGAGATCATCCGCCGCGACACCGGCGGCGTCGCGCCGGACGTGGCGAAGCGCCTCGCCCAGGAGCTCGTGGTGCGCGACAACGTCGATGTCCTCGCCGGCTTCCTGCTCACGCCCAACGCCATGTCGGCGGCCGCGGTCTCGGAGGAGGCGAAGAAGTTCATGGTGGTGATGAATGCCGCGACCGCGATCATCACGATCAAGTCGCCCTACATGGTGCGCACCTCGCTCACCATTCCGCAGACCACCGAACCGTTGGCGGCGTGGGCCTACAAGAGCGCCATCAAGAAAGTCTACACGATGGTCTCCGACTACGGGCCCGGGCACGACGCGGAGGCCGCGTTCCAGCGCGCCTTCAAGGAGGCGGGTGGCGAAGTCGTCGGCTCCGTGCGGTTCCCGGTGAACATCCCGGACTTCGCGCCTTATCTCCAGCGCGCCAAGGACGCCAACCCCGAGGCGATTTTCGTATTCGTGCCGGGCGGCGCGCAGCCGGCGGCCTTTGCCAAGGCTCTCAAGGACGTCGGGATCGATACGAGCAAGACGAAGGTGCTCGGCCAGGGCGAGATCACCGAGGAGAACGCGCTCGCCAGCATGGGCGATGCCGGGCTCGGCATCATCACGTCGTTCCATTACGACTACAATCACGACTCCAAGGAGAACAAAGAATACGTCAAGGCGTTCAACGACGCGTTCAAGCGCAACCCCGACTTCTTCGCCACCGGCGGCTACGACGGGATGCATCTGATCTACGAAGCGGTGAAGAAGACCGGCGGCAAGACAGATCCGGAGTCACTCCTCGCCGCCGCCAAGGGCATGGCCTGGGAGAGCCCGCGCGGCCCCGTCTCGATCGACCCGGAGACGCGCGACATCGTCCAGACGATCTACATCCGCCGCGTCGAAAAGGTCGGCGGCCAATTGCGCAACGTCGAGTTCGAGAAAATCCCGAACGTCAAGGATCCGGTGAAGGCGCGAATGAAGACGCAGTAAGCTGCTGAGCCGTCATCCTGAGGGTCCGCTCGCGGCAGCGAGCGGACGTCTCGAAGGATGACATTTTTATTTGTTGAAGCAGCACGTCAGTGACTTGAAACTTGGTGGAGCCAGGCGGAGTCGAACCGCCGACCTCTTGAATGCCATTCAAGCGCTCTCCCAACTGAGCTATGGCCCCATCAGAGGACAGATGACGGACGACGGATCGAGTTTGCTGATCTGTCCTCCGTTCTCCGTCGTCCGTCGTCAGGTTTCCTCGTCGTTCTCGCGGCCCTCGCCGATGATGTCGGTGACGTCGTCTTCCTCTTCTTCCTCCGGCACGATGAAGGCGCCGTCGTCCATCGGCTCTTCTTCGACTTCCACGTCCTCATCGCCTTCGAGCACCGGCGACTTGGCGCCCTCGGTCTCCTTGTCGGCCTCTTCCAGCGACACGAACTCGGCCTCGGGCACCTCGGGTGCCGCAACCTCTTCCTCGGCGACCGGCGCGCGGGCCGCGTCGGGCCGTGGGCGCGCGCTCGGCGCAACCTGGAATACCGTGCTGCATTTCGGGCAGATGATCGGATCCTTGTTGAGATCGTAAAACTTCGCGCCGCAGCCGGCGCACAGGCGCTTGGTGCCGAGCTCGGGTTTCGCCACGATCGCTGATCCTTTCGGCCGAAAAAACGGCGCTTCCCTTGGCCCCTTGCGGGGCGGCTGTCAAGCGCGCCCGCTCCGGCCCCGGCGAGATGACGCATCGCCCCAAGGGTGCTAGTGATCCGACGAAATCCAACGAAATTGCCGGATAGCCGTCGCGATGCAGCACGCCTTGCCCCTTGCTCCCTTGACCTCCCGCCGCTCGGGGCCGCTCAAGGGCCGCGTGCGCGTGCCCGGCGACAAGTCGATTTCGGTGCGATCCCTGATCTTCGGCGCCCTGACGGTAGGGGAGACCCGGATCGAAGGCATGCTCGAGGGCGAAGACGCCATAAGCAGCGCCAACGCCATGCGAGCGCTCGGGGCGACGCTTGAGCGCACAAGCGAGCAGGCTTGGCGCATCCGCGGCGTGGGCGTGAGTGGCTTTGCCGAGCCGCGCGCGCCGCTCGACTTCGGCAATTCCGGGACCGGCTGCCGCCTCGCCATGGGGGCGGTTGCCGGCTGCCCGATCACAGCCGTGTTCGACGGCGATGCGAGCCTGCGCACGCGGCCGATGCGGCGCATCCTCGATCCGCTGGCGAAGATGGGCGCCGAGACAACCGAGATCGGCGATGGCGGGCGGCTGCCAGCCACCTTGCGCGGCGCCGTGGATCCGATCCCGATCGTCTACGAGGTGCCGGTGCCTTCGGCGCAGATCAAATCGGCGGTTCTGCTCGCGGGTCTCGCCGCGCCCGGGACGACGACCGTCATCGAGAAGGAAGCGACGCGCGATCACACCGAGCGCCTGCTGCGCCTGTTCGGCGCCGAGGTCGCGGTCGAGCCACACGGCAACGACGGCCGGCGCATCACGCTGACCGGCCAGCCGGAGCTTGCGCCAGCACACGTGCGCGTGCCGGCCGATCCGTCCTCGGCGGCGTTCCCACTGGTGGCGGCGCTGATCGTGCCCGGATCGGACCTCGTGCTCGAAGGCGTAATGACCAACCCGTTGCGCGGCGGTCTGCTCACCACCCTCATGGACATGGGGGCCGGCATCGAGGTGCTCGACCGCCGGCACGAGGGCGGCGAAGACGTGGCGGATCTGCGCGTGCGTGGATCGGAGCTTTCCGCCGTCGACGTGCCGGCCGCGCGCGCTCCCACCATGATCGACGAATATCCGATCCTTGCGGTCGCTGCCGCTTTCGCCGAGGGCACGACACGCATGCGCGGCCTCAAGGAATTGCGCGTCAAGGAATCCGATCGGCTCGCCGCCACGGCTGCGCTGCTCACCCGCAACGGTGTTGCCTTGGAGATCGAAGGCGACGATCTGATCGTGCACGGCAAGGGCCGGGTGCGCGGCGGCGGGCTTGTCGAGACCCACATGGACCATCGCATTGCGATGTCGGCGCTGGTGCTCGGGCTCGCGAGCGACGAACCGGTGAAGGCGGACGATGCCGCCTTCATTGCGACGAGCTTCCCCGGCTTCGTGGAGCTGATGCGTTCGCTCGGCGGCGATTTAGCATGACCCGCGCCGCCTGCGGCGTTCACCCCACCCCGCGCGCCTTCCGCGCGCGACCCTCCCCCTCCAGGCCCTCCAGGGGAGGGTAAGAGTGATCATCGCGATCGACGGGCCTGCCGCGTCCGGCAAGGGCACGCTCGGCAAGCATCTCGCGGCCCATTTCGGGTTGCGCCACCTCGACACCGGCCTGCTCTACCGCGCGGTCGCCAAGACGCTGCTCGACGAAGGCGCGCCGCTGACCGACCGCGCCCGCGCGAGCGCGGCGGCCCGCACGCTCGATCCGGCGCGCTTCGACGAAGCGGCGCTCAAGGGCCATGCAGTCGGCGAGGCCGCGTCGATCGTCTCGACAATTCCCGAGGTCCGTGCCGCGCTCGTCGATTATCAGCGCGCGTTCGCCACGCGTCCGCCCGGCGCAGTGCTCGACGGGCGTGACATCGGCACGGTGATCGCGCCCAATGCGGATGTGAAAATCTTTGTCACGGCGAGCGCGCAGGAGCGCGCCCGTCGCCGGGCGCGCGAACTGGCGGCGCAAGGCCTCGCCGTAAACGAAGTAGAAATCCTCGCCGACATCGAAAAGCGCGATGAACGCGACCGCTCCCGCGCAGTCGCGCCGCTCGCGGCGGCGCCCGATGCGCACTTGCTCGATACCACGCATTTGGATATAGACGCGGCCGTTCGGGCCGCCATCGACATCGTCCAGACGGCTCGAACGGGCTAATCCGGCAACGTTGCTTTTCCCAACCGGAACCCCACGTTGGGGTTCGGGTTAGGAATGCAGCGGCGTCGGCGTTCGGGTGTTCCCGCCGCGCGCGTCGGCCAGCCCTTTAAAGAAAATCGTCCCGACCGTTCGGTTGATCGGGCCGGCCCGCCGGAAACGGCGGCAGTCGAAGGTCTACGGGGCCTTCGGCCCGAACGGAAGGGGCGCCCGCAACGCAAGCCGCCGGTCGCCCGTTCAGGAGATTTCATGGCCGCCACCGCCAGTGCTGTTGCCGCGCCGTCGCGCGAAGATTTTGCCAAGATGCTCGAAGAATCCTTCGACCACGGCAATTTGCAGGAAGGTTCCGTCATCAAGGGGACCGTCGTCGGCATCGAAAAGGACCTCGCCGTCATCGATGTCGGGCTAAAGACCGAAGGCCGCGTGCCGCTGCGGGAATTTTCCGGACCAGGGCGGCAAAACGAATTGAAAATCGGCGACACCGTCGAGGTCTACCTCGAGCGGGTCGAGAACGCGCTCGGCGAAGCCGTGCTCTCGCGCGACAAGGCGCGCCGCGAAGAGAGCTGGGGCCGCCTGGAGAAGGCGTTCCAGGGCAACGAAAAGGTCAACGGCGTCATATTCAATCAGGTCAAGGGCGGCTTCACCGTCGATCTCGACGGCGCGGTGGCGTTCCTGCCGCGCAGCCAGGTCGACATCCGGCCGATCCGCGACGTGAGCCCGCTGATGAACCAGCCGCAGCCATTCCAGATCCTCAAAATGGATCGCAGACGTGGCAACATCGTCGTCTCCCGCCGTACGGTACTGGAAGAGACCCGCGCCGAGCAGCGCCAGGAGCTGGTGCAGAATCTCGAAGAAGGCCAAGTCATCGACGGCGTGGTCAAGAACATCACCGACTATGGCGCGTTCGTCGATCTCGGCGGCATCGACGGCCTGCTGCACGTCACCGACATCGCGTGGCGTCGCGTCAATCACCCGACCGAGGTGCTCAACATCGGCCAGCAGGTGAAGGTCAAGATCATCAAGATCAACCACGAGACCCACCGCATCTCGCTCGGCATGAAGCAACTGCTCGACGACCCATGGCAGGGCATCGAGGCGAAGTATCCGGTCGGCGCCCGCTTCAAGGGGCGCGTGACCAACATCACCGACTACGGCGCGTTCGTGGAGCTGGAGCCCGGCATCGAGGGCCTCATCCACGTATCGGAAATGTCGTGGACCAAAAAGAACGTGCACCCCGGCAAGATCGTCTCGACCTCTCAGGAGGTCGAGGTGCAGATCCTCGAGGTCGATCCTGTCAAGCGCCGCATCTCCCTCGGTCTCAAGCAGACCATGCGCAATCCGTGGGAGGTCTTCGTCGAGAAGTATCCGGCCGGTACCGTTCTCGAAGGCGAGGTCAAGAACAAGACCGAATTCGGCCTGTTCCTCGGCCTCGACGGCGATATCGACGGCATGGTGCATCTCTCCGATCTCGACTGGAAGCGTCCGGGCGAGCAGGTGATCGACGAGTACAAGAAGGGCGATAAGGTGAAGGCCCAGGTGCTCGACGTGGACGTCGAGAAGGAGCGCATCTCGCTCGGCATCAAGCAGCTCGAAGCCGATCCGTTCGCGGAAGCCGGCGACCTCAAGAAAGGCGCGGTAGTCACCAGCGAAGTGACGGAGGTGAAGGAATCCGGGATCGACGTGAAAATCGTCGGCACCGATTTCACCTCGTTCATCAAGCGCTCGGAACTGGCGCGCGATCGCTCCGAGCAGCGGCCGGAGCGTTTCGCGGTCGGCCAGAAGGTCGACGCGCGTGTCACCCAGTTCGACCGCCGCACCCGCAAGGTGTCGGTGTCGATCAAGGCGCTTGAAGTGGCCGAGGAGAAGGAAGCGATCGCCCAGTACGGCTCCTCCGACTCGGGCGCCTCGCTCGGCGACATCCTCGGCGCCGCCCTCAAGCGCCGCGCCGAAGAGCCGGAAAAGGCCGAGAAGGAGTGACTCTGCTCCCTCTCCCCGTAGGGGAGAGGGTCGGGGTGAGGGGATATAACCCTTTCAATTGAAAACGCCGGACCCTCACCCGGATCGCTTCGCGATCCGACTTCTCCCCTCCGGGGAGAGGTGAAGAACGGAGCCCGCCATGTCGCTCGATGCTGACACCATCGTCGATCGTCGCCGCCTTCGACGTAAGCTCACCTTTTGGCGCGTGGTCGCGATCCTTCTGGTGATCGGGGGCATCGCGGCGGCGGTCGTGCTGTCGCGGCCGGGCGGCGAACTCGCCGAAGCGTCCGGCAACTACATCGCCCGGCTCAAAATCCAAGGCTTGATCCGCGGCGACGAGGAGCGGGTCGAGGCGCTCGATCGCCTCGCCAAATCACGCGTGCGCGCCGTCATCGTTCATGTCGACAGCCCCGGCGGCACCACCGCGGGTGCCGAGCAGCTTTATCAGTCGTTGCGTCTCCTCGCCGAGAAGAAGCCCACCGTCGTTGTCGTCGATGGTCTCGCCGCCTCGGGCGGTTACATCGCCGCGATGTCGGCCGATCACATCGTCTCGCAGGACACGTCGCTCGTCGGTTCGATAGGGGTGCTGTTTCAGTATCCGAACTTCACGGATTTGCTGAAGACGGTCGGCGTGAAGGTCGAGGAGATCAAGTCCTCGCCGCTCAAGGCGGCGCCCAACGGTTTTGAGCCGACGAGCCCCGAGGCGCGGGCGGCGCTCGAGGCGATCGTGAAGGATTCCTACGATTGGTTCCGCAGCTTGGTGAAGGAACGGCGTCACCTCGATGAGGCGGGGCTGGATCGCGTCGCCGACGGCCGCGTGTTCACCGGCCGCCAGGGGCTTGACGTCAAGCTCGTCGACGAACTCGGCAACGAGCAGACCGCCGTCGCCTGGCTGGCGAAGGAAAAAGGTGTCGATGCCAAGCTGCCGGTGCGCGACTGGCAGCTCAAGGGACGCCTCGGCGATTTGTCGTTCCTGCATGTCGCCGCCGTCACCGTACTCGATGCGGTCGGATTAAAGTCGCTCGCCCAGCGGATCGAGAACTCGGCTGCCGCCCATGCGGTCGAGAGTCTCAATCTTGACGGTCTATTGGCCCTTTGGCACCCTCCTACCGGTAATTGAGCTTCAGCGGGCCAAGCCACGCCGAGGCCGGGTGCGAGGGGGGCCGTTCGTCGATCCAGGACGGCATTGACAATGATCAAGTCCGAACTCGTTCAACGCATCTCCGGGCAAAATCCACATCTCTACCAGCGTGACGTCGAGAACATCGTCAACGCGATCCTCGGCGAAATCGTCAACGCGCTCGCGCGCGGCGACCGTGTGGAACTGCGCGGTTTCGGCGCCTTCTCGGTCAAGCATCGTCCGGCGCGCACCGGGCGCAATCCGCGCACCGGTGCCCACGTCTCGGTCGATCGCAAGAGCGTTCCGTTCTTCAAGACCGGCAAGGAAATGCGCGAGCGCCTCAATCGCGATTGACGCCGCGACTCCAACAATAAGCTGCCCCGATGCGCAAATTTCTCGCCGCCGTCATTCTCGTCCCGCTCGCCATCCTGATGGTGATGTTCGCGGTGGCGAACCGCGGAAGCATCGCGATCTCGCTCGATCCGTTCTCGGCAGAAGCGCCGGCACTGACCGTGCACGTGCCGCTGTTTCTGCTGTTGCTGATCGTGTTGATCATCGGCGTGCTCGCGGGCGGCATCGCCGCCTGGCTGCGGCAGTCGAAATGGCGCGGCGCGGCGCGCCGCCTCGACCGCGACCTGCGCACCGCCCGCGCCGACGCCGAGGACGCGCGCCGGCGTTTGGCCGCCGCCCAGACCCCGGCTCCCGCGCCGCCTATTCCGAGCCTCGCCTACCGGCGCCCGCCCGCGGCGTGAGCTCTGGGTAAGGCGCGGTATCAGCCCTTCTGCTGAATCCCAGGTACATACATGCTATAGGCCCGCAGAGGCCTAAAGATGTACGTACATCCGATCGATTACGCGGAACTCCGCAAGCATGCTGCCGCCGTCGAGGCGAGGTACCCCATCAAGATTCTCGGTGTTCTGCCGCGCGGCAGTGTTGGTCATCTTTTCGCGGTGAGTGGGATCGACCTGCTCGCCGAAAAGAGGCCAGGACTATCGCTGCTTGATCTTTGCGGCGCCGAAATTGATTTGGGTGAGTTGATCCAGCGGCCGGTCGGCATTGTTCTCGTTAGCGGATTGAAGGGTCGCGAGGCGGAGGAATTCCCGCGACTGATGCAGCCGATAGGAACTTGATGAACGAGTAGGTTGATGAGTCTCATCGTCAAAATATGCGGGCTGAGCACGGCCGAGACGCTCGACGTGGCGCTCGAGGCCGGCGCGGATGCGGTCGGCTTCGTGTTCTTTCCGCCGTCGCCGCGGCACATCAGTTACGAGGCCGCGCGCGTGCTTGGCGCGCGCGTGAAGGGCCGCGCCGAGAAGGTCGCGCTCTCGGTCGATGCCGACGATGCGACGCTCGACGCGGTCGTCGATGCGCTCCGTCCCGCTGCACTCCAACTGCACGGCAAAGAGACGCCGGCGCGCGTCGCCGCCATCAAGCATCGCTTCGGACTGTCCGTGATGAAAGCCATTCCGGTCGAAGCGCGTGCCGACCTCGCGGCCGTCGCTGACTATGCTGGCGTCGCCGACCGGCTACTGTTCGACGCCCGTGCGCCACGCGAGGCGACGCGGCCGGGCGGACTCGGCAAGTCGTTCGACTGGCGCCTGCTCGAGAACCTTGACCCCGGCGTTCCGTTCATGCTCTCAGGCGGGCTTGATGCCGGCAACGTGGCCGAGGCGCTGCGCGTGACTCGGGCGCACGGCGTCGATGTTTCGTCGGGCGTCGAACGGACGCCGGGCGAAAAGGATCCGGACAAGATTCGCGCCTTCGTGCGTGCCGCGCGCGCCGCAGAGGCGGAACTCGCCGGCAAGATCATGAGCAGCGGATGACCGTGCAACAACAACCCAACACGTTCCGCGCCGGGCCCGACGAGCGCGGCCACTTCGGCATCTACGGCGGCAGATTTGTCGCCGAGACGTTGATGCCGCTGATCCTGGAACTGGAGAAAGCCTACGCGGCCGCCAAGGACGATCCGGCGTTCCAGGCCGAGATGGGCGGCTATCTCACCCACTACGTGGGCCGGCCAAGCCCGCTTTATTTTGCCGAGCGGCTCACCGAGCACTGCGGCGGCGCGAAGATTTATTTCAAGCGCGACGAGCTAAACCACACCGGCGCCCACAAGGTGAACAACGTGCTCGGCCAGATCATGCTGGCGCGGCGCATGGGCAAGAAACGCATCATCGCCGAGACCGGCGCCGGCCAGCACGGTGTCGCCACCGCGACCTTGTGCGCCCGCTTCGGGCTGGAGTGCATCGTTTACATGGGCGCGGTCGACGTCGAGCGGCAGAAGCCCAACGTGTTCCGCATGAACATGCTGGGCGCCGAAGTGATCCCGGTGCAGTCCGGCTCGAGGACGCTGAAAGACGCAATGAACGAAGCGCTGCGCGACTGGGTCACGAATGTCGAAACCACATTCTATTGCATCGGCACCGTCGCCGGCCCGCATCCCTATCCGATGATGGTGCGCGACTTCCAATCGATCATCGGCCGTGAGACGCGCGAGCAGATGCTGGCGGCCGAGGGGCGCTTGCCGGATTCGCTCATTGCCTGCATCGGCGGCGGCTCGAACGCCATGGGGTTGTTCCATCCGTTTCTCGATGACCGCAGCATCGAGATTTACGGCGTCGAGGCGGCCGGCCACGGCCTCTCGACCGGCCTGCACGCGGCCTCGATCACCGGCGGCCGGCCGGGCGTGCTGCACGGCAACCGCACCTATTTGCTGATGGACGACGACGGGCAGATCAAGGAGGCCCACTCGATCTCGGCCGGCCTCGATTATCCCGGCATCGGCCCGGAGCACTCCTGGCTCAACGACAGCGGCCGCGTGACCTATTTGTCGGCGACCGACGAGGAGGCGCTTACCGCCTTTCAGCTGTGCTGCAAACTCGAGGGCATCATCCCGGCGCTCGAGCCCGCCCACGCGCTCGCCAAGGTGACCGAGCTCGCGCCCAAGAAGCCCAAGGACCATCTGATGGTGATGAACATGTGCGGGCGCGGCGACAAGGATATCTTCACCGTCGCCGATCATCTCGGGAGCCGGCTCGGATGACGACGCGCATTGACCGGCGCTTCGCAGCGCTCAAAGACGAGGGCCGCGCTGCGCTCGTGACGTTCTTCACCGCCGGCGATCCCGATCACGCGACCTCATTGGCGATCCTCAAGGCCGCGCCGGCGGCGGGGGCCGATGTGGTCGAACTGGGCATGCCGTTCACCGACCCGATGGCGGACGGGCCGGCCGTGCAGGCCTCGTCGCTGCGCGCGCTCGAGGCCGGCCAGACTTTGCACAAGACGCTCGATCTGGTGCGCGCGTTCCGCATCGGTGATCGCGACACGCCGATCGTCCTGATGGGCTACTACAATCCGATCTACATCTACGGGGTCGATCGTTTTTTGACGGATGCGCTATCGGGAGGTGTCGATGGACTGATCGTTGTCGACCTGCCGCCGGAAGAAGATGACGAGCTGTGCGTGCCGGCGCTCAAAGCCGGGCTCAACTTCATTCGTCTGACGACGCCGACCACCGACGACAAACGCTTGCCGGCGGTGCTCGCGAATACGTCGGGCTTCGTCTACTACGTGTCGATCACCGGCATCACTGGCGCGGCGACGCCGGAGTTCGGCCGCGTGGCCCAGGCGGTCGCGCGCATCAAGCGCCATACCGATTTGCCGATCGCCGTCGGCTTCGGGGTGAAGAACGCCGAGCACGCGCGCGAGATCGCGCAAGGCGCCGACGGCGTCGTCGTCGGTTCGGCCCTGGTCGAGGCGGTGCGCACGAGTCTCGATGCGGACGGCAAGGCGACGGCGAAGACCGTTCCGGCGGTGTCCGATCTCATCGCATCGCTCGCCGCAGGCGTTCGCGGCGCGAGGGTCAAGCAGGCGCGCACTAGTGCCGCGAACCCGAAGTTCGCGACACAATTGCCGCGAGTCGGTTCGCGAACTTCGGGTTCAAAGCGGCACTAGAATCATAAACTTGCTAGTGTCCTTCGATTCCGAAGTTCGCATCAGAGGGCGCTGCAAAGTTGAGCGAACTTCGGAATCGGGACACTAGGGCATCGCGATGAATTGGATCTCCAACGTCGTCCGGCCGAAGATCCGCAGCTTCCTCAAGCGCGAAGTGCCAGAAAATCTCTGGGTGAAATGCCCGGAGACCGGGCAGCTCGTCTTCTACAAAGATCTGGAAGCGAACCAGTTCGTCATTCCGAGCTCCAATTATCACATGCGCATGGGCGCGGCCGCGCGACTTGCGTCCTTGTTCGACAGCGGCCAGTACGAGGAGATTGAAATTCCGGAGGTGCCGCTCGATCCGCTCAAGTTCCGCGACGAGCGCCGCTACACCGAGCGCCTCAAGGATGCCCGCGCCAAGACCGGCCTCAACGACGCGATCAAAATCGCGTTCGGCGACCTCGATCGACTGCCGGTCGTCGCCGCCGTGCAGGATTTCGATTTCATGGGCGGCTCGCTCGGTATGGCGGCCGGCGAGGCGGTGATCAAGGCGCTCGAGACTGCCGTCGAGAAGCGCACGCCCTGCATCATGTTCGTCGCCTCGGGCGGCGCGCGCATGCAGGAGGGCATTCTCTCGCTCATGCAGCTGCCGCGCACGACGGTCGCGGTGCAGGACCTGCGCGAGGCCAAGCAGCCCTACATCGTGGTGCTCACCAATCCGACCACCGGCGGCGTCACCGCATCCTACGGCATGCTGGGAGACGTCCAGATCGCCGAGCCGGGTGCGCTGATCGGCTTCGCCGGCCCGCGCGTGATCGAGCAGACCATCCGCGAGAAGCTGCCGGACGGCTTCCAGCGCGCTGAATATCTCAAGGACCACGGGATGGTCGATATGGTGGTCCATCGGCACCAGTTGCGCGCCACCTTGGCGCGGCTGTGCCGGGTGCTCACCAAGGCGCCGCCGGCACCGCCAATGCCTGCGCTGCCGGCGCCCGCGCCGGCCTGATGCTCAACTCGATTATCCGAGCGACGTTTCGTCCATGACCCAGGTCGACGCGATCATCGCGCGGCTGTTGTCGCTGCACCCGAAGCGGATCGACCTCTCGCTCGACCGCATGCAGCGCATCCTCGCGCAACTTGACCATCCCGAGCGCCGGCTGCCGCCGGTGATCCACGTCGCCGGCACCAACGGCAAGGGCTCGACCATCGCGTTCATGCGTGCAGTGCTCGAGGCGGCGGGTGCGAGCGTCCACGTCTACACCTCCCCGAATCTCGTCCGCGTGAACGAACGCTACCGTCTCGGCCGACCCGGGGGCGGCGCCCTGGTGAGCGATGCGAAACTGATCGACACGCTCAACGAATGCGAGCGCATCAACGCCCGCGCGCCGATCACTGTTTTCGAGATCACGACCGCGGTCGGCTTCATGCTGTTCGCGCGCCACCCGGCCGACGTGCTGCTGCTGGAGGTGGGGCTCGGGGGACGTTTCGATGCGACCAATGTGGTCGATCACCCGCTTGCGACCGTCATCACCTCGATCTCTTTCGATCACATCGAGCATCTCGGCGACAGCATCACGAAAATCGCCGGCGAGAAGGCGGGAATCCTCAAGCCGGGTGCACCCGCCATCGTCGCGCCGCAGGTGAGCGAGGCGCGCGAGGTCGTCGCCCGGCAGGCCGCGCGCGTCGGTGCGCCGCTCCACATCGCGGGCGAAGACTGGGCGGTCACGCAGGAGCGCGGGCGCCTGGTGTTTCAGGACGACGACGGCCTGCTTGACCTGCCGGCGCCGCGCCTCGTCGGCCGCCATCAGTTCGACAATGCCGGGACGGCGATTGCGACCTTGCGCAGCGTCGGCACCCAGAAGCTGCCCGCGTCCGCGTTCGAGGCGGGGCTGCTCGCCGCCGACTGGCCGGCGCGGCTACAGCGTCTCTCCCACGGCCGGCTCATGGGGTTGATGCCGGAAGGGAGCGAGCTGTGGCTCGACGGCGGGCACAATCCCGATGGCGGCCGCGTGATTGCGGCGGCGCTCGCCGATCTCGAAGAACGGGTATCGCGGCCGCTGGTGCTCGTGGTCGGGATGCTGTCCAACAAAGACAGCGCCGGTTTTCTGCGCAACTTCGCCGGGCTGGCACGCCGGGTGATCGGGGTTCCGATCCATCAGTCCAGCACGCAATCGGCCGAAGCCATTGCGGCGGCCGCACAGGCGGTCGGGATTCCGGCGGAAGGCAGCGCCAGTATAGAGAAGGCGCTCGAAGCGATCGGCCGGTTCAACCTAGAACAGCCGCCGCGCATACTCGCGACCGGCTCGCTTTATTTCGCCGGCGAGGTGCTGGCGGCGAACGGCACGATTCCGGAGTAGCAGAGGACAGAAAAGGAAAATTCAAATCCGCCCTCTGCCTCCGTCGTCTGTCGTCGGTTGTTCAGACCGCCGTGTTTATCCACTGCTCGAGCTTTTGCTTCGGTGCGGCGCCGACCTGACGCGAGGCGAGTTGCCCACCCTTGAAGATCATCAGCGTCGGGATCGACATCACGCCGTACTTAGTCGCGGTCGCCGGGTTTTCGTCGACGTTGAGCTTGAGGATCTTGACCTTGCCCCCCATGGTGCCGGCAATCTCCTCGAGCGCGGGCGCGATCATGCGGCACGGGCCGCACCACTCGGCCCAAAAATCAACAACCACCGGCTCTGCCGACTTGAGCACCTCGGACTCGAAAGTGCTGTCGGACACCTTGCCAACGGCCATGGGAAACCTCGTTTCCGTCTATCAAGTGCGGGCGCGGCCGGCGCCCCTCGGGTCAGGCGGGGAACCTAGGTAGCAGGCCGCGCAGGGTCAAGGCGCTCGACCCCGCGTGCAACGCTGCCATTGCGGCATTGCGGGGCGATTCGGTTGCCGGCCCGTGAACGCCTCACGGGAGCGCATCGAGAGCCGCATCGAGCGCGTCGGCCGGCAATTCTATGAGGGCGGGAAGTTCGGTCCAAACGACGGCGGCCCGCAACTCCCTGTCGGGATAGAGCTGGCGGAGCACCGCCCGGTAAAGCGCCAGCTGGGTGACGTATGCTTTTGGAACGTCCTCGATGCGTTGGGGCGCCGGGCGGTCGGTCTTGTAATCGGCGATGAGGATCGCGCCGGGCAACACCGCTATGCGATCGATCTGGCCGGAAACTGCCAGGGTCGTTTTTCCGATGCGCGCGAGGCGCCCAACGATCGGGATTTCCGCCCGAGTCCCTGGGGCAAACAGCGGCCCAAAGACCGGATCTTCGAGCAGCGCCATCGCCTCGGCGATCGTTTCCTCGCGCTCTGCCTCGCTGAAATCCACCGCCCCGGCGAGGTGGCGGCGTGCGGCAGTCATCCGCCGGTCGGGCGCAACGTCGGGCAACCCTTGCAGCAGGCGATGAACGATACGTCCCCGCGCGAGCGCCTGACGCTGGGTCTGACCGCACGCGAGCTGGGCGGCCGGCCGGACACCCTCGAAGGCGCTCGACGGCGACACCGCACGGGCAACAGCCGCCTCGGCAGGCGCGGCGCGGCTGAGCCATTTGGGAATTTCGATTGCGGGTTCAGGCGCTGCGGCAGGTGCAGCCGCGCGGCCGCCTGCCGGTGTCTTGGCCCATCGCCGCACGGCGCCGCCTCCGTGATCGGCCGGCCCTTCGATCGCCTCTTCCCACAGGTTGTCGTGGACCAGGTCGTACCAGCAGTTCTTCGGTTTGCCGTTGAGCCCTTGCGCGCCGCACACGATGAGGTGCTCGGCCGTGCGGGTCATCGCCACGTAAAGCAAACGGCGGTACTCGTCGGCCGCCGCCGCGCGGGCCCGTTCGCGCGCTTCGCCGATGGGCCCGACATCGGTCGCCATGGTTCCTGCCCACACGAGGCAATCGGGCGTGCCGGGGGCGACCCTTGCGCGCGGCAACGCGAGAAGGCGCGGATCGCGCGGACCGGCCGGCCGCGTGGTCGTGTCGGCGAGGATCACGATCGGCGCCTCCAGCCCCTTGGCGCCGTGCACCGTCATCACCCGCACTTCCTCGCGCGCAACGTCCATGTCGCGCTTGACCACCGTCGTGGCCGCGCGCAGCCAGGCAACGAAACCCTGAAGCGACGGCGCCTCGCCCGTCTCATAGACGAGTGCGAAGTTGAGGAACTCGTCGAGCGCGTCGGCGGCTTCGCTACCGAGCCGCGCCAGGAATTTGCGCCGGCCTCCCTCGGCACCGAGCAGCCGCGCGTAGAAGGCAAACGGCGTGTCGCGCCGGGCGGCTTCTGCCAGCGCATCGAGCCGCGCCGCCGTTTCGACAAACGCAGGCTTTCCCGCGAGGGCCACGCGCAGACTCGTCGTGCGGCCGTAGGCGATCTCGAACAACTGCGCGTCGTCGAAACCGAACAACGGACTCTTGAGCACCGTCGCCAGCGCAAGATCGTCGTCGGGCAACAGCAGCGCGTCGGCGAGCACCATCAGGTCCATCACCGCGATGTGCTCGGTCAGCACGAGGCGATCGGCGCCGGCGACCGGAATCCCGGTATTTTTGAGAGTGCGGATGATTGCTTCGAATAATGGTCCGCGCTGACGCACCAGTACCAGCACGTCGCCCGCGCGACAGCCGCGCGCGCGCGACGCCGTCACCTGTGCGGCAATGCGCCTCGCGAGCTTCATCTGCGGATTTTCGTCCGACAGCGTATCGAAGGGCGCATCCCAGCCCTCGATTTCCGGCCGCTTCTCTGCTTCGATCAGCGGCCAGATTTCCATGAGCCCGGGACTCGCATCCGGTAAAGCGCTATGCGCGATGCCGCCCTCGTCGGTCGTGATGCTCGCAAACATCTCCGGAGCTGCGAAGACCCTATCGACCGCACCGAGCACGTTTGAGCCGGAGCGGAACGAGTGGCTGAACCGGCACGGCAGAAACTCGATCTCGGTTTCGCGGTGGGCGCGTTGGAAGTGGAGGCGCGCCGCGGCGAACTCGCCCGGAGCGGCTCCCTGGAACGAGAAGATCGACTGTTTCTCGTCACCGACGGCGAAAATCGTCCGGCGCACCGCGCGGGCGCCTTCGCCTGCCGTGAACTCTTCCACAAGTTTTTTGACGATCTCCCACTGTTTGGGGCTCGTGTCCTGCGCTTCATCGATCAGCACATGGTCGATGCCGAGGTCGAGCTTGTAATGCACCCACGCGGCATCGACCTTGTTCATCAGCGCGAGCGTCTTGTCGATCAGGTCGTCGTAGTCGAGGAGGCCGCGGCGGTTCTTTTCAATACGGTAGCGACGGATCACCGCGTCCGCGACGGTGATGAGCGCCGCGGTGCGGTCGCGCGCGCGAACGGCGCGGCGCCGCGCGACGAGCCCGGCGAGGCGCTTCTGCTCTTCGCACAGGCGCGCGGCGAGATCGGGCGCCTTTGTCTGGACGGCCTTGGTGACGATGCGCTGGCGCACCGTTTCGTCGGCGTTGAAAAAGACCTGCAAATAATGGTCGACCCGCGTTGTACCTGTTGCAGCCGCTGCGGCGGCAAGGTTTTTGGCGCGCTCGTTGTCGTTCGTTCCCCCCGCTCTCAGTAGGGAGGCCGCGGCCGCCCATTCGCCTGCCGGCATAATCGGGCTCTCGACTATTGCGGCTTCGATTTGGTCGGCTGTATCGTTCGGTCCGATCCCGAGCAGGAGCGACAGCTCGGCAGTGGCCTTCGCGATCGAGCCGGCGTGCGTGACCCAGGCGTTGAGCCGGTCGCGCGCGCGGATCGCCTCGTCGATAGCCTCGGCGAAGCTGCGGTCCGTCGCGACGGTGATTGCGGTTGCAAGCGCGCGGCCGAGCGGGCTTTCGGGTGCGGCGGCGGCATCGAGCAGCACCGAAAGGCGCAACCGCGCCAGCAGATCATTCTCGGCGCGCTCTTCGAGCACCGTGAAGCGCGCCGCCACGTCTGCCTCAAACGGGAATTGATGCAGCATTCGCGTGCAGAACGCGTGTATCGTCTGCACCTTGAGGCCGCCCGGCGTGTCGAGCGCCTGGGCAAACAGGCGCCGCGCGCGCTCGCGTCGTGACCGGCTCGGCGCCCTGCCTTCCAGATCTTCGATTGCATCGTCGAGCGCGTCGTCGTCGAGCGCAATCCATTTGGCGAGCGTGTCGAAGATGCGGTTCGCCATGGTGGCGGCGGCCGCCTTGGTAAACGTGAGACAGAGTATTTTCGCCGGGTCCGCGCCGTCGAGCATGAGCCGGATCACCCGTTGCGCCAGGACGTGGGTCTTGCCGGAGCCGGCATTGGCGGCGACCCATGCCGAGGCGTCCGGATCGGACGCCTCGATTTGGACGTGCTTGACCGCATGCGGAATGACGCGCGCGTTCATGCGGCATCTCCCGCATCGTCCTCCGCCGCGCGCCATTCCTTCACGCGCGCCAGATGGTCGTAGTCGCCGTAGCGGGCGCGCCACATCGGATGGACGAGCGAACGGAACGGCTCCTGCTCGTTGGCAAAGCGCGCGACCAGCATCGTGAAGCGTGCGAGTGCGCGGTCCGCCTGGCTGTCCGGCGTGCCCTCCTGAAATTCAATCGCGCAGGCTTCGCCGGCCGGCTCGCCGCCGCGCAAGGTGACGTAAAGTATTTCCTCAATCGACGCGCCGGCCGCTACACCGGCAAATCCGCCCTTGCGCAGGATCGCGCTCTCGAGGGTGAGCTGCGGGGCAAGGCCGGTGCGTACTTGTTTCTCGGTGCGGGCCTGTCCGGTCTTGTAATCGACGATGGCGTAACAGCCGTCGCCGCGGTGTTCGATGCGGTCCGCGCGGGCGATCAGCCGAAAACTTCCCGTCGCAAGCGGGATGTCGATCGATCCGCCGATCTCCGCGTCCATATGCGAGAGCACGGCGCGCCGCTCGGCATCCCAGCCGGCAAACCAGCGCGCGATGCGCAGGAAGCGCGGCCACCAGAACGCCTGCGCCTCGGGATAGTCGGCGAGCGGCACGAAGTGCTCGCGGCCGAATCTGATCAACTCGTCGATCGGCTCGGGCGGTAACCGCGCCGCATAAAGTTTCGAGAAGTCGCCGATGGCGTCATGGATGAGGTTGCCGCGGTCGCGGGCGCCCGGTGGCGTATCGATCGCATCGAGCGGCGCGAGCCGAAGCACGTGCTTGGCGTAGATCGTGTAGGGATCGCGCAGCCAATGCTCGACATCGGTCACGGTGATCGACGTTGGTCGTGCGTGCGCAGGCGGGCGCGGCTGCGGCGCCGTGATGCGTTCGATCGTTGGTGGCGGCGCGTCGAGGCTGCGCGCCCATGTCAGATAGCGCTCGCCGCGGGCTCGCGCGTTGTTCCAGGCAGTCTCGCCGGCCACTGCCGCAAGCCGCTGGACGAAACGCGACGCGACGGTCGGCACGCCGGCGACTTTGGCGGCGCGGGTGAGAATCACTTCGGGCGCGCCCAGCGCCTGGGCAAAGTCGTGCGCGGATAGTCCGATCCGCCGTTCCGGCAAATCGAGGCCCAGCTCCTGGCGCATGGGCCGGCTCAGCCATGGGTCCGTGCGCGTCTCCGGCGGCCACGTGCCTTCCACCAGGCCGCCGAGCACCATGCGGTCGACGGTTTGCAGGCGCGCTTCCAAGAGGCCGAAGATGCGCACGCGCGCGTGCCGGTCGGGCCGCCGCACCACGCGATCCGCAATCGATGCAGTAAATAGTTCGGGATAATCCGCCGGCGCAACGTCGAGGTCGTCGCCGGGCGCGCGTGCGACGATGTCGTCGAACGCAGAGAGGAGGGTGTCGCCCTCCAAAGCGGCACTATCGCGTGCTCGGCCGGTTGCCAGCGCCACCAGCACGTCCCGATGAGCTGCAGCAAATTCCCCGAACCGCCGCGGCTGGGGGCCCAGCTTTTCGAGTGGCGCGAGTGCGGCCGCCAAATCCGCGACCAATGTTGCGGCTTCATCCAAATCAGTCTCACGGATGAGGATGCGCGGATCGCGCCGGTGCAGCGTCGGGCGTTCCTGACGGAATCGCGCGAGCGCATCCGCAATTCCGGCGCTTCCCGGCCGTGGCCGCGGCCCGCGCAAAATTGCCCGCTCAAGGGCCGCGACGGCGCGGTCGTGCGCGCCCTCCGGTTTACCCAGTCGGAACAGTGGGTGCTTGATGAGCGCAAGGAGCGTCACTGGCGGCAGGCCACCGAAGGCGGCTTCCGCGATCAGCCGCGCAAACCGGCCGGCGGGCGTGTCGGTGAGCGCATCGCCGCCGGAATCGTCGACCGCGATTTGCCAACGCGCCAGCGCCGCGGTCACACGCCGCGCCAGCGCCCGGTCCGGCGTCGCGAGCGCGGCTGTCGTATGCACGTCCTCTAAAATTTCGCGCAGCGTGACCGCGATCGCCAGCGCCTCCTCATCGGCATTGGCTGCTTCGATCACCGTGACCGACGCGAGCGCCCCCGCGCCCGCCTGTCCGCCGAGCCGCTCTCGCCAGCGATCCGTCGCGGCGGCCGGCCGCATCGCTTCCGATAACAGCGGCTCGCGCCCATGCGGCGCGGCTGGTGCGAGTGGCGCCACCATGCTGCGGTCGACGCCTAACCCTTTGAGCAGCGCCTGCATGGCAAATTGCGGATGCCCATAGGCGGGGGGGCCTGGCGTGTCGTTGCCGGGTTCGTGGCCGCCGATCAGTTCCCAGGTGGCATCGTCGAGATGCGTGTCGAGGCCGGGCAACACCACGGCGCCGTGGGGCAGCCGCGCGATTGTCGCCAGCAGCGCTGCGGTCGCGGGGATCGAGCCGGTCGAGCCGGCCGCGATGACCGGCCCGCCGGTGGCTGCGGCGAGTCGCGCCGTCTCAGCGGCGATCAGCCGGTCGCGCCGTGCCGCTGCCTCGATCGCGCCGCGCTCGTGCAAAATTGCCGGCCATGCATCGCGCGCGATTTTGAGAAACCTGAGCGAGAGCTGCCAGTACGGATCGAAGCGTTCCGGTACGATTTCGTCGAGTCGATCCCACGCGACCTGGCGCGTGGTCATATCGTCGATCAGTCGCGCGAGATCGTCGGCGAGCCGCAGCGCTGCTGCCGGGCTGTGCGCGACCAGGGATGCACCGCCCGCACCGTGCAGTTCCGTTGACCCCGCCCATTGCAGCACCAGGCGCGCGAGCAGCAACCGCCGCTCGAGCGGTCCGAGCGCGGGCGGCAGATCAAGGGCTGCTTCCGCCACCGCGCCCGTGGCGGCGTCGGCGAATGCCAGTTCGTCCTCATCGATATCGCCGATGGGACGGATGCGCGGCAGCAGGGCAGCGTTGCGCCCCAGCGTGTCGAGAAAAACGTCGCGGGCGAGCCGGCAGGCGCGCCGTGTCGGCAAATAGATCGTCGCGGTCGTGAGCGCGAGCGGGTCGTCCGATGCCGGGAAGCCCGGCACCAAACCGCCGCCGATGAGCGCGCGGATCAGCGTCGGCAGGAACGGCACCGACGGCGCAATGGTGAAGACACGCGCGCTACGACCGCCCGCCATGACTCACGCCGCGCTGGCGATTATCGCGGCCTCGGCTTCGGCGATCGCGGCAGGCGTGCCTACGTGCATCCACAAGCCTTCAAGTCGCAACCCGTACAAATGGCCTTGCGCCTCCGCCCGGTCGAATAAGCGCGTCAGGGAGAACGGTCCGGCGGGAGCGTTGTCGAACAGCGCGGGCGAAAGGATGGCGGCGCCCGCGTAGACGAACGGCACGATCTCCCGCTCACCCCGACGGCGCAGCCGACCGTCGGCCGCAAGAGAGAAATCGCCGCGCCCCTCGTAACCGATACTGGTGGCGGTAGGCGCGAGCAGCAGCAGGATATCCATGGCGGCGGGATCGAACGCGGCGGCGAGGCGCTCGAGATTCGGCCGTACGCCCTCGATCCAGATGGTATCGGCGTTGACGAGAAAGAATGGATCGCTGCCGAGCAGCGCGAGCGATTTGACGATGCCGCCGCCAGTGTCGAGCAGCTGCTCGCGCTCGTCTGAAATGACGACCTGAGGCTGTTGCCGTCCGTCGAGATGGCGCTCGATCTGATCGGCGAAGTGATGGACGTTGACGATGGCGCGCTCGACCCCGGCATCCGCCAAGCGGTCGAGCACGTAATCGATCAGCGCCCGGCCGCCGACGCGGACCAGCGGCTTCGGCATCCGGTCGGTGAGCGGGCGCATGCGTATGCCGATGCCGGCCGCCAGCACCATGGCACGACGCGGCGCAGCCAACGCCGCGCGACGCTTGGCTCGCGGGTTCTCGAAAATGATTGACGTCGATTCACTCATGATTCGGGCGCCGGCACGTGGGCGTCATACCACGCCTTGAGCGGCGCGAGCGTCGGTTGCCCCAGCGACCGCCGCAAGTACCGCCATACCCGCGGGAGATGACGCAAATACTGCGGTTTGCCGTCCCGGCGGTCGAGACGTGCGAAAATTCCCAGGATTTTCGTGGCGCGCTGGGCCGCCATCAGCGCGTAGAGGGCAACGAAATTGGCAAGATTGAACTCCGGGTCGTCCGTCTGGCGCGCCTGGGCGTAGCGGCCCAGCAGTGCGAACTCCAGGGTTTCCGGCACGTCCACGCGCGCATCCTGGAGCAGGGAAGCCACGTCATAGGCGGGCGGTCCGATCAAGGCGTCCTGGAAGTCGATGAGGCCGACGCGCGCGACGCCCGCACGGTCGGGAAGCCACAGCAGGTTGGGTGAATGGAAGTCGCGCAGCACCCAATGAACGGGGCCGGTCGCCGCGCGTGTGAGCGCAGCGCGCCAGAGCGAGATGAACTGCTGACGCGCATCGTCGGAGACTGTCCCGCCGCGGTGAGGGATGTACCAATCGAGCAGCAATTCCGCCTCGATCAGAAAAGCGTCGCGGTCGTAGCTCGGCAGGCGATGATCGACGCGCGGCGAAACCGGCAGCACCTCCGGCGCCGGCGAATGATGCAGCGCCGCTAATACGTCGACAGCAGCCGCATAACGTTCCTCGATGGGCGCCGGCGGATCGCCGGCGACGACACCTTCGTTGCCGAGGTCCTCGAGGATCAACAAACCTTCCGTGATATCCGCGGCATAGATTTCCGGCGCTGACAAACCGAGGGACCCCAGCGCCCGCGCCATCGCGACGAACGGCCTCACGTCTTCAGCCAAGTGGGCGATGGCGCTGTAGGGCAGGCCGTTGCGCACCGGCGGCCCGTCCGGACGGCGCGGCGCGTTCATCAGCACGGCGCGGCGCGCGCCTAGCAGCAGACGTTCATAGGTGCGTGTCGAAGCGTCGCCTTGGAGATAATGCCGTTCCGCATCGCCGAAGCCTGCTTCATCGAGGAACCGGCGTATCGTCATCATGCGCGCGGTGCGCGATGCAAACGTCCCGTGACCGGTGACGCGGGCGTCACGGTAGTTGAGCCCGCGTTCTGGCTTGAGCGTGAAGGCGATGTCCAGGCGGTCCTTCGGCAGCGCATCGGCGATGCGCTCGGGCCATTCCAGGAGGACCGCCGCATCAGCCGAATCGTCGAAGCCCAGTTCGATCAGTTCGCGCGCCTCCGACACGCGGTAGAGATCGCCGTGCACGAGGGTGAAGCGCGGCAGGGCGTAGGTCTGCACCAGCGTGAAAGTCGGGCTTGGCACCTCCAGGCGGTGGTCGCCCGCGAGATGCCGCACCACCGCGCGCGCGAACGTGGTCTTGCCGGCGCCGAGATCGCCCGAGAGCGTCACGAAATCGCCCGGCCCGAGCATCGCCGCCACGTCCATGGCGAGGCGCCGGGTCCGCTGCTCGGTCGCCAGCGCCACGGTGAAGACCGCTTCGCCGGACCCGGAGGCGAGCATCGTTATTCGGCCGCCGCGCGCGTCACCGCATGCTCGAGCGGAAACACGCAGGTCACCGTGGTACCGCGGCCGACCGCGGAATCGATCGTCACCGTTCCGCCGTGCAACTCGACAAAGGAGCGCACGATTGACAGCCCGAGGCCGGTGCCGCGGTGGCGCGAGCCGGACGTGTGGGTTTCGAAGCGGTCGAACACGCGATCCATGATCTCCGCCGGAATTCCCGAGCCGCGATCGGTAACGGAAAAACGCACCGCGTCGCTGCGCCGGTCCGCCGCCAGCGTGATGCTCTCGCCCTGGGGCGAGAACCCGATGGCGTTGGAGAGCAGATTATAGAGGATTTGCCGGATACGGCGCTCGTCGCCCATGAAGCTGCCGATGCCGGGCGCCGCACGGATATCCAATTTGAGGTCCTGCTCGGCGAGCCGGTCGCGCACCCCCTCGGCGGCGGCTTCCATCGTTACGCGAATGTCGACGGCGGCGAGGTTCAGCGTCATCGCGCCGGCATCGATCGTGGCGAGATCGAGAATGTCGTTGATGATGGCGAGCAGTGCCGCGCTCGATGAGGTGATGTAGCCGAGATATTCACGCTGTTTCTCGGTGAGCGGGCCCGTTGCGGGTTCGTTGAGCAGTTGCGCGAAGCCGATGATGTTGGTGAGCGGCGAGCGCAGTTCGTACGACACGTGATGGACGAAGTCGCTCTTGAGGTTGTCGGCGGCTTCGAGCGCGTCGTTGCGTTCGCGCAACGCGCGTTCCACGTTCACCGTATCGGTCACGTCGTGGAAGGTCGCGAGCGTGGCGCCGTCGGGCAGCGGCAATGTCGCGCAATCGACGACGCTGCCGTCGTGCCGCTCGATTCGCCGGGCCATCGCTTCGCGCTGTTCGAGCCCGGTAACGGCGCCGCGTAGCGCCTGCCACGTCGCGTCATCGCCGTGGAGCGGCCGGCACGCGGCGATCACCGCTTCGATGTGTGGGCGTTCGGCGAGCGCCGACGGCGCCAGCTGCCACATGCCGGCAAACACCGGGTTGTACAGGCGCAGCCTGCCGTCGCTGCCGAACACGGCGACGCCTTCGGACAGATTATCGAGAGTCTCGCGCTGCACGCGGATCATCGCGTCGAAGCGCCGCTCCAGATCCAAACGCTCGGTCACGTTGTCGAACAGGTAGGTGATGCCGCCCTCCGGGCTCGGCGTCGTGATTACGCGCAGGGTGCGCCCGTCCGGCAAGTGCCACTGGTGCTCGTGCGATTCGAGAGCGCGGTAGGCGGCGTGCAGCTGGCCCTTCCACGAGCGGAAGTCCGCCTGCTCGGGCAGCTTTCGCGCGGCGCGCAGCCGGTCGAGCACGGCAGAGTCGCTCGGCTGGTGATCGAGGAACTCGGCCGGAAGCCCCCACAGCGCACGGTAAGCGGCGTTGTAGAACGCGAGCCGCTGGTCGGCGCCGAAGATTGCGACCGCGGTCGGCAGCTGATCGAGCGTGCGCCGGTGCGCCTCGACCATGCGGGCTATTTCGGCGCGCATGGTTTCGATCTCGGTTGCGTCGATGCCGATGCCGGCGCTCCCGGTTTCGGTCATCAGATCGAAAATGTCGAACATCCGCCGCGTGCCGGCGACGATCACCGGCAGCCGTGCCGCGAAGGGCTCGCGCTGCGCATGAGCATGCTCCAGGCTCGCGCGCCCGCTACGGTCGAGCAGATCGAGGTTGCGTGCGATCGCATCGGCCGTGTCCTTGGCCTCGACCGCGATCGCATACGCCGGATTGACGAAGGCGAGGCGCCCATTGGCGTGGCGCGCCCACACGGGCGACGGCAGCGACTGGATCAACGCGCGCATGGTGTCGATGTCGCGCAGCAGCTCGTGGTGGCGGGCGGCGAGATCGACGAACTCGCGCTTGATGCCGCTTACGTCCTTGATGCGCAGGATGGCGCGTCCGCCGATCGCCCGGCCGTCCGCTTCGACGAACCGCCCGGTGAGGGTCGGCATGGTGATGGCGAAGCTCCGGCCGATCGCGCGCAACTCCTCGACCGCGCGCTCCATGGCGCGGGCCCGCTCCGGGTCGAGCCAAGTGCCGAAAGCGAGTACGCGGCGCGGCACTGGCGTCGGCGTGACGATCGAAGCCTCACCGACGATCTCGGGCTCCTCGCCGGAAGCCGGCCACGCGATGATGACTTGCGGCTCGGCGAGCAGCAGCGCGTTGGCGCGATCGGCTTGATCCCGCAACGCGATGATCTCGGCGCGCGCGTCCTTCTCGCGTGCCGCTGCGGTCGCGCGCGTACGCACCAGCGCGATCGCCGCCATGACCGCAAAGCAGACCACGCCGAGGGTGAGCGCGAGGGCCGCGATCTCGTGGCGCTCGAGTGCCCCGAAAGCGGCAATGACGGTGGCAAAGAGGGAAGGCCGGGCCGGTTCGGCCGCCAGCGCCGGGCTCGCCGTTGCGAATATCGCAGCGGTCGCAGCCGCGAATCCGCCGTAACGCGGACCGGCACGCGGGCCTCCGCTCGTCATCCGGATGCCGTCCGGCATACTGCCTGCCCCTGGGTCGGCCGCTATGAGGTCGCAGCGCAAACCCGACAGTGATCCGGACAGCGTCCGCCGCGCCGCCTGCGAATCAATCCAATCTACCCCTGCGGGACTCCTGCCGGTAAGAGTCCAGATCGTGAACGGGCCGGCCGGGAGGATTTCCTGCAGGCCATGTGACTTTCGCGCCACGGCGAACTTGGCTGCGACGTCGCGTCAGATGTTGGACGGCGGCGCTGGCTTATGCGATGCCTTGCCTGGACAATGGGAGAGTTGCGGTGCGGCGCTTAGCTTTCACGGCGGTGTTTCTGCTCGCCGCTCTGTTGCCGGCCTCTGCCGAGGTACGCATCCTTTCGAGTCCCGGCGGGGAGGTCACCGAGTATCTGCGGCTGTTCGCGGCGGTACGCGCGACCGGAGAACGGGTCGTCATCGACGGGCCGTGTCTTTCCGCCTGCACGTTGCTGCTGAGTACGATCCCGAACAATCGCATCTGCGTCACGCGCCGCGCCGTGCTCGGCTTCCATGCCGCACGTGCGGTCGATCGGGAGGGCCGTATCTATGCGGCGCCGGAGGCCACCAGGGTAGTCGCCGCCACTTATCCGGCGCCGGTGCGTGCCTGGATCGCGCGCCATGGCGGGCTCACCAGGCGGCTCATCCTCCTGCGCGGCCGCGAATTGGCGGCGATTTACCCGCGGTGCAGTTAGCTACGCCAGCGTGGCGTTAGTTCGTATCAAATAAAAATTTCAGACCGACTTATCATAAACTCTGCACGCGGCATCTACCGCAGCGCCGGCCGGCAGCGCGAAGCCGTTGCGCCGCAGGACGGCTTCCAGCGCGGTGAGACAGCGCAGCACGTTCGCCTTGCGGCACACGTAGCCCATGGTGCCGATGCGCCAGATTGTCCCGGCGAGCGGCCCGAACGATGTGCCGATCTCGATGCCGAAGTCCTGCAGCATCTGCGCGCGCACGCTCTCGCCGTTGCCTAGTCCTGGCGGAATGACGACGCCGGTGACGTTCGCCATGCGGTGGGCGGGATCGCCGAAGAGTTTCAATCCCATCGCCTCGAGCCCCGCGCGCAATGCGTTGCTCGTCAAACGGTGGCGTGCAACTCCGTTATCGAGCCCCTCGCCCAGGACGACGCGCGCGCATTCGCGTGCCGCATAGAGCATGGTGGCCGCCTCGGTGTGGTGGTTGAGCCGGCGCGGCGACCAATAGTCCATCAGCATGGCGAGATCGAAATAATTTGAGCGGATGATCGGGCCGTCGCCTTCTTCGATGCCCGGAGCTTTGATACCCTGCTCAATGTGCTTGCGTTGTTTGACCAGCGCCTCGATGCGCGCGTTGAAGCTGACCGGCGCCGACCCGGGCGGGCCCGACAAACACTTCTGCAAGCCGGCCGACGCCGCATCGATGTGCCAGGCGTCCATCTCGAACGCATTGCCGCCGAGGGAGGCCGTGCAGTCGATGTAGAGCAGCACGTCGTGCTTGCGGCACAGCGCGCCGATGTCGGCGAGCGGCTGCAGCATCGTGGTCGATGTGTCGCCGTGGCTCATGGCAATCATTTTAGGCCGGTGGCGCCGGATCGCAGCTTCGACCTCCTCGGGCGCGAACACCCGCCCCCATTCGGTCTCGATCGAGGTGACCTCCGCCCCCGCGCGCCGGCCGATCTCGACCTTGAGATGGCCGAAACGGCCGAAGATCGGCACCAGCAACTTGTCGCCTGGCGCCAGCACCGACGCGAGACAGGCCTCGATCGCTGAGCGCGCCGTCCCGTCGACGAGGAACGTCCAGTGATTGCCGGTCCGGAAGACCTGCCGGTACAGCGCCATCACCTCACCCATGTAGGCGGTGAACTGAGGATCGAACTGCCCCTGCAGGGGGACCGACATAGCGCGCAGCACGCGCGGGTAAACGTCGACCGGGCCCGGCCCCATGAGCAGGCGCGGTTCGGGATCCAGCTCGGCGAAGATTTCCGCAGCCGCGGCCGATTTGGTTTGTTTGCGACGGGTGCTCACGCGTGAGAATTCCGGACGGATGCCGCATTCACCGGACGGCAGGATCGGCGGGACTGCCGGAATGCCTATGGGGCGGGTGGGAGGATGCAAACCGGACATTAGCGCAGGGGGGCCCTGCCGTAAAATAAAACAATCTCCGCGCCATGGTTCAATTCCATTCGCGAAATCTGCGAAATCACCGAATGCGCCGAAACTTGCGCCCCCGCTTGCCATGCCGGGACACGCTATTCATACTGCGCGGGACGAAGGACGGGAAATCGTGCCGCAGTGCTGCGGGGCCGCCACGTGATGCCCTACGCGAGGCTGCATTCAGCTTATTTTGCGCCGCCTAGCCGGCGCCGCCGCGGTCGCGCGCATTTGATCTTTATCGCTGTTTGTGAGCCCCGCTAAGCGGGGCTTTTTTGCTCGCGCGGCACCGGCAGCCGTGGTGGGGGAATGCAACAAAAAGCCGGCTTCGCATACCGCAACCGGAGGGACGCAAATGACGATGACGGCAGATGCGCCCGGCCAAGTGCCGTGGTGGAAAGAGCCGACCAAGGACCAATGGATGGCGTGGATTGCGGCCTGGTTGGGCTGGACGCTCGATGCCTTCGACTTCACCATCTTCCTCTTGATCATGGTGCCGATCGCAGAATCCTTCAACGTTTCGCTGCTCGAAGTCACTGCGGTGTTCAGCGTAACTCTCTGGCTGCGGCTCGTCGGTGCCGTGGGGTCGGGTTGGCTTGCCGACCGCATCGGCCGCAAGACGCCGTTGATGATTTCGATCCTCTGGTACTCGATCTGCAATTTTGCCGCCGGGCTCGCGCCCAGCTTCACGCTCCTGTTTCTGTTCCGGGCGCTGCTCGGCATCGGCATGGGCGCCGAATGGCCCGCCGGCGCCGCGCTCGCGATGGAATCCTGGCCGACCCGCTCACGCGGCCTTATGAGCGGCCTGCTGCAGGGCTCGTGGAGCATCGGCTTCCTGCTCTCGGCGGCTGCGTATGGTCTGCTCTACGACAAGATCGGGTGGCGTGGCTTGTTGATGCTCGGCGTGCTGCCCGCCTTGGCGGTGGTGTGGATTCGCATCTACGTGAAGGAGCCGCCGGTGTGGGCGGAAAACCGTCGCATCCAGCGCGAGCAGAAGCAGGAGGTCCGCGCGCCGCTGTTCGAAATCTTCCGCCTGCGCATCCTGCCCAACACCATCATGGCCTGCCTGTGGATGGCGAGCGGCTTCATCGTCTACTACTCGGTCTACGGCATGTTCGCCACGCACCTGCAGAAGGACCTGCACTTCACCGCTGCTCAGATTGCAATGCCCGTCGCCCTCGCGAATCTGGTGGCCTTCCTGGCGAGCGGTTTCTGGGGTTACGTGGCCGATGTGTTCGGGCGCCGATGGGGAATGATCATCCCCGCCGCGATCGGCCTGTTCATCACGCCGTTTTATCTGTTCACTGGCTCCTACGAAGTGATCGCCGCTGCGTTCATCGTGCAAGGCGCGTTCCTCGGCGCGATCTACGGCCAGAACCCGAGCTATCTATCGGAACGCTTCCCGACGGAGGTGCGGGCCACGGCGTCGGCCTTCTGTTATCACCAGGGGGCGATCTGGGCAGGTTTCACCGCTCCGGTGCTCGCTTATTTCGCCACCGGTGCGGCCCTCGGGTTTGCGGTGCCGATGCTGATATCGACCACCGCGGCTGCCTTCGTTTTCGTCGTTGTTCTGCTGTTCAGCCCGGAGACGCGCGGCAAGGAACTAGTCCCGGAGCTCACGCTGCTCAAAACAGCCGCCTGAACTCGCGATTCTCGACCTACGTCATGCCCGGCACCGTCCGGGCATGACGTGTTAGAGAGTCACGGCGTTCAGGCTTCGATGGGAATCCAGATCTCAAAACCGCCGGCGCCGTTTACCGGGTTGAACTCGGGACCGTAGCGTTCGAGCACGGGCGCGTCGGCCGGCTTGTGCCCGGACTCCGGCAGCCATTTGCTCCAGATCGCCGAAAACGTGCGCCGGATGGTCGAGATGTGCTCGTCTTGTCGGAACACGGCATATCTGTGCGCGGGCACGCGCAGCGTGGCGAATTCTGCCGGCACGTCGGAAAAGTCGCTCACCTCGACTGCGGCAAGGTAATCGAAGTTGCCCTCTTCGTCGGTGTTGTAGCAGGCACCGTAGGCGGTCTCGCCTATCTGCTTCGGTACATGGCCGAGGTAAGCGTGCAGCCGTTCCCATTGCGAGGGAATGCCTGCGCTTGTTTGCTGGTTGTAGCGTGCGTTGAGTCCCGCGAGCAGCAGCGGCTTGCTTGTCTCGAAGCGCGGCGGCGCGAGCTTCGGCATCGGGGTGGAATCCATGACGATCGGCTCCATGAGCGAGAGGTTGGCGCGTTGGCCCTGGCCGCGGACCTGTTCCGGCGTGAGACCGAACTGGTCGCGGAATGCGCGCGTGAATGCCTCGTGCGAGCCGTAGCCCGCATCGAGAGCGACGCTGAGAATGTCCGGCGCGCCGTTGCAAAGTTGCCGCGCCGCTTCGCTCAGGCGCCGCGCCCGTACGTAGCGCATGAGCGGCTGCCCGGTGACCGCGTCGAATGCACGGGTCAGGTGAAAGGGCGAGACGCCGCTGTGGGTCGCGACCGCCTCGAGCGCGATCGGCTCGCGCAGATGGCTTTCGACAAACCAGAGCGCTTTTTGCACCGGGTTCATGGCCGCAAACGTAAGCGCGCGCCGCGGCGCCCGCTTGATCGCTCTTGCGGTCGCGCGATCGCGTCGCAGCCGGCGCGAGCGCGCTCGATTACCGGCCCTGGAAGCGCGGCTGGCGTTTCTCCATGAAAGCCGTGCGGCCCTCGCGGTAATCGGCGCTGTCGAGACAAGTGCGGCCGGCGCGGGCAACCGCGTCGAGATCGCGGTCGGCCGGGTCTTTCAAAATGTTGTCGATGCAAAGCTTGTTGGCGGCGACCGACAGCGGCGCGTTGCCGGCGATGGTGCGCGCGAGTTCGAGCACGGAATCGGTGAGGCTCTCCTCCGGCACGACTTTGTTGATCAGGCCGATGCGCGCGGCTTCGTCCGCACCGATCCGCGTTCCGGTGTAGAGGATCATGCGCGCGTGTGCTGGCCCAACCAGCTCGACCAGAGTCCGCAGGCCGTCGAACGTGTAAGCGATGCCGAGGCGCGCGGCCGGAATGCCGAACTGGCTGTTGGCCGAGGCGATGCGCAAATCGGCCTGCATGGCGATTGCCAGCCCACCGCCGAGGCAGAAGCCTTGGATCGCGGCGATTTTCGGCTTGGGGAAGTCCGCGAGCTGCGCGCGCCCGCTGCTCGTCAATCGGGCGTATTCTTCCTGCGCGTCCGCGTTGGCGCGCCGCTTCTCGAACTGGCTGATGTCGGCGCCGGACACGAACGCCTTGCCGCCGGCGCCGGTCATGATGACGACCCGCACGGCCGAGTCCTCGCGGAAGTCGTCGAGGATTTCCGCAAGTCCCTGCCACATCTCGACCGACATGGCGTTGCGCTTTTCCGGTTGGTTGAAGGTGACAAAGCCGATCCCGCCGTCCTTGGCGGCGAGCATCTTGCCGTCCGCATATTCGCGCGGCGGAGCATTTCCGGCCAGCGTGTCCATCACACGACTCCCTTCTGGCGCATGGCGCCGATGTCTGCGTCACTGTAACCCGCCGCGCGCAGTACCTCGTCGGTATGCGCACCCGCCTCCGGCGTCGGCAGCCGAATGCCCTTCGAGAGGCCGCTCATGTTGATGGGGGAAGCCACGACCTGGACGTCCCCCCGATCGGTTGTTTGCATCGGGGTCGCCATGCCGAGGTGGCGCACCTGCGGATCGGCGAACACCTGATCGATTTTATAGATAGGTCCACATGGGATTCCGGCGCCCTCGAACAGCTCGATCCAGTGCTGGGCGGGTTTGTGTTTGGTGACCGCGCCGATCGCCGCGTTGATGGTGGCGCGGTCGGCGCTGCGGCCCTTCTGGTTCTTCCACTCGGGCTTGTCCTTCCACTCCGGGCGGCCGATCGCGTCGCACAGCCGCTCAAACATGCGCGCGGAACTCGCCGCGATGTTGATGTGGCCGTCGCTGGTCGGAAACACGCCGGTGGGAATGCCGGTCGGATGGTCGTTGCCGGCCTGAGGGGCGATTTCGCCACTGATCAGCCAGCGCGAGGCCTGAAAGTCGAGCATGAAAATTTGTGCTTCCAGCAAGCTCGTATGCACCCAGCGGCCGGTGCCCGTTCGTGTGCGCTCGAACAGCGCCATCATGATGCCGAGCGCCAGCAGGTTGCCGGCGGTCAAATCAGCGATCGGAATGCCGACGCGCACCGGGCCCTGGCCGGGCAGGCCGGTGATCGACATCAATCCTCCCATGCCCTGCGCGATCTGATCGACCCCGGCGCGTTTGCCGTAAGGCCCTGACTGGCCGAAGCCGCTGATGCTGCCGTAGACGATGCGCGGGTTCACGGCGCGCACGTCATCGTAAGACACCTTGAGCCGGTGCTTCACCTCCGCGCGCATGTTCTCGACGATCACGTCGGCATCGCGCGCGAGCCGCATGAAGGTCGCGTGGCCGATCGGGTCCTTGAGGTTGAGCCGCATCGCCCGCTTGTTGCGGTGGAGGTTCTGGAAATCGAAGCCATGCCGATTGCCGACGGCCTCCTCGCGGTCGGTGGCCGGGGGCTCGATCTTGATGACATCGGCGCCCCAATCGGCGAGGTGGCGCACGCACGTGGGCCCGGCCCGCGCGAGGGTGAGATCGAGCACCTTGATGCCGTCGAGCGGAAGGCTCGCCTGGGAACGCTGGTTCATCCTGTCCTCGGATTTGCGCGGAACGCATCGGGGTGTCCTACCGAGGCAGGAAGGCTAGCGAACGGGAGAACCGCGCTCAAGGCGTTGTGCCGCCATGCTGGACATATCGGGGCGCGCACGGATAGCCTGTCTGGAACCTGTCGGGGGAGGACGCCTTGCGCTTGCGGCTTGCGGTTTTCTTCGTGCTCGCTGCGGTTACCCACGCGCCTGCGCAGCAGACGGTCACGACACCACCGCCGACACCGCTGCCGTCGACGTTCCCGCAGTTCCAGAGCTATTCGGGCTGCCTGATGAGCTGCGACACGACCGCCGGCACGTGTCGAGCAACCTGCAGCGTGAGCAACTCGCCCGCAGTCACCTTCCCGAGCCCGTTGGCCGCGACGACGCCGAGTGCCACGCGGACCGATCCTAGCCTCGTTCCCGTGCGTCCCGATGCGGGGGCCCTTGCCCAGTGTAATCTCAACTGCGGCACCCAGGTGCTCATCTGCAAGCAGGCCTGCACCCCGCCGCATTAACGCGGGCGCAACACTTCGATTTTGTATTCCTCACAATCCGCGAACAGGGCGGTCGAGAGATAGCGCTCGGCAAACGACGGAAGCACCACGACGACGGTCTTATTCGCCATGTCGGGACGCGCGCCTACTTCGAGAGCGGCGGCGACAGCGGCGCCGGAAGAAATCCCGCCCGGAATCCCCTCGTAGCGGGCGAGCGCGCGCGCCGTGTCGAAGGCGGTCTGGTTGCCGACGGTGACCACCTCGTCGATCACCGAGCGATCGAGCACTTCGGGGATGAACCCCGCGCCGATCCCCTGGATCTTGTGCGGGCCGGGCGGCCGGCCGGAAAGCACGGCGCTGTCCTCGGGCTCGACGGCGACGATGCGCAGCGAGGGTTTGCGGGGCTTGAGCACCTGACCGACGCCGGTGATGGTGCCGCCGGTACCGACGCCCGCGATGAAGGCGTCGATGTCGCCGCCGGTGTCGTTCCAGATTTCCTCCGCCGTCGTGCGGCGGTGGATTTCCGGATTGGCCGGATTCCTGAACTGCTGCGGGATGACCGCGTTCGGCAGTTCTCTCGCCAATTCCTCCGCCTTGACGAGCGCACCGCGCATGCCGAGTGACGCTTCCGTGAGCACCACTTCCGCTCCAAGCAGCGCGAGCATTTTGCGGCGCTCGATCGAGTTGGTCTCCGGCATCACCAGGACCAGCCGGTAGCCGCGCGCAGCCGCCACGAAAGCGAGTGCGATGCCAGTATTCCCCGAGGTCGGCTCGATCAGTACGGCATCCGGTCCGATCGTGCCGGCGGCCTCCATGGCGTCGATCATCGAGACGCCAATGCGGTCCTTGACGCTGCCGATCGGATTGAAGAACTCAAGCTTGGCGAGCACCTGCGCCTTCACGCCTTTCATCTGCGGCAGCCGGTTGAGCCGCACGAGCGGCGTGTCGCCGATGGTCTGGGTGATGGAATCGAACACGCGTCCGCGGCCGGGAGCACGCACGGTCGTAAACGGGCGGGTCGCGAGTGCGGTATCGGCCATGACGGTACTCCTTGGACAACAGCGTCGAGGGGATATGGGGTGATTTCGGCTCATTCCCAGCCGACCTCGGGATTTAATCACACGATCATATTGTAAAATCTATCTCGGCCGAACTGGGGTGTTCATCGCCGCTCTCCACGCGGCGTGCCAAGTCGTCGACATTGATGCGCGACAAGGCCCCCGAAAACGCGCGTTCTGCCTCGGCGACCGCCGGCGAGACGACGTCGGCAATGAGTGGCGACGCAGCCACGTCGTCGTCCTCATCGCGCACCGTCGCGGCAACGCGCACGATCTCGTCGATGCCGATGTGGTCCCGCTCGCGCGCGAGGGCGTAACCGCCGTGCGGGCCGCGTACGCCGCGTAGGATGCCATCGTGCACGAGGGCCTGGAGCACCGGTTCGAGGTGGCGCGGTGGCAGGCCATGGCGCGCCGCCAGCGCCTTGGCTGAAACCGGCCGGTCGCGGGCGTTGAGGGCCACGTCCACGACAGCCGCGATAGCCAGAAGACCCTTGCGAGGTAGGAGCGACATGGCCGTAAGCCTCGACTCCTGCGTGCATGATAGCCCGATTGTCGATGACTGACGAGTCCCCCGGCTGATGTTCGGGAGGCTATCGGCCGGTCGAGCCGAAGCCGCCGGCGCCGCGCAGCGTGACGGCCAACTCCGCGGATTCGACGAGGTGCGCCCGTGCAACCCGGGCGATGACCAATTGCGCGATGCGCATGCCGCGGCTCACTGTGAACGGTTCGGGGCCGAGGTTGACCAGCAGCACCTTCACTTCACCACGATAGTCGGCGTCGATCGTGCCGGGCGCGTTGAGCACGGTAACGCCGTGCTGGGCCGCGAGGCCGGAGCGTGGACGTACCTGCCCCTCCGAGCGGGGCGGCAGCTCCAACGCAATCCCCGTCGGGACGGCCGCCCACCGCCCCGGTGCGATGAGGACCGGTGCCTCGGCTGCGACCGCCGCGAGCAAATCGAGGCCGGCGGCGTCGGCCGATTGATACGACGGCAGCGGGAGATCGGCGCCATGCGGCAGCCGAGTCACGCGGACCTCGATTTCCTTCATCGCGGTGCTTTCGAGCATGATGCCGAAAACCGGATACCGGTTTTCGGCAAAACATCATGCTCCAAAGATAAACTAAAGCGTGATGGGCGACTCGAAGAAAGCCATCACGCTTTAGCGAGAGCGGCGGCGATGCGGGCGACGAGCGCGCGCGCGACCTCGTCCTTCGATTGATCCGGCCAGGACTCGACATCATTCGCCGTAATGAGGTGAACCTTGTTGTGATCGCCGCCCATGATCCCGGTTTGCGTTGACACGTCGTTGGCCAGGATCCAGTCGCTGTTTTTGCGAACGCGTTTATCCTTGGCGTAGCCGACGACGTTGTCAGTCTCCGCCGCAAAACCGACGACGAGTTTTGGCCGCTTCGACTTGCGCGCGGCAACCGTGGCGAGGATATCGGGATTTTCGACCAGGCTGAGCTTGGGGCTGCCGTTTCCCTTCTTTATTTTTTGTTTCGTTTCTTCCGTGCGCCAATCGGCGACCGCCGCCGCAAAAATTGCGACATCGGCCGGCAATGCCTTTTCGACTGCAGCCAGCATCTCGCGTGCCGTCGTCACCTTCATGGTCTTCACGCCGGCGGGGTCGGGCAGGTTGACCGGCCCGGAGACCAAAATCACTTCCGCACCGGCCGCCGCGGCGGCGCGGGCGATAGCGTGGCCTTGCTTGCCGGACGAGTGGTTGGCGAGGTAGCGCACCGGATCGATCGGTTCGTGGGTCGGGCCGGCCGTCACGACGACGCGCCTGCCAGCGAGCGGCTTTGCACCCGCGCTCGGCAGCAGCTCCTCGACCGCCGCGGTGATCTCCAAGGGCTCGGCCATGCGGCCGATCCCGCGTTCGCCGCGTTCCGCCATGTCGCCCTCGTTGGGTCCGATCACGGCGACCCCGTCGGCTGTGAGCTGCGCGAGGTTACGGCGCGTCGCCGGATGCTCCCACATGCGCGGATTCATGGCTGGCGCGATGAGAATCTGTTTGTCACTCGCGAGCAGCACGGTCGAGGCGAGATCGTCGGCGTGGCCGCCGGCCATTTTGGCCATGAGGTCGGCGGTCGCGGGCGCCACGACGATGAGGTCGGTTTCGCGGGCGAGACGAATGTGGCCCACGTCGAACTCGCCCTGCGCATCGAACAGATCGGTGAACGCACGCTCGCCGGTCAGGGCCCCGGTGGCAAGCGGTGTGATGAACTCCTGCGCCGCCTTGGTCAAAATGCAGCGCACCGTCGCGCCGCGCTCTTTGAGCCGGCGGATGAGGTCGAGCGCCTTGTAGGCGGCGATGCCGCCGCCGATCACCAGGAGAATGCGCTTGTTCTCGAGCATCGCGGCCATTCTATGCCTCATAATCCCCAAATGACGAGCCACGCCAACAGGCCGGCGATGACCCATAGGGCCACCGCCGTCCACCGGTTGCGGCGGGCTTCCGCCGCGCCGATCGCCTTGACTGTGTCGGGCGAGAGAACGAGGCCGTCGCGGGTCGCGGTGTCGAGTTGATCGGCAATACGTGCGCCGCGCGCCAACAGGCCCGGGACGCCGCCAAGGAAGCGCCCGACTTCCACCGCACCCTCCGCCGCCTCCTCGATCCGTCCCGCCGGCCCCAGGTGCCGCTCGACCCATTGGCGCACGACCGGCTCCGCGGTCGCCCACATGTCGAGGTTGGGATCGAGCGAACGCGCGACGCCCTCCGCCACCACCATGGTCTTCTGCAGCAGCAGCAGCTCTAGCCGCGTGCGCATGTCGAACAGGCCGGTGATCTCGAACAGCAACGTCAGCAGCTTCGCCATCGAAATTTCGGAAGCCGGTCGGTTGTGGATCGGCTCGCCGATGGCGCGGATCGCCTGGGCGAAGCTGTCGACCGAATGGCGCGAGGGCACGTAGCCGGCCTCGAAATGCACCTCTGCGGTGCGGCGATAATTGCGCGTGATGAAGCCGTAGAGGATTTCGGCGAGGAATCGGCGCTCATTCGGCCCGAGGCGTCCCATGATACCGAAATCAACCGCGATCAAACTTCCGGCGTCGTCGACGAACAAGTTGCCGGGGTGCATGTCGGCGTGGAAGAAGCCGTCGCGCAGCGCGTGACGCAGGAATGTTTGCAACAGCGCCCGCGCGAGATGCTTGAGGTCGAAGCCTTTGGCGGTGAGGCGTTCGCGATCGGAGAGTGGCGTCGCGTCGATCCATGCGAGGGTGAGCACGTTGCGGGCGGTGCGTTCCCAATCGACCGCGGGAACGCGAAAATGGGGGTCGTCCCTGGTGTTCTCCGCCATCTCGGAGATCGCCGCAGCCTCGAGGCGTAGATCCATCTCGATCGCGACGCTGCGTGCGAGCGTATCGACAACCTCGACGAGCCGCAGCCGCCGCGCCTCGGCCGAGAGATTCTCCGCCGTGCCGGCGGCGAAACGGAATGCATCGAGATCGGCCTGGAAACGGCGCTCGACGCCGGGCCGCAGCACTTTTACGGCGACGTGCTTTCGCCCTTGCGCCTCGTCCACTTCGGCGCGATGCACCTGAGCGATCGACGCGGCAGCAACCGCCGGTCCGAAGCCGGCGAACGCCTGCTGCAGCGGGGTGCCGAGCGCGCCCGCCACCGCCGCCTCCGCCTCGCTTTGCGGAAACGGCGCCATCTTGTCCTGCAGACTTTCGAGGTCGCGCGCGATCGCCACACCGACCACGTCCGGACGCGTCGCCAGGAATTGCCCGAGCTTGACGTAGGTGGGGCCGAGCCGCGTGAGCGCCGCTGCAAGCCGCACCGCCGCGCGTTCGCCGGTCGGCCGCTCGATCAGGCGCGCGCAACGCACCGCCGCCCGCGCCGGCAACGGCAGCTTGTCGATATCGACCAGCGCCAGCACGCCCTCACGCGCGAACACGACGCCGGCGCGGCCGAGACGGACGGAATGGGCAATGGCGGCGATCACGGAGGGTTTTGCCGGTGCGTCACAGGCGCCAGCCCGAGTGCAGCGCCACGATCCCACCCGACATGCGCTGGTACGACACGCGGCGAAAACCCGCGGCGCGCAGCATCGCGGCGAACGGCTCGGGCTTGGGAAAGCGGCGGATCGATTCGACCAAATAACGGTATGGCTCAGCCTCGCCCACGACCGCCCGCCCGAGCGCCGGGATCAGGTTGAATGAATAAAGTTCGTAGAGCGCATCGAGCCCCGGCACGTCGACGCTGGAAAATTCCAAACATAGGAAGCGGCCCCCGAGCTTGAGCACGCGAAAAGCTTCGGCAAGCGCGCGCTCGATGCGCGGCACATTGCGGATGCCGAAGGCGATCGAACAAGCGTCGTAGCTGCGGTCCGTCGCCGGCAGCGCCTCGGCATTGCCGGTGGCGAAGGAGACCACATCATCGAGTGCGCGCTCGGCGGCTCGCTCGCGCCCGACCGCCAGCATGTCCTCATTCACGTCGACGACGGTTGCGCGCGTACCGGTGCCGCCCGCCTCGATCACGCGGAAGGCGATGTCGCCCGTGCCGCCCGCCACATCGATGAGTTCAAACTGCCGGTCGTTCTTCGGCGGATCGATCGCGGTGACGAGCGCGTTCTTCCACGCCCGATGCAGTCCGCCCGACATCAGGTCGTTCATCAGATCGTACCGGCGCGCGACCGTGCGGAACACGTCATCGACGCGCCGCTGCTTCTCCTCGAGCGGCACGGTCGCGAAGCCGAAATGGGTCTCACTCATTGCCCGGTCGGGCCTCGGTTTGTTCTCTCGCTGACCATAGCGCGCCGGCCCTATCGGCGCTATCAGGTGCCGGCGAAACCCGCGCGTAAAGTGAACGCATTCCGTCATGCCTGAGCTTCCGGAAGTTGAAACCGTGCGGCGCGGCCTCGCCCCGGTCATGGAGGGCGCCCGGTTCCTCAAAGTCGAGGCCAACCGGCCCGACCTGCGGCGGCCGTTTCCCAAGAACTTCGTCAAGCGGCTCACCGGAAAAACGGTGACCGGCCTGGGCCGCCGCGCCAAATATCTGCTGGCCGATCTCTCATCCGGGGACGTTCTGATGATGCACCTCGGCATGTCGGGATCGTTTCGGGTCGCCGCCGATGGACACGCCCAGACGCCGGGCAAATTTCATCACAAGCGCTCCGAGGCACGCGCGCACGATCACGTCGTCTTCCATATGTCGTCGGGCGCGCAGGTGATCTTCAACGACCCGCGCCGCTTCGGCCTGATGCTGCTGGTGCCGCGCGCCGAGCTTGCCGAACATCCACTCATGCGCGAGGTCGGCCCTGAGCCCCTCGGCAATGTGTTCGACGCCGCCATGCTGGCGCGTGCCTGCGCCGGCAAGCAGACGAGCCTCAAGGCCGCGTTGTCCGACCAGAAAGTCGTCGCCGGACTGGGCAATATCTACGTGTGCGAGGCGCTGCATCGCGCGCTGCTTTCACCCAAGCGCCGTGCCTCGACGCTTGCGACCCGCGGCGCACCTAACGAACGCGCGGAACGCCTGGTCGAGGCGATCAAGGCGGTGCTCAACGACGCGATCGCGGCCGGCGGTTCGTCGCTGCGCGATCACCGCCGCACCGACGGCGAACTCGGTGAGTTCCAGCACAATTTCCGCGTCTACGACCGCGAGGCGCAGCGATGCGTAACGCCCGGCTGCTCCGGCACGGTGAAACGCATCGTGCAGGGCGGCCGCTCGACATTCTTCTGTCCGACTTGTCAGAAATAGGCGCGGCCGTTACGGCCAGCCGCACGCGAAGCCCGGAGCAGCCCATGGCTTATCAGAACATCGTCGTCGAGACCCGCGGAAAGATCGGGATTATCCGGCTCAATCGGCCGCAGGCGCTCAATGCGCTCAACGCGGCGCTGATCACGGAACTCACGCAAGCCGTCGCGGCTTTCGAGGCTGACGCCGGCATCGTCTGCATGATCGTCACCGGCTCCGAGAAGGCGTTCGCGGCCGGTGCCGACATCAAGGAGATGGCAGACAAATCTTACATGGACGCATTCATGGGCGACTTCGCGGCCAATTGGGACGCGCTGGCGCGGGCGCGCAAACCGGTCGTCGCGGCGGTCGCTGGTTTTGCGCTCGGCGGCGGCTGCGAACTTGCCATGATGTGCGACGTCGTCATCGCGGCCGACACGGCAAAATTCGGGCAGCCGGAGATCAAGCTCGGCGTCATTCCGGGCATTGGCGGGACCCAGCGGCTCACCCGCGCGGTCGGCAAAACCAAGGCCATGGACCTTTGCCTGACCGGCCGCATGATGGACGCGGCAGAAGCCGAGCGTTCAGGCCTCGTCGCGCGCGTGGTGCCGGCGGCGAACCTGATGGACGAAGCCACAAAGGTTGCCGAAACGATCGCCTCGATGTCGCTGCCGTCGCTGATGATAGCCAAGGAAAGCGTCAACCGCGCGTTCGAGACCACGCTCGCCGAGGGGATGAAGTTCGAACGCCGCGTATTCCATTCGCTGTTCGCCACCGCCGACCAGAAGGAAGGCATGGCCGCGTTCGTGGCGAAACGCGCGCCGAAGTTCGAGAACCGCTGAGATTTGCTCGCGATGCTCACCGCCGACGAACTGGAGCGCTACGCGCGGCACATCGTGCTGCGCGAAGTGGGTGGCCCCGGCCAGGCGGCGCTCAAGGGAGCGCGTGTGCTCGTCGTCGGGGCCGGCGGGCTCGGCGCGCCCACCCTGCTCTATCTCGCCGCGGCCGGCGTCGGCACGATTGCGGTGGTCGATGACGACGTGGTTTCGCTCTCCAACCTTCAGCGCCAGGTGATTCACGGCACGCCGGACCTCGGGCAGCCGAAAACCGACAGCGCGGCTGCAGCGATCAGGCGACTCAATCCGCATGTGACAGTGACGACGCACGCGGTGCGGCTCACGGCCGCCAATGCGCTCGACCTCGTCGGCGAAGCCGACATCGTCGCGGACGGCTCCGACAATTTTCCAACGCGTTATTTGGTCTCGGACGCCTGTTATTTCGCCAAGCGCCCGCTGGTCACCGCTGCCGTCGGCACATTCGACGCCACGCTGACGACCATCCGGGCGCACGAGCGTGCGAAGGACGGTCGCCCGAACCCGACCTATCGCTGTTTATTTCCGGAGCCGCCGCCCACCGGCAGCGTGCCGGCTTGCGCCGAGGCGGGCATTCTCGGGGCTCTTACCGGCGTCGTCGGCTCGCTCATGGCACTCGAAGTAATCCGCGAGATCGTCGGTTTCGGGGAGGGGCTGGTTGGGCGGTTGCTGATGATCGACGCGCGTTCGCTGCGGTTCGAAACGCTAACCTACGCCTGGGATGAAAATAATCCGCTGTCAGGAAAACATCCGACGATCAGAGGACTGACGGCGGACGACGGAGGACAGATCAGAGAACAGATAACCGGGTGACTCGTTCTTTCGTCCTCTGTCGTCCGTCCTCTGTTCTCTGCTACTTCGTCCATGTCGCGACCGCGGTCGTGCCTTTCATGATCGACCATTTGTTGTCCGACGTGTTGAGCACGGCGAAGCAGTTCTGCCGGTCGTTTTTCCAAGTCGTGCAATACCCGTCCTTCGACAATTTCCACGTTCCTTCGCTCTTCGCTCCCGACTTGCCGACCGGCTCGCGCGTCATCTTGCCGTCGGCGGTGAACACCATCTTGTAGCGGATGCCCTGCGGGGTTGCGGCGGTGAACGGCTGGCCGTTGAAGAAGGTCGCCTGGATTTCGCTTGGGGCGAGTTTTCCGGCAGCCAAAGCCGTGGTGCTAACGATAACCGCGGCGGCAATACCCGCAAGCACGGCACGCATGAGTGATCCTCCCCTGGATTTCCTTATGGGGATGATAGTGCACGCTTGGGAAAAACGGTTACGGATTTTCGAGAAAGATCACAGCAGGCTACTTGGTGCCGGGAGGGGTTCCTGCAGCATTTGTCCCGGCCGGAGCAGCGGCAGCGGGGGCATTTTCATTGTTCGCGCCGCTGGCCGCGCCTTCGCTGCCCGCCTCGGGCACCGGGCAGGGGCCGATGCAGAATTCGACGCCGTCGCTGTTGCGATAACGGTCCTGTCCGACGCGCTCGTAGTCGACGCAGCGGCGCCGTTCGACCGGATCGCGCGCGTTACGCCGGCAGATATGCCCGCCGTCGGCTTCCCATATCCCGCGCACGATCAGCCCGGCGCCGGCGAGAATGGCCGTGCCGTCGGGCAGGTGCACGGTGCAAAGTGCCTTGCCGGCGAGTGGACCGGTGGTGGGCGTGCCGCACAGCGGCATGCCGACCAGTTCGCGGCGGAACTCGTCGACCGTGAGGGACTCGGCCAGCGCTTGCGACAGCGGCAGCAGCGCGGCAGCAACGACGGCGGTTCGGACGATGAAGGACAACGACATGACGGGCCGCGATTGGCGAGGGATCACAGCATTGACGGCAGCACCCGGTCGGGCGGGCGATGGCCGTCCATGAACGTGCGGATGTTGATAATGACTTTTTCGCCCATGTCGATACGCCCCTCCATGGTGGCGGATCCCATGTGGGGCAGGAGCACGACCTTTCCGGCGCGTGCGAGGCGCACGAGTTTCGGGTTCACGGCGGGCTCGTTCTCGAACACGTCGAGGCCGGTGCCGGCGAGTTCGCCCGCTTCGATCATGCGCGCGAGCGCGTTCTCGTCGATGACCTCGCCGCGCGCCGTGTTGACCACGTAGGCGTCCGGCCGCATCAGCTTGAGTCGGCGCGCCGAAAGCAGATGATAGGTCGCCGGCGTGTGCGGGCAGTTGACCGAGATGATGTCCATGCGGGCGAGCATCTGGTCGAGGCTCTCCCAGTAGGTCGCCTCCAGCTCCTCTTCGACCTCGGCCGGAACGCGGCGACGATTGTGATAATGGATTTGCAGGCCGAAGGCGCGGGCGCGCCGGGCGACTGCTTGGCCGATGCGCCCCATGCCGATAATGCCGAGCCGCTTGCCCCAGATGCGGTGGCCCAGCATCCAGGTGGGCGTCCAGCCGCTCCAATCTTTGTCGCCGCTAAGCACGGTGGAGCCCTCGGCGAGGCGTCGCGGCACCGCCAGGATCAGCGCCATTGTCATATCGGCGGTGTCTTCGGTGAGAACGCCAGGCGTGTTGGTGACTGTGATCCCGCGCTGGAGCGCGGTTGCAACGTCGATGTTGTCGACGCCGTTGCCGAAGTTGGCGATCAGCTTGAGCTTCTCGCCCGATTGGCCCAAGACCGCCGCGTCGATGTGGTCGGTGATCGTGGGCACGAGCACGTCGGCGACGCGCGCGGCCTCGGCGAGATCGGCATGGCTCATCGGCTTGTCGTCGAGGTTGAGGCGCGCGTCGAACAATTCGCGCATGCGCGTCTCGACGATGTCGGGCAGCTTGCGGGTAACCACCACCAGCGGCCGCTTGCGGTTAGGCATGTTCACGTCCTTCGGCCCCACCGAGCGCCGGCGGCGCCGTTGAGGCGCCGTTAACCAGGCCGGCCGACACTGGCGCGGCCCGATCGGGCGCGGGTGTGGAAGGCCAATTCCTCTCTATCAGATGGGCGCGTCAACACAAAGGCGGTGCAGACCGACCATGCGAAGGCTGCGCCGCGTCATCGCTTCGCTGTTCGCCGTCCTCGCGGCGACGTCCGGCGCATGCGCCGCCGATCCGGGCGTGACCGGCTCGATCGCCACCGGCTCGATCAGCGGGTTGCCTGTACCGCGGTTCGTCAGCCTCAAGCCGGGCAAGGTGAACGTTCGCGCCGGCCCGACCAAGGATAACGACGTTACCTGGGTCTATACGCGCTCCGGCTTGCCGGTCGAGGTCACCGCGGAATACGAAAACTGGCGGCGCGTGCGCGATTGGGAAGGCGCGGAGGGTTGGGTCTACCACTCGCTTTTGTCCGGCCGGCGCACCGCGATCGTCATTCCCCAGGCGAGCGCCAAGGACGCGCCACTGCCGCTCCATGCCGATGCGGACGGCCGCAGCCGCGTGGTCGCGCGCCTGCAGCCCGGTGTGCTCGGGACCGTCAAGCGCTGCACCGGTGCATGGTGCCGCCTTATCGGGACCGGCTATGACGGCTGGATCGAGCAAGACCGCCTGTGGGGCGTCTATCCCAACGAAAAGATCGAGTAGGAGGGGTTTACTAACCCTGTTTCCGGCGTAGCCGCACCACCACGTCGACGCGGGCAATTTCGTAGCCCTCGGGCGCCGCGGGCAGCTTGTCGACCAGTACCTGCGCGCCCGGGATATCGACGAGCGCGTCTTCGCCCTCGACAAAGAAGTGATGGTGCTCCGAGGCATTGGTGTCGAAGTAGCTTTTCGAACCGTCGACCGCGACCTGACGCAGCAGACCCACCTCGGTAAATTGATGCAGCGTGTTGTAGACCGTCGCGAGCGACACCGGCACCTTGGCTCTGGTCGCTTCGTCGTAAAGCAACTCCGCAGTGACGTGCCGATCGCCTTTGGCGAACAGCATCCAGCCGAGCGACATGCGTTGACGCGTCGGCCGTAAACCGACACGCCGGAGCATGGTGCGCACATCGTGCCAGGGGCAGCCGTTGAGATCGCCGCGTACGCCCACGCCCGGCGACGTGTCGCTGGCCGCTGGAACGGTACGGCTATAGACCGCGGCGCGATGTTGAGCCATTTGCAGCAATGCCCGTTCACCCCGGCGCAGCGGCCCCGGGATCGTTACGCTGCGATCATAGGCGAACGGGCGGCTCTCGTGCAACTACACGCTCTGGTCGGCCGGCCGCGACCCATCGCCCATGGTGCAATCCCGATCGCGCATCGCTATGTACGGCTGGGTCGCGCGGACGTGCACCTTTTGCACTGCCGAAAGCGTGGTTGTCGACCCACGGCGGCTTTTGCCGTCCGACCTGCTGTGTTACCACAGCACCGACAGGAGAGGGGTCAATGCCCGCATCATCGCTGCAAGCTCAAGCCGCAACGCTAACCCGGCGCATGAGCTTCGATTTCGAAGACTTGCTGGCGTGCGCTCGCGGCGAGCTGTTTGGCGAGGGCAATGCGCAATTGCCGTTGCCTCCGATGCTGATGTTCGACCGCATTTCGCAGATCGCTGAAGAGGGCGGCGAGCACGGCAAGGGCTTGGTCCGTGCGGAACTCAACGTGAAGCCGGACCTATGGTTTTTCCCGTGCCACTTCAAAGGCGACCCGGTGATGCCCGGCTGCCTCGGGCTTGACGCATTGTGGCAGCTGCTCGGATTTTTCCTCGGCTGGCTCGGCGCGCCGGGCAAGGGCCGCGCTCTCGGCCTGGGTGAACTGAAGCTTTCCGGACAAATCGTGCCCAGCATGAAGAAGGTTGTGTACGGCATCGATATCAAGCGGGTGATGCGCTCCAAACTCGTACTCGGGATTGCTGACGGCTGGCTGTCCGCGGACGGTTCAGTGATCTACCGTGCCCTCGACCTCAAAGTCGGATTGTTTCGCCAAGGGACGATGCTGCAGACGAGCGGAGCCTGAGCGCCCGTAATCGGCGGCGGCGCGCGCGTTTTTATAAAGATGCGGACGAGGCAAGCATGAGGCGGGTCGTCGTCACCGGGATGGGCATCGTCTCGTCCATCGGCAACAACACCCAGGAAGTATTGGCGAGCCTGCGCGAGGCCAAATCGGGCATCGTGCGGGCAAACAAATACGCGGAGCTTGGCTTTCGCTGCCAAGTCCACGGCGCGCCCACACTCGAGCCGGAAGGCGCGATTGATCGACGCGCCATGCGCTTCCTCGGCGGCGGCGCCGCCTGGAACCATGTCGCCATGGAACAGGCGATCCGCGACTCGGGGCTCTCCGAGAACGAGGTATCCAACGAACGCACCGGCATCATCATGGGGTCGGGTGGGCCCTCGACCCGCGCGGTCGTGGAAGCGGCCGACGTGACCCGCAGCAAGGGGCCGAAGCGCGTCGGCCCGTTCGCGGTACCGAAGGCGATGTCGTCGACCGCCTCGGCGACGCTTGCCACCTGGTTCAAGATCAAGGGCGTCAACTATTCGATCTCCTCGGCCTGCGCGACGTCGAACCATTGCATCGGCAATGCGATGGAGACGATCCAGATGGGCAAGCAGGATGTGATATTTGCCGGCGGCTGCGAAGAACTCGACTGGACCTTGGCCGTGCTGTTCGACGCGATGGGCGCGATGTCGTCGAAGTTCAACGACACGCCGGAAAAGGCCTCGCGCGCCTACGACGCGGACCGTGACGGTTTCGTCATCGCCGGCGGCGCGGGCGTTCTGGTGCTGGAAGAACTCGAGCGCGCCAAGGCGCGCGGCGCCAAAATCTACGCCGAGGTTGCCGGATACGGGGCGACTTCGGACGGATTCGACATGGTCGCGCCGTCCGGGGAAGGTGCGATGCGCTGCATGCGCATGGCACTCGCCGACGTGAAGCCGCCCGTCGATTATATCAACCCGCATGCGACCGCGACGCCGATCGGCGATCTCAAGGAAATCGAGGCGATCCGGGAAGTGTTCGGCGAAAAATGCCCGCCCATCTCGGCGACCAAATCGCTCACCGGTCATTCGCTCGGCGCCGCCGGCGTGCATGAGGCGGTGTATTCGATCCTGATGATGAACAGCGGATTTATTTGCGAGAGCGCCAACATCGAGACGCTCGATCCGGCTTTTGCCGATATTCCTATCGTGCGCGAACGAAAAGACGACGTCGAGCTCGGCTGCGTGCTGTCAAATTCGTTCGGGTTCGGCGGTACCAATGCGTCGGTCGTGTTCAAACGGCTCGACGCCTGAGTCAGGCGTTATGTAGAGGGGATTGCGTCCCATGAACGCGTTGATGCAGGGCAAGCGCGGGCTGATCATGGGAGTGGCGAACGACCACTCGATCGCCTGGGGGATTGCGCGCACGCTTGCGGCGCACGGCGCGATGCTCGCTTTTTCCTATCAGGGCGAGGGGCTCGGCAAACGCGTGCTCCCGCTCGCGCGCTCGGTGGGCTCGGACCTCGTGTTGCCATGCGACGTCGAGGACGTCGCCTCTCTCGACGCCTTGTTTGCCACGCTGGCTGAGAAATGGGGTTCGCTCGATTTTCTCGTCCACGCCATCGCGTTTTCCGACAAGAATGAGCTCAAGGGCCGCTATGCGGACACCACGCGCGGGAATTTCATCCGCACCATGGTGATCTCCTGCTTCTCGTTCACGGAGGCGGCGAAGCGCGCGGCGGCCCTGATGCCGGCGGGTGGCGCGATTGTGACGCTGACGTATAACGGCGGCTTGCGGGCGATGCCGAATTACAATGTGATGGGCGTCGCCAAGGCCGCGCTCGAAGCCTCCGTGCGCTACCTCGCCGTCGACTTCGGACCCTCCGCGATCCGGGTCAACGCGATTTCGGCCGGACCGATCCGCACGCTCGCCGGCGCCGGCATCGGGGACGCCCGTTCGATGTTCGCCTATCAGCAGCGCCATTCGCCGCTGCGCCGCGGCGTGACCCTCGACGAGATCGGCGGGGCGGCGCTGTATCTTCTTTCGGATCTATCGACCGGCGTAACCGGCGACATTCATTTCGTCGATTCCGGCTACAACGTCATCACCATGCCGCACCCGGCGGCGCTCAAGGGCGACGACGCGCCGGAGGAAGGCACGAAGGACGCGGCGCAGTAATTGGCCAGCCGACCCACGTCACCGCTCGATGTAGCGATCGCTTTCCGGATCGTATTTCTGCAGAAGTGCCACTACGGCCGCGCGAAGATCGCCAAGTGACGTTCCCCGAAGTTTCACGATCACATCAAGATTCACATCCTCATAATCGTGGCCTAGCACACTTCCGATCCCGGCTATGTCCGACCATGGTATCGATGGATGCTCGGCTTTCCACGTCTCGGGAAGCCGGCGACTTGCTTCCGAAATGATTTCGACGCAGCGTTCAGCAGCGTAACGTCGCATGCGATCCGCGCCAATTTCCTCGGCGGTTGCTACACCGACGAATCCTTCAAAATCCCGGATTGCATCCAGGATGTGATAAAGTGCCAGCGGCGCGCGCGGCGAAATCATCACATGACCCGCACGGCCTCGCCCAGCACCCGCTCGCGGATGCGGCGGTGAATGCCGTTTCGCGTCACGATGTCCACTTCGACGCCGAGCCGATGCGATAACTGCCGGCGGATAGCCGCGAGATCGATCAAGTTGAAATTAGAGTTCGGATCGTAATCCACGAGCAAATCGACATCGCTTGCCGGCGTTGCCTCTTCTCGCGCCACTGAACCAAATACGTAAAGCGCAATGACCCCCCGCGCGCGTAACGCGGTGTGGTCAGGTTTCAGCAGCCGGCGCAGGTCGTCAACATGGTCCGAATATAATCCAAAACGAGCGAAAGCCGAATTCTTCATGCCCCAAAAACGGCTCGGGGCGGCCCATGGCCGCCCCGAACTCAAGTTCCGCAATGGAAAGTGGCCGTTTACTCCGCTCCGGCCGCCGCAGTCTCGCGCGCCTGCTCGGCCTCGGCCTTTTGCTTCGCTTCGAGGTCCTCGCCGGTCTGCTGATCGACGACCTTCATCGACAGGCGCACCTTGCCGCGCTCATCGAACCCGAGGAGCTTCACCTTCACCTTGTCGCCTTCCTTCACCACGTCGGTGGTCTTCTGCACCCGGCGCGGCGCGAGCTGGCTGATGTGCACGAGGCCGTCCTTCGCGCCGAAGAAGTTCACGAAGGCGCCGAAGTCCACCACCTTGACGACGGTGCCATCGTACACGTGGCCGACCTCCGGCTCCGAGGCGATCGACTTGATCCAGTTGATGGCCGCCTTGATCGACTCGCCGTTGGCGGATGCAATCTTGATGGTCCCGTCGTCGGAAATATCGATCTTCGCGCCGGTCTTCTCGACGATCTCGCGGATCACCTTGCCGCCCGACCCGATCACCTCGCGAATCTTGTCGACCGGAATCGTGATCACCTCGATGCGCGGCGCGTGCGCGCCGAGTTCGGCGCGGGCCGAAGTGAGTGCCCTGGCCATTTCGCCGAGGATGTGCAGCCGGCCGTCCTTCGCCTGGGTCAGCGCCACGCGCATGATCTCCTCGGTGATGCCGGAGATCTTGATGTCCATCTGCAGCGAGGTCACCCCGCGTTCGGTGCCGGCGACCTTGAAATCCATGTCGCCGAGGTGGTCCTCATCGCCGAGGATATCGGAGAGCACCGCGTAGCGCTCGCCTTCGAGGATGAGCCCCATGGCGATGCCGGCGGTCGGCCGCCGCAGCGGCACGCCCGCGTCCATCAGCGCAAGCGAGGTGCCGCACACGGTCGCCATCGATGACGAGCCGTTCGACTCGGTGATCTCGGAGACGATGCGGATCGTGTAGGGGAACTCGTGGTGCGGCGGCAGCATCGGACGGATGGCTCGCCACGCGAGCTTGCCGTGCCCGATTTCGCGACGCCCCGGAGCGCCGAGACGGCCGGTCTCGCCGACCGAGAACGGCGGGAAGTTATAGTGCAGCAGGAATGTCTCTTTGTAGGTCCCCTGCAGCGCGTCGACGAATTGCTCGTCTTCGCCGGTGCCGAGCGTCGCGATCACCAGTGCCTGCGTCTCGCCGCGGGTGAACAGGGCTGAGCCATGCGCGCGTGGCAGGATGCCCGCTTCCGAAACGATCGGCCGCACCGTCTTCACGTCGCGGCCGTCGATGCGGCGGCCGGTGTCGAGGATGCTCCAGCGAACGATCTTCGCCTCGAGCTCCTTGAATGCGCCCGCAACGCGGAGTTTGTCGTACGGAGGATTCTCGGCGCCTTCCGGGAAGAAATGCCCCATCACTTTGGCCTTGGCGGCCTCGACCGCCGTGTGGCGTTCCTGCTTGCCCGGAATGGCATAAGCGGCGCGCAGATCCTGTTCGACGAGACCGAGGATTTCTTTATCTAGCGCCTCGTTGTCCGGCAGCTTGAAATCGCGCGGCTCCTTGGCGGCCTTTTCGGCGAGCTGGATAATGGCTTCGATCACCGGCTGGAAATGGCGGTGGCCGAACATCACCGCGCCGAGCATCGCCTCTTCGGGCAACTCCTTCGCCTCGGACTCGACCATCAGCACCGCGTCCGCAGTGCCGGCGACCACGAGGTCGAGCTGGCTCTCCTGCATCTCGTCGATCTGCGGGTTCAGCACGAACTCGTTGTTGATGAAGCCGACGCGCCCGGCGCCGATCGGGCCCATGAACGGCACGCCCGACAAGGTCAGCGCCGCGGAGGCCGCCACCATGGCGAGGATGTCCGGGTCGTTTTCGAGATCGTGCGAGAGCACCGTGACGATCACCTGAGTGTCGCAGCGGTAGCCGTCGGCAAACAGCGGCCGGATCGGGCGATCGATCAGGCGCGAGACGAGCGTTTCCTTTTCGGTCGGACGGCCTTCGCGTTTGAAATAGCCGCCCGGAATGCGGCCGGCAGCGTAGAATTTTTCGAAATAGTTGCAGGTGAGCGGCAGGAAATCGATGCCTGCCTTTGGTTCCTTGGCGGATACGACGGTCGCCAGAACGGTGGTCTCGCCGTAGGTGGCGAACACCGCTCCGTCGGCTTGGCGCGCTATCTTGCCGGTTTCCAGAACGAGCTTGCGCCCGCCCCAATCGAGTTCAACACGATGGGAATCGAACATTGCGATTTTCTTTCATGGTTTTGGCGGGAGCGCGAAAGCCATGAGCAAGACGGCGAGAGGCTGGCGCATCGACTGTAAGTCGGGGCAGCGTCTGGCGATCCTGCCATGGCCTCCGAGGCTCCCTCGGTTGACGGGCCGTTTGGCCCCATTCGCGGCCGGCAGCGGCATTGCTACCCGGCCGAACTGCGAACGCCGTTTGCCCGGCATTCGCACACAAACAGCGCGGACGAGCCGCGCGGAACAATCAGCGCCGGATTCCCAGCCGCTCGATCAACGTCTTGTAGCGCCCTTCATCGGCGCGCTTGAGATAATCGAGCAGCTGGCGGCGCTGGGAAACGAGCTTGAGCAAGCCGCGTCGCGAATGGTTATCGTTGACGTGCGTCTTGAAATGCTCGGTCAGGCTGGTGATCCGTTCGGAGAGGATCGCCACTTGCACTTCCGGCGAACCGGTGTCGCCGGCAGTCGTCGCATAGGTTTTGATGATTTCGGCCTTGCGGCCGGCGGTCAGCGACATCGTATGGCCTTTCGTATCGTTCTTAGCGGCCGGCGCCACTCGTCAGGCCGGCCAGGTTGAATACGCGCTTGGGGACGATTTCGCCGTGGTCGACCTCGGCAAGGGCCACGAGCAGGCCCGACGCCGTGACATAGACCGCGCCGCGGATGATCGGAGCGTCCCGTCCGCGCAACAGAACGGCCTGGCCTCTTTGCAGCCGGGCCGCGTCGGCCCGGCTGATGGCCAGCGCCGGGATGTCGGCCAGCGCGGTCTCAACGGGCTTGAGCGCGTCGGCGAGGCTTGCCTCGCCGGCGGCCGCTCTATGCCACAATCCCTCCAGCCGTTCCAGCGAAATCATGTCGTCCGGCCCGAACGGGCCGACTGCCGTGCGCCGCAGGGCGCAGACGTGCCCGAATGTGCCGAGGAGGCGTCCGAGGTCGCGCGCGAGCGCCCGCACGTAGGTGCCTTTGCCGCACTCGGCCTCGAACACCGCGTGATCGGCATCGGGCCGGTCGATCAGCGTAAGCCGGCCGATCTCGACGGTCCGGGCTTCGAGTTCGACCACCTCGCCGTCGCGGGCGAGGTCGTAAGCCCGCTCGCCCTCAACTTTGATGGCCGAGAAGCGCGGCGGCACCTGCGCGATGGTTCCAGTGAAGCCGGGGAGCGCGGCGCGGACATCCGCCTCCTTCGGACGCGCGGCGCTGGTTTCCACCACCCGTCCTTCCGCATCATCGGTGTCGCGCTCTTCGCCCCACCGCACCGTGAAGCAATAGCGCTTGCGGCCCTCCATGATGAACGGGACGGTCTTGGTCGCTTCGCCCAGCGCGATCGGCAGGCAGCCCGACGCAAGTGGATCGAGCGTGCCGGCATGGCCGGCGCGGCGCGCCGAAGTGAGGCGCCGCACCGCAGAGACCGCATGGGTCGACGTCATGCCGACCGGCTTGTCGAGCACGATCCAGCCGTGGATGTCGATCTTCGGACGGCGGCGCTGGCCGCCCGGCTCGGCCGGCCGGCTCGGCTCAACATTCGTCATCGCCGTCTCCGCCGAGGTCGCGCTTGACCGCGGGCGAGCGCAACAGCTTCTCGATCCGTTCCGCCTCATCGAACCGCTCGTCGAGGCGGAAGCGGATGTCGGGCGCGAATTTCAAATTGACCTTCCGCGCGATGACGCCGCGCAGATAGCGCTTGTTGCGATCGAGCGCGTCAACCACGGCCCTTTCGTCGCGCCCGCCGAGCGGCATCACGTAGATGGTCGCGAGCCGCAGGTCGGGACTCATGCGCACCTCGGGCACGGTGATCATGTGCCCTTCGAGCACGGGATCGTGCACGTAGCCCTGCGCGAGCACCTCGGCGATCGCGTGGCGCACCGCCTCGCCGACGCGCAACTGCCGCTGCGAAGGACCGGCAACGGATTCGTGGTGCTGTCCACGGGACATGATCTTCGACCTTCGATCGGCTGCAAACAAAGACGTGCCGCTTTCCGCGCGCAGGCGGTCCAACAATGGCTTTTTCACAAATGCGCGGCGCAAGCTAGAGCGAGCGCTGCACCGTCTCCACCCGATAGCATTCGATGACATCGCCTTGGCGCATGTCCTGATAGTTCTCGAACGCCATGCCGCATTCCTGCCCGGCGACAACTTCCCGGGCATCGTCCTTGAAGCGCTTGAGCTGCGACAGCCTGCCTTCGTGGATCACCACATTGTCGCGGATCAGGCGGACATGGGCGCCGCGCTCGACGGTCCCGTCGGTGACGCGGCAGCCCGCCACTTTGCCGACTTTCGACACGCTGAAGATTTCAAGGATTTCCGCGGTGCCGAGCGTCGTCTCGCGCGTGGTCGGCGCGAGCAGCCCGGACATCGCTTTCTTCACGTCCTCCACGAGGTCGTAGATGATGTTGTAATAGCGGATTTCGGTGCCGGTACGCTCGGCCGACTCGCGCGCTTCCTTGTGGGCGCGGACGTTGAAGCCGATGATCGCGGCGCCCGAGGCCTCCGCCAAGGTCACGTCGGATTCGGTGATGCCGCCGACCCCCGCGTGGATCACGCGCGCGGCGACCTCTTCGGTGCCGAGCTTGTCGAGCGCGCCGATGATCGCCTCGACCGAGCCCTGGACGTCGCCCTTGATGACCAGCGGGAACTCCTTGCGGCCGGTGCTCTTGAGCTGGCTCATCATCTGTTCGAGCGAGCCGCGCATGCCGCTCGCACGGCTGTCACGCTTCTGGCGTTCGCGATAATCGGTGATCTCGCGGGCGCGCGCCTCGGTCGGCACGACCGCGAGCCGGTCGCCCGCTTCCGGCGTGTGGTTGAAGCCCAGTACCTCCACCGGCACCGACGGGCTGGCTTCCTCGATGGTCGCGCCAGTGTCGCTCACCAGCGCGCGCACGCGGCCCCACTCCGCTCCGGCCACGACGATGTCGCCGCCGCGCAGGGTGCCGCGCTGGATCAGAACGGTCGCAACCGCGCCGCGCCCGCGGTCGAGCTTTGCCTCGATCACGGTGCCCTCGGCGGGCCGATTTGGATTGGCCTTGAGATCGAGGATTTCCGCCTGCAGCCCGATCGTCTCGAGCAGCCGCTCGAGGTTGAGCTTCTTGGTCGCGGAGACCTCGACGTCGAGGACATCGCCGCCCATCGATTCGACCTGCACCTCGTGCTGCAGCAGTTCGGTGCGCACGCGCTCCGGCCGGGCGTCGGCTTTGTCGATCTTGTTGATGGCGACGATCATCGGGACCTTCGCGGCCTTGGCGTGATTTATCGCCTCGACGGTCTGCGGCATGACGCCGTCATCGGCGGCGACCACCAACACGACGATGTCGGTCACCTTGGCGCCGCGCGCGCGCATGGCCGTGAAGGCAGCGTGGCCCGGCGTGTCGATGAAGGTGATTTTTGCGCCCGAGGGGGCTGTCACCTGATAGGCGCCGATGTGCTGGGTGATGCCGCCCACTTCTCCGGCGGCAACCTCGGTCGACCGGATGGCATCGAGCAACGACGTCTTCCCATGGTCAACGTGGCCCATGATGGTGACGACCGGCGGCCGCGCAACCAGCGTGGCCGGATCGTCCGGCGCATCGAACAGGCCTTCCTCGACGTCGGATTCCGCGACGCGCTTGACCGAGTGCCCCATTTCCTCGGCCAGCAACTGGGCGGTATCGGCGTCGATCACGTCGGTGATCTTAACCATCTGGCCCTGCTTCATCAGCAGGCGGATAACGTCGACCGCGCGCTCGGCCATGCGATTGGCGAGTTCCTGGATCGTGATCGATTCCGGAATCGTCACCTCGCGGATCAACTTCTCCTTCGGCTCATCGGCTTGGTGTCCCTTGAGCCGTTGCACGCGGCGGCGGAACGACGCGACCGACCGCTCGCGCACCTCGTCCTGGCTCAACGCCGTGACCAAGGTCAGCCGGCCGCGCCGCTTCTCCGCTCCGGGTCGGGCTGGTTTAGGGGCGGCCGGTGCGCGTGCGGCGCCGGGACGGCGCACCGCGCGCCGCGGTTCTTCGTCCTCGGCCTCGGCAGCCGCTTGGGCGCGGAGTGCCTGTGTTGAGCCGGGCTTGGCCTTGGCCTCCTCCTCGCCGAAGCGTTTCTTGGCTTCCTGCTCGGCCTTGCGCTTGGTCTCTTCCTCGTGGCGGCGCCGGTCTTCCTCCTCGCGCTTGCGCGCTTCGGCCGCATCACGTTCGGTGCGTTCGCGGCTTTCGCGATCGGCGCGCCGGCGCGCCTCTTCTTCCGCAACGCGTCGCTCCTCGGCCTCCCGTACCCGCGCGTCGTCGAGCGCGTGAGCGCGGCGGTTGAGTTCCTCATCGCTCAGCGCCCGGAGCACGACCCCAGAGGGCTTAAGAGAAGGCGCGGGCGCTGCGGGCGCAGCCGTTGCGGCGGGCGCCGCGGCCGGCTTGCTGGCGGTCCGGCGGACGCCCGCGCGGGCGTCGACGGCAGGTTCCGCCTTGCCCTCGGCGGGGCCAAGGGCGCGCCGCTTGACCTTCTCGACCACGACGGCCTTGGTCCGGCCATGGCTGAAACTTTGCCGCACGACCCCCTGTTCGACGCCGCGCTTGAGCGTCAGCGTGTGCTTCGTGGGCGTCACGCTGAGCGTCTTTTCACCAGGGTTCTTTATCTCGCTCATTCAGCTTCCGATCCGCGCAGCACTTCTCACGCCGCGCAACACAAACCTCATCACGTCCCGGGCGTCGCATCGCCGCATGCCAAGCGTGCCGGGGCTTTTTCGGGCCTATGCCCGGCCGCGCACTAGCACTCCTGCCCGCCCGGACCAATGGTCCGAAAGCGTTCAAGGTTGCGATAGCGCGCGAGAAACCCGTCGCTGGCCGGGCCAGCGAGCAGGGCAGCATGTACCACATTTGCCCGCCCGAATGCCAAATCCAATTGGGCAGCGGTAAAACGATCTACCACGGGGAAGTCATCGGCTTTTTGACCACCGCGCTTACGTACCTCGGCGGCAAGTTTGCGCACGCCTTCGTGCCCCGCCTCGGCGGCATGCACCAAGGCGACGACCGGCTCTCGCGCCAGCGCCCGCTCGACCTGGGCAAACCCGATCGCTGCGCGTCCGGCTTTGCGGACAATGCTCAGCGCACCAAGGACCGATTGCTCGAGCAGGCGTTCGACCACATCAGCGAGATCCGGCGCAGCGTGCACCTCCGCCTTGAAAGCGCGGCCGAACGCGCGCCGCTTGACCGCCTCTGCGACCGCCGTTCGGCTGGCCGTGACCCAGACCCCTCGGCCGGGAAGCCGGCGCTTGAGATCGGGCACTACCTCGCGGTCCGGTCCCATCACGAACCGGATCAGGTCGGTAACCGGCTTGACCTCGCGGCGGACGATGCACAGCCGCTCCGACCCGGGCGCGCGGCGCGGGCCGGCATCGAGAGCAGCATCGTCGTTGCGTGCCAGCACGAAGCCTCCGTCCGCTTAGACCGCCGGCTGCGCCTCGGTGCCCTCGGGCTCGGCTTCAGCCGGCGGCGGGGCAAGATCGGCCTCGGTGATCCAGCCCGCCTTGAGGCGGGCCTGCATGATGATGCTGTCGATCTCCTCGCGCGACAGCTCGAAGCCGTCGAGGGCACCAGGATGGCGAACGTTCTCGCCGTCTTTGCGCTCGCTCCATCCCGCCAAATCGTCGGTGGCGCATCCGGCCAAATCCTCGACCGTCTTGATGCCATTCTCGCCGAGGCCCACCAGCATGCGCGTGGTGACGCCGGGCACTTCCTTGAGCGCGTCCTCGACGCCCAGCTCGCGCCGCTTGGCATCGAGTTCCTCTTCGATGCGCTCCAAATATTCGCGCGCCCGGTTCTGCAGCTCCTGCGCCGTGTCGGCGTCGAAGCCTTCGATCGAGGCGATTTCCTTTTCATCGACCATTGCCAATTCCTCCACCGAGGTGAACCCTTCCGACGCGAGCAGCTGCCCGACGACCTCGTCCACATTGAGCGCATCCATGAAGATGCGCGTACGGTTCTCGAACTCGGCTTGGCGCCGCTCCGACTCTTCCTGCTCGGTGAGGATGTCGATATCCCAGCCGGTGAGCTGGGAAGCGAGGCGCACATTCTGGCCGCGCCGGCCGATCGCGAGCGAAAGCTGCTGATCGGGGACGACCACTTCGATGCGCTCGCGATCCTCGTCGAGCACGACCTTGGCGACCTCGGCGGGTGCAAGCGCGTTGACCACGAACGTCGCGATGTCGGGCGACCAGGGGATGATGTCGATCTTCTCGCCCTGCAATTCGTTCACCACCGCCTGCACGCGCGAGCCGCGCATGCCGACGCAGGCGCCCACCGGGTCGACCGAAGAGTCGCGCGAGATCACCGCGATCTTGGCGCGTGAGCCCGGGTCGCGCGCGACCGCCTTTACCTCGACGATGCCGTCATAGATTTCCGGCACCTCCTGAGCGAACAGCTTCGCCATGAACTGCGGATGCGTGCGGGAAAGGAAAATCTGCGGGCCGCGCGCCTCGCGCCGCACGTCGTAAATATAAGCGCGGATGCGGTCGCCGTTGCGGAACACCTCGCGCGGCAGCATCTCGTCGCGCCGCACGATTGCCTCGCCGCGGCCGAGATCGACGACCACGTTGCCATATTCGACCCGCTTGACCAGGCCGTTGACGATGTCGCTGATGCGATCCTTGTATTCCTGATACTGGCGATCGCGCTCGGCTTCGCGCACCTTCTGCACGATCACCTGCTTCGCCGATTGTGCGGCGATGCGGCCGTACTCGAGGGGCGGCAGCTGGTCCGCGATGGTATCGCCGAGTTGCGCCGCCGGATTGTGCCGCCGCGCGCCCTCGAGGCTGATCTGATTGGCCGGGTTCTCGACCGTGTCGACCACCAGCATGTGGCGCGACAGCCGAAGGTCGCCGGTCTTGGAATTTATGTCGGCGTGCACGTCGGTCTCCGCGCCGTAGCGTGAGCGCGCCGCCTTGGCGATTGCGTCCTCCATGGCGGTGATCACGATGCTGCGGTCGATCGCCTTCTCGCGGGCGACCGCGTCGGCGATCTGCAACAGTTCCAGCCGATTGGCGCTGACTGCCATTGGCCTAGTCTCCCTCATGCTGGGCGACGCGCCGGTTCTTGCCGTTCGCTCGCCGGAAATCCTTGGGTTCCCCGTCACGCTCGGCCGCAGCCGTGCGTTCGGCTTCCTTGCCCCGCTTCAACGACTGCGCGACCAGTTCGTTTGTGAGCACAAGCTTTGCTTCCGCCATCTCCTCGATCGGCAGCAGAACATCGGGTTCATCTCCCGGCGCCGCGTCGGTGCGGCGCAGGCGCGCCTTGTCGCCATCGGCGCCGAGGAGCAGGCCGCGGAAGCGCCGGCGCCCGTTGATCGCGACCGCCATCTCGATCTTCACGGCATTGCCGGCATACCGCTCGAAGTCCGATCGGCGGACCAGCGGCCGGTCGAGGCCGGGCGAAGAAATCTCCAGGCGGTAGGCGCGCTCGATCGGGTCCGCCACGTCGAGCACCGGCGATAGTGCGCGCGATACCAGTTCGCAATCCTCGATCGCCATGGTGCCGTCGGCCCGCTCTGCCATGATCTGCACGGTGCAGCCGTCCATGCCGGAAATCCGCACCCGCACGAGGCGGAAGCTCAATTGCTCGAGCACCGGTTCGACGATCGCGGCGACGCGGGCAGCGAGCCCCGGCTCGACGATGAGCCGTGGTTCGGCGGTACCGAGTGCCTCGACGGCAGTGACCATGCTTCTTCCGCCCGGGATTGGGTAACAAAAAAGAGCGGGTCCCGGGGGTCCCACTCTCGATAGCCGTTCGGAATATCCGACCGTTATGAGATGTCGCTAACGACACCGCGAATATAGCGATTTTCCAGGGTCACGCAAGGTCGGGAACGGCGTTTTTGGCTTGGTTTTCCCGTCGTCATTTCCGCCGGAACGCGAGATAGCACGGCGCGCGTTCTTCCCGCACCGCCTTGGCCTCATAGCGGGTCCGTACGAACCCGGGCCACGGCTCTCGCCAGTCGTCCGCGCGCTCTGCCGTCCAGACGAAATCCGGCGAGCGCAGCAGGCGCGCCAGCGTCCAGGCTACATAATCGGGAATGTCGCTGACGAAGCGAAATTCGCCGCCCCGCCGCAGGATGCGCGCCATATCAGCGACGGTTCGGTCCTGCACGAAGCGCCGTTTCCAATGCCGCCGCTTCGGCCACGGGTCCGGGTAGACGAGATCGATACCGGCGAGCGATGCGGCGGGCAGCCAGTCGAGCACCGGAACGGCGTCGCCCAGATGCAGGCGGATATTCGTGAGTCCTTGGGCTTCGATGGCGGCGAGCGCCTTGGCCATCCCGTTGACGAAAGGCTCGCAGCCGATGAAGCCGGTGCGCGGGTGCGCCTGCGCTTGCGCAATCAAATATTCGCCGCCGCCGAACCCGATCTCGAAGCGAACCTGATCGACAGGGATCGTAAACAGGCGGCCTACCTCGGCCGGCGGCGGCGCGTTCACATCGAGTGCGAGGCGCGGCAGCAGAGTATCGAGCAGCGCCGCCTGATGGGAACGCAGTCGATGGCCTTTGCGCCGGCCAAAAAAGCCGCGCCGGAGTTCCGCCTTGTCGTCGTCGATCGTCATGGTGCCGCGAGAGCGAGACGACTATCGTCGTCTCGCTCTCGCATTTTGCTGGAGCATGATCTAGTCCGAAAACCGGTATCCACTTTTCGGGATCATGCTCTGACCCGCGGCACCATAGCCCAGCGCAAGGGCGTCAGGAGACGGCGCCGCGGATCGCTTCCACGAGATCGGTATTTTCCCAGGAAAACCCGCCGTCCGGCTCGGGCGAACGGCCGAAGTGGCCATAGGCAGAGGTGCGGGCGTAGATCGGGCGATTGAGGCCGAGGTGCTCGCGAATGCCGCGCGGCGTGAGGTCCATCGCCTCCATGAGCCCGCGCTCGATCTTTGCCTCGGGGACTTGCCCCGTGCCGTGCAGATCGACGTAGAGCGAGAGCGGCTTGGCGACGCCAATCGCATAGGAGATCTGGATCGTGCACCGAGTCGCAAGGCCCGCCGCCACCACGTTCTTGGCGAGATAGCGCGCCGCGTATGCGGCTGAGCGGTCGACCTTCGATGGGTCCTTGCCGGAGAAGGCTCCGCCGCCATGCGGCGCGGCGCCGCCATAGGTGTCGACAATGATCTTACGGCCGGTCAGTCCGCAGTCCCCGTCAGGGCCGCCGATGACGAACTTGCCCGTCGGGTTCACGTGCCAAACAGTCGACTTGGTGATCCATCCGTCCGGCAGCGCCTTACGGACGTACGGCTCGATGATCGACTGGACGTCGTTGGACGATAGTTTTTCGTCGAGGTGCTGGGTCGAGACGACGATCTGCGTCGCCTCGACCGGTTTGTCGTTCTCATAACGCAAGGTCACTTGGCTCTTGGCGTCGGGCCCGAGCGCGTTGGTCTCGCCGGCGCGGCGCGCCTCGGACATCAGCTTGAGGATGCGGTGGGCGTAATAGATCGGCGCCGGCATCAGTGTGGGCGTTTCCTGGCACGCGTAACCGAACATGATGCCCTGGTCACCCGCGCCTTCATCGCGATTGCCGGCGGAATCGACGCCCTGGGCGATATTGGGGGATTGCGCGTGCAGGTGCACCTCGATGTCGGCCTTCTCCCAATGGAAGCCCGCCTGCTCGTATCCGATGTCTTTGATGGCAAGGCGCGCGAGATGCGAAACGTAATCCTTGGTGATCGCGGAGGGCCCGCGGGTCTCGCCGGCGATCACGACGCGGTTGGTGGTCGCAAGCGTTTCGCAGGCAACGCGGACGTTCCTGGCATCCCAGCCGTAGCGCGGCCCGAGACTGAAGAAAGCATCCACAACTTCATCGGAAATCCGGTCACAGACCTTGTCCGGATGACCTTCGGAAACCGACTCGCTCGTAAACAGATAGCTTGTACGGGACACGCCGTGCTCCTCCATCCCCGGCCGATCGGCCAGCCCTCAATGCGGGCGTTTTGTTGCAGCGTGGCGCAGCGGGGTCAAGCAGTCTGCGTGATGCGAAGCCATTTTCGCGGGCGAATGCCCACCGCTATGCCGCCTTGCTGCGGCGACGGGCGAGGCCCAGCAATAGCCCAGCCGCGACGAGAGCATAGGCGACATAATCTCCGAGCCGCGCGTAGGGCGTTCGCGCGATCGGCTGTGGCAGGCCTGAGTCGAGGACGCCTTCGGTCCCGAGCGGCAGTTCTTTGATGATGCGGCCGAGTGGATCGACCACCGCTGAGATTCCGGTGTTTGCCGCGCGCACGAGCGGCAGGCCTTGCGCGATCGCGAGCACGCGCGCCTGCTGAAAGTGCTGATGGGGGCCCGTGCTGATGCCGAACCAGCCGTCGTTGGTGAGATTGAGAAGCCAGCCGGGACGCTCGCCGCGCGGAACCGCGTGGTCGGGAAATATCACCTCGTAGCAAATCAGCGGCAGCATTGATGCCGCGCGGGGTACCGTCATGACGCGCCGGCGGTCGCCGGCGAGGAATCCGCCCGGCATTTTGGTGAGCGATATGAGGCCGAGGCTTTCGAGAAAATCCTCGAACGGCAGGTATTCGCCGAACGGGACGAGGTGGACCTTGTCGTAGATGCCGGCAATCGAGCCGTCGCGGTCGAACACATAAACGGAATTATAGGCACGCACCGCGCCGCTCGGCGCCATCGCGGCGGCGCGCACCGCCCCGGTGATGAGCACCGTGTGCCCCGCCAACAACGATGCGATCTGCGCCAGCGCATCCGCCTCGCGCGCGAGATAGAACGGGAAAGCCGATTCCGGCCAGATCAGGTGCGTTACGTCCTTGACGCCCGAGGTCTCGGGACCGGTCGCGCGGTCGGAAAGTGCGAGGTAGCGCTTCATCACTATTTGTTTGGCGCCGTAATTGAATCGCTCGTCCTGGGTGAGGTTCGGCTGCATGATGCGCAGCCGCACGCCGGACACGAAGCTCGTTGGGTGCTGCGCGAGCCGCACCGCGCCATAAGCCGCCAGCGCAACAAGAACAGCGGCGCTTATCATCGGCGCGAGGAAACGGCGCGGAGTCTCGCCGGGATGATCCGCGAGCACCGCCGGACTGGCGAAAATGAAAACGGCGAGGAAGGTCATTCCCCACAGGCCGATCAGCGCGGCAGCTTGCGCGAGCACCAACGGGCCGGTGAGCGTGTAGCCGAACGCGTTCCAGGGAAATCCGCTCACCACATGCCCGCGCAGCCACTCGGCGACGGTCAGGGCCGCCGCGAGGGTGAGCACGCGGAGCGCCCCGCGCGTCCACAACAGCCGCGCGAGCGCGAGGCCGAATGCGGTGTAGAGCGCCATGCCGGCCGGCAGCGCCACGACGGCGATCGGCAGCAGCCAGGCGAATTTGTCGGCATCGACCAGGAACGCGTAACCGACCCAGTAAAGGCCGGCGAGGAAATAGCCGAAGCCGAACCACCAGCCGGCGATCGCTGCCGCGCCGACGCCGCCGAGCCGTCCGGCTGCCGCGCCGTCGATGAGCCAAACCAGAACCGGAAATGTGAGGAACAGGATCGGCCAAGCGTTGAACGGAGCGAGTGCCAGCGTGGAGGCGGCACCGGCCGCGAACGCGATGCCAGCGCGGCGCCATCCCCATGCGAGCACGATCGAATGGGCAAATTTCGCCAGCCGCGGGACGGTCAGGACGATTCTCCGTCGGAGGCTGGACGCACTTCGCTGCGCTCGCCGACCGTTTCCGCTGACGGTGCAGGCGGCGGGGCCTCTCCCTCGGGCCGATCCTCGCGCCGCTTGGGCGCCCGGCGGCCGAAACGGTCTTTCCCGCGGTAGATGCGCACGCGCTTGACGCGGCGCGGGTCGGCATCGAGCACCTCGATCTCGAAGCCGCTCGGGCCGGGGACCAGTTCGCCGCGCACCGGCACGCGTCCGACCCGCGTCACCAGATATCCCCCCAAGGTATCGACGTCCTGGGCCGCCTCGCCCATGTCGAACTCGGCGCCGATCGTCGCCGTCACCTCCTCGAGACTTGCGCGCGCGTTGGCGAGATACGACCCGTCGTGCTGGCGCACCACGCCGATGGTGACGTCCTCGTCGTGCTCATCTTCGATGTCGCCGACGATCTGTTCCACGATGTCCTCGATCGAAACGAGGCCGTCGGTGCCGCCGTATTCGTCGATCACCAGCGCGAGATGGATGCGGGTGGCCTGCATTTTGGCGAGCAGATCGATCGCCGGCATCGAGGGCGGCACGAACAGGATCGTGCGCACGAGGTCCGTCGCTGACAATGGCACCGACAGATCGATTGCGTTGAGATCGAGCCCGGCGGTGAACGGCTTCTTGCGGCGCGGCTTGGTCGAGGCGCTCGCAGCCGCGCGATTGGCCATGTAGCCGATCAAATCCCGGATGTGCACCATGCCAGTGGGATCATCGAGCGTGTCGTCATAAACGACGAGCCGCGAGTGCGCGGCGACCTCGAACACCTTGACCAGTTCGCCTAGCAAAATGTCTTTTTGCACCGCGATAATGTCGGCGCGCGGCACCATCACGTCCTCGACCCCGCGTTCGCGCAGGCCAAGGATGTTTTTGAGCATCGCGCGCTCTTCCGGCGAAAAGCCGGATTCGGCCGCCGCGCCGGTCTCCAGGACGACCTCGAGGTCGGCACGGATCGAGTTGGTCTTCCAGCCCAAGAAGGTGCGCAGCAGCCGTGCGACCCAGGCCATGCCGCCCTCGCGCATGACCTCGCCCGGGTGCGGGACCGGAACGGGGAGATTTGTTCGTTCGACGCCGGCCGGTTCGGAGCGGCGAGGAGAATCGGTGTCAGACATGGCGGTCAACTTGCAGTGCCGTCGTGCGCGTAAGGATCGGGCACCTTCAGCCGTGCGAGAATCTCAACTTCCAGCCGTTCCATGGTGGCGGCCTCGGCATCCGACTGATGATCGTAGCCCAGCAGATGGAGAAAGCCATGCACGGCGAGGTGGGCGAGGTGATCGGCGAAAGTCTTGCCCTCGGCCTCCGCCTCGCGCGCCGTCGTTTCATAGGCAATCGCGATGTCGCCGAGGGTTCCGCTGCCGGGAGCGGCGGGAAACGAGAGCACGTTGGTGGGCTCGGCGCGACCGCGCCAACGGCCATTGAGCTCACGCATGGCGGCGTCATCGCACAGCATGACGGCGAGTTCTTTCGGCTCAGACGCGCCGGTCATGTCCGCGGCTTCGCCAATGGCGCGGCTGAGCAGGGCGGCGGCGTTCGGCACGTCGCGCCACAATGGTGATTCCACCACGATATTGATCGCGGGCGCCGGCCGCGCCCGCTGCGCGGCGGACGGCATCAGTCCCTGCCTTCGCGCTTGTGCGCCGGCGTGGCGGCGGCCTGTTCGTAAGCAGCGACAATCCGGGCCACGAGCGGATGACGGACGACGTCCTCGTGGGTGAAGACCACGTGGCCGATGCCTTCGACATTCGCAAGCAGGCGCACCGCTTCGGCAAGCCCGGAGGTCTGTCCGGACGGCAGGTCGACCTGGCTCGGATCGCCGGTGACCATCATCCGGCTGTTCTCGCCCAAGCGGGTGAGGAACATTTTCATCTGCATGGCCGAGGTGTTTTGCGCTTCGTCGAGAATCACGGCGGCGTTCGACAGCGTGCGGCCACGCATGAAGGCGAGCGGCGCGATCTCGATCTCGCCGCTTTGCAGCGCGCGCTCGACAATCCGCGCGTCCATCATATCGAACAGCGCGTCGTAAATCGGCCGCAGGTAAGGATCGACCTTCTCGCGCATGTCGCCGGGGAGAAAACCGAGCCGTTCGCCCGCTTCGACCGCCGGGCGCGAAAGGATGATGCGGTCGACTTCCTTGCGCTCGAACAATTGCACGGCGTAAGCGACCGCGAGCCAAGTCTTGCCCGTGCCCGCGGGACCGGTGCCGAAGACGAGCGGGCAACGCTTGAGCGCGCGAACGTAGGCATCCTGCCCGGCGGTGCGCGCGCGCACCAAACGCTTGCGCAGATTTATTTCTTCGAAGTTCGGCCGTGCGGCGGCGGGATCGAAGTCGAACAGCGAAGCCTGCGAAATTACCAGCCGGATCGCGCCCTCGACGTCGCCGGGAACGAGGTCGTGCCCGCGCTTGAGCTGCTCGTACAGGCTCTCGAGCACGCGGCTCGCCTGCTCGCAGGCTTCGCGCGAGCCTTCGATCGTGACCTGATTGCCGCGCGAGTCGGCGACGACCCCGAGGCGGCGTTCGATCGAGGCGAGGTTCTGTCCATACTGTCCAAATAATGCGGAGGCGAGGCGGTTATCGTCGAACGCCATCACGATTTGCGTTGCCGCGCCTTCCCCGATCACCTCCGGAGAGCGAACGAGCGAGCCATTGTCCGGTCTCGATCGGGCCAAGCGTCACGCTCCTGCCGCGGCGAGCGCCGTCTGACCTGGACGCGCGGCCGACAGCGGTTCATCGAGCACGCCAAAGAGGCTGTTCGGCCCTACCTCGGTGATCCGCACGGTGACGATCTCGCCGATCAGCGCAGGCGCGGCCATCACCTGCACCGGCTGCAGATAGGGCGAGCGGCCGACCAATTGGCCAGGATGCCGGCCGGACTTTTCCAACAGCACGGAAAATGTCTTTCCCAGCGTGCGTGCGTTAAACGCGGCCTGATGCCGGTCGATCGCCGTTTGCAGGCGCGACAGGCGTTCGACCTTGATCGCATCCGGGAGCTGCTCGGCCATGACCGCGGCGGGCGTGCCGGGACGCGGCGAATATTTGAACGAGAACGCCCCTGCGAAGCAAATGTGATCGACCAGCGTGATGGTCTCGTGAAAGTCCTGCTCGGTCTCACCCGGAAAGCCGACGATAAAGTCGGAGGTGAGCGCGAGGTCCGCCCGTGCCGTGCGCAAGCGCTCCACGATGTCGATGTAATGCGCGCGCGTATGCCGCCGTTTCATTGCCGTCAGCACGCGATCGGAGCCCGACTGCACCGGCAGATGGAGACACGGCATCAACTGCGGCAAATCGCGGTGCGCCGCGATCAAGGTGTCATCCACGTCGGCCGGATGACTCGTCGTGTAGCGCAGGCGCGCAATGCCCTCGATCTCGGCCACGCGCTGGAGCAAACGGCCGAGGGACCATTCCGCACCGCCGGGTCCCCCGCCATGGTAGGCATTCACGTTCTGCCCGATGAGCGTGACCTCGCGCACGCCGGCGGCTGCCAGCCGTTCGACTTCAGCCACGACCTGCGCAACAGGGCGCGACACTTCCGCGCCGCGCGTATAGGGCACGACGCAAAACGTGCAGAAGCGGTCGCATCCCTCCTGGACCGTGACGAATGCGGTGACGCCGCGCGCCCGGGTTGCTGCGCGGCTCGGGGGCTCGAGAAAATCGAATTTGTCCTCGACGGGAAATTCCGTATCGAGCACGCGCCCCTCGCGGGCGAGGCGGTCGATGAGCGCGGGCAGGCGATGATAGCTCTGTGGCCCGACGACGAGGTCGACAACCGGGGCGCGGCGCAGGATTTCTTCGCCCTCGGCCTGGGCAACACAGCCAGCAACGGCGACCGTCATCGGGCGGTCATCGCGCGCGGCGGCCTCCTTCAATTTCCGAATGCGGCCGAGTTCCGAATAGACCTTCTCGGCCGCTTTCTCGCGGATATGGCAGGTGTTGAGGATGACGAGATCGGCGTCCTCGGGCGCAGCGGTTTCGACAAACCCGTGCGGCGCCAAAACGTCGGCCATACGATTGGAATCGTAGACGTTCATCTGGCAGCCGTAGGATTTGACGAAAAGTTTGCGGGGTCCGCTCATGCCGGTCCTGCCGATGTCGATCGGGGCCGTTCGGACCGTGGGCGCATCACGGGACATTCCGGTGCTTGAGATATCCCTTGTTCGGGCGGCCGCAACCGCATTAGAGCATGATGCCGAAAAGTGGGTACCGGTTTTCGGAAAACATCATGCTCCGGCAACAACTTAGAGCGGGATGGCGATTCGAAGAAATTCCATCCCGCTCTAGGCGCCGTCTTAGCGGGTTTTCCGGTGAAATGGAATGCTTGCGGTCTTACCGGTGGCGGCCTGTGCATGCATGCGTTCAGCGCTCGGACTTCTTGTCTTCCAGCGGCACGGCATAAAGCTCGAGCCGGTGGTCGACCAGCCGATAGCCGAGCCGCCGCGCGATTTCCGCCTGCAGGCGCTCGATCTCGTCCGACTGGAACTCGACGACGTCGCCGGTGCGCAGGTTGATGAGATGATCGTGGTGCGTGTCGGGAATTTGTTCGTAGCGCGCGCGGCCCTCGCGAAAATCATGGCGCTCGATGATGCCTGCATCCTCAAACAGTTTGACGGTACGGTAAACGGTGGAGATCGAGATGCGGTCGTCCACCGCGGCGCAACGCCGGTAAAGCTCTTCGACGTTTGGGTGATCGGCGGAGCGCGCGAGTACGCGGGCGATGACGCGCCGCTGCTCCGTCATGCGCATGCCCTTGGCGGCGCACAGCGCTTCGATGTTTGCTCTCGGGTCGGCCATATGGCGGTCCGCTGTATCAGCGATAACCATATCGAAAACGGTGCGCGAGCGAAATCGCCGGGGTTCTCGGATGCTGAGATCACCCGAGATCCCGGCGCAGCACCAGGGCCGCGCTTGAAGCGTTCCCTGGCCGCGAATAGTAACCGTCGCGCCGGCCAACCTGTCGAAATGCGCTGCGCGCATAGAGGCGCCGGGCCGCTACGTTGTCGTCATCGACTTCGAGGAAGACCGTACGGACGCCGAGCCCGGCGAGCCTGCGCAGATGCAAGTCGAGGAGCCGGCGCGCCAGACCGCGCCCTTGCTGCCCGCGGGCGACCGCAACCGACAGGATTTCCGCCTCGCCGGCGGCAATGCGCGAGATGATGAATCCGACCGGCCGGTGGCCGAGCGTCGCCCGATGGGCGAGCACGCTGCGGTCGAGCAGCAGCCGCTCGAACTCATCCTCGCTCCAGCCACGGCGGAAGGAGGCGCCGTGCAGCGACGCGAGAGCGGCTGCATCGCGCGCACTCGCTTCCGTCAGCATCGGCTCGGGCCGGCCGAAGAAGCGCGCGAACAGAGTATGATGCCGAAAAGTGGGTACCGGTTTTCGGAAAAACATCATGCTCCAACAATAACCTAGTGTCCCGATTCCGAAGTTCGCACCCTTGCGGCACACGCTGATGCGAACTTCGGAATCGAAGGACACTAGCAACTTTACGATTCTAGTGCCGCTTTGAACCCGAAGTTCGCCTTCGGGTTCGCGGCACTAGAGCGGGATGACTATTCGAAGAACGTCATCACGCTCGTCTCATTGACGGGAGATCCGGGCGGCATCCTGAGGTCGGGCATCGGGCGGGCGCAGGTAGAGCGGCTTGGGCCGCGCGCGGTCCGGTTGGGCCGCGGCGCCCAGTCGTGCCACCCAGCCGATCTCGGGCGCGCTCGCGGCCACGACTTCCGGAGCAGGCTCATCCGCCGGCCACTCTGCGGTCACGAGACGAGCGGCCGACCCGGTGATTAAGGCCGGAGCGCGGGTGCGTGCCTCCTCGACCGCCTCGCGCAACGCGGCGAGCCGCGGCGGGATCGCCGCGCGGCCACCCGGGCCGAATATCTGCATGTACACGTGGCCATGACGGGCATCGATCACCGGGATCACCGTCCCGGCAAAACCGGCGGCCACATGCGGTGCCGTGAAGGCGGCAAGCGTGGTGAGCCCGATCGCCGGCTTGCCGGCCGCAAGGGCAATCCCGCGCGCGGCTGCAATGCCCACCCGCACCCCGGTGAAGCTGCCCGGGCCGACGGTCACGGCGATGCGGTCGAGATCGGCGAACTCGAGACGGGCAGCTTCCATTAGCCGTGCGATGAGCGGCATCAGCGCTTCCGCATGGCCGCGGATCATCGGCAGTGTTTCGCTTGCCACGAGATCGCGCCGCTCGGTGTCGAGTACGGCCGTCGCGCAGGCATCGAGCGCGGTATCAAGGGCAAGGACGCGCATGCCCGATTAGAAATTAGGCGGGCCGCACCTCGGTCACGTCCGGAACGAAGTGACGCAGCAGGTTTTCGATGCCGTGCCGCAAGGTCGCGGTTGAGGACGGGCAGCCCGAGCAGGCGCCCTGCATGGTGAGATAAACGATCCCGTCCTTGTAGCCGCGGAAGGTAATGTCGCCGCCGTCGTTGGCGACCGCCGGCCGCACCCGCGTTTCGATCAGCTCCTTGATGGTGGCGACCGTCTCGGAATCTTTCTCGTCGAAATACTCCTCGGCCGCCGCGCTCTCGGCGCCGTTCGTCACGACCGGCTGACCCGACATGAAGTGTTCCATGATGGCGCCGAGGATCGCCGGCTTGAGCTGCTGCCACTCGCCGTCGCTTTTGGTCACGGCGATGAAATCGGAACCGAGAAACACCCCGCCGACGCCGGAAACGTCGAACAGGCGCTCGGCGAGCGGCGAATTGGCCGCCTCCGTGCGGTCGCGCATGTCGAGGGTTCCGGTATCGAGTACCGGTCGCCCGGGAAGAAACTTGAGGGTTGCCGGATTGGGCGTCACCTCGGTCTGAATGAACATCGCTTTTGCTCCATAGCCGGCGCGGGATCAAAGGCCCGCGGGGCGATTGTCATGTGCCCAATGTAATAGCACGCGGCCCCGCCGGAAAGTGCGCGTCCGCCGTCACGACAGGGCATCAAGTTCTTCGTCGCCGAGGTAGCCGGGCACGATGGCGACCGGAATCGGAAAGTTGGCGACCGTCTTGCCGAGGTTCGAGACCAGCGGTCCCGGCCCCTCCTTGCCGGTGCCGGCAGCGAGCACGAGCACCGCGATGTCTTCGTCCGCCTCGATCAGGCCGAGGATTTCCTCCGCCTTCTCGCCGTCTCGTATCACCCGCTCGGGCGTTATGCCGGCAATCCCGTTTGCACGATTGGCAAACTGATCGAGGATGACGTTCGCGGCTTCGTGGGCTTCCGCCTTCATGATGTCGGCGACGCCGAGCCATTGCTGATGGCGGTCTTCCGGTTCGATCACCAGCAGCATAAGCACACCGGCGTTGTTGCGGGCGGCACGCCGGCTCGCGTAATAGAGCGCGCGGTCGCACTCGGGCGAGCCGTCGATGATGACCAGATATTTCGGCTTATGCCCGGCTTCGTAGCTGCGGCGCTTGCGGCTCATGGCCCTCCCCCGGCGCGCTCGGAAGTCAATGCTGCCATGGCGGTCGGTCCGGCGACAAGCGGCCCGCGGTGGGTCAGCGCATTAGCGCCGCACGAAACCGACGATGTCTTTGACCGCCTTCATTGTCTCGGCGGCGATCGCCTGGGCGCGCGCGCCGCCGTCGGCGAGAACCTCATCGACGTGGCCGGGATCAGCGGAAAGGCGCTTCATCTCGGCGGCGACCGGCTCGAGTTTTGCGACTGCGAGATCGACAAGCGCGGTCTTGAATGTTGAGAACTGCGCGCCGGCAAACTGTTTGAGTGCCTGCTCCTCGGTCGAGTCGGCGAGCGCCGCATAGATGCCGAGCAGGTTTTCCGCCTCGGGCCGTTTCTTCAAACCTGCCGGCTCGCTCGGCAGCGGCTCGGGATCGGTCTTCGCCTTGCGAATTTTTTGCGCGATCGTGTCGGCGTCGTCGGTGAGGTTGATGCGCGAATAATCGGACGGATCCGATTTCGACATTTTCTTCGTGCCGTCACGCAACGACATCACCCGCGTCGCCGGGCCTGAGATGAGCGGCTCGGTGAGAGGAAAGAAAACGTCCCCGTGGCCGTGGTCGCGGATCGAGACGGCGAAGTCGTTGTTGAACTTCTGCGCGATGTCGCGGGTCAATTCGAGATGCTGCTTCTGGTCCTCGCCCACCGGCACGTGAGTTGCGCGATACGCGAGAATGTCGGCTGCCATCAGGGTCGGATAGGCGTAAAGCCCGACCGAGGCGTTCTCACGATCTTTGCCGGCCTTCTCCTTGAACTGCGTCATGCGATTGAGCCAACCCATGCGGGCAACGCAGTTGAAGACCCAGGCAAGCTCCGCGTGCTCGGCCACCTGGCTCTGGTTGAACACGATGTTGCGTTTGGGATCGATCCCGCAGGCGAGGAACGCCGCCGTGACCTCACGGGTGTTTTTGGGAAGCTCGGCGGGATCCTGCCACACCGTGATCGCGTGCATATCGACCACGCAATAGATGCAGTCGTAGCGCGCCTGCAGCGCGACAAACCGGGTGATGGCGCCGAGATAGTTGCCCAGGTGCAAATTGCCGGTCGGCTGCACGCCGGAGAACACCAGTTCTTTGAACGCCATGAGCCTCGTCCCTTTTGCGGCCCGCCACATGCCATGAGCGCGCTCACCAACGCAAGTGAGCCCCGCCACGCCGGGCATTGGCGATTGCCGCAAGTCGATAGCTCGTATATGGCACGAGCCCACCTACACGCGACCACCTCCCGCTTTGGAGCAACCCGTGAGCAGCGCGCGCTACGACGTCGTCGGCATCGGCAATGCCATCGTGGACGTGATTGCGCGTGCCGAGGATGGCTTTTTGCTCGGTCACGGCATGCACAAGGGCGGCATGCAGCTGATCGACGAGGCGCGTGCGGAGGCGATCTACGCGGAGATGGGGCCGGCGATCGAGATTTCCGGCGGGTCGGCCGCCAACACGATCGTCGGCGTCGCGAGTTTCGGCGCGCGCGCGGCCTTCGTCGGGAAAGCCAAGGACGATCAACTCGGGCGCACTTTCGCGCATGATATTCGGGCCGCGAGCGTCGCGTTTACGACGCCGTTCGCGAGCGCGGGTCCGTCCACGGGCCGCTGCTACATTCTGGTGACGCCGGACGGCGAGCGGACGATGAACACGTATCTGGGCGCGGCGCAGCACCTTGCGCCCGAGGACGTGGACCGCGAGCTCATTTCCGCGAGCGCGATCACTTATCTCGAAGGCTATTTGTGGGATCCGCACAATGCCAAGGAAGCCTTCCGTCGGGCCGCGGCTCTAGCCCATGAGGCGGGACGGCTGGTGGCGCTGAGCCTCTCGGACGCCTTCTGCGTCGATCGCTGGCGCGAGGAATTTCGCGACCTCATCCGCGGCGGAACGGTCGACGTGCTGTTCGCCAATGAAGCCGAGCTCAAGAGCCTCTATGAGACCGCGGATTTCGGAACGGCCGCGGCGGCACTGCGGGAGGAGGCGCGGCTTGCGGTGATCACGCGCAGCGAGCAGGGCTGCGTGGTGGTGAACGCGCGCGGGCTAGAGCCAGTAGGGGCATTTCCAGTCGAGCGCGTCATCGACACGACCGGGGCCGGCGACCTGTTCGCGGCCGGATTCCTGGTGGGTCTGGCACGCGGCGCCCCCCACGCAACGGCCGCGCGTCTCGGGGCTTTAGCGGCAGCCGAGGTGATCGGGCACCTTGGCGCCCGGCCAGAGACCTCGCTCAAGGATTTGGCGGCGCAACACGGCTTGGTTTGATGATTTATTCGCTTTTGCCGCGCGCCGCTAACTAATTGGTAAGTGAAGTTGATTACCGGTTGATGACCATCCAACCGGAACTCATGCAATGGCCATGCCCAACGATGCCGGCGAGCATCACGGCGAACCGGCTGCGGCCGCCTCCGGCAACATTTCGACCGACGCCGCGCCCGCTAACGAAGCTCCTGCACCAGTCTCCAGCGCCCCTACCGGCGCTGCCGAAGAGCGGATCACGTCCGCAACCCCGGGCGCTCAGGCCGCCCCGGCATCGTCCGCGAAGCCCGCGCCGAACCTGCCGCGCGCGGCGGTCCTGACTTGGCGGCCGGAGGAGCGGATCGGCGCGTCCGGTGCGGAAACCGTAGAGGCGGAGCGCCCGCGCGCGCGCGCCGGCGGGCGCCGCTTTGCACTGCTTGCCGCCGGCCTCACTCTGGCGGCCGCGATCGGGGCGATCGCCGGCACGGCGGGAATGGCGGGCGTCGAGCGACTCCTTGCTGGTGCGCCGCCAACCGCAGCGCCAGCCGCTGTCGCCGTCCATCACGAGAGCGGCGACGAAGTCCGCATTCTCAAAGAGTCGGTCGCGCAGCTCAAAACCAACGTGAAATCACTGAGCGATAACGTGGCGGCGCTGCGGTCCACGATCAACCTTTCGACCTCTGCCGCGAACACCCAGTTCACCAAGATCAGCGAGTCGCTCGACCGGGTGGAAAAGGAGCGCGCCGCGGACCGCGAGCGGGCCGACCGAGAACGGGCCGCCGAACGCGAGCGCGGCGAGAAGCGCGTCACCGTGCTCACCCCATCACCCGAGCCGACCGGCTCGGTCCCGCCGGCTTCGGCAGCTTCGGCACCTGCGGCCGAGCCGAAGGCCGTGACCAAGAACCCCGTCGTCGAAGGCTGGTTGTTGCGCCGGGTCTACGGCTCCGACTCCGCCCTCGTCGAGGGACGTTACGGCGTTGTCGAAATTGTGCCGGGCGATCTCGTGCCCGGCCTCGGACGCATTCAGGAGATCAAGCGCCAGGACGGCCACTGGGTGGTCGTGACCTCGCGCGGCCTGATCGTTTCGGCGCGCTAATCCATCGCAGAATTTGTGGGGGGCCGGCCGCAACGGCCGGCCTCGCTTCCGTGCTAGTCTCCCCGCGCATGCGCGTGGGAGATGGCATGAGAACGCACTTGTTTGCGATGATCTGTGCGGCGTTCGCCGTCAGCGTCGGCATACACGTCACGCCAGCAAGCGCGCAGGTTACGCCGGCGCCGCCCACATCCGAACTCTCGGATCGCTGCCCTGGCCTCGTCGCCCGCGACCGCCCGCACGTGGTTCCGGCGACATTCCGGCTTGCCGCTCTTGCCGACGGCGAGGTCAGGCTCACCTACGTGGGCCATTCGACCTTTCTGATCGAGAGCCCGCGCCGCGTGCGCATCGCAACCGATTATAACGATTACGCGCGGCCGCCGGTCGTGCCCGACATCGTCACGATGAATCACGCCCACTCGACGCATTACACCGACCATCCCGATCCCGCGATTAAATACGTGCTGCGCGGCTGGGCGGCCGACGAGAAGCCGGCCGAGCACGACATTACCTATCAGGACGTGCGCGTGCGGAACGTTCCCACCAACATCCGCGATTGGAGCGGCGGCACCCAACGCCACGGCAATTCCATTTTCATCTTCGAGGTCGCGCAACTGTGCATCGCCCATCTTGGACACCTGCACCACACGCTCACCCAGCAGCAGCTCAACGATATCGGCCGGGTCGACGTGGTCCTCGCGCCGGTCGACGGCAGCTACACCCTCGATCTCGACGGCATGGTCGAGGTGCTGCATGCGCTCAAGGCGCCGCTCACGATCCCGATGCACTACTTCGGCGTTTACACGCTCAACCGTTTCCTCGATCGCATGAAGGAGGAATGGGATGTGGAAATAGGCGACACGCCGTCGCTCGTTCTCTCGAAGGCGAGCCTGCCCACGAAGCCGAAGGTGCTGGTGCTGCCCGGGCATTAAGCATGATCCCGAAAAGTGGGAACCGGTTTTCGGAAAAGATCATGCTTCAACAAAAAGACGGCAGAGCGCAACCCGCCGCCTCATGTCAGCATTTGCCCGCCGTCCACGACCAACGTCTGCCCGGTGATCCAGCTTGCCTGGTCCGATGCCAGAAACAGCACGGCATTGGCCACTTCTTCCGGCCGGCCCAGCCGTCCGAACGGAATGCTCGCGAGGACGCCATTGTAGAGCGCGGGCTGCGCCGTCTTGCGCTGCTCCCACATGCCGCCCGGAAATTCGATCGAGCCCGGTGCCACGCTGTTGACGCGGATGCGCGCCGCCGCGAGCGCCACCGCCTGACTCTGGGTGTAATGGACCACCGCCGCCTTGACGGCGCCGTATGGAGGGGTGCGCGCCGACGGCTGCAGCGCCGAGATCGACGAGGTGTTGATGATCGCGCCGGCGCTCGATTGCTTGAGGAATGGCAGCGCCGCTTCGCTCGCGCGAACCGTGGCCATCAGATCGACCGAGACGCTCGCGGCCCATCCGGCTTCGTCGTCGGTGAGGCCGAAGCCCGATGCGTTATTGACCAGCACGTCGATGCCGCCGAGCGCCGCGGCGGCCTCGGCGATGTAGCGCGCGACCGCGCCTGCATCGCCGAGGTCACAGGTCGCCGCGTGCGCCAAGCCGCCGGCGGCGGCGAGTTCGTCACGCACGCGTGCGATGCCGTCCGCGCGGCGCGCGCAAACCGAGACAGCCGCGCCGGCCCCGGCAAAAGCGAGCCCTATCGAGCGGCAGATGCCGCGGCTGCCGCCGGCGACGACCACGCGCCGTCCGGTGAAATCAAATGCCATGGCAAAACCTTTCCGGGAGACAAGCGGCGCCTTTCGGCGCCGCGTTATGAACGCGTGACGCTTAAATATCAGATTTCCGTTGGAAGGTGACGCACGTGGAGCGCGGGCGCTTATGCATCCACGGTCGCGGCGAGCGCGTTCTCCTGGATGAACACCTTGCGCGGCTCGACGACGTCGCCCATCAGCTTGGTGAAAATGTCGTCGGCTTCGTCGACCTCTTTGACCTTGACCTGCAACAGCGAGCGCGCGTCGGTGTCGAGGGTGGTCTCCCAAAGCTGCTCGGCATTCATCTCGCCGAGGCCCTTGTAGCGCTGGAGCGAGAGGCCTTTGCGGCCGGCGCCGGTGACCGCCTCGAACAAGTCCACCGGGCCATGAATCGGCGTATCTTCGTCCTTGCGCCGCAGCGTCGCGGGTGGAGTTGGTCGAGGATAAGTCTGCTGCAGGGAAAGGGCGAACTCGTCGAGCTTGCGTGCGTCTGCCGAGCCGAGCAAGGCTTGGTCTATGATCGCGACCTCCTTGACGCCGCGGACCACGCGCTCGAACTGGAAGCCGTCCTCGCTGAATCGTCCGGTCCAGCCGCGCTCGGTTTCGTCGGTCAGCGCGTCGAGGCGTCTCGCGATGTATTCGGCCGCCCGTGTGGCGGTTGGAGGCTCATCTGTTACCCGCTGTTGCAGAACACCGGCGATGGCGGCCTGCTCGATGACCTTGCGGTTATAGCGGCTGTGCAACCCGTTCAGGAGATTACGAATGGACCGCGATTCCTCCACCAGATGACGCAGATCGTTGCCGGCACGCTCCTCGCCTGACGACAATCGCAACACCGCGTCTTCTATTCCGCTGTCGATCAGATAATCCTCAAGGGCGCGCTCGTCCTTCAAATAGTGTTCGGACTTGCCGCGCGAGACTTTGTAGAGCGGCGGCTGGGCGATGTAGAGATGGCCGCGATCGATGAGCTCGCGCATCTGCCGATAGAAGAACGTCAGCAGCAGCGTGCGGATGTGAGAGCCGTCCACGTCCGCGTCCGTCATGATGATGATCTTGTGATAGCGCAATTTGTCGGCGGTGAATTCGTCGGTGCCGATACCGGTGCCGAGCGCGGCGATCAGCGTGCCGATCTGCTCTGACGAGAGCATCTTGTCCATGCGCGCGCGCTCGACATTGAGGATTTTGCCGCGCAACGGCAGCACCGCCTGGAACTCCCGGTTGCGCCCCTGTTTGGCGGAGCCGCCGGCCGAGTCGCCCTCGACGATGAAAATTTCCGACTTGGCCGGATCACGCTCCTGGCAGTCGGCCAGCTTGCCGGGCAACGACGTGACGCCCAGCGCGCTCTTGCGCGTCATCTCGCGGGCCTTCCGCGCCGCTTCGCGCGCCGCTGCCGCCTGGATCACCTTGCCAATGACAATTTTGGCTTCGGCCGGGTGTTCCTCGAACCAGGCGTTGAGCGCGTCATTGAGAACGCCCTCGACCACCGGACGCACCTCGGAGGAGACGAGCTTGTCCTTGGTCTGCGAGGAAAACTTCGGGTCCGGCACCTTCACCGAGAGCACCGCAGTCAGTCCCTCGCGGCAGTCGTCGCCGGTGAGCGCGACCTTCTCCTTTTTGGCAAGGCCGCTGTTTTCGGCGTACCCGGTGACTTGGCGCGTGAGCGCGCCGCGGAAGCCGGCCAAATGCGTGCCGCCGTCGCGCTGCGGGATGTTGTTGGTGAAGGCGAGCACCGCCTCGTGGTAGCCGTCGTTCCACCACAACGCACACTCGACGCCGATGCCGTCGCGCTCCGCCTTGACGACGACCGGTTTCGGCACCAGCGGCGTCTTGTTGCGGTCGAGATATTTGACGAAAGCCTCGACACCACCCTCGTAGCGCATCTCCTCGCGCTTCTCGACCGCGTGGCGCATGTCGGACAGCACGATCAGCACGCCGGAGTTGAGGAAGGCAAGCTCGCGCAGGCGATGTTCCAGTGTCGCCCAGTCGAACTCGAGCATGGTGAAGGTTTTTGGCGAGGGCAGGAACGTCACTTCGGTGCCCTGCTTGTCGTGGGCGGCGCCGACGATCGCGAGCGGCGCTGCCGCCACGCCGTCGGCGAACTCCATGAAGTGCTCCTTGCCGTCGCGCCAGATGGTCAGCTTGAGCCAGGACGAGAGCGCGTTGACGACCGAGACGCCGACGCCGTGCAGGCCGCCCGACACCTTGTACGAGTTTTGATCGAATTTCCCGCCCGCGTGGAGCTGGGTCATGATCACTTCGGCGGCCGACACCCCTTCGCCCTTGTGGATGTCGACGGGAATGCCGCGGCCGTCGTCGATCACGGTGCACGAGCCGTCGGGATTGAGCCGGACCACGACTTCCTTGGCGTAACCGGCGAGCGCTTCGTCGATCGCGTTATCGACGACCTCGTAGACCATGTGATGGAGGCCGGAGCCGTCGTCGGTGTCGCCGATATACATGCCCGGACGCTTGCGCACGGCGTCGAGCCCCTTGAGGACCTTGATCGATTCCGCGTCGTAGTCGGAAGGCAGGGTCTGTCGGCGGGCGGGTTCGGCCATGCGGAACTTTCGAATCGTCTGGGGAGCGGATTATCAGCTTGGTTTGACACGAAAATATGGCCCCGTACAGGCCAAAGTGATCGCGCTGAAGCCATTGGCATATAAGGATTTTTTAACCAAATTCCAGGGGCGCAAGTGGCCCGATTCGTGCCTCTGATTCATGGCCCGAAAATGCTCTCCGAGAGGGCAGCAGTTTGCGCTCACGCACGCCGTTGCGCGCGGCCGGGCGTGACGTCAAACCAGGCCGCGGACGAGGCAATCGGATCGAACACCGCAGGGTCAGCGCCGCTCATCCACACCTGCGCGCCGATGCCGGCCAGCCGTTCATAAAGCGCCTCGCGCCGCGCCGGATCGAGATGCGCGGCGATTTCGTCGAGGAGAAGGATCGGCGTGATCCCGGTCATGGCGCCGACGAGGCCCGCGTGCGCCAGCACGAGTCCGACGAGCAGCGCCTTCTGCTCGCCGGTCGAGGCTTCGCCGGCGGCAATTTGCTTCGGCCCATGTGTGACCAGCAGGTCGGTGAGATGCGGCCCCTCGAGCGTGCGTCCGGCGGTCGCGTCGCGCGCGCGGCCCGCGCGCAGCGCCGCGCGATAGCGGTCCTCGAGTTCGGACGCGGGGCAAGCGCCGATCGCGTTCTCGATCGCGCCGTCGAGCGCGATGCCCGCCCACGGGAAGGGCGACGCGGTGTCCTTGTCGGTGGCGAGCGCCGCGGCAAGCCGCTGCATGGTTTCGGCGCGTGCGGCTGCGACCGCGATGGCGACTTCCGCGGTCTCGTGCTCGACCGCATCGAGCCAGTGGCCGTCCGGGCTCGGCTCTTGCAGCAAGCGGTTGCGCGAACGCAGCGACCGCTCGAGGGCGCTGACGCGGCTCGAATGCGACGCGTCGACGGCGAGCACCAGGCGGTCGAGGAAGCGCCGGCGCTCCGAGGCAGGGCCGGCAAACAAACCGTCCATCGCCGGCGTGAGCCACACGATGCGCAGGTGATCGGCGAAGGCGGCAGCCGAAGCGACCGGCTCGCGATCGACACGGCATTGACGCGAGGCCGTAAAGTCGTCCGTTGGCAGTACGATTCCGGTGCCGAGCGTTGCGAGCCCGAGCGCACCTTCGATTTCCGCGGCGACCGCCCACGATCCGTCGCCTTCGGAAAATGCCGTTTCTTCCAAGGTGGCGCGGCGCAGCCCGCGTCCGGGCGCGAGAAACGAGATCGCTTCCAACAAGTTGGTCTTACCCGCGCCGTTCGCGCCGGTGAGCACCACGAGGTCGCGGTCGACCGATAAGCTCGCCGCGCGGTAGCTGCGGAAATTCGTCAGCGTGAGGCGGAGAATGCGGACCGCGGTTGGCTGCGGCATTACACCCGCATCGGCATCAGGACGTAGAGCGCGTCTTTGGCGTCGCGATCCTGAATGAGCGTGGGCGAGCCGGGATCGGCAAGCCTGAGCACGGCGACCTCGCCCTCGATCTGCGCTGCGATGTCGAGCAAATAGCGCGAGTTGAAGCCGATATCGAGACGCTCGGCGTCATACTCGACTTCTATTTCCTCGGTGGCGCTGCCGGAATCCGGATTGGTGACGGACAGGATGAGCTTGCCGGCCGAGAGCGACAGCTTGACGGCGCGCCCGCGCTCGCTCGACACCGTCGAGACGCGATCGACCGCCGCCTCGAAATCGGGCTTGTCGACGGTGAGTTCCTTGTCATTGCCGAGGGGAATGACGCGCGCATAATCCGGAAAAGTGCCGTCGATCAGCTTCGAGGTCAGCACCACGTCGCCCAGCGTGAAGCGGATTTTGGTCTGCGAGAGTTCGACCGTGATCTCGGCTTCCGCGTCTTCGATCAGCCGCTGGACCTCGCCCACAGTCTTGCGCGGCACGATCACCCCGGGCATGCCTGCCGCGCCGGAAGGTGCGGGCAAATCGACTTGGGCGAGGCGGTGCCCGTCGGTCGCGACGGCGCGCAACGTCGCGTCCTTGCCGTCTAGTCCGTGCAGATAGATGCCGTTGAGATAGTAGCGCGTCTCTTCTGTCGAGATGGCGAACTGAGTCTTGTCGATCAGCCGTTTGAGGTCCTTCGCGGAGACCGGAAAGCGGTGCGTCATCTCGCCGGCGGCGAGATCGGGGAAGTCGCTTTCCGGCAGTGTCTGCAGGCTGAATTGGGCGCGGCCGGCCCGGATCGTGAGGCTGCCGCGCTCGCCCGAGGCGTCGAGCACGACCTGGGCGCCCTCGGGGAGCTTGCGCACGATGTCGTAGATCATGTGCGCCGGCACTGTCGTGGCGCCGGGGCCGGCGATGTCGGCCGCGAGGGTCTCGATCACCTCGAGGTCGAGATCCGTCGCCTTGACGGCGAGCTTCGCGTTCTCCGCCCGGATCAGCACGTTCGCCAGAATTGGAATGGTGTTGCGCCGTTCGACCACCCGGTGAACGTGGCCGAGGCACTTGAGGAGCGCGGATCGCTCGACGGTGACTTTCATGGGGGACCCCGCTCGGACGCGGCGCCACGTCGCGCGGCGCGGACCAATGCCTCCCGGCGCGGGTTGCAGGGCGCCGGGGCAGGAAAATGGCGCGACCAGGCGGATTCGGCAAGGTGCTTGGGCGCGCCGCCGTTTCGATTTAGGGCTCCTGCAGCAGCCGCTTCAACAGCTCGATCTCCTCCGCGAGCGCCGAGTCGTTGCCCGCCAGCGTCTCGATCTTGCGCACGGCGTGCAGCACCGTGGTGTGGTCGCGTCCGCCGAACCGCCGGCCGATTTCCGGCAGCGACCGGAGCGTAAGCGCCTTGGCGAGATACATGGCGATCTGGCGCGGGCGGACCACGTTGGCGGTGCGCCGCGACGACAAGAGGTCGGCGCGGCTGACGTTGTACTGCCGCGCGACGATGCGTTGGATGTCCTCGATCTTGACGCGCTTGGGGTCCTGCGGCCGCACCAGGTCGCGCACCGCGCGCTCGGCCATTTCGACCGTGACCACTTGGCCGGTGAGCTTGTTGTGCGCGAGCAGCCGGTTGAGCGCGCCGTCGAGGTCGCGCCCGTTATGTGTCACCGTCTTGGCGATATAGGCCAGCACCGGACCGGGCACGTCGAACCCGACGTGATGCGCGCGCGCCGCGGCGACCCTCGATTTGAGGATTTCGAGCCGCAGCTCTTCCTCATGCGAGCCCATCTCCACCACGAGCCCGCCGGCAAGGCGCGAGCGCACGCGCTCGTCCAGCGTCTCGAGATCGGAGGGCGACCGATCGGCTGCGATCACCACCTGCCGCCCGGCATCGATCAGCGCGTTGAGCGTGTGGCAGAACTCGGCTTGCGTCGACTTACCCTGCAGGAATTGCAGATCGTCGATCACCAGCACGTCGATGCCGCGTAGCGCCTCCTTGAACGCGATTGCCGTTTGCGTCTTGAGCGCCGCGACGAAGCCGTACATGAATTTTTCGACGGTGAGATAGAGCACCTTGCGTGAGCCGTTGCCGTGTCCGCCGGCCCAGGCGATCGCCTGCAACAGGTGCGTCTTGCCAAGCCCGACACCCGCGTGGATGTAGAGCGGATTGAACATTACCGGCTCGCCGCAGCGCGCGCTCGCCACTTGCTTGGCGGCGGCGTGGGCGAGCGTGTTCGATCGCCCGACCAGGAACGCATCGAAGGTGAGGCGCGGATCGAGCGGCGAGCCGCCGAGCGCGTCGCTCGCCGCCGGCGTAGGCGCGTTCGCCGTGCGCGCTTCGCTGCGTTCTCCGTTCGCCGTCGGCGTCACGCGCTCGGCTTCGCCGCTGCGTTCCACCTTGGCGCGCGTGTGCGTGCGGATGACGGCGGTGCGCACGGCAAGTTCGACGCGACGCAAGCCCGGCTCCTCCGCCCTCCAGCAGGCGAGCACGCGTTCGATGTAATGCGCCTGGATCCAGCTCTTGAGAAACCGCGTCGGCACGGAGAGGCGCACGACCTCGCCCTCGGTCGCGTCGAGATCCATTCGGGTGAACCAGCTGGAGTACACGTCGTCGCCGACCTCGGCGCGCAGCCGCTGCTTGACCCGGCCCCACCGCTCGCTCTCGGAACTGTTTGTGTGCATGGCTGGTCTGGGCTCGTGGGTTGGCGGCAGCGTCGGGTAAGGTCGTCGGGAATAGTCCGCGCTGGCCGGTTCGGACGGCTTCAACATCATCGGCTCCGTGTCGAAGAGCGAGTGAGTGGGACCCGCGGGAGCGGGTGCGGCGTTTTGCGCTGCTTGAAATGTGTTGCGCTTTATGCGCCTGGCGGGGCCGCGGCGTGCGGGCTCGCGCCGACGACTTGGCCGCCGGGGGGACTGCCGCGCTGCTTGCAACTAAAGAACGGGTCCGAACTGCGCGCTCTTTTTGTGCGCCTGATCCTCGGTTCGGAAATTGTCGTGGTCGGCCGCCCCGACCTTCGCCACATCTTCATAATCTTTGCCCCCTGCATCACCGCCGCCGCCGCGTACGATGTCTCTTGCCTTCCACGTTGCGTTTTGTGGTTCTCCTTTCGGCGCCTCTCACGAAAAACATCGTCGCCGATACGCAAACGCTCACGCTACACGGTCGCTCCCTCGATCGAGAGCGTGAACTCATGGAGACTCGAAGCCTGCTGCGGGCAGACTCCACCGTTTCTCACCTTGCGATGAGACCTGCGCACGCGAACTTTGGTTGAAACGCCCCGGGGCAATCCCGGTGTGCCGAGACGATACATAGGGGGCTCATGGCCGGCAAACAATTTTCGTGGCGCAAGAGCGGCGGCGCGAGGCCCCCGGTGACACTCTGATGACAAATTTTTGAAAGGTCGGCGCCCAAGCGTTTGAAGACTCGCAGGGAATCTCAACCGTCCGTGACCGCCCTGCAACAAGCGTGGCCGGGGCGACACGCCAACTCTGTTTACGCCGGAAACGTCTGTATGGAGCGAGATTCCAAGTCCCTCTCCGTCCTATCCTTATAAACCTTTGGCTTGGCGTAGCTTTTTATGCGCGTCGCGGAAGGGTAACTGGATCGTCGCAAAAGCCGCCTGGAGCGCTCGGCGCACACGGAAAAGCCCGTGTTTTCGAACGAAAACGGCCGCGGCGCCCACGCGCAGACCGGCATGAGCACCTCGGGGGGCGCTTGCGCTTTACTGTGATGAGGAAGATGGCGACTGCGCGCGGTCGCCGGGTGTTCAGCCGAGCTTTGCGACCCGCTGACTGAGCCGCGACACCTTCCGGCTCGCGGCGTTCTTGGCAACGATGCCCTTCTGCGCGGCGCGCATGATTTCCGGCTCGGCCGCGCGTAATGCGGCAAGCGCCGTCGTCTTGTCGCCGGATGCGATCGCGTCTTCGACGCTGCGCACGAAGGTGCGCATGCGCGAGCGGCGCGCTTTGTTGACCTCGGTCCGGCGCTCGATTTTGCGGGTCGCCTTCTTGGCGGAACTGGTATTGGCCATCGATCGGTTCTGGGTTGCTCAAAGCGCCGCATCTTGGCGGCGAAAAACGAGCCGGCCTTATAGTGAGCGCATCGGCGGGCGTCAATCCGTGCGCGGAGGCGCGGAGGTCTCGGATTACGCGACTTTTTTCGCGCGCGCGGCGTCATAGCCCGCGATGGCGGCGGCGCGGTCGGCGGCGGAAAAGCCGACGAGCGGCGGCATCACATTCGCCCACGCCCGGTCGCCGTGGATATGCGCGAGCAAGGCCTTCACGCCCGGCACGAGCGGCTTGCCGTCGAACAGCTTGCGGATCGTTACCGCGGCGTCGAGCGCGGCGCGATCGCCGTGCCGGAAGAAGCGCGCGCACAGGTCCGCGTTCAGGTTCGCGGTTGCCGAGATACAGCCGGCGAACGGCCCTTCGCGCGCGTCGGGGAGCGCCGCCTCGGTCGAAGGAAAAACTTTGAACGTGCTCGCGATCGCGGCGGCTTCACGCGCGAACGGCATATCGCCGGAGGAATCCTTCAGGCCGAGGATCCGGTTTCCGAACTCGCCGATCAGCCGGCGGAGCAGCTTCACGTGCCAGGGCACGCCCGAGAGCGCGGGGAAATGATAAAGATAGATGGGAATGGGTCGCGCTGAGGTCGCCGCCACCAGCGCGCCCACATAAGCCACGAGCCCGTCGTCGGACACACCTTTATAATAGAAGGGTGGCAGCACGAGCGCGCCGGCGAATCCGAGGTCGGCCGCGTGGCGCGTCAGCGCCACCGCGTCGGCGAGCGCCGCGGCGCCGGTGCCGACCATCAGCCGATCCATCGGCAGGCCGGCGTCGGCGTAGGCGCGCATGACGCGCTGGCGCTGCGCCAGCGAGAACGACGTCGCTTCTCCCGTGGTGCCGAGCACGTTGAGGCCGTCGCAGCCGTTGTCGAGAAGAAACCGCGCGAGCGCCGTCGCGCGGCCGCTGTCGGGCTCCCCTTTGTTGTCGACGGCGGTGGCGATCGCGGCGATGACGCCGGCAAGTCCGCTCTTGTTCACTTTGTTCCTCCTGGCATCACGCGCGCGGTTCATCCGCTCACGTTATAGGCGGCGAGCGCCGCCATGTTGACGAGATCGGAATCGGTGGCGTTCAACCCGACGATCTGAACCGGCATATCGAGTCCGACAAGGAGCGGGCCGATCACGGTCGCGCCGCCGAGTTCCTGCAGCATCTTGGTCGAGATTGCCGCTGAGTGGAAAGCCGGCATGACGAGCACGTTGGCGGGGCCGGTCAAGCGGGAGAACGGGTAGGCGGCCGCGAGCGTGCGGTTGAGCGCCACATCGGCCGACATCTCGCCGTCGTATTCGAAATCGACGCGCCGCTGGTCGAGGATGCGCACGGCCTGCTGCACCCGTGCGGAGCGTTCGCCCGGCGGGTGGCCGAAATTGGAGAACGCCAGCAGCGCGAGCCGCGGCTCGTGGCCGAGCTTGCGGGCGACGCCCGCCGCTTCGACCGCGATGTCGGCGAGTTCGTCCGGCTCGGGCATTTCGGTCACCGCCGTATCGGCGACCAGCACGGTGCGCCCGCGCGCGAGCACCAGCGAAACGCCCATCACCCGGTGTCCCGGCTTGTCGTCGATGCAATGGCGGATGTCGGAGAGAGCGAGCGAGAAGTTGCGCGTCACCCCGGTCACCATGGCGTCGGCGTCGCCCAGCGCGACGATCGAGGCAGCGAAATGGTTGCGGTCCTGGTTGATCAGCCGCTGGCAGTCGCGGAACAGGAATCCTTTGCGCTGCAGCCGCTCGTACAAATACGCCGCATAGGCGGCGTTGCGCTGCGACAGGCGCGCGTTCATGATTTGGATGCCGTCGCCCAGCTCGATGCCGGTGTTCTTCGCGGTTTCGCGCACCCGCTCTTCGCGTCCGACGAGCTGGGCCGTTCCGAGCCCCTGCTGCACGAAGCTCGCCGCGGCGCGGATGACCTGCTCCTCTTCGCCTTCCGCAAACACCACGCGCTTGGGGCTCCGCCGCAGCCGCTCGAACACGCGGGCCAGCACGCCGGCGACCGGGTCGCGCCGGGTGCGCAGCGCCTGGCGATAAGCGTCCATGTCGACGATCGGCTTGCGCGCGACCCCCGAATCCATCGCCGCCTTGGCGACCGCGGGCGGCACGTAAGAAATGAGCCGCGGGTCGAACGGCACCGGGATGATGTAGTCGGCGCCGTACTTCGGGCGGGCGCCGTAGGCCGCCGCCACCTCGTCAGGCACGTCCTCGCGCGCGAGCGCGGCGAGCGCCTCGGCGGCGGCGATTTTCATTTCCATGTTGATCGTCGTGGCGCGCACGTCGAGCGCGCCGCGGAAGATATAGGGGAACCCGAGCACGTTATTGATCTGGTTCGGATAGTCGGAGCGGCCCGTGGCCATGATCGCGTCCTGGCGCACCGCTGCCACTTCCTCGGGCGCGATTTCCGGATCCGGATTGGCCATGGCGAAGATGATGGGCTTGGCCGCCATCGACTTCACCATCTCGGGCGTCATGGCGCCTTTCACCGAAAGCCCGAAGAACACGTCGGCGCCTTCGACCGCCTCGGCGAGACTGCGCGCCTTCGTTTCGATCGCGTGCGCCGACTTCCATTGGTTCATGCCTTCGCTCCGGCCGCGATAGATTACGCCCTTGGTGTCGCACAGGATCACGTTGCCGGGGGCAAAGCCGATCGCCTTGAGCAGCTCGAGGCAGGCAACGCCGGCGGCGCCCGCGCCGTTGCACACGAGCTTGGTCGAGCCGATGTCGCGGCCGGTGAGATCGAGCGCGTTGATGAGGCCCGCCGCCGCGATGATGGCGGTGCCATGCTGATCGTCATGGAATACCGGAACGTCGAGCAGTTCGCGCAACCTCTGCTCGATCAAAAAACACTCGGGTGCCTTGATGTCTTCGAGATTGATGCCGCCGAAAGTCTGGCCGAGAAAGCGCACGCAGTTGATGAACTCGTCCGGGTCCTCGGTCGAAACTTCCAGATCAATCGAATCGACATCGGCGAATCGCTTGAACAGCACCGCCTTGCCTTCCATCACCGGCTTCGAGGCGAGCGCGCCGAGGTTGCCGAGGCCGAGGATGGCGGTGCCGTTGGAGATCACGGCGACGAAGTTGCCTTTGGCCGTGTAATCGAAGGCGCGGCCCGGATCCTGGGCGATGGCAAGGACCGGAACCGCGACGCCCGGTGAATAGGCGAGCGAGAGGTCGCGCTGGGTCGCCATCGGCTTCGTCGCCAGCACCTCGATCTTGCCGGGGCGGCCCTGCTGATGAAACTGCAGCGCTTCTTGATCGGTGAACGTCGGTCGCGCGCGACGGGCGGGCGGCGTGGCCATGAATACTCCCTAACTCCCCGGCCTACCGACCGGCAGGCAAACGTAGCGACTGGCCTGTGTGCGCTCAATGCCGCCGCGCATGTTCCGGCGAAGTGGGAACCGATTCGCCGATAAGAACATGCCCTGATCGGTAACCCTCCCGCCTGTGTGCGGACCCGCGGCGTCGGGTTCGCGGCAGTAGGGCGATCTGGTAGCGTCCCGCCCCATGACCCTCGTGCGTTCCGGCAGCCTGCGCGAAGACCCTCCCGCCGCAACGCCGGCAACGGCGGAAAACGGCCGCGCCGCGACCGCGCCGCTCGATGTGAGTCCCGCTGACGACCTCGGCCGCATCACGCCGATGATGGAGCAGTACATCGAGATCAAGGCGGCGAATCCGGATTGCCTGCTGTTCTACCGGATGGGGGATTTCTACGAGCTGTTCTTCGCGGACGCGGAAGTCGCCAGCCGCGCACTCGGCATCGTGCTGACCAAGCGGGGCCGGCATCTCGGGCGCGACATTCCCATGTGCGGCGTGCCGGTCGAGCGCTCCGAGGAATATCTCCATCGCCTGATCGCGCTCGGTCATCGCGTCGCCGTGTGCGAGCAGCTGGAGGATCCGGCCGAGGCGAAGAAACGCGGCGGCAAGAGCGTCGTGCGCCGCGACGTGGTGCGCCTCGTCACCGCCGGCACGCTCACCGAAGACACGCTGCTCGACGCCAAGCGCAACAATTATCTGCTCGCGGTCGCGCGGGCGCGGCCCTCGACGAACGAGGCCGGCGTGTTCGCGCTCGCCTTCCTCGACATGTCGACCGGCGAGTTCCGGGTGACCGAATGCGACCGTACGGCGCTCGGCGCCGAAATCGCGCGGCTCGAGCCGGGCGAGGTCATCGTGTCGGACGCGCTCTACAGCGATGCCGAGCTGGCGCCAACCTGGCGCTCGATTGCGGCGGTGATGCCGCTCGCGCGCGACGTGTTCGACGGAGCGACCGCCGAGCGCCGGCTCGCCGGCTATTTCGCCGTCGAGAGTACGCAGGCGTTCGGCACGTTCTCGCGCCTCGAGCTGACCGCGGCGGCCGCCTGCGTGACCTATGTCGAGCGCACGCAGCTCGGGCGGAAGCCGCCGCTCTCCCCGCCGAGTCGCGAAGCGGCCGGCGCCACCCTGCTGATCGATGCGGCGACGCGCGCCAATCTTGAACTGGTGCGCACGCTCTCCGGCGAACGGCGCGGGTCGCTGCTCGCCGCGATCGACCGCACGGTGACGGCGGCGGGCTCGCGCCTGCTCGCACAAAGGCTTGCCGCGCCGCTCACTGATCCCGCGACGATCTCGCGCCGCCACGACACGGTCGAGGCGTTTGTTACCGACGCCGCCATGCGCGCCGAATTGCGCGAGCGGCTTGCCGCCGCGCCCGATCTCGCCCGCTCGCTCGCGCGTCTCGCGGTCGGCCGCGGCGGCCCGCGCGACCTCGCCGCCATTCGCGACGGGCTCGATGCTGCGGCTGCGATTGCGGCCCGACTCGCCGCGCTTGCCAATGCGCCGGCAGAAATCGTGACGGCGTCATCGGCCCTGCGCGCGCCCGATGCAGTCATCGCGGATGAGTTGCGCGCGGCGCTCGCCGATGAACTGCCGCTCGTCAAACGTGACGGCGGCTTCGTGCGCGCCGGCTACGACGCCGGTCTCGACGAGACGCGCGCGTTGCGTGACGAATCCCGCCGCGTCGTGGCCGCGCTCCAGGCGCGCTATGCCGAGGCGACCGGGGTTCGCGCGCTCAAAATCCGGCACAACAACGTGCTCGGATATTTCGTCGAGGTCACCGCCCAGCACGGCGAGAAACTGCTGAGCGCGCCGCACAACGCCTTATTCATTCATCGCCAGACGCTCGCAGGCCAGGTGCGCTTCACCACGACGGAGCTCGGCGATCTCGAGGCGAAGATCGCCTCCGCCGCCGACCGCGCGCTGGCCATCGAACTCGACATTTTTGAGCGCCTCACCGCGACGGTGAGCGAGGCCGGCGCGGACATCAAACGTGCGGCCGAGGCGCTCGCCACCCTCGACGTCGCGGCTAGCCTTGCGGCCCTCGCGCTCGATCGCGACTACGTGCGTCCGGAGGTGATCGACACGCTCGAGTTTGCGGTCGCGGGCGGGCGCCATCCGGTCGTGGAGCAGGCGCTCGTGCGCGACGGCGGGCCGTTCGTCGCCAACGATTGTGATCTTTCTGCCCCCGCTGGCGAGGGTGCCGGCCGCATCTGGATCGTCACCGGTCCGAACATGGCGGGCAAATCCACTTTCCTTCGGCAGAACGCGCTCATCGCCGTGCTCGCCCAGATGGGAAGCTTCGTGCCGGCCCGGCGCGCGCGCATCGGCGTAGTCGATCGCCTGTTCTCGCGGGTCGGTGCCGCCGACGACCTCGCCCGCGGCCGCTCGACCTTCATGGTCGAGATGATCGAGACCGCCGCGATCCTCAATCAGGCGGGCCCGCGCGCCCTGGTGATCCTCGACGAGATCGGGCGCGGCACGGCGACCTTCGACGGCCTCTCCATCGCCTGGGCGACGATCGAGCATCTGCACGCCTCGAACCGCTGCCGCGCCTTGTTTGCAACGCACTTCCACGAACTCACGGCGCTCGCCGCGAAGCTCCCGCGCCTGTTCAACGCCACCATGCGGGTGAAGGAATGGCAGGGCGACGTCGTGTTTCTGCACGAAGTCGTGCCCGGCGCGGCGGACCGTTCCTACGGCGTGCAGGTGGCAAAGCTTGCCGGCCTTCCGCCGGCGGTCATCGACCGTGCCAAGGTGGTGCTTGCCGAACTCGAGGCCGAGGACCGCACGTCGCCGGCGCGCCGCCTGATCGACGACCTGCCGCTGTTCTCCGCCGCCGCCCGCGCCGTGGCGCCGACGCGGCCGGACGCGGCGCTCGCCGCCGTGGCCGACGCGCTCGCCGCACTCAACCCCGACGACCTCTCCCCGCGCGAGGCGCTCGAAGCGCTCTACCGGCTTAAGGTGCGGGCGGCGAAGAAGGACGGATAGGCCTCATATGAAACGGGTAGGCCTCATATGAAGAAGAAAATTAAAAAAGGTCGTATCGGAGCTTCTTTTGATGACTTTCTCAAAGAGGAAGGCATCTATGAGGAAGTGACGGCCGGGGCTAAATCGCGGGCCAAATTGCGTCGGCAGAAAGAAGTTGCAGCGGCGTTCGGCAAATACCCCTGGCGCGGGAACCTCGCTGCAAGCCGCAGAGGCCGAGGCGGCGGGTGAAAGGCCGACCACCTATCCCTGCATGAACCGGTTCCACTCCGGCGTCGGCATCGTGTCATCGAGGTAGGTGAAAGTGCCACGATCCCTCACCTCGGCCGCCGCCGCCATCACGCTGGTCATGGCCGCGCGGAATAACGACGTCGCCAGGCTGATGCGCTTCACGCCCGCATCGGTCAGGTCCTTCACGGTGAAGGATTTGCCGCGGATTCCGGCCATGAAGTTGACCGGCTTGGTCACTGCGCCGCAGACGGCGCGCATGGCGTCGAGGTCCGGCAGGCCCGGCGCCATCAGCACGTCGGCGCCGGCCGCCTCGAATGCCTGCAATCGGCGGATAACGTCGGCAAGGTCGGGATTGCCGCGCAGAAAGCTTTCCGTGCGAGCGGTCAGCACGAAGGGAAACCCGATGCTGCGCGCCGCCGCTACCGCCGCGGCCACGCGCTCGGCTGCGAAGGCGGCTTCGTAGAGCGGCTTCGCCGGGTCGCCGGTGGCATCTTCGATCGAAGCGCCGGCGAGGCCCGTTTGCGCTGCCATGACGATGGTTCGCGCGGCCTCCTCGGGACGATCGGCGAAGCACTTTTCCAGATCCGCCGAAACCGGCAGGTCGACCGCGTCGACAATCGCTTTCGCGTGGGTCAACGCCTCATCGCGCGTCACCGCGCCGTCCACCCGTCCCAACACTCCCGCTTGCGCGCCGGAAGATGTGGCCAACGCCGGAAAGCCGAGCCCCCGCAGCAATTTCGCCGAACCCGCATCCCACGCATTGGCGATCACGAAGCTTCCCGGCGCCGCGTGCAGCGCGCGAAAGGTCTCTGCTTTCTGGGCAGTGGTGTTCATGTTGCGGCCGTCCTCTCAAAGCGCGCGGCCAAGGACCAATATAACAATGCTCACACCAGTTCCACCCGGAGCGTGCGGCCGACCATTCGGGCGGCGCGTTGCAGCGTCGCTATGGTGACGTTGCCGTCCTTCGGGTCGAGCAGGCGGCTGATCTGGCTCCGGCTGGTTTTCATCCGCTCGGCCAGGCACCGGCGCGAAATGTTCTGCGCTTTCATCGCCTCTGCGATCTGGCCAGCCAGCGTCTCTTTGACCGCCACCGCTTCAAATTCCCCCAACTCGCGTCCATGATCTAAAAAATCACTCATCGTCGCCTCTTTCGTCGTGCTTTTCAGCGTTTGGGAACGCCGGCAAGGCGCAAGCCGTCGCAATAGGTTTCGCGGTCTTCCGCCAGCTTGAACGGGTAGGTTTCCCCGAACTTCTCGACGCTGAAATCAGGCTCGAGCGACAGAAGTTTCTTTACATACGGGGCTGCCTCGTCGCGCCGGCCGAGATGGCCGAGCGAAGCAATCAGAGGCTTGTAGCCGTTGATAAAATCAGGGACGGTTTTGACCACCCGACGACCGACAACGACGGCGCGTCCGTAATCGCCCTTGAACATGTAGGCCATTGCGTAAGCATTTTCAAAAAAGCCGAAATAGGGATCAAACGGGGCAAGGTCGCGATAACGGCTCAACCGCCTCAGAGCCTCCTCGGGCTTGCCGATGTAGCAATAGGTCGGTGCGCTTAGCGCCCATATGTAAGCGAGATTAGGGTTGAGGCGGAGCGAACGATCGAAAAAATATAGAGCTCGGTCGAAGTCTTTTTTCCAGGCAAGGGTATGAGCATAAATTCCCAAAGCTTCGGAATTGTCGGGGTCGAGGTCCATTGCGCGCAGGCATAAATTCTCTGCCTTCAACAATGCCGCTTCCAGATCTGGTGTCCAGCATTGGCCGGCGTTCCATAGGTGCCAATAGGCTGACCAAGTAAGCGCCATTGCGTTGTCCGGCTCGATCCCCACCGCTTGCTCGATCAGCTCGCCGGCTTGCTGATATTTGTGACGCTCCATGCTGTAAAGTAGCGGAATGGCCAGGAACAAAAGACCAGTCGCGCCATAGCGTTTTCTGCGCCTCGGTTCACCCTCGATAAATATGATAACGGGATCGATGCTGGCAACCACGCGGCTGATCACCATTTCATTCAGCTGATGCAATTCGCCGGTTTTGAGTCTGAAGCGATCGCTCCACACTGGTCGGGTGCAGCGAGTAAGATCCAACAGCCAGACATCAATATGATAATGTCCTCGATATTTCTTTACCACTCCATCGATCGCGTAATCCAGTTGTTGGTGCTGAAACACGTCCTGACTCAGAAGATTGGCCAGAGGTTTGTCAAGCATCGAGGCCGGTGTAATGACGTCGAACCAGCGGAAGCGAGCCAAGGCAGCGGCGATGTCGTGGCTCAGTGAAAATGCAATGTTTCGCTCGTTTTCCGAGTCAGTCGGGTCGAACGGAAGGACTCCGACGCGAAGGCGTTGGCGGCCCGGTAACGGCCGGTGAATCTCCGGATTGATCCGCGGGGGCTTCGCCGAACTGGCCGAGGCGTTCCCTGTCGTTTTTCGCGCCCACAGTGCGCGCATTGCTTCGTAAAGCCGCTCCGACTCGATGGATGGCTTGACGTGAAACGCCTTCATCAGCGCTTCCCGGCACCGTTCATATTCGCGCAGCGCTTGCTCGCGTTGCCCCAATTTCGCAAGCGCGCGCATCAAGGCGCGCGATGCGCCTTCATGCGTCGGATCGATGGAAATCAAGCGACGGGCGACGCCGGCAAGCTGATTGGGATCAAAGCGGGACCGATCCGTTTGTTGGAGCACGAGGTCGAGCGACGGTTTGAGCCTCTCCTTGAAGCGGATTCTCTCCTGCGCCAACCACTGACCGAACTGCTCGCTGACATCATCCATCCCTTCGAGCAGTTCTCCCCCGCAGAGCACCGCAAGGTCGGAGCGCGCCCTGTCGGATTGTGATGATTCCATAAGGGCGAGAGCGTCGACCCAGCACGCGTCGGTGTTGAAGCGAATAGTCGCCCGGCCCGTCGAAATCAGTTCCGGGGACAGGCAGCCCATCGCGGAGGTGAGTTCGCTCACCACTTGGCGAAAACTGGTTCGCGCTTGCGCCTCGCTGACGCGATCCCAGAGCATCGAGGCGACACGCACCCGCGGCACGCGCGCCCCAAAGGCGAGGCAAAGATAGCCGAGCGCCGCACGCGCTTTTTTCGGCCGTGGGAGCACGTCCTCCCCGAGGTAGCTCGTCGCCCGCATCGGACCGAGCAAGTGAATTCGGACGATCGGGTGGGCCGCCGGAGGGTAAGCATGCCGCGAGGGGTTGGCCGTCAATACGGCTTGGCCCGTATCAGGCGCGGTGGTCATCGCGTCCGTACCCTTCGCCACGAAGAATTCTCGGGTCCCGACAATCGGGCGTTAATCCGTCGCCCATCACGCTACCCAAGCCTGTGGCTTGGGTGAAGAGTTAATTGTTGCGAATATTGGTTGCGCTTAAATTGCGTATTCACAATCGAAGCTTCGAAATTCAATATATGGTGTCCCCGAAGGTGATTCGGCGACTACCTATGGAGGTTTATCGTGAAAGACGCTCTTGCAGATAAAGTTGTGCGCGTACCGAGCCTTACCACACACGATAGTGGTAAAGTCCGTATGGGTTTAATGAGTCCGAGTTTCCCGCCGGTGCGCGATGAGCCGGAAAACGCGGCCGACAGTGGCCGGCTCCGGATCGGCACACCGAGCCCATCGTTCCCGTCGGCTCGGACTCGCTAGCCCCCGCCGCAGACGCGGAAGTAATTGCATGTCGCGCCGGTCGGCCGGGTCGTTTGAGGCCCTGCTGACCGGCAACTCAATGCTATCGTCAAAGGTAACGGTCAGATCAGCGTAGCCCTCGCTCAAGGCCCGGCGTCTTCCATCACTATAGAAGTTCTGAGAGCGTCGCGCGCCCGTCCGGCCGGTCACTCCTCATTCGATTTATCGCATGGAAACTATTTGGAAGGCGGTCCGTTCATTTTATGGTGCCTGAACAATAAATAGGACGGCGCAGCTTTTTTAGTTCAGCCATCCACAGGTTTGATTGCGAGTTGCGAGAGATTGATTCTAAAGTGTATTGCAATCTCGCAATCAAATTGCACTTGAGCGCCGCATGCCTGCAAAGAGACTCCAGAAAAAACCGAGTTCGATCGACATGGCGGTGGGGCGCAACGTCCGCATCTGGCGCATGGCGCGCGGTCTGTCCCAGGCGCAGCTTGCCAGTCGGCTCGATGTCACTTTTCAGCAGCTGCAGAAATACGAGGTCGGCTCCAACCGCATCGGGACCGGGCGTCTTATGAAGATTGCGACCATTCTGAGCATCCCGATCGCCACGCTGTTTGAAGGAGCCGACACGGACCCCTCGCGCTCGCTGCTCGCGCTCGTTGCCGATGCGCGCGCGTTCCGGCTCGCTCACGCCTTCGCGGCGATCGACGACAGCACGCTGCGCTTGTCGCTCGTTTATCTGGTGGAGAAGATCGCCCTCGCGGTCCCGCAATCGCCGCGGCGTCGTCGCCGTCGCCGCAAATAAGGACTCCACATCCGGCATTAATCGCGCGGTTGGCGGACCGGCCCGCGCAGCGGAAGCCGGCGCCGCCACAGCGCCCACAGGCAAAGGTTCCAGCCCATGCTGAAAAGGATCCACAGCGCGAGGCCAGCGGCGTTGCCGAAGGCGAGCACGGCCGCGTGCAGCACCAGCAGCGATACCCCGAAGCCGACGAGACCGGTGAGCCCGTTGGCCATCACCGCGGCCGAGACCTTGCCGCCGACGCGCGGGTGAAGGATCAGCGTCATGCTGGTCATCACCATGGGGGCGGTTGCGAGAATGCCGGTCGTGGTCGGGCCGACGCGCGTGCTCAACGCCAGCACCGCCGCCACGATCGCGCTCACCAGCAGCGCGCGCAGCGGCGCGTCGTACCAGCGGCGGCGATAAATCGGCATGGCGGCGTGGCGAAAGCGCGCGGCGCCCGGCAGACACACGGCATAGACCGCTACGTTGAGGAGGATGCCGCGCGCGAGCGTCCACTCGACCGGGCGCATCGCGGCGGCGAGAACGACCCAGACCGCGAGCGCGCTCGCCAAGCTGACGAAGAGCCCGCGCCGTTGCGCCAGCGCGGCGTAGACCAGCGCGAACACGCCGTTGAGCGCGTTGACGGCGAGGCTGCCGAGCGCGCTCGCGCCGATGAACGCCGAGTCGTGCTGGAGTGCGAGAAAGACGTAGGACGGCCCGGCGCCAATCGGTAGCGTCACGATGAGTGCGCCGAGCAGCGGTCCCGCCCGCTCGGTCGCCGTGGCGGCCGCGACGACGATCGCCGCGGTCAGAACGATTTTGACGGCGAAGACGAGGAGCTGCGGGTCACCCATCTACACAAAGGCAACGGCCCATCTACCCGCGCGCGAGCTTGATCTCGACCGGCGGACCGTTGCGGATCGTCTGATAAACCACGCAATAGCGTTCGGTGAGCTTGAGCACCTGATCGAGCTTCTCCTGCGGCGCGTCGGTATCGACCGTGAAGGTGAGGCGGATCTGCCTAAAGCCGACCGGCGCGTCCTTGGCGACGCCCAGCGTGCCGCGGAAATCGAGATCGCCTTCCGCCGACACTTTGCCCGACCGGAGCGGAACGTCGAGCGCGGTCGACACCGCCTTGAGCGTCACGCCCGCGCACGCCACCAGCGCCTCGAGCAGCATGTCGCCCGAGCACAGTTCGAGGCCCGAACCGCCGGTCGCCGGATGCAGCCCCGCGACCGCGAGGGCGCGTCCGGTCTCGACCTTGCAGGCTATATTCGTGTTGTCGAGCGAGCCGCTGGCCTTGAGCGTGATCACCGCCGCCTGCGGATCGGCCTTGTAGCGGTCCTTGATCGGGGCCTGCATGGCCCGCAGCGCCTGTGCATCCATCTTTGATCTCCTCAGAATCCCATTCTGCGCATCATATCAGCAGCCGTACTCTCTCGCTCGTCACGCCCGCGAAAGCGGGCGTCCCGTAAACGACCACCGCGCAGTACTGATGCGGCGCCGATTACTGGATTCCCCGCTTTCGCGGGGAATGACGAGTCGGAGAATACCCGTCACCACCACAGCGCCGCGCCGGCGGTGGCCCGGGTCTCGCGGTCGTCGGTCGTGATCGCGCGGTCGAGCGAGCGATCGAGCGCCGCCATGACGCGCCGTTTGGCGAAGTCGAAGGCCGCCGACTGCCGGTCGCGCGGGCGCGGCAGGTCGGTTTCGATCTCGGCGAATACGCGGCCGGGCCGCGGCGACATCACGATCACGCGGTCGGCGAGCACGATCGCCTCGTCGACGTCGTGAGTCACCACGACGAGGGTCGGCTTGGCGTCCGCCCACAGGTCGAGCAGATGATCCTGCAGGTCGATGCGGGTGAAGGCGTCGAGCGCCGAGAACGGCTCGTCGAGCAGCATGACTTCCGGCCGTGTGATGAGCGCCCGCGCGATCGCGGCCCGCTGCGCCTGGCCGCCGGAAAGTTCGCGCGGCCACATGCGTGCCTTGTCGGAGAGCCCGACGCGGTCGAGCGCGGTCGCGACCCGCTGCTTGCGCTCGGCCGGCCGGCGCTGGGCAAGGCCAAAGCCGACGTTGTCGGCGACCGATAGCCACGGCAGCAGCCGCGGTTCCTGGAACACGATGCCGATTTTTTCCTGCGGCCCATCGATGGCTGCGCCGTCGAGGACGACCGCGCCCTGGGTCGGCTGATCAAGGCCGCACACGAGGCGCAGCAACGTCGACTTGCCGCAGCCCGAGCCCCCGATAATGACTGCGATCTCGCCCGGCTCGACGTCGAGCGAGACGTCGTGCACCGCGCGTACGCCGTTCGAGTAGGTTTTGCCGACGTGGTCGAGAACAAGCATAAAGCTATTTTTGCGCCGCGAAGGCGTCCTCCCAGCGCAGGAACGGCGCCGCCGCGATGACGATGATCCAGTCCGAGAGCTTGCCGATGATCGCAAACGCCACGATGGCGGCGACGATTTCGGCCGGCTTGCCGAGCTGTTGGCCGTCGATCAGAAGGTAGCCCAGCCCCTCCGAGGCGCCGAGCAGCTCGGCGGCGACCACGAACATCCAGCCCAGCCCGAGGCCGGAGCGCAAGGCGATCACGTAGGAGGGCAGCACGGCGGGCAGCAGGATGCGCCAGACCATGGCGGCGTCGGACAGCCGGAATACCCGCCCGACCTCGACGAGCTTGCGGTCGACCGACAGAATCGCGCCCATCACGCCCAAATAGACCGGGAAGAACACGCCGACCGCGATCAGCGTGATCTTCGAACTCTCGAAAATGCCGAACCACAAAACAAACAGCGGCACCCACGCGATCGACGGAATGGCGCGCAACGCCTGCAGGGTCGGGTCGAGCAGCCGCCGAGTCAGGCCCGAGTAGCCGGTGATCGCGCCGGCGAGCGTTCCGGCGATGACGCCGATGGCAAATCCGGCGGCCACGCGCCCGGACGTGACCAGGACGTGGCGCTGCAATTCTCCGGCCCGGGCCAGCTCGACAAACGTTTGGAAAATGACGGAAGGCGGCGGGACCAGCCTCCCGTTTGACAGGCCGGACCGCACCGCCGCTTCCCACAGGATCGCGGCGGCGACCGGCAGCAGCAGGCCGATTGCCGGGCGCGCCAGCCGCGCAACGAGGTCGCGCGATCCGCGGGCATGCGCCGTCGGGAGAGCGGATCGTTCGGCCGATACGGTCACGTCGGCAGGAGACATGGCGATAGCCCGGAATGCAACATGGGCCTAGCGCCGTCATTGCGACCCCGCGAAAGCGGGGGAAGCAATCCAGGGGCCGTTTGCGCTCCCCTGGATTGCTTCGTCGCCCTTCGGGCTCCTCGCAATGACAGCATGGATGCCGCGCTAATTCCCCGCGATCGGCACCCGGTCGTCGATCTGGTCGTCGACAGCGGCCTTCACGTCGACGCTCGCCGGGATGACGCCCGCCTGCTGCAAGGCGATGCCGGCGGCGAGGATCGACTCGCGCTGCGGTGCGCCGATGCGATTGTGGGTGAGTTCGGTGCGCTCCTTGAGCTGCTTATCGACGACCGCATCGGGCAGCTTGGTCACCGCGATGAACACGCGCTTGAGTTCGTCGTAATGGGCGAGCGAATATTTGCGCGCCTCCTCATAAACCGCGAGCGTGCGCTGCACGAGGTCCGGGTGGTCCTTGAGGAACTCCTGGCGCACGTTGAGGATGCCCCAGGTGTTGGCGGCGGGGTTGCGATAGAACAGCCGGGCGCCGTCCTCGACCTCGGCCTGCGCCATCATCGGGTCGAGGCCGGCCCATGCGTCCACGTCGCCGCGGATCAGCGCGGTCTTGCCGTCCGGATGCTGCAGCAGGACCGGGGTGATGTCGTGCTCGGTCAGGCCGGCGCTTTGCAGTGCGCGCACCAGGAAGATGTGCGGGTCGGTGCCGCGGGTCACCGCGACGCGCTTGCCCCTGAGGTCGGCGACCTTGTTGATTGGCGTGTCCTTGCGCGTGACGAGCGCGGTCCATTCCGGGCGCGAATAGACATAGATTGATTTGATTGGGTTGCCGTTGATCTTGGCGATCAGCGCGGCGGCCCCGGCGCTCGAGCCGAAATCGATCGAACCGGCGTTGAGGAACTCGAGCGCCTTGTTGGAGCCGAGCGTCTGCACCCAGCGTACGCCGATGCCGTCCTTGGCAAATTCCTTTTCCAGCAGGCCCTTGTCCTTGAGCAGCATCGACACCGGATTGTAGGTCGCCCAGTCGATGACGATTTCCTTCGGCTTGTCGGCTGCCTGCGCGCCAAAGGAGGCGAGCGCCGTCGCGATCGCGGTGGCGGTAAATGAACGTCGGGAGAGAAGGGTCATGACGACCTCCACGCGGTACACGGCCGGCCGCGCTCCCATGCGCGATCGCCGTCGAGGGATGGAGGCGGGACGATGGGCCCGCCGTCAGCTGGCGGCGGGGCGGGCCCCGCGCTTTAGCTGCATTTGTTAAGCGCCCGCAAGCTGCTAGCTCAAATCGGCGCTATGGCGTGATTTAGGAACCCGGACTGTGGCCGTCAATGAGAAAGTGATGGCGCTGGCCGGCCACTTAAGGCGCCCCGGCTCCGGCGGAAAGCGTCCGCGCGACCCGGAAGCCGAGACGGCCATTCCGAATGTCGCGGGCGGCTGCGTAACGAAGGGCCGAGCGGAGGAGGCGCGGAGCGCTTTCCCATGAACCGCCGCGAATGACCCGTTGGCAATCTGAGCCTTCGATCCAGGCCGAGCCGTCCTCGGGTGCTCCCTGATAATTTCCATGATCGCAATCCTCGGTCCACTGCCAGACGTTGCCGTGCATGTCATAAAGCCCGAACCGATTTGCCGCGAACGACCCGACCGGGGCGGGCTGTGCCCCATCCCATCGGCTGCCGCAGCCCTCGCAGTTTGCATTGTTTCTGCCGATCGCGTCACCCCACGGATACGCCGTCCGCGTCCCGGCGCGCGCGGCGTATTCGAACTCGGCTTCGGACAGCAACCGGTAGGGCTTGCCGGTCATGCGCGACAGCCATGCTGCGTAATCCCGCGCATCGTCCCACGAGACGTTGACGACCGGCTGCCGGCCCCGGCCGAAGCTGGTGTTCACGCGCGGGTCGCAGTTGCCATACGCCACGCAAGCGTCCCAGTCATCGAACGTCACGGCGAACTTGGCGACAGCAAAGGGCCGTGCCAACACGACTTTGTGCTGCGGTTGTTCAGTCTTGACGCGCCCCCGCTCGCTGGCCGGCGACCCCATGATGAACTCGCCCGCTGGGACCACAACCATCTGCGGGCAGTCTTCGGCGCATTCCTTGAACGAGTCCCCGGGTTTCAACGCGCGCTCGGCCTCCGCAGCGAGCACGTGGGGACGCACCTGCGTCAGCATGTACGGGCGGATCGCCGTGAACCAGCGCCACTGTTCCACTATCCACGCTTCTTTCATCCAGCCGATGAGGCCGATGATGACGCCGACAAGCAGGACATAGATCGATGCCTGAAACCGGCGCACGCGCCGCTTTGCTCGCCGGTCCCGCTCCATGCTTTGCACGATGAAGGAGCGGTCGACACTCAGAAAGTCACCCGGGCGCTGCGCCAGAAAAGTCTGCGCCTGCGCCAGCAGAAGGCCGCTGGGCAGCGCGTCGTTTCGCGATTCGGGGGAAGCCGTCTCCCAGGTTCGTCGCGCGGCTTCCAGACTGGTTCGCCAAGTCAGAAACTCGCGCTCGGCCGCGATCCAGCCGCGCAGTTTGTCCCAGCGGCGGAAGATCGCCTCGTGCGCCACTTCCGCGTAGGTCTCGCCGACAGCCGGGGTTGGCTTCGCATCCGCACCCGCTTCCGGCGTCACTGTGACCAGCAGGCGATTGGGATGATCGGCAAGCTCGCTGACGAGGCGCCACTCCTCGTCGGAGAACTCCGAGCGCGCTGCCCGTCGTCGAGTCGGCTCACCGTCCTGGCGCACCGTGGAGAGCTTCAAGGTGAAGATGCGTCTCAACATCTCCTCGGCATTCGAATGCGTCCGCAAAAACGCGTCGGCCCGATCGACCAGCACGCGGCCAAGCTCGATCGCTGGCGACGGCAGGCGCAGGACCCCGTCCCACTTCGGGTCCCTACTCTTCCACATGTCGTCGAGGAGATACGACAACAGCGGCAGGGCGCCCGCGTCCTTGGTCGATTCCTCGGCAGCACGCCGCGCAATATCGGCCGCCAGATGGTCGGTCTCGAAATGGGCGCCGAGCAACGTCGCTGGCTTGCTCACCACCTCGTGCAATTGCGCCTCGCGCAACGGCGGCACGCTGACAAGGCGGTGTACCGCGTATAGCGGTTCGTCTTTCTGTAAGTCGCCAAAGAAATCAGCACGCAGGCTCATCAGCGCACGCAATCGCTCATCGACAAGCCCCTCGGCAAGGATTTGCGAAAACCGTTGCCGGTGGCGCTCCTCCGCGCGCACGTAAAGCTCCTCGCCCTGATCGACATAGAGCAGAAAAGCCGGCGGCCTAGCGCCGCCGAGTTCGTCCAAACGGACCGTAGTGGCGTCGAGCAGGCCGCGCAAACTGCCGCCGCCTTCGATGAGACTGGTTGTCCATTCGTTCAGGCGCATCTCGCGGCGCGGATCGGTGGGGTCGAACTGCCAGGCGCGAATGAACGGCTCGACCAAGGCGCGCACCGGCTCAGTGCCGGGCTTGAGGGTGAGCACGCACCAGGTGCGGCTGGCGCTGAAGGCTTGCGGCCAGCCCTCGGCGTTCTTGGACGTTTCCGGCCATCCCTGCCGCAGGAGAGTAGCGAGCACGCCGGCCTGCGCCAGCGACGATTTGCCGACGCCTGAATTGCCGAGAAGGATCGGCAGCTTGTCGGGCGTCGCTTCGAGCGCCCTGATCACCTCGACGGTCTTGTCCTCGCGACCGAAGAAATAGTCGCTGTCCTTTTCCTCCATGGCGGCGAGACCGCGGTAAGGCGCGGTGTGCCGCCAGAGCTCGCCCGGCGGAGCGCCGACGCCCATGGCCGCATCCATGATCTGGGCGACGCTTTGCTCCGAAGCCGGGTTGGCATTGATGATCCATTGCAACTGGCGCAGGAACGGCAGACCCGGCGCCGGCACGCCGTCGAGCAGCACGACGACGATTGGAAAATCGTGCTGCTTTACGCGGCGGTCGAGGGCTTCGTAATATTCGATGACCTGCCAGGGGCCGACGCCTTTTTCACCGACCAAAAGAACGAATGCGGTTGCCTCGGCGATGCCTTTGGCTAGCTCGGGCAACCAAAAACCGCCTGCGCGCAGTATCGTCGGTGCGAAGTAAATCGGGGCCTTGGGGTCCTTGCGCCGCAGTGCGGCGTAAAGACCTTGCATGAGCGCGAGGTCCTGCGAGTTGTAGCTGAGAAACCAGCGGACCATGTGGAAGCGTCAATTCACGGCTCAACTGGGCGAATGGCCAAAGGCGAACAACTTAAATAATATCTCGACCGAAACGCGCTTAACAGCGAAATTCACCAGGCGGATCGGTATTTCGATGGAGATTTGTTCAGGACGGTCCCGCCGGCAGGGGCAGACCTTTTGCGCCGCACGGCAGCCGCCGTGACAGCGGGGCCGGCCTCGGCTATCGGATAATCATGAACGACGTTACCGAACTTGCGCCGGGCGAGGCCTCCCTGTTCGATGCCGCCGCCGTCGCGGCGGACCTCGCCAGGCTCGCCGACGAGTATCACGGCCGCGAGGCGGAGCTGCGCACCGCAGTGGCGCAACGGCTTAAGGCGGCGCTCGCCGCCGGCCGGGCGCTCGCCGAGTCGCGCCTGCGCGAGGATCGCCACGGCCGGCGTTGCGCCGAGCGCCTGTGTTCCATGCAGGACGAGGCGATCCGGGTCATCTACGAGTTCGCCGTCCGCTATCTTTATCCCTCGCTCAATCCTTCCGAAGCCGAGCACATGGCGATCGTCGCCACCGGCGGCTACGGTCGCGGGCTGCTCGCGCCCGGCTCGGACATCGATCTCTTGTTCCTTCTGCCATACAAACAAACGGCGTGGGGCGAGTCGATTGCCGAGACCATTCTTTATTGCCTATGGGACATGGGGCTCAAGGTCGGGCACGCCACGCGTTCGATCAACGAATGCATCCGCCAGGCCAAGGCCGACATGACGATCCGCACCGCGCTGCTCGAGGCGCGGTTCCTGCTCGGCGAGCGCAAACTCTTCGACGACATGAGCGCGCGCTTCATCAAGGACGTGGCGCAGGGGAGCGCGCGCGAGTTCGTCGCGGCCAAGCTGGCCGAGCGCGAGGAGCGCCATCGCCGCGCCGGCCAGTCGCGCTATCTGGTCGAGCCCAACGTGAAGGATGGCAAGGGCGGATTGCGCGACCTGCACACGCTGTTCTGGATCGCCAAGTATGTCTATCACGTGCGCGAGCCAGAGGAGCTGATCGAGCACGGCGTGTTCGATCGCGAGGAGTTCCAGCGCTTCCGCCGCTGCGAGGACTTCCTCTGGTCGGTACGCTGCAACATGCATTTTCTGGCCGGGCGCGCCGAGGAGCGCCTGTCGTTCGACATCCAGCGCGAGATCGCGGTGCGGCTCGGCTACACGCGCCATCCCGGGCTGCAGGACGTCGAGCGTTTCATGAAGCATTATTTTTTGATCGCCAAGCAGGTGGGCGATCTCACCGCCATCCTGTGTGCGGAGCTGGAGGATAATCAAGCCAAGGCGCTGCCGGTGCTGCGCCGGGTGATGGCGCACTTTCGTCCGAGCGGGCGCCGCACGTTGAGCGAGACCGAGGACTTTGTCGTCGACAACAACCGCATCAACGTCGCCGCGCCCGACGTGTTTCGCCGCGACCCCGTCAACCTGATCCGCATTTTCCATCTCGCCGACCGGCACGGCCTTTCGTTCCATCCGGACGCCATGCGGATCGCGGCGCGCTCCCTCGGGCTGATCGACGATCGCCTGCGCCAGGATGCCGAGGCCAACCGGCTGTTCCTCGAAATCCTCACCTCGCTCAACGATCCGGAGCGGGTGCTGCGCCGCATGAACGAGGCGGGCGTGCTAGGCCGTTTCGTGCGCACGTTCGGCCGCATCGTGGCGATGATGCAGTTCAACATGTATCATCACTACACCGTCGACGAGCATCTGTTGCGCTGCATCGGCATGCTGGCCGAGATAGAGCGCGGCGGCGGCGATGAGTTCAAGCTCGCGAGCGAGCTGGTCCGCACCATCCAGCCGCAGCACCGCACCGTGCTCTATGTCGCGCTGTTCCTGCACGATATCGCCAAGGGGCGGGTCGAGGACCATTCGATCGCCGGCGCGCGCATCGCCCGCCGCTTGTGCCCCCGCTTCGGCCTTTCGCCGGCGGAGACCGAGACCACCGCCTGGCTGGTGGAAAACCACCTGGTGATGTCGACGATCGCCCAATCGCGCGATCTCTCCGACCGCAAGACCATCGAGAATTTCGCCGCCGTGGTGCAGTCGCTCGAGCGGCTCAAGCTCCTGATCATCCTCACCACGGCAGACATCCGCGCGGTCGGGCCGGGCGTGTGGAATGGGTGGAAGGCGCAGCTGTTGCGCGCGCTTTATTATGAGACCGAGCCGGTGCTCACCGGCGGCTTCTCCGAGGTCAACCGCGCCCGGCGCGTCGCCATGGCGCAGGACGAGTTCAAGGCCGAACTCGCCGATTGGCCGGCGGCCGCCGTCGAGCGCTATGTGGCGCGGCATTACCCGGCTTACTGGCTCAAAGTCGATCTGCCGCACAAGGTCGCGCACGCGCGCTTCATGCGCGCTTCCGAAGAGGCCGGCAAAAAACTCGCGACCAAGATCGAGCTCGATCCGGCGCGCCAGGTGGTCAATCTCACCGTGCTCGCGCCCGACCACCCGCGGCTACTCTCGACCATGGCGGGCGCCTGCGCGGCCGCCGGCGGCAACATCGTCAGCGCGCAGATCTACACGACGACCGACGGGCTCGCCCTCGACACGATTTCGCTCTCGCGCGAGTTCGAGCGCGATGAGGACGAGATACGCCGCGCCGGGCGCATCGCCACCGGCATCGAGCAGGCGCTCAGCGGCGCCGTGCGGCTGCCCGAAGTCGTCGCCAAGCGCGCCGCCAAGCCGCGCCTCAAGGCGTTCGCGATCGAGCCCGAGGTGCTGATCAACAATCAATGGTCGAACCGCTACACCGTCGTCGAGGTGTCGGGGCTCGACCGGCCGGGCCTGCTCTACGAACTGACCGCGACTTTGTCGAAGCTCAACCTCAACATCGCCTCGGCGCACGTCGCGACCTTCGGCGAGCGCGCGGTCGACGTGTTCTACGTCACGGATTTGCTCGGTGCGCAGATCATCTCACAGACGCGGCAAGCGGCGATCAAGCGGGCGCTGATTCAGCTACTCGCGGGGACGGGGGAGGGCGCGGCCGCACGGGTGGGGTGAGGCCAGCGATGCATAACGTCGGAAATCGCCTCGGGAATTTCCTCAGATCGGGTTGGCTCGATGCTTGCGCTATCTCAAAGGCAGCCATTTTTGGCCGATCCGCTTCTATCCTAAACGTCTGACGATAATAGGCTAAAAGCAATCAGCCAGCGATTTGGCCGATCTCGCCCGGCCGATAATGCTGCTCTTGATTTCTCGGCGATACGTATTAAGTTACGTATCAAAAGGATAGTAACATGGCGAGAACCGACAGGACGTCCGCAAGCCGCATGGCTTCCGCCAGTAAAGCTTCCGTCTCTTACGCGGGAACGATTACGACTACGGGAAAGTCGCAGGCTATCCGACTGGAAAAGGCACTGTTTAGATCGCATCCCGAGTTTCGGCAAAAGACCAAGGTCCAGGCCCACGTAATCGGTCCTGGGACAATGCTGGTCTCGGTAACCGATCCGGACGAAACAGAAAGCGCCGAGGATCCGGTTATCGCCGCCTTCCTGAGTTTTCTCGACCGCGAGATTGAGCATGCGCCTGAGCGGATCAAACCGCTTTCGGCAACGCGCATCGAGGAAGCGCGGTCACTCACCAAGGACGTCGAGGTGAGCGATGACGAGTCGCTTCCGGATGATGTGACTCTGTGACGAAAAAAGAGCCTTCGAAGCCTGTTTGGAAACTCTTCGTTCATCCGGCTTTCAGTAAGCCCTTTGACGCTCTCGTCGCGGAGGTTTCGCTTCTCCAAACGAGCGATCCCCGCGGTTTCAGCCAGCATCCCAAAGCGAAGCTGGTCAAGCGAATTATGGAAGTCGTCGAGAAAGAGATTCCGCGCGATCCAGGCGCGGCGATTTACAGTCGAGGAAACACGCTAGGGTCGACGCACCGGCACTGGCGGCGCGCAAAATTTCTGAGCCGTTTTCGTCTGTTCTTCCGGTACAGTTCAAACGCGGGTGTGATCATTTATGCCTGGGTAAACGATGAAAATACGCTTCGCCAGGCGGGCGGTGGCACGGATCCCTATAATGTTTTCGGCAATATGCTGCGAAAGGGCCATCCACCCGACGACTGGGCGACGCTGGTGAAGGAAGTCGCCGCGTATAAGTCGCCGGAAGAAAAATAGTCGCACGCCTCAGCGTCCGACCGCACCGCCGGGGGAGAGATCTCCCGCCTGCGCGAAACGGCGGCAGCTGCCTAATTATATTGCAATGCACACAGTTTATACTGCGGCGCCCACAAAGCGTGCATCAATCGACGCGCGCTAGCCAGAAAACAATGATTTATCAGCAACATACGCATGGCACGGCGCTTGCGAGTGGTCCCGTGGTCAATGCGGTCGAGCGAAAAGGACCTGTGATGAACAAGCGGAATACCTGGATTTCCGATTGGCGCCCGGATGACGAGACGTTCTGGAAGTCCACCGGCAAACCCATCGCGCAACGCAACCTCATCTGGTCGATCTTCGCCGAGCATCTCGGGTTTTCCATCTGGCTGATCTGGTCGATCGTCGCCACCAAGCTGCCGCAGGCGGGCTTCAAATACACGACTGAGGAGCTGTTTCAGCTGGTGGCGCTGCCGGGCCTGATCGGCTCGCTGATGCGCTTCCCTTATACCTTCGCGGTCACTACCTTCGGCGGCCGCAACTGGACAATCTTCAGCGCGGCGGTGCTGTTCATTCCGACCGTCGCGCTCGCTTTTTTCGTCACACAGCCCGACACGCCGTTCTCGCTGATGCTGCTGGTCGCGGCGACCGCCGGACTCGGCGGCGGCAACTTCGCCTCCAGTATGGCGAATATCTCCTTCTTCTATCCCGACCGCATGAAGGGCTGGGCGCTCGGCCTCAACGCGGCAGGCGGAAACATCGGCGTGAGCGGCGTGCAGTTGCTCACGCCGATCCTGCTCGGCGTCGGCCTCATGAACCTTTACCAGGCGAGCCCCGGTCCCGGCGGCATATATCTGCAGAACGCCGGGCTGATGTGGATGCTGCCGCTCGTGATCGCGGTGGCCGGCGCCTACTTCTTCATGAACAACCTCACGTCGGCGAAATCGAGCTTCAAAGACCAGCTCGCCATCGTCGGGCGCAAGCACACCTGGGTGATGTCGTACATCTACATCGGGACGTTCGGCTCGTTCATCGGCTACTCGGCGGCGTTCCCGCTGCTGATAAAGACCCAGTTCCCGGCCGTCACCGTGGCGATCGCGTTCCTCGGCCCGCTGGTGGGCTCGCTCTCGCGCCCGCTCGGAGGCCTGCTCGCCGACAAGGTGGGCGGCGCCATCGTCACGTTCTGGAATTTCATCGCCATGGCGGCGGCGACCATCGGCGTCATGTACTTCGTCAACGTCAAAGACTTCGCCGGCTTCCTGGCGATGTTCCTGATTCTGTTCGTGACGACCGGGGTCGGCAATGGCTCGACCTATCGCATGATCCCCTCAATCTTCCGCGAACAGAAGCTGCGCGAAGTGAAGGGCTCGGGCGAGGCCGGCCGCGCGGCTGCCCTGAAAGCGGCAGGCATCGAAGCTGCCGCGGCGCTCGGCTTCATCGGCGCCATTGGCGCGTGCGGCGGCTATCTGATCCCGCGCGGGTTCGGCGCCTCGATCGCCGCGACCGGCGGGCCGCACCTCGCGCTTGCGATTTTCCTCGCGTTCTACGTGACGTGCCTCGGGCTCACGTGGTGGTACTACCTGCGCAGGAGCTCCGGTGCGGCGGGCGCCGCGCACCTCGCCGAAGCGCGCGTGTAAGTAAATTTGATCAGTGGCGCGGCGGGATGGCGATTCGGAGAAAAGCCATCACGCTTATGGCCGCGCAGCCAAGGAAAAACATGACACCGGACCAGATAAAAGGGATCCAGGAAAGCTTTGCCAAGGTCGCGCCCATTTCGGACGAGGCCGCCGCGCTGTTTTACGGCCGTCTGTTCGAAATCGCCCCCTCCGTTGCGCCGCTGTTCCGCGGCGACATGCGGGAGCAGGGCAGGAAGCTGATGGCGACGCTTGCCATCGTCGTCAACGGCCTTTCAAATCTGGAAACGATCCTGCCGGCGGCGAGCGCGCTCGCGAAGCGTCACGTCGCCTACGGGGTCACGGCCGGTGATTACGGGCCGGTCGGCGAAGCGCTGCTGTGGACGCTAGAGCGAGGGCTCGGCGCGCAATGGACCGCCGAGTTGGCCGCCGCATGGGCCGCGGCGTACGGCGTGCTTTCCGAGTTCATGATCGACGAGGCCTACGGCCGCACCGCCGCAGCGGAATGAGAACGCGATGAGCAGCCGGGACCGCGCCCAGCTTGTCGTCATCGGCAACGGCATGGCCGGAATGCGCGCCGTCGAGGAATTGATCGCACGCGCCCCCGATCGCTTCGAAATCACGGTGATCGGCGCGGAACCGCACCCGAACTACAACCGCATCCTTCTGTCCGCGGTGCTCGCGGGCAACAAGACGCTCGATGAAATCGTCGTCAATCCACATACCTGGTATAGCGAGCACGGCATTCGTTTGATCGCGGGCATGCGCGCCACCACCATCGATCGCGCCGCGCGCACCGTCGCGCTGGCGGACGGAACGGCGATCTCCTACGACAAGCTGCTGCTCGCCACCGGGTCGAAGCCGTTGGCGCCGCCGATCCAGGGGCTTGGTTTTCCCAACGTACATGCGTTTCGCGACATCGCTGACGCCGAGGCGATGATCGAAGCCGCGCGGAGCGGCGGACGCGCGGTGGTGATCGGTGGCGGTCTCCTCGGTCTCGAGGCGGCCTCGGGCTTGAAGCGCCGCGGCATGTCGGTAGCGCTCGTTCATCTCATGCCGACCTTGATGGAGCGCCAGCTCGATGTGGCCGCCGGCGAGCTGTTGCGCCGCGATCTCGAAGGGCGCGGCATCGCTTTCTTCATGAACGCCCAGACGGAGGAAATCGTCGGCAGCGATCGCGCCGAGGCGGTGGTGCTCGCCGACGGGCGGCGCATCCCGGCCGATTTCGTCGTGCTGGCGGTCGGCATCCGCCCCAACGTCGATCTCGCGCGGTCGGCCGGTCTCGAGGTGAACCGCGGCGTCCTGGTCGGCGACGACATGGCGACCAGCGACCCGAACATCTACGCCGTCGGGGAATGCATCGAGCACAACGGCCAGGTGTTCGGGCTGGTGGCGCCGATCTGGGATCAGGCCAAGGTCGCCGGCGGGCGTCTCGCTGGCGAAGAGTCCGCCGTCTACGTTCCGCCGCCGGTGTTCACGAGCCTCAAGATAACCGGCATCGACGTGTTCTCGGCCGGAAGGCTCGCCGCCGCCGATGCCGCCGACGAGGAGATCACGCTGCATGATGAAAAGCGCGGCCTCTATAAGAAGGTGATCTTGCGCGAGGACCGAGTCGTCGGCAGTGTGCTCTACGGCAGCGTCGCCGACGGTCCGTGGTACGTCGAGCTGATGCGCACGCGGGCGGACGTTTGTGCGATCCGCGACCAAATCGTCTTCGGCCGCCCGTTTGCCGAGCAGGCCACGGAGGCGCAGCCAGCCGCTATTTCGCCGACGGTATCGACCGACGCCGGCGCTGCGGCCGGCTGGTGGCAAGCCGCGTGATCCACACGACGTGCCCTTATTGCGGCGTCGGATGCGGGCTGGTCGTCGCGGCCGACGGCACGCTCTCCGGCGATCCGGATCACCCTGCGAACCGCGGCCGGCTGTGCTCGAAGGGAGCGGCGCTCGGCGACACGCTCGCGACGGACGGGCGACTTCTCTTTCCGCAGATCGGCGGCCGCAACGCGAGCTGGGACGAAGCCCTCGATCTCATCGCGGAAAACTTCAAACGCGCGATCGCCGATCACGGCCCCGACGCTGTGGCGCTCTACGTTTCCGGCCAATTTCTCACCGAGGACTATTACGTCGCCAACAAGCTGATGAAAGGCTTCATCGGCACCGCCAACATCGATACCAATTCGCGCCTGTGCATGGCCTCGTCGGTTGCGGGTCACGTCCGGGCGTTTGGCGAGGATATCGTGCCCGGCTGTTACGACGACATTGAGCAGGCCGATCTCGCCGTGCTCGTCGGCAGCAACACCGCGTGGTGCCACCCGGTGCTTTATCAACGTCTCGCCGCAGCGAAGGAAAAGCGCGGAACGAAGGTCGTCGTCATCGATCCGCGCCGCACGCCGACCTGCGACATCGCCGATCTGCATCTGCCCATTCGGCCCGGCTCCGACGTGGCGGTGTTTGCGGGCCTGCTGATGCATCTCGTCGAACGCAACGCCTGCGACGAGACATGGATCGGCGAGCTGACAAATGGATTCGCTGAGACACTCGTGGCTGCTCGCACGTCGGCACCCTCGCTCGATGTCGTGGCGCAAATCGCGGACACGTGGGCGGCCGATCTTGCGCAATTTTATGATTGGTTCGCGGCGGCCGAGCGCAGCATAACGCTCTATTCGCAGGGCACCAACCAGTCCTCCGCTGGCACCGACAAGGTCAACGCCATCGTCAATTGCCACTTGGCCACCGGCCGCATCGGCCGGCCCGGCATGGGGCCGTTCTCGTTGACGGGCCAGCCCAATGCCATGGGCGGCCGCGAAGTCGGCGGGCTCGCCAACCAGCTGGCCGCTCATATGAGCTTTGCGGACCCGGCGGACATCGACCGCGTGCGGCGCTTCTGGAACGCGCCGCGCATGGCGACGCGCCTCGGCCTCAAGGCGGTCGATTTGTTTGATGCGATGCTCGACGGCAAGGTCAAGGCGCTGTGGATTCTCAGCACTAACCCGGCGGTGAGCATGCCGCGCGCCGAGCGCGTACGCGCGGCGCTCGGTGCGTGTCCGTTCGTCGCCGTGAGCGATTGCTGGCCGACCGACACGACGCGCTTTGCCGAAGTGGTGTTGCCGGCGGCGGCCTGGGGCGAGAAGGACGGCACGGTCACCAATTCGGAACGCTGTATCTCGCGCCAGCGCGCGTTCCGGCCGCCGCCCGGCGCCGCCCAGGCCGACTGGTGGATGCTGGCGGAAGTCGCGCGGCGGATGGGATGGGAGACGGCGTTCGCCTATCGCAGTCCGGGGGACATTTTCCGCGAGCATGCCGCGCTCTCTGGCTTCGAGAATGACGGAGGCAAGCGCCGGCTGTTCGACATCGGCGCGCTCGCCGACCTGAGCGACGAAGGTTACGAGAATCTGTCACCGATTCAGTGGCCGTTGCCGCGCGGTTCTTCGGGCGCAAGACGTCTGTTTGGTGATGGGCGAGGATTCTCCACGCCGGACGGGCGCGCCCGGTTCGTGCCGACGCCGTATCGCCCGCCGGCTGTGGCGCCGGACGATCAGTGGCCGCTCGTTCTCAACACCGGCCGCGTGCGCGATCAGTGGCATACGATGACGCGCACCGGGCGATTGCCGCGGCTGATGGCGCACGAGCGTGAGCCGGTGCTCGACATGCATCCGGCAGATGCGCAACGATTTGGTCTTGCCGGCGGTGGTCTCGCGCGTGTCGAAAGCCTGCATGGCTCGACCGTGCTGCCCGTGCGTTTGTCGTGCGACCTGCGTCCCGGCGAAGTGTTTGCGCCGATGCACTGGACCGACCGCTTCACGTCCGCCGGTCCGATCGATGCGCTCGTCGGCGCCGCCGCGGATCCCGTGTCCGGACAGCCGGAACTCAAGGCGACGCCGGTACGCGTGACGCCGGTCGCGCCGCGGTGGCATGGGCTCCTGCTGCGCGGCTCAGAAGGGGTGCCGCGCGGCCCGTATTACTGGGGGCGCGTCCCGCTGGAGCGAGGACACGCCTTCACGCTCATCGGTTACGAGCCTTTGCCCAGCGACAGTGGCAGCAAATTTTGGATTTCCGCGCTGCTCGACGCGTCCCCCGCGGCGGAACTCGTGATCTACGCGGACCCGGCGCGCGGCACCTTCCGCTATGCCAGCGTGGTGGGACGACGGTTGGATGCGTGTTTGTTCATCGCCGCGACGGCTGCGACATTGCCGTCCCGCGATGCGCTCGCGGCGCTGCTCTGCACGCGAGTTGAGCCTGATATGCGCAGCCTGGTGCTCGCCGGCGCGACCACCGGCGCCGCCATGGCGCGCACGGCCGGCAAGACCATCTGCGCGTGCTTCGGCGTGGGCTTACACACGCTGCACGGCGCGATCGCGCAACGGCGGCTCACCAGCGTCGCCGAAATCGGAACCGCCCTGCGCGCCGGCACCAACTGCGGCTCCTGCATTCCGGAGCTGAAAGCAATTCTGAACGAGGTTTCGGCGGCGGCCGGTTAGCCAGTAACGAGCCGCGCTCGCGCGCGCAGCGCGAGACGCGGCGTTACAGGAGCGGCTTGTCACACGTGCTTGTGGTGGCGGTGGCGATATACCGGCTCCTGTGCCGGGGCCGGCGCGAACACCGCCTGGATCGGCACGATCAGGAAATTGCGCAGCCCTTCGCTGACGAAATGTGCGCCGGCCTCGTTCTGATCGACGGCCGGCGGGGGCGGCGGAGCATGATGCCGCGCCTTGGCGGAGGCGAGCGAAGGAGCGGCGGCGATGATCGCAACGGCAAACAGAAGTACGCACTTACGCATGAGATTTTCCTTACGTTAGTCGCCGGTCGATCCGGCCCGGGCGGAGTAAGCGCAAGGCTGTCCCGAGGCAATGCGGCAAACCCAGCAGGTGGTTGATTGTCGTTCGGCTGATGTTTTCGGGTCACATTGCCGGGACCATTCTACCTTTCGTACGGCGGTAACGCGCCCTTAAACGCCAAACCGTAGCGTCCTGCAGGGGTTTGCCGCACGGCAGCCGATCTGCGGGACGGGGCATGGGGTCAAAACGGCGAAAGGATCGCGCGCGCCGGGAGCCCGCGTTCGAGAACCCGGCGGCTGAGCTCGATCTCAAGCTTGAGGCGCGCGATCGGCCCGCCGCCCCGCCCGAGGGAAAGCCCGAAGGCGAGCGCCGCCGTCGTCCCCCGCCCCCCGAGCGGGCGCGGCGGAGCGAGCCACCGCCGGAGCGTCCCGCGCGGCCATCAAGCAAAGGTGGCGGCAGCGGCGGCAAGGGAGGCTCGCGCGGTGTCCGGCTGATCTATTGGGCGGTCGTTTTCAGCCTGTGGCTGCTGATCGCCGGCATCGGGGCGATTGTCTGGGTCGGAGCGCACCTGCCGCCGATCCAATCCCTCGAAGTGCCCAAGCGCCCGCCGTCGATCGAAATCCTCGGCGCCGACGGGCACGTGCTGGCAACGCGCGGCGACATGGGCGGCGCCGCCGTGCCGCTCAGGGAACTGCCGCCGTATCTGCCGCAGGCCTTCATCGCCATCGAGGACCGCCGGTTCTATTCGCACCACGGCGTCGATCCGCTCGGAATCGTGCGCGCACTTGCCGCCAACGTGCTCCGTCGCGGCGTCTCCCAGGGCGGCTCGACGCTCACCCAGCAGCTCGCCAAAAATTTGTTCCTCACTCAGGAGCGCACGATCGCGCGCAAGGTTCAGGAACTCGCCCTCGCGCTCTGGCTCGAGCACAAATACACCAAGCCGCAGATTCTCGAGCTCTATCTCAACCGCGTTTATTTCGGCTCCGGCGCCTACGGGGTCGAAGCCGCGTCCCAGCGCTACTTCGGCAAGTCGGCCCGCAAAGTAACGCTCGGCGAAGCGGCCATGCTCGCGGGCCTCGTCAAATCCCCATCGCGCCTCGCGCCGACGCATAATGCCGATGGCGCCCAGCGGCGCGGGCAAATCGTGCTCGCCGCCATGGCGGATCTCGGCGTCATCAGCGAGCAGGCCGCCAAGGTCGCCCTTTTCGATCCGCCGAAAATCGTGCGGCAGGTCGCGGAGGGCTCGGGCAACTACGTCGCCGATTGGGTGATGGATGTGCTCAACGATCTCGTCGGGCGCGTCGAGCATGATATCGTGGTCGAAACCACGATCGACTCCTCGCTGCAAATCGTCGCCGAGAAGGCGCTCGCCGACGAGCTGGCGCAGAAAGGCGAACGCTACAGCGTCGGCCAGGGCGCGGTGGTGGCGATGACGCCGGACGGCGCGGTGCGCGCGCTCGTCGGCGGGCGCAATTATGTCGAGAGCCAGTTCAACCGCGCTGTCGCGGCGAAGCGGCAGCCGGGCTCCTCCTTCAAGCCGTTCGTTTATTTGGCCGCGCTCGAGCGCGGACTCACGCCCAACACGATCCGTGACGATAGACCGATCGAGCTCAAAGGCTGGCGGCCGGAGAACTATCATCACGAATATCTCGGGCCGGTGACGCTCACGCGGGCACTCGCGCAATCGCTCAACACGGTCGCGGTGCGCCTCACGCTCGAAGTCGGGCCGCGCACGGTGGTGCGCACCGCGCACCGCCTCGGCATCGCCTCGAAGCTCGATCCCAACACCTCGATCGCGCTCGGGACTTCGGAAGTTTCGGTGCTCGAGATGGTCGGCGCGTTTGCGCCCTTCGCCAACGGCGGCACGGCGGTGACGCCGCACGTGGTGGAGCGCGTGCGCAGCCCGGACGGCAAAATCCTCTACCGCAGTAATCCACCCGATCTCGGCCGCGTAGTCGAGGAACGGCACGTCGCCATGATGAACCAGATGATGCAGGAAACGCTCATCAGCGGCACCGCGCGCGGTGCGCAGCTTCCCGGCTGGCAGGCGGCCGGCAAGACCGGCACGAGCCAGGATTTCCGCGATGCCTGGTTCATCGGCTACACCTTGCACCTCGTCACCGGGGTGTGGCTCGGCAACGACGACAATTCGCCCACGCATAAGACCACCGGCGGCAGCCTGCCGGTGGAAATCTGGAGCCGCGTCATGAAAGCCGCGCACCAGAACGTGCGGCCGACGACACTGCCGGGCGCCGCGGCCCCGTCGATAGGCTGGCCGTCGCCGCCCGCGTGGGTCTCGTCGGGCGGGCAAGCCCCTGCGCCGACGCCGGTGCGCGACGAGCGCCTGCCGCCGCAATCCGGTATCGACAGCTGGCTGCTGGATCGTTTGTTTGGACGGCGCTGACAGCAGACTCGTCATGCCCGGCCTTGTGCCGGCCATCCACGTCTTTCTTGCTTCGGATAAAATCAAGGCCTGGATGGCCGGGACACCCCCGGGACGAAGTGCCCGGGGGCGGCCATGACGGTTTACTGCGGCTCGCCGTAGCGGTGCAGATCGGCGCCGTGCACGTTGAGCCACACTTTGGCGCGGTGGGTCGCCGGACAGACGCGCAGCAGCAGCCGCCAGAAGCGGCGCGAATGATTCATCTCGACGAGATGCGCGACTTCGTGGGCGGCGAGATAATCGAGCACGAAGGGCGGTGCGAGAATGAGCCGCCAGGAAAACGACAGCACGCCGGTCGATGAGCATGAGCCCCAGCGGCTCGTCTGGTCGCGCACCGACACGCGCTTGACCGCGACGCCGAGGTCCGCCGCGTAACGGCGGCACGCCGCCTGCAGGTCGTGCTTTGCCGCGCGCTTGAGATAGTCGCCGACGCGGCGCGTGAGGTGCTCGCGGTCGCCGGCGACGCAGAGCATGTGCCCGGCGTCCTCGCCCGCCTCGGTCCACACCGTGCCGCGCGCGAGTGGCCGATGGTCGATGCGGTGCGGCACGCCGCGCAACGGCAAGGTCGCGCCGGCAGTGAATGGCGCGGCTTGCGGCAGCCGGCGCAGCCGCGCCGCGATCCAGGCGCCGTTCTTTTGCGCGAACGCCCTCGCATCGCCGAGGTTGCCGCGCGGCGGCATGGTGAGAACGACTTCGCGGCTCGCCGCCTGAATGCGCAAGGTGTAGCGGCGCGCCTGCCGGTGCCGACGCAGGCGCACCGGATAAACGATACGGTCGAACTCGACGTCGATGGTCGAGACTTCGGTCGGCCGCCGATAAAGCCGCGTGATCAGCCGCATGAACGCTCGATGATTCGCGAGAGCGCCATTGTGCCACGACCGCGCGCAGCCGCGCACTCAAATTTTCGCGTGGGGAACTCGTGCGAGTGCGGCTTACGCCGTGGCGGCGCCGTTGCGCTTCCAGCGGCGCAACATCGAGGTCTCGTTCGAGAGGACGAAATCCGCGATGCGCGGTGCGATCTCGGCGCGGAAGCGCGAGCCGTTGAACACGCCGTAATGGCCGACCCCACGCTGCAAATAGTGCGTACGGCGGTCGGCCGGAATGTTGATGCACAAATCGTGCGCCGCCTCGGTCTGCCCGACGCCGGAAATATCGTCGTGCTCGCCCTCGACCGTCATCAGCGCGACCCGGTGGATGCGCTCCGGATCGACCGGCACGGCGCGGTGCTTCATCGTGCCCTTCGGCAAGGCGTGACGAACGAAAACGGTGTCTACCGTTTGCAGATAGAACTCGGCTGCCAGATCCATCACGGCGAGGTACTCGTCGTAGAACTCGCGATGCTTCTGGGCGGAATCGCCATCTCCCTGCACCAAGTGCATGAACAGATCCTTGTGCGCCTCGAGGTGACGATCGAGGTTCATGCTCATGAAGCCGTTGAGCTGCAGGAATCCCGGATAGACATCGCGCATGAAGCCGGGATTGGGGAACGGGACCTTGGTGATGACGTTGCGGCGGAACCAGTCGGTGCCGCGCTGCTCGGCGAGCTTGTTGACCGCCGTCGGATTGCGTCGCGTGTCGATCGGCCCGCCCATCAACACCATCGAATTGGGCACGTAGGGATCGTCTTTCGCCTCCATCAAGGCGACGGCGGCGAGCACCGGCACCGACGGCTGGCAGACCGCGATGACGTGCGTGTCGCCCTGCAGTGTGTGCAGGATCGAGATCACGTAATCGATGTAATCGTCGAGGTCGAACGCGCCCTCCGCGAGCGGGACCATGCGGGCGTCCACCCACTCGGTGAGATAGACGTCGTGGTTGGGCAAGAAGGCTTCGACGGTGCCGCGCAGCAGACTCGGGTAATGGCCCGACATGGGTGCGACGATGAGGATTTTCGGCTGGGGACGGCGCGGCGGATGCAACAGGCAGCGCTCGAAATGCAGAAGCCGGCAGAACGGCCGTTCCCAGACAGTTGCGATCTGCACCGGTACGCGCTCGCCGCCGACGAGGGTCGAATCGATCCGCCACTCGGGGCGCCCGTACCGCCGCGTCGAGCGCTCGAACAACTCGCAGGCGGCTGCGACCGATTTGCCAAAGGGAGTGAACGAGAGCGGATTGACCGGACTCTTGAAGCAGAGCCGCGTGGCGTCCGCGAAGGCCCGCGCCGGGTTGAGGGCGGCGTGGCTCACCTCGAAAAACAAATAGAGCGGCGACGACAGCATGAAGCTGCCGCCGGGCGGCGTTGGCGCGCCCCCGAATTCCCCTATCGGCATGTGCTGATCCCCCGGCGCCCCTTGCTGCAGCGCAACATTCTGTCTGTTTTCCGACATGTCGTCAACCGCTGCGGTGCCTCTGCCTGCCTCCTCCCCAGATTGTGCGCCTCGAGCGTTAATTATGATCGTGCAGCCCCTAAAACTAGGCTGTCACGGCTTCTTGACCCTGTCGAAAACGTCTCACTCCCCGGTCTGCATCAGGGAGCCGTTGCGGTGCGCGCTCGCCAATAGCGCCACGAATACGAGCGATGTGGCGGCAAACAGCACGGCGTTGAGCGCCAGCGCGTAGAGCATCAGGTCGAGCCGGAAGGTGTGGTCGATCAACAGCGCGCGCATGCCCTCGAACACGTATGTGGGCGGCAGCGCCCAGGCGACCGGATGCAGGAAGGCCGGAAGCACCGCGACCGGGTAGTAGACGCAGGTCAGCGGCAGCATCACGAACATGATCGTCCAGGCGAGAGTCTCCGCGCCCATGCCGTTGCGCAGCACCAGGCCCGACACCAGGATGCCGATCGACCAGCTGGTGAGGATGAGGTTGACGAAGAACGCCGCGAGCGCCAGTCCGAGGCCCCAGAGGTTGAAGCCGAAGAAAGCAATCGCCAACAGCGACACCGGCACCATGCCGATCGCAAGCCGTATCAAGCTCATGATCATCAGCGCCGCGATGAACTCGACCGGGCGCAGCGGGCTGATCATCAGGTTCCCCATGTTGCGCGCCCACATCTCCTCGAGGAAGGAGATCGAGAAGCCGAGCTGGCCACGAAACAGAATGTCCCACAGCAGCACCGCGCCGATGAAAGTCGCGCCGGCGCGCGCGAAGAACCCGGCGTTGCTCGAAATGTAGAGCTGCAGAAAGCCCCACATGAACATCTGCACCGCGGGCCAATAGATCAGGTCGAGCAAACGCGGCCACGAAGAGCGCAGCAGGTACCAATAGCGCAGCACCATGGCGCCGACCCGGCGCGCGGAAAGCCCGCTCGGCGATGCGATCCTCGCATTCACTGTGCGGCCTCCTGAACGTGCGCGCGGCCGCGTGCCACGTCGAGGAACACTTCTTCCAGGGTGTGGCGGCCGTAGCGCGTCAGCAAGACGGCGGGTGACGCATCGTCTTCGATGCGGCCGCGCTTCATGATGATGACGCGGTCGCACAGCCGCTCGACTTCCACCATGTTGTGCGAGGCCAGCAGCACCGTCGCGGAATACTCGCGACGATAATCCTCGAGCCGGCCGCGCACCCAGTCGGCGGTATCAGGATCGAGCGAGGCGGTCGGCTCGTCGAGCAGCAAAATGTCGGGGCGGTTGATGAGCGCCTTGGCGAGCGACACGCGCGTCTTCTGGCCGGCCGAGAGTTTGCCCGTGGGACGGTCGAGCAAATCGACGAGATCGAGCTGCGCCGCGATCTCTCCGATCCGCTCGTTGAGATCCGGCACCCCGTAGATCATCCCGAATACTTTCAAGTTCTGCCGCACGGTCAGGCGCATCGGCATATCCACGTAGGGACTTTCGAAATTCATCCGATGCAGGACGCGGTAGCGCTGACGCGGCATCTCGGCCCCGAGCACGCGCACGCTGCCCGACGTCGGCGTCACCAGGCCCATGATCATCGCGATGGTGGTGGTCTTGCCGGCGCCATTGCCGCCCAGCAGGCCCGTGATCGACCCGGGCGAGAGGGCGAAATCGATGCCGTCCACCGCCCGCGCGGTCTTGTAGACCTTGGTGAGGCGTTGAACTTCGAGGGCAGGCGGGGAATTGGCCATGGGCGGTCCAGCTAGTGTCCCGCTTCCGAAGTTCGCCTAACCTTGCAGCCCGACCGACGCGAACTTCGGAATCGAAGGACACTAGCAACTCTATGATTTCTAGTGCCGCTTTGAACCCGAAGTTCGCAACCGGACTCGCGGCAACTCCGTGCGAACTTCGGGTTCGCGGCACTAGCTCCGCACACTTGGCGCCCGAAGGACGCCGGTGCAAGGGCGTCTCAACTGTGACCGCGCGGGCGTTTTTGCGCCGAAGGCCACACGCTACAGTGAGGCCATGAGCGCTGATATTCCCAACCCGAGCGTCGCCCCGCCCGACCTGCCACTGCGGCGCAATGTGCGGCTCGATACGCTCGCCCGTATCCGCTGGCTCGCGGTGCTCGGGCAGACCGGTGCGGTGATCATCGTCCACTACGGGCTCGACTTCACCCTGCCGATCGGACCTTCCTTCGCCGTCATCGCGCTCAGCGCGGCGCTCAACATCTTCGTGCGACTGCGCTTCCGCACGACGCCCCGGCTCGATGCGGAGACCGCGGCGTGGCTGCTCGCCTTCGACATTCTCCAGCTCGCGGCGTTGTTGTTCCTCACCGGGGGCCTGGAGAATCCATTTTCCTTCCTGTTCCTCGGGCCGGTGCTCATTTCGGCGACCGCCTTGCCGCGACGGATGACCTTGCTGCTCGGTGGGCTCGCCGCGCTATGCGCAACCGCGCTCGTGTTTTTTCATCTGCCGCTGCCGTGGGCGAGCGACGAGCCGCTCACCTTGCCGCCGACCTATATGCTCGCCGTGTGGCTCTCGCTGCTGCTCGCCCTGGGCTTCATCGGCGCCTACGCGTGGCAAGTGGCGGAAGAAGCGCGCCTCCTGGCTGATGCGCTCGCGGCGACCGAGCTGGTGCTCGCGCGCGAGCAGCATCTCTCTCAACTCGACGGGCTCGCGGCGGCTGCCGCGCACGCACTGGGCACCCCGCTCTCGACCATCGCGGTCATCGCCAAGGAGTTGGCGCGCACGCTCGGTCCGCAGTCGCCGCATGCGGAGGACATCAAGCTTCTCGGCGAGCAGGCGCGTCGTTGCCGCGACATCCTTTCGAAACTGACGGAACTCTCCACCTCGAGCGGGCCGTTCGACCGGCTGAAGCTTTCCGGCCTCATCGAAGAGGTGGTGGCGCCGCACCGCCATTTCGGCGTGACGATCGAGGTGAAGCTGCCGCCCGACCGCGCCGCCGAACCAGTCGGCGCGCGCAACCCCGCGGTGCTCTACGGGCTCGGCAATCTGGTCGAGAACGCCGTCGACTTCGCGCGCTTGCGCGTCGACGTATCAGCGGAATGGAGCGCGGAAGAAGTCACGTTCACGGTCGCCGACGACGGGCCGGGGTTCCCTCCCGAGGTCCTGGGCCGGTTGGGCGAGCCCTACGTGACGAGCCGTGGCAGCGGCCGGGTGGCGGCGGAGCCGGAGTCGGGCGGTCTCGGGCTGGGATTCTTCATCGCCAAGACGCTCATCGAGCGCAGCGGCGGCACGCTTTCCGGCCTCAACCGCCCGCCGCCCCAGAGCGGCGCCGTGGTTAAGGTGCGCTGGTCGCGCGCCGATTTCGAAAAACAGGCGGACATTACCGAGATTTAACCTACCCCGCGGCCTTGAGCCGCGGTTTCCGGTGCCTACGTTATGGGTCGAGGGCGGCGGCGCCCACCGGGTGGACCAACCGGAGGACCCCCATGACTGATGTCGCGACTGCGGAACTTCCCGCTGACCGCACTTTGTTGATCGTCGAGGACGACAAGTCCTTCCTCCAGCGCCTCGCTCGCGCGATGGAGACGCGCGGTTTTTCGGTGACCACCGCCGAAACGGTTGCCGACGGGCTGTTGCAAGTGGAAGCCGCCCCGCCCGCCTTCGCGGTCGTCGACATGCGGCTCGGCGACGGCAACGGCCTCGACGTAATTTCCGCCCTTAAGAATCGCCGGCCGGAGGCACGCGGAATTATTCTGACGGGCTACGGCAACATCGCGACGGCGGTGAATGCGGTCAAGCTCGGCGCGGTCGATTACCTCGCCAAGCCCGCCGATGCCGACGACGTCGCAACGGCTTTGCTTGCGGCCGCCGACGGCAAGGCCATGCCGCCCGAGAACCCGATGTCGGCGGACCGCGTCCGCTGGGAGCACATCCAGCGCGTCTACGAATTGTGCGGCCGCAACGTCTCGGAGACCGCGCGCCGGCTCAACATGCACCGGCGCACCTTGCAGCGCATCCTGGCGAAGCGGGCTCCGCGCTGAGGCGGAAGCCAATAGCGAGTAGCGAATGGCGAATAGTTAGAAGTATCTCGTTTTCTATTCGCCATTCGCTATTCGCCCCTTTCCAAAAGCTCCAGCCGTAAAGCGGCCGCGCGCGCAAACCGCAATGTCATGCTGCGGCGGGTCGCGGGTGCCAGCCGATGTTCCGGCGCCTCCCGTTCGATTGCCGCGCCGAAGCCGTCGGCCACGATCAAACCGGCGTCATTAGGGAATATTTCCAAAGGGACGTCCAGCGCGGTGGCGAAGAACAGCCGGTCGCAATGCCGGCGATACTCGAGCCATTTGCGATCGGCGCGGAAATCCGCGACCGACGATTTGACCTCCACGATGACGATTTCGCCGTCGGCTCCCAAGGCCACGAGGTCGGCGCGGCGTCCGGATGCGAGCGGCAGTTCGGTGGCGGTGCAGAAGCCGAGCGAGCGCAGCAGCCGCGCCGTGCCGCGCGCCAGCGCCGCGGCAGCCGTTGCGCGGCCGCAGCCGAGGAGTCCGATCTCCATGCGCGGCGCAGTGTTTGTTTGCTCGAACAACGACATGGTTACTCCGCCGCTTGCTGGCGGACTTGCGCCGCCCGCTCGGGAAACGCGGCGGCAAGTGCATCGCGCTCGGCCGCGATCACGCCGCGCTCGGTGATCAGCCCGGTAATCAGACGTGCCGGCGTCACGTCGAAGGCGTAATTGGCGACCGGCGAACCGTCCGGCACCAGGCGCACAGCCTCAATGCGTCCATCCGCCGTGCGGCCGGAAATCGTGGCGACCTCATCGCCGCTGCGTTGTTCGATCGGAATTTCGGCAAGCCCGTCCGCGACGGTAAAGTCGATGGTGGGCGAGGGAAGTCCGACATAGAACGGCACGCCGTTGTCGCGCGCGGCGAGCGCCTTCAAATAGGTGCCGATCTTGTTGCACACGTCCCCGTTGGCGGTTACCCGGTCGGTGCCGACGATCGCCATGTCGACGAAGCCATGCTGCATCAGATGGCCGCCGGTATTATCGGCGATCACCGTGTGCGGCACGCCGTGGTGCTTGAGTTCCCACGCGGTGAGGGCGGCACCCTGATTGCGCGGACGCGTTTCGTCGACCCACACATGGACGGCAACGCCCGAGTCGTGGGCCGTGTAGACCGGCGCCAGCGCGGTGCCGACGTCAACGGCGGCGAGCCAGCCGGCGTTGCAGTGGGTGAGAATGTTGACAGGTTTGCCGGCCGGTTTCCCAGCCGCGACCGCCGCGATCAGCGCGTGGCCATGGAGGCCGAGCGCCTGGTTGATGGCGACATCTTCGTCGCAGATGTCCGCCGCATGCGCATAGGCGGCCTTTGACCGTTCGGCAGCGGGCAACGGGCGCACCGCCCGCACCATTTCGTCAAGCGCCCATTTGAGATTGATCGCCGTCGGCCGCGCCGCGTGCAGCTCGGCATACGCCTGCTTGAGCCCGGCGCCGGACGGATCGGCCTTGAGGGCGAGCGCGATGCCGTAGGCGGCGGTGGCGCCGATCAACGGGGCGCCGCGCACCTGCATGGTCGCAATGGCGCGCGCCGCGTCGGCGACCGTGGCGAGCCGGATGGTTTCAAATCGATGCGGCAGGCGGGTCTGATCGATCGCGCCGACCGACCAGCCGTCCGGCTCGAGCCAGATGGTACGCGTGTGCCTGCCGTCGACTTTCATGGGCGCACTATCAGAAAAACGCTTGTATCCCCGTCTGCGCGCGGCCGAGGATGAGCGCGTGGATATCGTGCGTGCCTTCGTAGGTGTTGACCGCCTCGAGGTTCGAGAGCACGCGCATCACGTGGAACTCGTCCGAGATGCCGTTGCCGCCGTGCATGTCGCGCGCCTGCCGCGCGACGTCGAGGGCCTTGCCGCAGTTGTTGCGCTTCATCAGCGAGATCGCCGCCGGCGCCGCGGTGCCGGCGTCCATCATGCGGCCGAGACGCAGCGCCCCGTGCAGGCCGAGGGTGATCTCGGTCTGCATGTCGGCGAGCTTCTTCTGAATGAGCTGATTGGCGGCGAGCGGCCGGCCGAACTGCTTGCGGTCGAGCACGTATTGGCGCGCGCGGTGCCAGCAGAACTCAGCGGCCCCCATCGAACCCCAGGCGATGCCGTAGCGGGCACGGTTGAGGCAGCCGAACGGACCCGCGAGACCCTTCACGTTCGGCAGCAGGTTGTCCTCCGGCACGACCGCGTTCTCCAGCACCACTTCGCCGGTGGTCGAGGCGCGCAGCGACAGCTTGCCCTCGATTTTGGGCGTGGCGAACCCCTTGGTGCCGCGCTCGACGATGAAGCCGCGGATCACGTTGTCGAGCTTCGCCCATACCACCGCGATATCGGCGATGGGCGAATTGCTGATCCACGTTTTGGCGCCATTGAGCGTGAAGCCGCCGGATGTCTTCTCGGCGCGCGTGGCCATCGACCCGGGGTCGGAGCCGTGGTCGGGCTCGGTCAGTCCGAAGCAGCCGACGATTTCACCGCGCGCGAGCTTGGGCAGGTATTTGCGCCGCTGCGCCGGCGTGCCGTAGGCGAGAATCGGGTGCATGACGAGCGAGGACTGCACTGACATCGCCGACCGGTAGCCGGAATCGACCCGCTCGACCTCGCGCGCGATCAGCCCGTAGGCGACGTAGCCGAGGCCGGCGCCGCCGTATTCCTCCGGCACGGTCGCGCCGAGCAGCCCGAGCGCGCCCATCTCGCTCATGATTTCGCGATCGAAGCGCTCCTCGCGATAGGCCGTGAGCACGCGCGGAAAGAGCTTGTCCTGGGCGTAGCCCCGCGCGGTGTCGCGCACCATCCGCTCTTCTTCGGAGAGCTCGCTTTCGAGGTCTAGCGGGTCCTCCCAGTTGAACGGCGCGTCGTCCCGCACCGGCGGCGCGGATCCCGCGTGCTTCTCGGCCGCTTGCGTCATGGTGGGCCTCCTGTTGCGGGCGCGGGCAGGCGCCTGTCCATTGTCCTTATATAGAGTGGCGCAGCGGGGTGGTGAAAGGTAGGTCCATCGGCTATTAGTGAACCCACGCGCCCGTAGCTCAGCTGGATAGAGCGCTGCCCTCCGAAGGCAGAGGTCACAAGTTCGAATCTTGTCGGGCGCGCCACTGGCCTGAAGGGCCTCGGCCGGTCCGTAGCGTACCCACAAGCCGTTTCTCATCGAGCAGCAAATCGAGCGTGCTGATAATCCCGACAACGAAGACGTGGGCGTTCGTCAAGGCGTCGATGGCACAGCCTTCGCCGGCGTCCACTGCAATGGCCAGTCCGCCGCCGTCGCGCACGTCCTTCAACCACGATCGTTCGTTTCGGCCGTTTCCCAGCACGACGATCTGATTGAGCGGAAGACCCAGCCTGGTGAGATAGTCCCGCTTGTACTCATCGTGCTTCCCGCTCGGAATTTCGTCCTCAAAGGCCGCCAACGGGACGCCGTGAAGCTGCGCACGCGCGGTCTTCCGCGTGTCCGACGTGACAATATGGATGTCCAAATTTTTCAGATAGCCGGCAGAGTCGTTCGCCGACTCCCTCGATCAGCTTGCAGCTATACGAAAGCGTGCCCGTGTAGTCGCTGCACAGCACGTGGACGTGCAAATTGCCAAATCCGGGGATGTCGATGCGAATCCCGGTTTTGGCCATAGTCGTGGGTCGTCGTCACGCCGCGGCCTTGCAGCCGGCAAGTTCTCCGAGTTCGGGATAGAACCGCGCGGTCATGCGGCCGACATAGCGGCGCAGGTTGTCGTGCTGCTCGGCCGCGGTGCGGGTGCGCGAGGTGAATAGTGGGCACAGCACGCCGGCGATGAAGGCGAATACCGTGGCATCGACCCCGGTCGGATTGGCGCCGAAGAAAAACGGCTTGTCGCCAAGGAAGTCGGCGATAGCCTCGATCGATCGTGTCCCGAGCGCCTGGGCTTCGTCGTCCGAGTGGCGGCCGATGCCCTGCCCGGAGAGCGCGCCGCGCACCTTGCGCCGGATCATCGTCACGACGAGCGGCCGAATTGGTGCGGGCACCCGGTCGAAGAACCGGCGCGGGCCCTTGCGGAAGTTCGCATCGTCCATCCAGCGACCGCGCACGACCACCCAATAGAAGTTGTCCTCGATCATCTTCTCGAACGCCCAGGCTGTGGCTCGTTGGGCGGCGTCGAGACCCTGATCGAAATCGACACTGTGTTTCTTCTCCAGGTGCCAGCGGATGAAGGTGGAGTCGGCGACGATCGCGCCGTCGTCATCGATGTAGGGCAGCTTGCCCTTGGGCGCCTTAGAGAAACCGCCGGTATCGGTGCGGTACGCGAGCTTCGCCATTTTCAACAGCGTCTCCGCCTTCATGACGAAGGGGCTCGGGTCCGGCAGCCCGAAGAAAGGGCCGAACGTGTAAAGCATGATCACGATGCCGTTCTCCTCTGACCGTAGCGCCGGAATTTCGGGTGGGCGAGTTGTAGCGCGCCATGCCGTTCCCGGAAGGGGTGCGCGATAATAGGCTTAGGCCCGCCTGCTTGCCGGCTCTTGTTCCCCGCCCGAAATCCTGCCCATACTTGCGCAACGAAAAAAACCCAGGGGGGATGCCGTGGCCGAGACCATCGAAGGATTCGTCGGACGCTCGCTCGACGATGCGAAAATATCGCCGTTGCACGTCCGCGCGATCGCGCTGATTGCCGCCGGTTATTTCTTCGATGTCATCGATTTGATCGTACTCGGCTCGCTCATCCCCGACATGGTGCAGTCGAAGTTCGCGACCGGCGCCGAGGCCGCGCTGGTCGGAAGCGCGACCGTGCTCGGCATGTTCATTGGCGCCGCCGGCCAGGGCGAGTTCAGCGACCGCTGGGGCCGTAAAACGGTCTATCAGTTCAACCTGCTGATCTTCGGGATTTTCACCATCTTGGGCGCGCTGGCGCCGACCGTCGGCTGGCTCATGGCGGCGCGCTTCATCGCCGGCCTCGGGCTCGGCGGCGAGCAGCCGCTTGCCTTCGCCTATGCGGCTGAATATTCGCCCAAGCGCATCCGCGGCCGCATTCTCGCGATCGTGCACTTCTTCGGTGGCGCGCTCGTGTGGCCGATCGCCTCGCTGTTCACGCTCGCGTTCCGCGACACCATCGGCTGGCGCGGCGTGTGGATCGTGATCGGGATCGGCGCGCTGATCGTCTGGCTGTTTCGTTTCACCCTGCCGGAATCGCCGCGCTATCTCTCGACTCACGGCAAGGGCCAGCAGGCCCTCGACGTGCTCAAGCGCCTCGGCATTGCCGGGCCGACCGAGCCGCTCGCGAGCAGCGCCGCCAGCGACACCCGGAGCGATCCGTTCGCTCTCGTGTTCCGCATGTTTCCGCGGCGAGTCATCGCCGGAATGATCTGCTTCTCGGCCTTCTTCGGCGTCGCCATCGGGCTCGGCACCTGGCTGCCCAACATCATGACCGAGAAGGGCTTCACCATCACCAAATCGCTCACCTACACCTTCGGCATGACCTTGGCGGTGCCGTGCGCGAGCCTGTTCATGATGTACGCGCTCGACAAATTCGGGCGCAAGATCACCTCCGTCTGCGCGTTCGTCGCCGCCGGCATCATGGCGGTGGTATTCGCCAATGCGACGACCGACACCGAGCTCCTCGTCGCCGGCTTCGTCATGATTTTCTGCATCCAGGTCGCCGGCAATGCGATGCAGATATTCGCCTCGGAGGTGTTTCCGACCAACGCGCGCGCGTCGGGTTTTGGCTGGGCCGCTGGCGTCGGGCGCCTCGCCACCGCCGGCATCGTGCCGGCGATTCTGTGGATCCGCACCGGCTGGGGACTAACCGCGGTGTTCGTGTTCCTCGCGATCATCCTTTTGATCGCCGCCGTGTCGGTGACGCAGCTCGGGCCGGAAGCGCGCCAGAAGGGCCTCGACGAAATCGCCCCGCCGACGGGGTGAGCAGCGGCCTTAGATCACAGCTGCGGCGGCTCAATCGTCGCGCCCGTGGCGGCAATCCCGTCATCCGGACTGCAGCCACTCGTCGGCGGTGAGACGCTCAAGAGCGGCATAATAAGCGTCGTGCGGATTCTCCTTCGGGAGTGCTTCGGGCCGGCTGACCACGTCACTGATGTGGAACGCGACGACCGATCCGATCGCGTGAATGGCGTCATGTCGGTCGAGACCCTCGGATATGAGGCGCTCCAGCGTGCGCCGGACCGGAATCTCGTCTCCCAGCGCGATCTGGTTCTCGACCACCGCATGAATGATCGCGTGCACTTTCACGTTCGGGAGGCGAATGCCCGCTCGCCGGTGATATTGCTCTACCAGATTGATGCGTTCTTGCTCATCCATTGCGCTCCATTCTTTCGGGTCGGGAGCTTGAAGCGGATTGTAACGGTGCATGGTGAGCGTCCTGGTCGATCAGCGGCTTCGAGACGCGCCGCCCAGCCTAGTACCCACTCTCGCGAATAGGTGATTCAGGGGCCGTACTAAAATGACGAGGCTTTTGAGTTACATAGCAGGTCCCCTCTGCCCACTATTCGTGATTCCGGGTACTAGATCATTTTTCGGGACCTTCGCACGGATTTCCGCAAGAGCCGCGAGAAGGGTCAAGCTCCATGCACGACCGGGAGTAACGTCGGATCCACGAGCCTGCGGGCAATTGCGCAACTACCGCCAGCGGTGCAAGTTGCGCAGGTTGGATTGCCAGCGTATTTTAATCGCATGAACCAGACGGTAGTCTCTCGCGATCCCAGCGTGATGGGCGGCACGGCGGTATTCCGTGGCACGCGAGTCCCCGTGCAGACGCTGCTCGACTATTTGGAAGCCGGCGAGTCCATAGACGATTTTCTTGCGGGCTTCCCGTCCGTTACGCGCGAACAAGTCATCGCTTTCCTGGAGGAAGCGAAGGATCGAGCAATTGAAGCAGCCTCGTGAGGGTTCTTCTCGACGAGTGCATTGATTGGCGCTTGGCTCGAGAGCTTGAGGCTCACGACGTTAGCACTGTGCAGCAGATGGGCTGGGCAGGGATCCGGAACGGCCAACTGCTCAATCTCGCGTCGCCAGAGTTCGACGTGCTTGTAACGGTGGACCGCAATCTGTCCTTTCAGCAGAACTTAGACTCCTTCTCAATTGCCGTTGTCGTACTCCATGCTAAGACGAATCGACTTGCCGATCTGATCCCGCTGGTTTCGGCCCTCCTGGCTGCTATCGAAACTGCTCCATCTGGAGTGGTCACCCATATTGCCGGACCGTGACGTTCTGGGCCAGCCTGCGCGATTTGCCTATCCCGCCACAGGCGCCAGCCGTTGCAGGCGACGCGCATCAGCGAAATAATCCTCTCGCAACCACGGGGAGCAGCACGTGCAGTACGATTACATCATCGTCGGCGGCGGCTCGGCCGGCTCGGTCATGGCGAATCGCCTGTCGGCGCGCAGCGCGAATAAGGTGCTGCTGTGCGAGGCCGGCCAGGACACGCCGCACGACCGCGTACCGCCTGAAATTCTCGACAGCTATCCCGGCACCGCCTATTTCGATCCGCGCTTCCACTGGACCGAGCTCAAGGTCCACACCGAGGTCATATCCCACAACAATCCGACCGAGCGCGTCGTGCCGCTGCGCAAATACGAGCAGGCGCGCGTGCTCGGCGGCGGCTCCTCGATCAACGGCCAGCTCGCCAATCGCGGCGCGCCGACCGACTACGCCGAATGGGAAGCGCGCGGCGCCAAGGGCTGGGGCTGGAACGACGTGCTCCCCTATTTCAAGAAGGTCGAGCGCGACATGGATTTCGACGGCCCCTGGCACGGCAAGGAGGGGCGCATCCCGGTCCGCCGCATCTTCCCCAACATGTGGAACGGCCACGCCACGGCGGTCGCCGACGCGTTCAAGGCCGCCGGCTATAATTACATCGCAGACCAGAACGGCGAATTCGTCGACGGCTATTTCCCGATCACCATCTCGAATGTCTACGACCGCCGCGTCTCCGCCGCGATCGGTTATCTCGATCCGGCGACGCGCCAGCGCTCGAACCTGAGCATCTCGACCGGCACGCAGGTCAAGGAGCTGGTGTTCGACGGCACGCGCTGCGTCGGCGTCAACGCGCTGGTCGACGGACGCGAGACCGAGTTTCGCGGCAACGAGGTGATCCTTTCGTGCGGCGCCATCCACTCGCCCGCGCATCTGTTGCGCGCCGGCATCGGGCCGGCCGGCCATCTACGCGATCTCGGCATCGACGTGCGCGCGGCGCTGCCGGGCGTCGGCCAGCGCTTGATGGACCACCCGGCAATCTCGCTTTCCTCTTTCATCAAGCCGGAGGCGCGGCTCAACGGCATCACGCGCCGGCACATCCTGGTCGCGCTGCGCTATTCGTCGGGCATGAGCGCCGCGCCCGCCGGCGACATGTTCCTGGTCTCGATCGACAAGTCGGCGTGGCATCCGGTGGGCGAGCAGATCGGCTCGCTGCTGCTCGCGGTCTACAAGACCTATTCGGAGACCGGGCAGGTGAAGCTCGCCGCGCGCGACTTTAGGCGCGAGCCGATCGTCGAGTTCAATCTGCTCTCCGATCGGCGCGACCTCGAGCGCTTGATGGACGGCTTCCGCCGCGCCGGCCGCATGCAGATGAGTCCGGCGCTCGCGGCGGTAACGAGCGATCCGTTCCCGGCGAGCTACACCGAGCGGGTGAAGAAGATCGGCGAGGTCAACGCCAAGAACAAATTGCTCACCACGGTGCTGGCGAAGCTGATGGACGGCCCGCCGGCGATTCGCCGCTTCATGATCGACACTTTCATTGTCGAGGGCGACGGCTTCGACGACGTCATGCGCGATGACGACAAGCTGGAAGCGTTTGTGCGCAAGGCGGCGATCGGCGTGTGGCACGCCTCGTGTACCTGCCGCATGGGCGCCGACAATGATCCGATGGCGGTCGCCGACACCGCCGGCCGGGTGCGCGGCGTGTCCGGGCTGCGCGTCGTCGACGCGTCGATCTTTCCCGTGGTGCCCTGCGCCAACACCAATTTCCCGACCTTGATGTCGGCGGAGAAGATCGCCGACGCCGTCCTCGCGGGGCGGTGAAACAAACACAACCGTCATCCTCAGGAAGTCGCGCGCGCTTGCGCGCGACTGTCTCGAAGGATGGCAGCAAGCTCGGTGCGGGGGCCATCCTTCGAGACGGCCGCTCGCTATGCGAGCGGCCCCTCAGGATGACGGCAGTGTTTGCTGCGCGGGTTGCCCACCTACAAACTCAAATCGCGTCGGAGCGGGACGAGAAGGTGAAGTCCTTCGCCAGAAGGGTCGGCGCGGCGGCGAGCGTATCTTCGATTTCCCCGCCGCGGGTGCGTTCGCTCGGGCCCAGCGCCAGCACATTGGCGAGCACCGCCACCGGGCTTTCGTTGAAGCGGAAATTATTGACCGGCCCGGCGATGCGGCCATTCTCGATCAAAAAATTGCCGTCGCGTGTGAGCCCGGTGAGCACGAGTTTCTGCGGGTCGAGCATGCGAATATACCACAAGCGCGTCACCAGCACGCCGCGGTCGGTGTCACGCACCATGTCATCGACGCTTGCGCTCCCGCCCGCCATCACGAAGCCGCGCGGCGACGCGATCGGCGCGTGCCCGGTCTTGTCCGCCCAGAACCGCGGATATTCGAGATTTTTCAGCATGCCCGCCTCCACCCACACCGTGCGGTGGCGCGGCAGGCCCTCGTCGTCGAAGGTCGGTTCCGGCGCCAGCGGGTCGGCCGGGTCGGACGTGATGGTGACGCCGTCGGCGAACAGCTTGTCGCCGATGCGGTTGCCGCCGCCCTTGCGGGAGAAAAAGCTGCGGCCTTCGTCGGCGAAGCGGGCGCCCATGTACCAGAACATCCAGCCGACGAGGTCGGAGACGGCGGAAGGTTCGAGGATCACCGTGTATTTGCCGGGGTCGAGCGTCACCGGCGCCACGTCGTGGGCGCCCTTGTCGATCGCCCGTTGGCCGATGCGTTCCATGTCGAGGCGCCCGAAGCGGGTCTCGCCGACGCCGGCCCATCCCGACCAGGTGCCCGCCCGGTTGCGCGCCGTCATGGTGAACTCGGCCGCCGTGCGCGGCTCGTGCGCAAATAGTCCGGCGCTGGTCGCGACCGCCGTGAAGTTCTGCTGCGCCACCGCGTAGCCCGCCACATCCACGCGCCGATCTTCCGCGGCGGCGATGATCGGCTTGGCGTCCGCTGCCAGTCGAGCGGTGCGGATCGCGGCGGTCGAGGCGTCATACCCGGCGCCGGGGTCGTAGCTCTGCGTACCGAGCGGCGGCATCAGCTCCGGATTCTCAGGGGCCAGCCGCGCGATCTCCTCCGAGCGCGCAACGGCCTCGGCGAGGGCGTCGGCATCGCGGCCGCTCATCTCGGCGGCGCCCGAGCGCTTGCCGAAATGCGACTCGACGCGCACGGATAATTTGCTGATCGCACCGTCGGTCGTGGCGTTGCCGCGGGCGAAGCGGAGATTGGAGCTGTCGCTGCCTTCGAGCTTAACGATGCAGACGTCGGCTTTCGACCGCGCCAGCAGGCGGTCGGTGATCTCTTTGGCGTCGCCGGGGGAAAGGATCATCTAGTGTCCCGATTCCGAAGTTCGCCTGAGTTTGCCGCACGCTCCGAAGCGAACTTCGGAATCGTAGGACACTAGCAACTCTATGATTCTAGTGCCGCTTTGAACCCGAAGTTCGCATTCGGACTCGCGGCAATTGTGGTGCGAACTTCGGGTTCGCGGCACTAGATGTCCTTTCGCTCGGTGTTGAGCACGTTGATCTGCCGGAACCGCGCCGGCACCGCGCCGTGCGATACCGGAGCGCTCTGCGCCGGTTGCCCTTTGCCGCAGTTGAAGGTGCCGCCGACGAAGCGCGTCGACTTGTCGCCGAGCCCGTCCATGGCGTTCCAGAAATCGGGCGTGCGGCCCTGGTAGGCGACGTCGCGCAGCATGGCGCCGCGCTTGCCGTTCTTGATCTCGTAGAACAGCTGGCCGCCGAACTGAAAATTATAGCGCTGCTGGTCGATGCTCCAGCTTCCTTCGCCGACCACGTAGATGCCGTCCTCTATCCCGGAGAACAAATCATCGAGCGAGGTGGCGTTCGGATTCGGTTCGAGCGAGACGTTGGGCATGCGCTGGATCGGAAATGCGGTCGCGCTCTCGGCATAGGCGCAGCCGTTCGAGCGCGAGCGCCCGATCAGCGCCGCTTGGCCGATCGCCATCTGATAATTGCGGAAGATGCCGCCCTGGATGATCGGGAACTCGGCGCCGGCGCAGCGCACGCCGTCGTCATCGAACGCGACGGTCGCAAGCCCGCCCGGCTGCGAGCGATCGCCGGTGATGTTCATCAGCGGGCTGCCGTACTTGAGCGTGCCGAGTTTGTCGGGAGTGGCGAACGACGTGCCGGCAAAATTGGCTTCCCAGCCGAGCGCGCGGTCGAGCTCGGTGGCGTGCCCGACCGACTCGTGGATGGTCAGCCACAGGTTGGTGGGGTCGATGACGAGGTCGTATTGGCCCGGCGTGACCGGCGTGGCGGCGAGCTTTTCCCGCGCCTGCTGCGTGGCGAGCGTCGCCTCGCCGATGAGGTCGTGCGCTTCGATATATTCCCAGCCGGCGGCGCGCGGCGCCACCAGGCTCGCGCGCTCCGCGAAGCGGCCGGACTGTTTGTCGATCGCCGTGACTTCGAACCGCGGATAGCTGCGCACGCGCGTCTGGGCCATGCGGCTGCCGCGGCTGCTCGCAAACAGTCGCTCGTCGCGCACGAACCAGAAGAACGCCGCGCAATAATCGGCGCCGGCCTTGAGCGCCGCCTCGTTGATGGCGACGAGCGTGCCTGCCTTATCGGCCGCCGACACGGCGAACGGGTCGCGTCCGATCGGCATGACCCAGTCTTCCTGATAGGTGGGCACATCTTCCAGCTCGATCGGGCGCGCCTGGATCAGCCGCGCCGCCTTGGCGTTGTCGGCGGCGAACGCGACGGCACGGCGGATCTCGTCCTCGTCCACCGCTTCGCTGCCGGCAAAACCCCAGCTTCCCTCGATCAGCACGCGCACGCCGAAACCCACGGTGAGCCCCGCGTCGAACTTCTCGATGCGCCGCTCGCGCGCGCGGATGAACTCGGCTTGCGTGCGGCCCACGCGCACGTCGGCGTAGCTGGCGCCGGCGGCCTTCGCGAGGGTGAGCGCCATGTCGGCAAGCTTGAGCCGGGCCGCCGGATCGAGCGACTCGTAGGCTTGCGCCGCCGCGGCGCCCGCGCCGTGCACGAAATGCTCGGCGCCGAGCGCACAGGCGGCGCAGCCGGCGTATTTGAGGAACCTGCGGCGATCCATGATGCTACAGTCCGTAGCAGTTTTCGGTGTAGTGGTCGAGTCGAATTCGCGCGGGTACCGTAGGGTGGGCTAGGCGCGCCGGAGCGCGTAGCGCGAAGGCGGGCGTGCCCACCATTTATCAACAACAAACATCGTTGGTGGGCACGGCCGCTCGCATGCGCTCGCGTCCTTAGCCCACCCTGCATCGCGTTTATTTGTTATTACTCCGCCGGCACGGCTTCGGCGCGGCGGGGGCCGCGCAGCGGCCGCTCCTCCATGAGCAGGAGGAGCACGAGGCCCGCGCCGACCCAGCCGGCGGCGACGGCGAACACCCAGCGGAACACGTCGACGAGGTCGGGTTGCGCAAGCCCGCTCGCGTGCGATGCGAGCGCCTCGACGGTGAGGCCGGAGCTGCCGGCGCCGCCGAGCACGATCGCGCCGAATACCGCGACGATGATGGCGCCGGCAAGCTGGCGGAAGAAATTCATCGCGCCGGTCGCGGTGCCGAGCTGATGCATCAGCACGGCGTTCTGCACCGACACCGTCGTCACCGGAAACAGGCTGCCCATGCCGAGCCCGATGAAGCCGAGCGCGCTGCACACCACCGCGATCGGCAGCCGGTGCGGCGCCGCGGCGAGGACGATCAGCGCGAGAAGCGCCGCCGCGAGCCCGATGAACGGCGCGCGCTTGTAGTGGGCGAAGCGCGACATCGCCTGGCCCGAGGCGGTCGAGCCGATCACCGTGCCGCCCATGAGCGGAATGAGCGCGAGGCCGGAGGCGCTCGCCGAGAGCCCGAGCACCACCTGAAAATAGATCGGCACGAAGATCGAAAGCCCGATCATGGTGCCGAACACGCAGGCGACCGACGCGGTGCCGGCGCCGACCACGGGATTTGTCAGCAAGGCGAGCGGCAGGAACGGCTCGCGCGCGGTCAGCAGACGAAACACGAAGGCCGCCCACAGGATCGCCGAGCCGCCGAGCAGCACGAGGATCTGCATCGATGCCCACGCGAAGCGCGCGCCGCCCCAGGTGAGCGCGAGCAGCATCAGCACCGTCGCGGCCATCATCAGCACGGCGCCGGCGACGTCGAGCCGGTGGGGCCGCTCGTGCCGCGGCAGGCGCTTGAGCACGCGATTGGTCATGAGCAAGGCGAGCAGCCCGATCGGCAGATTGATCCAGAAAATCAGCGACCAGTGCAGGTGTTGCGCGAAGAAGCCGCCGATCACCGGTCCGCCGATGCTCGCGATCCCGAACACGATCGAGATGTAGCCCTGGTAGCGGCCGCGCTCGCGCGGCAGCACCACGTCGCCGACGATCACCTGCGCGAGCGAGAGCAGGCCGCCGCCGCCGAGCCCTTGCAGCGCGCGGCCGATGATCAGCACGGTCATGTTGGGCGCGAGCGCGCACAGCACCGAGGCGGCGACGAAGATCGCGATCGCGGTCAGCAGCATGCCGCGCCGGCCGTGGATGTCGCTGAGCTTGCCGTAGAGCGGCGTCGCGGCGGTCGCGGTGAGCAGATAGGCCGTCACCACCCACGACAGGTTCTCGACGTCGGCAAGCTCGCGCCCGATCGTCGGCAGCGCGGTGGCGATGATGGTCTGGTCGAGCGCGCCCAGGAACATCGCCAGCAGGATGCCGAGCACGATGGTGCGGATTTCGGCGTGGGCGAGGGGCGGGTGGTCGAACGCAACAGCAGTAGGGGAAGGATTCATCACGAGGTCCGGAACGCAGCCAAACCTCGAAAGTCGTGAAGCCGGCCGGCAATTTCAACCGGCATGCGGGCAGGGGAGGTATGACTCAGACGACGGACGACGGAGGACAGACGACAGAAGGGGCGCAAGCTGCGCCCCCAGCATCCGGCCTCTGTCATCTGTCGTCTGTCACCCGGTAGCGGCAACGCCGCTACCGACTTGGCAGCTCACGCCGGTGCCGCCGAGGCCGCAGTAGCCGAAAGGGTTCTGCGCCAGGTACTGCTGGTGATAGTCCTCGGCGTAATAGAATGGCGGCGCATCGAGGATTTCCGTCGTGACCGGGCCGTAGCCGCGCTTCTTGAGTGCCGCGTCGTAGGTCGCCTTCGATGCCTCGGCGGCGGCGCGCTGCGCCGCGCTCGTGACGTAGATGCCGGAGCGATACTGCGTGCCGACGTCATTGCCCTGCCGCATGCCCTGGGTCGGGTCGTGGCTCTCCCAGAAGACTTTGAGCAGCTGCTCGTAGGAGATTTTCTTCGGGTCGAACACCACGAGCACGACCTCGTTATGCCCGGTGCGTCCGGTGCAGACTTCCTGGTAGGTCGGGTTGGGCGTGGTGCCGCCCGCATAGCCGGCCGCAGTGACGTAAACACCGTCGCCCAGTTCCCAGAACTTGCGCTCTGCGCCCCAGAAGCAGCCAAGTCCGAACATCGCGGTCTCGAGACCCTCGGGGAACGGCGGCTTGAGCGGCCGGCCATTGACGAAATGCTGGCTCGCGGTGGGGATTGGCGCCGCGCGGCCAGGCAGCGCGTCGGCTGCGCTCGGTATCTCCAGGCTCTTCTTGAAAAACATCGCGACCTCCTTCTTCGAGGCGGAACTCTCAGGGCCAAATATAATCATTCGGCGCGATTGACGCAGCCCGCCGCGATCACGTTCCGGAAATCCCTCCCCCGCAGGGGAGGGTGGCGACGGCCGCGCAGCGGGCGGCGCCGGGTGGGGGCTCTTAATCCCTCGCGTAGCCGATCAGCCGCGCCTTTTTGCGCCCGAGCAGCACCAGCACGGTGCCCGTCACGCCGAGTACCAGCCAGGTCGGCTGGTCGAGCACCACCCGGACGCCCGAGTTCCACAGCCACGGGCCGGCGCGGCGGTCGAGGAACGCCTTCACGGCCGGCTTGCTCTCCTGGTGGATGTTGTCCCAGGTCTGCCCGAAGGTATTGAAGCGCACGCTGCCGCCGGCGATCGAAGCGGTGCCGTCGATGATCAGCGCCACGAATGCCCCGGCAAGGAGCCACAGGCCGATGAAGCGCAGGATGAATCGCATGGGCGTCGGGCGGGCGGCGTTGCGGCGGATGGCCGGCGATCGTTCACGCGCGGCGGCCCCCCATAGGCGACAAGCGCCGTGCCGCACAAGCCTCGCCATAGCCGCAGGGGCAAGAGCGGAGCGCGCGGAGCAGGCGCCAATACGACCTCGTCATTCCGGGGCGCCGCGCAGCGGCGAACCCGGAATCCAGTAACCTCCGGCCGCTCAGATGCGCCGCGGCCGACGACCGGCTCCATCGGTTGTCACCCCATCCTCCCCCGCTATATTTCCCCACGCTTCCGCGACAACGGAGGGATGGCCGAGTGGCTTAAGGCGCACGCTTGGAAAGCGTGTATACGGGAAACCGTATCGTGGGTTCGAATCCCACTCCCTCCGCCAGATCTATTTGAAATTACATCGCATTTCTTGTTCTTGTATTTTAACACCGAGACTGGCTCCCTTGGCCGTCGGCACCGCCGGGTTTACGGCTCTTTCTTCTGTTTGTTCTTGCTTGGTGGTGCTACGCGCGTTGCCTGCTCGATAGAGCGTCATTCGAAGAAATATCGGTAGGTCAGCCGTAGGCCGAGGCGAGCGCAATATCGATGTCGCGGTGTGAGTCGAGACCCTAGCTGTGGGCCTTCCAGGTAATTGCGGCGACTACGACGCCACCGAGCAGAGGGGCGAAAAGCGGCCACTGAGCCAAAGTGATCTCGTCCCGCAATTCAATTCCGAACAAGATGTACATAGCAAGGCTAACGGTTGGCATAATAATAGCCGTCCATCCGGCCAATTTGGGGTATCCTTGCTTCAATATGACAACAAAGATCGCGACTACCACCATGATGCCAAGACCAATGGCCTTCTTATTTGAAATGGCCAAAGAATGCCCTGAGCCCGCAATATCAATGACTGTATCACAATTGTTCCAGTGAATTCCACAACGCATCATTCCTGCGGAGTAGCAGGTAGAGAGTGCAGTGGCACGAGCCTCCTCAATATTCGACCCAAGTGTGGCATAGCCTGAGCGTTCCGGATTTCCATCCCTCTCACCCCAAGCAACCGCAGCGCAGGTGTTGTGGAATGTAGTTTGAATGCGGCAATTCGAACCATGCTCACCGCAATTTCTGAGAGCCCGTTCGCGTGCTTCTTGAACTGTACTCCTATTAACCGTCACGCCGACCCACTGACGCTCAGAGGAACCGCCGACAGCTATGGCACCCTCTGAATGTGCATGCGAGGTGCAGAGTAACGCGACCAACAAAGCGGCTGCAAGTGATCGGTTATTCATCCATTCCGCACCGCCTCCAAAAAGGAGACGGACCGAATTGGTAAGGAAGCGCTTGGTCGCGTGAACGACGGGCAGGGTCAATAGAGGAACATCCGGGCAGAAGAAGAATTTCCGAAAATGGCCTGTCCAGCGTGCAGCCAATCCGCACTTCTCGTCAAGACCGCAAAATGAATAAAGCTCATGGCCAATTCGCCACAGGGGTCGGGCATTCAAAAAGAACCGGAGGGGCCCTTAGCCGTCCTGGTGCCCCCCATAGTTAACGCTTCCTTTCCCTCCCCCGCACCTCGCGGAAACCAAATCCAAACCGGTTTGTGGTTCACTGCCCGCCGTCAGCGACGTCCCGATTCCAGCGCTCGATTGATGAACCTGTGCGCCCGCCCGCCCCAGCAGCGCACCAGCAGCCATAGAAGTCCATCCAGTGACCTCCACCGCATTCAAGGCCAAGCCGAAGACCAGTACCGAGCGATTGAGCCCGCGCGCGGATGCCAGCGCGTTGATCGGCCCGGGCCTCATCGGTTCGAGCCTCGAGGCGCTGCTCGCGCTCACGCACGCCGATCACGCGTTTCCGGCCATCTTTGCCGCCATCCGCGAGATCGTGGAGTGCGATCAGGTCCTGGCGCTCGAGGACGTCGGCACCAGCCTGCAGTGCATCGCGGCGCAGCCCGAGGAACCGGCCGGCCTGCATCTCGCCATCAGCCCGTTCCTCAAGCAGGCCATGACCAGCCGCGGCCCCAGCATCGGCGGCGAGCTGGAGGTGATCGACGGCGCCTATTCGTGCCTGTCGGCCATTCAGTGCGCGCTTGCGCTGCCGCTGCGCACGCGCAACTTCCGCGGCGTCCTCGTGCTGGTGCGGGTCGAGAACAAGGAGCCTTTTTCCGAGGCCGAAATCGCCTCCGCCCGGCAGTTCGCCCCGCTGTGCTCGGCGGCACTCGCCTTGCAGGACATCGACCAGGTCAAGGCCGAGGCCGAGCAGTTGCGCGATCTCGTCGACAATATGCGTCGCAACGAGGCGCGCGCGGCGCAGAATCTCAACGTCCTGTGGGCGGTCCTCGATGCGCTGCCGATCAGCCTGACGCTGCAGGATAACGATGGCCGCGTGATATTGACCAATCGCGCCGCCGGCGATGTGGCCGCGCGGGAACAGCCGGACGCCGCGATCCACGCGGACCGGCCGGAGATCGAGCCCGGATCATGGTCCGCCTCCGACGAATCCGCCCCGGGCGAATTCCTCACCGAAGAACACGTCGACGGCGCCGGCGGCAAGCGAACGCTCCTGACCTATCGCGGCGTCATTCAGATCGACGATCAACCGCTCCAGCTCTCCACCGCGGTCGACATCACCGCGCGCAAGGAGATCGAGCGTCAGCTCACCTTGCTCGCCTACCTCGATGACCTCACCGGCCTGCCCAAGCAGACGTTCATCAAGGACCATATCAACGAGATCATCGGTCAGCGCGGCGCCAGCACGCGATTTGCGCTGGCCTTCATCGATCTCGACAATTTCAAACATATCAACGACTACTACAGCCACTCGGTCGGCGACGCGCTGCTGGCGCAGACGGCGCAACGCATGCTCGCGGTGACGCGCTCGACCGATATGGTGGCGCGCATCAGCGGCGATGAGTTCGTGGTCGTCATCGATCCGGTCGAGAGCGCCGCGCAGCTGCGCGAGCACGTCGACCGCATTCTCGGCGAGCTCAAGCAGCCGTTCTACATCGAAGGCTTCGAGGTGTTCTCATCGGCTTCGATCGGGGTGAGCCTCTACCCCGACCACGGCAGCAATTACGAGCACCTGCGGCGTCACGCCGACAGCGCCATGTACCAGGCGAAGATCGGCTCCAAGGGAAGCATCGCCTTCTTCGACGACGAGATGGGCCGCACGTTGAGCGCTCGCATGGAGATGGAGCAGCGGCTGCGGCTCGCCATCCGCGACGAGCGCTTCTGCTGCGCCTACCAGCCCAAGGTCGATATCCGCAACCAGGAGATCGTCGGCTTCGAGGCGCTCATCCGCTACCGCGACGACAAGGGGCTGGTCACAGGCCCCGGCGCATTCGTGGAGCTCGCCACCGAGATCGGCCTCATGGATGCGATGACGCATTTCGTGCTGCGCGAGTCGGCGAAGGCGCTCCAAGAGCTCGATCGAACGTTCCGGCCGAACACCACGATGAGCATCAACATCGCCGCCAAGCTCGCCAACAATCTGACCTTCATGGAATCGCTGATCGAGGCGCTGGTGGAGACCGGACGGGCGGAGCGTTTCATCCTCGAGCTGACCGAGGATGCGCTCGTGACCCGCAACGACTTTCAGACCTGCGTGCTTCCGCAGCTGCGCAAGCAGGGCATCCGGGTCTCGATCGACGATTTCGGCACCGGCTACTCGTCGCTGTCGGGTCTCGCCGACATCACGGTCGACGAGGTCAAGATCGATCGGTCGTTCATTTCGGGCATCCAGCACCGGCAGCGAAGCCAGAGCGTGCTTCGCGCGGTCGAGTCGATCTGCCACGCGTTCGGCATGACGATCGTCGCCGAGGGCATCGAGACGTTCGAGGAGCTGGCGTTCCTGCAGGCCGCCACCCGCATCCGCTACGGCCAGGGCTATTACTTCGCGCGCCCGTTCTTCCTCGAGGACTTCGCCGGCTCGCGCGGCCGCCTGCTCGAGGACCGCATGAGCGGCACCATTCGGCGGCAAGAGCAAGGGCGCGAAGCCAGCCAATCGCGCCAGCGCGACCGCAACCGGTAAACTCTAATTCGTCATGCCCCGCGAAAGCGGTCCGTAGGGTGGGCTAAGGCCGCGGAGCCGAAGCGAAGCGGCTGTGCCCACCAACGATGATTATTTGTTGTGAGTTGGGAAGGTGGGCACGTCCGCCTCCGCGCTGTGCGCTACGGCGGCCTTAGCCCACCCTACGATGCCCGCTTTCGCGGGCGATGACGAATGGATAGGTGATCGCGGTGCGCTACCGCACCTTCACACCGGCGTTCGACGCCTTGATCGCCGCGTAGACATCCGAGCGATTGATCGACGGCTGCCGCTGCACGGCCGGTTCGGCCGGTTCGAGCTGGTTGGGCGCGATCGGCACCCGCGCCGCGTCGGACGCGGCGGCTTGGCGCAGCTCCTGCTTGACTTCGTCCACCGTGAGCTTCGATGCCGACGTGGCGGTCCGCCAGCGGTCGAGCACGGAGGCGATGAAGCTCTGATCAACGTCGGCGCCGAACCGGTCGCGCACGTTGGCAATCGCCTCGCTGCGCGGGAGCTGTTGCGCCGGCAGGGTCTTGAGCTTGATACGGGCCGGCAGCGCGACGCCTTCACCGAAGGCGAAGACTTCCGCCGTTGCCAGCGCCGGAAGGAAATCGAGCAGATCGGCCGTCGTATCGGAGAGGGCCGAGCGCAGGATCGCTTGGTCGCGATCGTTGGTCATGCGCATCGCAAAGATCGTGCTGCATTGGGAAAGGATCGTCGGGTCGAGCTCGGCGGGCCGCTGCGTCACCAGGCCGAGATAGACGCCGTATTTGCGGCCCTCGCGCGCGATGCGCGAAATGGCGCGGCGGGTGGGCGCAAAACCGACGTTGCCGGCGGCGGCGTAACGATGCGCTTCCTCGCACACGAAAAGCAGGGGCACCGCGCCCTCGCTCCACAGGCCGAAATCGAACGCCAGACGGCAGACGACCGACACCACGGCATCCACCACTTCAGACGGGAAGCCCGCGAGCTGCATGATCGTCATCGGCTGCTCGCCGGGCCGGAGCCGGAACAGCTGCGCCAGGACGTCGGCCATGGTGTCGCCGCCGACGTTGGCGTTCTCGAACATGAACGCGTAGCGCGCGTCGTCGACGACTGTCTGGATCCGGTTGAGCAGCCGGCTGTAGGTCAGGCGCGACAGGCGGTTTTCCAGTTTGCCCACCCGCTCATTGAGCAGTGAGAGGAGGTCGGACATGCGATACGGGACGGGCGTATCGACGGTGTAGCGGATGGGCCGCTCGCCGCGTTTCGCGCCCCGCTCCAGCACCTGCCGGCTCTGCTGATACATGCTCTTCGCCAGCGGAATAAGCTCGGACAGAACGTCGGCTTCTTCATCCGGCGCGGGACGCCCGCTGAACAGCACGTCGATCAATTCATCGAAGCCGAACAGCCAGAACGGCAGCCGCAGGTTCGGCGGATTGAGGATTTGCGCCCGATCGACGAAGCAGCGCCGGTACTCGTTGTGCACGTCGAGGACGAAGATGCGCAGCTCCGGCCGTTTTCCCAGCAGGGCTTGCAAGGTCAACGCCACCGCGCTGGTCTTGCCGACGCCGGTGGTGCCGAGGATGGCGAAATGCTTCGTGAGCATCTCGTCCACGTCGATATAGGCGTCGATCTCTTCGTTCTGCTGCAGGCTGCCGATATCGAACACCGAGGTGCCGGCGACGTTGAAGATCAGCTGCAGCTCGCGCGCTTCGATCTCGAACACCGGATCGTCGATCGCCGGATACTCGGACACGCCGCGGCGGAACTCGGCCGTCGGCTTGCCACAGTCGTAGATCTCGCCGACCAGGTCGACCCGGGCGGTGGCGTAGTGTCCGCTCTCCTCGACGGTCGAGCGCGTATTTGCCGACACGTCCGTGATCACGCCGGTCAAAAACGATCGGGCTGTACGGATGCCCATGAAGTTGCCGACCGTGTCGCGGGAGGACTGAATCGAGGCCCGGCGGAACAGGCCGACCGAAATCCTCGATCCGCGGACCGACGTGACCTGCCCAAGCTGCGCGGCTCCCGAGGCTGGCGAAGCAGCCGGCGCGCTCGCTTCCGAGTTGACGTCCATTATTATCCTCCCCTCGCCCTGTGGCGTCGCAATGCCGACTTATTGCTGTTTCTTCGCCAAGGAGCATTTAACGACTCCGATAGATTCGTAGCGATGGTCAACAACTGCTGACTCGAATTGACCAGCGGCTGGCGTGGCTCGGGAATAAATAGCGAATCCAATTAAGGTTGTGGAAGCCGTTCGCGTCACGGCAACTTCTCAGTTACCAAAAAGCGTCGTCGGACGCCGTAGCCCGCGCGGCCCCGATCAATTATGGGTAACGGGACGTATCAGCGAGGACGAATGACGCAGGCTGCTTCCCCGGTCCGGACCATGTTCGACGCGCCGCCGGCGCCCGGCGAGTGGCGCGAAGTCGCCCGGGGCGTGTTCTGGGCGCGCGTGGCGCTGCCGTTCCGGCTCAACCACGTCAATGTATATCTCATCGACGACGGCGACGCGTGGAACATCGTGGACACCGGCATTGCCAACAGTCAGACCGAGGAAACCTGGAACCGTTTGCTGTCCGGCCGCATGGCCGGCCGCCCGGTTTCCAAAATCGTCGCCACGCATCACCATCCCGACCATGTCGGGCTCGCCAGCCGTCTCGCCGACAAGCTTGGCGCCGAAGTGGTCATGTCGGGGACCGAATATCTCCTCGGTTTGACCTATTGGCTCGACAGCGACGCCATGAAGGCGGACCACTACCGCACCTTTTATCGCACGCGTGGGCTCGATGCGGAGACTGCCGAATCCATCCTCGACCGCTCGTCGCGTTACCAGTCGTTGACCGGCCCGTTGCCGTTTTCCTTCCGCCGCGTCATCGAGGGGGACACGCTGCGATTAGGCGCGCGCGCGTTTCAGGTCATCACCGGCGGCGGCCATGCCCCGGAACAGGTGGTGCTCTACTCGCCGGACGACCGCATTTTGTTTGCGGCCGATCAGATCATGCTGAGCATCACGCCCAACGTCAGCGTCTCGCCGCGCAATCCCAATGGCGACGTGCTCGGGCTCTTTATTGCTTCGCTCCAGCGGATGGCCGGCCTGTTCGATGACGAGGTAATGGTTCTTCCCGGACACCATCGCCCCTTCAAGGGGCTGCGCATGCGCGTGCGCGAAGTGACCGCGCACCACGACGAGCGCCTCGCCGCCATCGTCAAGGCGTGCGCGCAGGCGCCCCGCTCCGCCGCCGATCTGCTCAAGACGCTGTTCCGCTGGCCGCTCGACCGCGGCGTCATGGCGCTGGCGTTCGGCGAATCCTGCGCGCACGTCAACCGCCTGCTCGAGGAAGAAAGAATAACGGCGCAAATCGAGGGCGATGGGGTGGAGAGATATACGGCGTAGGGTGGGCTAACACTACTGAGTCAGAAGGTCGCACAGGAATGTAGCTGCGAATCAATCATTTGTGGAGGTTCAGGCTTGGCACGAGGAGGCTGGGATGAAGCTCCGGGAACAAGAGGAGAGTG
>Ga0213875_10000029_pt1 | contig 182973 bp, 147 predicted proteins | sample BarmaccomBMRX_R8_FD_160105 | JGI IMG/M metagenome (GOLD analysis project Ga0213875, IMG submission 160105) | Root-associated microbial communities from Barbacenia macrantha in rupestrian grasslands, the National Park of Serra do Cipo, Brazil - RX_R8 | ecosystem: Host-associated > Plants >... | reverse complement strand
ACACGAATTATTTTGAGACCGCCGGCGTGGCGCTCGAAAGCAGGCGCGAGTTCACGAACTTGGACCTGGAGAACTCTATGCCGGTGGCAATTGTCAATGAGAAGATGGCGCACGATTATTGGCCGCACGGAAACGCATTAGGGAAGCGCATTCAGCTTCCGGGCGAGAAACAGATGCGCCAGATTGTAGGCGTAGCGCGAAATGCCAGTTATACCAATTGGGGGGAGCCGCCCCAGCTTTGCGTCTATGTGCCTCTGGAACAGAACTATGGTGGCGTGATGGCCTTGTATGTGCGTAGCCGGGGAAATCCGCAACAGATCATGCTTCCCGTTCAACGCGAAATACATGCCGTCGCGCCGCAAATTGTCATCAGCAACCCGCGAACCGGGCGCGAAATCATCGACGGTGGATTGTTTGGCCCTAGGATGGGCGTCGGGTTGCTCAGCGTGTTCGGGCTGCTGGCGCTGGGACTGGCAAATATCGGTTTATACGGCATCCTTGCGTATTCCGTCAATCAGCGCAAACGAGAGATCGGATTGCGCATGGCCTTGGGTGCGGACCAGGCAAGCGTGCTTCGCCTAATTCTGAAGCAAGGTATGTGGTTGGTTATGACAGGCGTGCTGATTGGCTTCGCGGCGGCGCTGGTGGTCGGGCGCCTGGTAAGCCGGATGCTGTATGGGGTGAGTCCAGACGATCCCATTAGCGTTGCGGGAGCGGCAGTGGTGCTGCTGGCAGTCGCCCTGTTGGCCTGTTATCTCCCGGCCCGGCGGGCAAGCCGCGTCGACCCATTAGCGGCCTTACGTGAGGGCTAACTTCACGATGCAACAGCATGTATCGGCTGAAACCTCCCGCCATCCTCTATGGCTTCTCGCGGGCTTCTGGTTCTGCGTCGTAATCTCCATCGGCGTCGTTCTCCGCCGACTTATCGAGTTGATTCGTCCCTCGCACACCGCCCCTCCGGAGATGGCCTCGCTCGACGCGATCTTTTCGTCGCACGCCGTGCTGACTGCGATGCACATCATCCCGGCCGCCATCTTCGTGCTTCTCTCCGCCGCTTTGCTAGTGGGCCGGAGTGGCGGCGAATGGCTGGAGTGGCTCTTCTTTCCCTTCGGAGCGATTACTGGCGCGACTGCCTACGCAATGAGCTACTGGGCCGTCGGCGGTTGGGTCGAGCGCTCCGCCGTCCTTGTCTTTAACACCTGGTTCCTGTTCTCGCTGGGTCGTGCCTATTGGTTTCGCCTCCGCCGCGAGCCCTCGCGAAAGCGGGAGTGGATGACGCGCGCCGTGGGAATCCTGCTCGGTATCGCAACCACTCGTCCCGTAATGGGAGTATTTTTCGCCACGAGTTCGCGCACCCATCTTGGCCCACAGCAGTTCTTCGGCGTCGCGTTCTGGATCGGCTTCTCGATCAACGCAAGCGTTATCGAGCTTTGGTTGCACTCGAAGCGGCGCACGCAAATCCACCAACTCCAGGCTGTGTTGTAACGCCTTCTTCTCCAACACGAACATTGTCCGGAGTGGCCGATAGCAGATTAGCCGCCATCAACGGCCGTGCATAGATCTACACATAACAACTACTCAGGGGCGATCCACGAATCAGGAGGTCCCTGCGCTAGCAAGCGAATCTGAGGACCTAAGCGCGTTGATGGATTTGTTGAACTCATGCTCGCCGGGCTCGCAGGCGGGCAACCGGGCTTGCGTCCGGCTATGTGCCGTGCTGTGGTGATCCGGGGGCCATGCGGAGACGATCAGGGCCGCGCCAGCAAGATGGCCAATTTCCGGTAACGCGGTTTTCTTGCCGTTATCCTAAACAGCCTAATCTCCAAGTGGCCGACGATCCCACTCGCCGTTGCAGGCTCGAGTCAGGGCGTCCTCCACTATTTGAGATATGGCGCGGTGTTGTCTAGAATCTCTCGCAACTCAGACACCTGCAATCCGAGGCTCTCACGTAAGGTTTTGGCGTAATCAGCGGAAGGAGGACCGGGCCAATCGGAACCGTACAGAACATGCCGGAGGCCAACCTGTCGGATGCGACTAACGAGTTCCGCTGTCTTCGGCGGCCCAGAAAACGGAAACGTTACGACCGTGGCGGACAGATCAAAGTAAACATTCTTGCGAGCTAGAGTTCCCGACTCAAACGCTTGGATGAACGCCTTCATAGCTTCGTCGGTTGCGGAATCATAGCCGCCCCAGCCGGCCATGTGGGCAATCTGCACCGGCACGTCGGGCGCGGAGGGCAGCACCTCCGCAATGAATTTGCGCGCATCCTCAAAACCATAGTTTCGATTCCATGTACGCATGTGTACGATGATCGGGAACTTAACCGCGTTTGCGGCCGAGAAAACGGCTTTTAACTGCTCGATATGCTTGGGATTTCGCAGGTCCACAGCGGCATTCGTAAAATGCAATTTAAGACCACGGAGGCCAATGCTGGCGCAGCGTTTGATCTCTTCTACCGCATAGCTCTTCAAAGGGTTTTCGCTGCAGAATCCCACGAGACGGCCGGAGTAGGGCGCTATCTGTTTGAGCAGCCAATCATTCTCCTTTTGAACATTGTCATACTCGTCGCTTCCAGGCGGGATCTGTTTTACAGCAAATCCGCCAATGATATAGGCATCGGATAGTACAGCGGCCTGCTTTACACCAGTCGAGTCGAGGAACGCAATCAAATCCGAAAGCGTCTTGACCTGGTTTCGCGCCCTATCGGGTTCGTGCTGCGCGAGGATCTCATTGGCAACCGGGGTGTTGAGATGGATGTGGTGGTCCGCTTTCGGCGGGGGCGGGTCTTGCCCCAAGACGGAAGTGGCAACAGCGGCAAGCGCGAGCGGTAACAGGGCGAACCCAATAAACCGTGCGCGGTCGATGCACCGGAGCTTGAACATAGTTCTCTCCTTTGAGAGGACAAGTTCTAATACTACCGCCTCCTAAGACCGTAGGGGAGCGGCGGCGGCTGTCGAGGCGGGTCGTGATCCGGGGGGAAACCCCGGCGCCGGGAGAGACCGTCCCACTGCACGCCCACCGTTGGGCGAGCGCGCTGTACACCCGGAGCAGGAGCGACTTCGTGCGTCAGACTTAGAACGCCAATAATAGCCATGGATCGTCATCGAATCACTACCAGACTAATCGTAGCGGTCTTGAAGTGGGGTTCCATTCTATTGAGAACGGCGACTTGCCGTCCATGGTTGCCAGGTTTTCTGGCCCAGTGCGTCTTTTTAGGACGTTTATCCGTATACCCAGTAGAATGGGCGCGACAACTTGCTTCTTCTCGGGTGTGGTGTCTGACGATACGCAGGCCCTAGCGCGCGCATTGCGAAGACGCGATCCTGAGGTGCTCGATCGATTGATCGAGCAATATCAGTACCGGCTGTTTCGATATCTGCTCTACATCTCGGGCGACCGCGAGACTGCCGAGGACTTTTTCCAGGAGACCTGGGTTCGGGTGCTCGATCGGGGGCACCAATATGACAGCAGAGCTAAATTTGATACGTGGCTGTTTGCCATAGCGCGCCACCTCGTTATCGACTCACAGCGGCGCAAGAAGCCCCAAAGCTTTGACGCGCTGACCGATCTGGATCAGAAGAGTCCAATCGATCTCGTGGCGGTGAATTCTCCTTCGGCTTTGGATCTGATCACTAGCCGTGAGGTCGAATTGAGCATTCAGGAGCGGCTTGGCCGGTTACCAGCAATTTACCGCGAGGTGCTCGTGTTGCGTTTCCAGGAAGACATGGCACTCGACGAAATCGCAACGGTAGTTGGTGCACCGGTCCCGACCGTGAAATCGCGGCTTTACCGGGGATTGCAAACTTTGCGCGAATTGCTCAGAGGAGGAAATCCATGAACGAAGATGTCCACGTACGTGCCGAACGCCTCATCTTGGAAAATCATGTGGAGCACATTTCTGAGCACGAGCGCGAATGGCTCGACCGGCACTTGGAAGCCTGCACTGATTGTGATCGCGTGGCCGGGGCGACCGAAGAGGCTATGCGGTCGTTATGCGCAGTATCCGTTCCGTTTCCGCCTTCACTGGCGAGCCGCGCACAATTGCGTGTTTATCTGCGAATCGAAGAACTCCAGAGACGTGGACGCCATGGCTGGGCATTGTGGGTTTCTTGCGGGCTCTCATGGGGGTTGGGTATAGCAAGCGCTCGATATGTCTGGCGAGGTTTCGAATGGGCGGGGGATCAAATCGGTATTCCTAATGTCGTCTGGCAGATGGGATTTGCACTTTGGTGGGCCCTCCCAGCTCTCGTTGCAGCCGGGATTTTGCTAATCGAGAAACTGCGCGAGGGGTGGTCGGAAACGCAATGAACAATGTATCGAAAAACAAGAATACGATCGAGGTTTCAACTATGCCGGAATATCAGGAACCCGTAAGTGAACGTTTCACGGAAAAAGTGCGACTCATTCGATTCCGCATGAAACAGGAACGGTTTCGCTTCGTGGATGAGATTCGGCTGGTTCCCCGCTGGCTCGTCATCTCGGTCGTTATCCTCTTTGTACTGGCCGAGGTGATAGCGGTCACAATCAACTGGACTGGAGTTGCGAATGACGGTCAGCCTTGGCCCACTGAATATACACAGATTGAAGGCGCTCTGGTCATGGCCGGCATCGTTGCAGGAATTGCGATCCCGATCGCATGCGTTCTGTTTTTGATCGGCTATGTGAACTCCGATGCCAAACGCCGAGGCATGCATTCGACCCTCTGGACCTTGCTGGTGATCGTCCTATTGCCGGCTTATCTCGCAACCGGGTTCATCATTTATTTCCTGGTCCGCGAACCGTTGCCTTACAACTGCCCGCAGTGTGGATCGACAGTGAGCGCGCGTTTCAACTACTGCCCTGAGTGTAAGCACAATCTTCGTCCGGCTTGTCCGCGGTGCAGGCGCGGGGTTCGCGACGGCGACCATTATTGCCCACACTGCGGGCACGAACTTGCCGGGGCGACGAGTGCAGAGCAGGTAGGACTGCAAAAGAACTGACGATTTCTAGTCCATTGGGTGAGCGCGAAATTCGATGTGGCGGTCGCGCGTGACATATACCGATTCGGCGAGTGATAGGGATTGATCCTGTGGTTGCCCTACACTACGAGTGACTTTCGATCACGACCGCTCAGTCCGAGATGTAATCCTGAACGGCCAATGTAGCGCATTCTTGCGCTCTTGCTTAGAGTCGCGAAAGTCGTGCCAACGCAGCAGACTCATAGCTAATGCCCAAGAAACAGGAGAACCAGGACGACTGTTTCACGCGTTCTTTCATCGTCCGCGTTAGTGCCAGAAATGTCCGCTTCTCTTCCATTGACACTGAACACCAGGCTGGAACTTGAGGTTGCGCTTCACTCGGCGATATCGCGGTTTGTCGACCGGAATTCCTATCCATCAATGGGCCGTACGCGGCCAATGATGACGTCAGGTTCAGGGGTGAGGAGATGCGTTAAGAGAAACCAATCGACCGCGGCTGATTACGGCCGCTATGCGCTTAGTATTGCGGATATTCTCGAGTGGATTCCCATTCAAGAGCACGAGATCCGCCGCTTTACCGGTCTGGATGCTGCCGACTTCCTTCAGTTTGCCTAGAAACTTCGCCGCATTGCAGGTTGCTGCTTCGAGTGCCTGCAGCGGTGTAAGGCCGGCATCCACCAGGTACGCTAATTCGTCCTGAAGTGTCCCATTTTTACTATCCGCTGGCAGATCTGTTCCGGCAAGGAGACCAATTCCAGCCTTCTGCATCATCCCGACGACATCGGTTTCTTTCCTCAGGAGACGGTCAGCCCAAAGAAGATCTTCAGGTGTGTATTTTGTCTCAGTATCCAACCACAGTGTGTGCAGTACGACCAGAGTTGGGCATTGCCAAGTGTCGTTCTTGCGAAAACGGTCGATCAAGGCGTCCGCTTTTTGAGAGGAATAGCTTTCAACGATCGCCTTTGTGAGTGCAGAGCGCATATGGCTGGGAGATGGTGCCTGTTTTCGTTCGAACGCAGCCAGAATGTCTCGGTACATTTGCACCTCTTCAGCGTGCAGCTCCGATTCTCGTAAAGACATTCCAATGAGTACGCCCCAAAAACGGCCGCCCAAGTGCTCCACGCTTCGCTGGCCCGCATCAGACGCTTCCTCCGGCAACACCGTTGGCGGAATGTGGCCTACAAACGGCATCTGGTCTATCCGCGCTTGAGTTGCGACCGCCTGGTAAATGTCTTCTGGAATCGCATCCTGAACCTTGATGAAATCTACGCCTCGGCGTTGAAGCATATTCACGGTATCTCGCGCGGCGGTAATGTCCTTTACGGAGATGAAAACGGGCATTTGGAATGGCAAAGGGCCCTGAATGATCGGTCCAGCCACTACCATTCGGGGGCCCAAGATTGTTCCGGTCCTTGTCTCCCATCGGAGTCGAAGGATATCGTCTAATGGCGACCCCATATCCCGAACTCCTGTAATGCCTTCAGCCAAAAATTTAGGGAGCGCGGCTTTCCCGTCCGGGTACGCTCCCAGATGTACGTGCATGTTCCACAGGCCGGGGATCAGATATTTATTTCGGCCGTCGATTGTCTGCGCGTTCGCGGGTGCCTTCATTTGCGTCGCGGGGGCGATGGCTGCGATCCATTCACCGGAGATCAGCACAGACATCCCAAATGCCGGTGCATGCCCGTCGCAGTCAATGATCGTCACGTCGCGAATAAACAATGAATTTGGCGGCGGCTGTTGGGCAACTGCACACAACGAGAGAACAGTCGCCGCTAACCAGCTCAGAAACCTAAGGCTCACACACCCTATACGCAAGCAGAGACGGATTGTTCCGAATTTCGATGCGCAGCAAAGTGCCTTCAGTACTTCGTAAGTCCGCTTTTCGGAAACTAGCCGGATCGGAGATTGATCAGTGATATCGCGGACGCGTGATTGTGGTGTACGGCACGCGACATCATCTCACCGGGCCGTACATCGCTATTGGCCTCAGGTTCATGCAGCCAAACAAGAGGCGCAGTATGAAGCGCAACTCAATTTCTAGCGGTGAACAGGTTTTACGGATGAATACTGTAATAGGTCTGGAACGCGCCCATTTTGGGGTAAAACACACGCGAGCGGTATAGTTCGATCACCTGGCGGATGTGGCCCAGATCGTGGAATACGAATTCGTTGAGCAGCTCGCCGAAACCGATGAGCCCCAGTTTCTCGTGACGCGCGGTACGTACGAGCACGGAATCGGGTAGAGATTCGAGCAAAACCAGAGTCTCCCGCCGCTGGCTCTCGAAACTGACAAGCTCAGCGAGACCGTCAAACTTTTTGCCGGAAACAAAGAGCGCCGTCTGGTCATAAGCCGGCAAGAACGCGTTGTCCTGCCCGGCGCGCGGAAGCGGCTCACGAAACCTTTCCCTTCCACGTCAGCTAGGTGCGCGAGAACCATGCTGATTGACCAGCGGTCCGGCGAAGGCTGCCAGTCGAGATCGTCACGCGTTGCATTCGCGAGCAAGGAGCGCAAGATAGCAGGCGTTTGCTCCAGGATAGAGATGCCGGAAAATGCGAGAGCCATTCTGATGTCATCGTAAGCCCACGTTGGTCTCAGTTGTGACGGCCGCTCTCGAAGGAGGATTTTGGAGATTGACAAAGGGGCGCGGCGATTTTTCCAGCTTTTCTAAATCAGGAAGCGGCGGCGCGATCGTTATAGCGCGAGGGATTCACCCGCGATCCATCAAACTTCAGTTAAGATGACCGGGATAGGCAGTGTAATTGCCTTCCTGTATGGCTCTCGATCGCGAACCAGGCCCAAAAAACCACGAAAAGCCCGAGCTGCCGCCAGTTCTTCTCCTGAACTGTCAGGAATGCAAGCTGCACAAAGACAGGTCATTTTGCAATTTGCCGCGGCAGGCATTGATCGAGCTTGACCGCATCAAGCACACGCGGGCTTTCGCTGCTGGCGACCGGCTCTTCAATGAAGGCAAGCCGGTTGACGAATTGATGATTGTTTGTCAGGGCTGCGCGACCTTGACTCTTTCTTCATCCACAGGGAAGGCACTGGTTCTGGGCGTTTCAGAAGCGGGTGAAGTGCTGGGGTTGAGCTCGGCGATTTCCGGGCGGCAGCATGAAGTCTCGGCGGAGGCGATCGAGAAGACTACGGTTGCTGTAATCGAGCGATCCGATTTTCTGAAGTTTCTGGAGCGCTTTCCACCGGCGGCGCTGAATGCGGGGGCAGAACTGAGCCGCAAAGTGAATCGCGCGTACGAGAAGATCCGGTTGGTCGGCGCCGGATTATCAGTCGTGCAGCGTCTTGCCGCCTGGCTGCTGAGTCTTCAAGAGAATTATTCGGTTCGGGAGGATCTAGTAACCGTCGCGCTCACCCATGAACAGATTGCGCAGATCCTGGGAGTGTCGCGGGAGAGCGTTACGCGCGCGCTATCGGATTTAAAAAAGCGCAAAATCGTGGAGGTACGCGGAATCCACGTGTATGTGCGAGACCGGCAGCGTCTCCATTCGATCGTGTTCGCGTCAGGTTGAATCGGCTTCCGTTACTTAACCGGCATCAATGGTGATCGGCGTCACAGACGCTCGAATTTTTTCGGGCTAAGCTGACTCGGGTATTTGTGTTTGCCTGGCGAGACTGAGCTACAGTTCTGAACGCTTTTGACACGGAATTGAGATGACGCCATTTCGTGTACGCCCATTTGCGCTCCTCAGATGGCTCGGCGTGCTTCTCTTCGCCTGCGTCGCTCTTAAGATTGGCGCTGCTTCCGGCAACAAGCAACAGAATCTGAGTCCGTTGCGGCAGCCTTCTGACCCGGCGCTCTATGTGGGCGCGGATACTTGCAAAACATGTCATCAACCGGAGGCTGAAAGTTATAACCGGGGACCCCACTGGAGGACTGAGACGGGCAAGCACAAAGGGCCGCAATGGCAGGGCTGCGAGGCTTGCCATGGGCCGGGGAAGGCTCATGTGGATTCAGGAGGCGATGCGACGAAAATTATCCGCTTTACGGCTCTGAGCGCGAGAGAGGCGAGCGAACGCTGTGCGGCCTGTCATGAGAAGAGCGAAAGTCATGCGAATTTCATGCGCTCGCCGCACCTGGCGAATGGTGTTGGCTGCACGACATGCCATTCCATTCACGCTGCTACCGCGAGGCATGATCTGCTGGTCTCGGCTCAACCCGCTCTGTGCTATGGCTGTCATCGGGATGTCGAATCGGATTTCGCGAAGCCCCAACACCATCGCGTGAACGAAGGGCTGATGTCGTGCACGGATTGCCATAATCCGCATGGGGCGTTTCTTCCGCATAATCTACGAACGAGCTCATGGCAGGGGCTAGTCTGTTCGAAATGTCATATCGATACGGCTGGGCCGTTTATTTTCGAGCATGCACCCGTTAAGGAACAGGGATGCACTGCGTGTCACAATCCGCACGGCTCGGCTAATCCGCACCTGCTGACCCGTCCCCAGGTCAATCAGATCTGTCTCGAGTGCCACTCGACGATTCTTCCGACCACCGTAGCCGTACCGATGCCGACGTTTCACAACCAAGCGACGCAATTTTCGCAGTGTGTTTTGTGTCATCCAGCCATACACGGGTCGAATACCCATCCGGAGTTCTTTAAACGGTAGGCGCGAATGCGAAGGAAATACTTTCAAACGGCTGCACTGATGGTACTGCCGGCATGCCTGGCGATTGCGGCGCAAACGGCATCGAGTGGGCAAGCCACAAGTCCCCAGAGTACCGGCACGCAGGCGCAGACTCAAACTGCCGATCCGAACGACGTGCAGTTTGCGAATAACCGAACGGCTCCTCCGGCTGAGGCTATTCCTTCGACAAGCGAGACGCCTACGCTTTGGAATGGATTCGAAACACACTTTGCCGTGGAATTCGGCGGACGCGCGCTTTCAAATTCTGGAAATGCAGACGTCTATGCCACGTTCGTGAACTTGCAATCCGGCGTGCGCCTGCTAGATCAGTCTCTCGATCTGCATTCTGTAGATCATAACCGCTCTTTTTTCGACGATCTGACGGAAAGCAGTTTTGGGTTGGGAGGAGACCCGAACCAGACAGTGCGCCTCCGGGCGAGCAAGCATCACTGGTATGACTTCGACGGCGTGTGGAGGAAAGATCTGAATTTTTGGGATTACAACCTGCTCGGAAACCCGCTGAATCCGCCGAGCTCGACGCCCTTTATTCCGGTGAATGTTTCGCCACACCTGCTTGATATTTCGCGCAGAATGCTGGATTTGGATCTACGATTATTTCCCGAGTCGAAGGTTCAGCTTGTACTTGGCTATTCGCATTACGATAACGGCGGGCCATCGTTTACGACTGTGCACGTGGGGACTGAAGCTGAGCTGTTTCAGCACTGGCGTGATATCGCCGATTCCTATCATTTCGGTTTATCTTGGCTGCCGGTCGAGCGTACCCGGTTCACTTATGACCAGTTCTATACGCACGAGAAGAGCGATACTAACGACTTCCTGAACAGCTTTCCGTATCTGCTTCCGAACGGAGCGCCGGTCAATCTGGGCATAACCTTTAATACGCTCGGGGGCAGCCCTTGCGCGACACCGTTCCTGGGTCCGTTCGCGAATCCAGCGTGTGATCTTTTTCTGGGCTATTCGAACACTGCGCCGTACTCGACCGATATTCCTACTGAGCAAATCGGTTTTCAGACGAGTTATTTTCCGCGTCTGCACATCACAGGGCGCGCGAGTTATACCGGAGCGCAGACGCACGTGCCGAGCTTCCAGGAACTCTTCAACGGAATCGACTCATTCTTCGGTGTCAGGCTGAGTTCCCAGACCGGGAGCGGGTCGGCGGAAATGATTACCACCAGCGTCGACGCCGGCGTTACCTACGATGTGACCGAGAAGCTTTCGATCGACGACCAGTTCCGGTGGTATTACTATCGCATTCCAAGCGGCGCGTCGTATCTGCAGAATTACTTTTTTGCTCCGACCGCGCTTTCACCTATCAACACGTTTCCATCACCGGCATGCCCTCCGCCTTACATTGCCCCAGGTTGCCCGCAGCACAACTTTATTTCTCCTGCCGACGTGAGCACGGTTTTGTATGCGTTCCACCAATCGCAGAATCAGAAGCGGAATACTTTCGAGGCACACTACAATTTCTCGCCGAAGGTTACCGCGTATGCCGGCTATAAGTTCGAAAAACAGGACATTGTTTTTGCGTTTTCAGACGCGAATCTATCTCTGTACTTTCCGACTCTCGCGATTCGAGGCGGGTGTACTCCGCCGCTACCGCCGAATGGCGTCTGCGCAGTTCCATTTAGCGAAAGTTTCTTCACGCCCGTTCCGATCAACACTCAAGGCGGTCTGATCGGGGTGGCCGCGCAGCCGGTGCATGGCCTGCGGCTGAATGCTGACATCGAGGCTGACTATTCCGACAACATATTCACGAACATCATGCCGCGGCATATGCAGTTGTATCGCGCGAAGGCGATTTACAATCCCAAAAACTGGATCAATATGAGCGCGAGCATGAGTATTCGAAACGCGCGGAATCTCGATAGCGGGCTCGGCAATTTGCAGCACAATCGCGGATTTTCGCTGGCGACCGTGCTCACGCCGTCATCGCGATGGGGCGTCGATGTGAACTATACGTACACTGATTTTTCGACGAACCTGACGGTCTGCTTTGTCGAAACACCTGCACCTTCGTTTGCAACGGTGACGCCGCTATGCACGCCCGCGTACCTACAGGCGGTGTCCTTTTATCACAATATCGACAACTTCGGTTCTGTGAATTTGATGGTGAAACCGATCGCGCGGACAACTCTGACGCTGGGGTATGCGATAACGAGCACTACCGGCACAAATCTCCTGCTGAATCCGAATGCTCCACTTGGTCCTGCGGAAATCAACTATCATCTTCCAAATGCAGCGCTGGCAATCGATGTGGCGAAACGAGTAACTTTCAAGGCGGGTTGGAATTATTACGATTACCAGGAGAAATCGCCGCCGGGGCCTTTCGCGCCGCGTGATTTTCGCGCGAGTTTGTTTACCGTTTCATTGCGATATGCGATGTGAGGTGTGCGCTAAGAATGAAGAGGTCTTTATGAAGAATAGTATTCGCAAATTACAAAGCTTGATGGCTGTGGGATGCTTGCTGCCGGTTCTAAGCAGCACGTCTTCTAGTGCACTCGCTGCCACCTCAGGCGAAGACACATTCAAAGCGAAATGCGCGATGTGCCACGGGCAAGATGGCAGCGGTAACACGCCTATGGGGAAGCGGACGAAACTCCGTGATCTCCGTTCTGCGGAAGTCCAGAAGGAAACCGATGACGAACTCGCTTCCACGATCAAGGACGGGAAATCACCAATGCCGGCGTATGGTAAGACTCTCTCGGCGAAAGAAATTCAGGACTTAGTCGCCTATATCCGCAGCATCGCGAAGAAGAGCTGAGGCACGCACAAAAGCAGTTATATGAGCCCTCCCGAGCTTAAGAGAGTTGCGGTAGCCGAGCCTACGCGCCGATCCTACCTGGGCTGGTTGCTTGGTCTTTGCACAGCGGGAGCGGGTGTGGCGCTTTCCGTACCTCTGATCCGTTTCTTGCTTTATCCGCTACGCGCTCGAACGACGGAAGTGAAATGGTCCGATGCCGGGGCGGTTTCGGATTTTGCTTCGCTTACCGGGCCGGTACAACGTTCCATCACTGTCGAACAGGTCGATGGCTGGCGGAAAACGGTTTCAGACAAGATCGTTTACATCACAAAGAGCTCGAGCGGTGAATTGGAAGTTCTCTCGGCTGTATGCCCACATCTTGGCTGCTCGGTGCAATGGCGCGATTCGAAACATGGATTCGAGTGCCCTTGCCATGCCGCGTCATTTCGCCCGGATGGCTCCATCACCGGAGGTCCCGCACCTCGCGCGATGGATACACTTCAGACTCAAATTCAAAATGGGCGCCTAATGGTCCGCTATCAGTATTTCCGGCAGTTGGTGGCGACCAAAGAGGTCTTCGGCTGAACGTGTGGTTTTAGAGACGTGAGTGAGCTTTCAAATCGCAACTGGCGGGGCGGCTTTTTTCGATGGCTTGATAAGCGAACCGGATTGGACTCTCTGCTGAGAGAGGCTCTGGATGAGCCGATCCCCGGGGGCGCGCGCTTCGCGTACGTATTTGGATCGGCGCTCCTGTTCATCTTCATCTCGCAAGTTATTACGGGCGTCTTCCTCGCGCTCTACTACGTCCCCTCAGCCGATCACGCCCATACAACGGTCGCTTACATCAGCAAGGCTGTGAGCGCCGGCGGGTTTCTACGCAGCATCCATGCCTACGGCTCGAGCGCGATGGTGATCTTGCTGCTGCTTCATGTCACGCAGACGTTCCTTTACGGTTCCTATAAAGGCCGGCGTGAATTACTGTGGCTTTCGGGATGCGTTCTCTTTGCACTGGTTCTCTGTATGGCCTTCACGGGCTACCTGCTTCCGTGGGATCAGAAAGCATACTTCGCGACAGCAGTCGGCACGAACATTGCCGGCGAAATTCCCTTGATCGGGGCGTGGCTCAAAAGTCTGATGCGTGGCGGCGCGGATATGGGGACTTTGACGTTATCGCGCTTTTTTGTTGCGCATATTCTGGTCGTACCCGCCGCAATCTTTGCTGTTGTCGCGCTTCATGTTTACCTGTTTCGAAAGGCGGGCGCCGCTGGGCCCATTTCCGAAAATCCTATCTCTCCAACGGCTCCGACCGAGCCCTTCTATCCGCACCAGGTGATGGTTGATGCGGCATTTGCATTGCTAATCATCATTGTTCTTGCTCTGCTCGCTCACTTTGCGCCGTTTGATCTCGGTCCCAAAGCGAATCCCGCCGACACACATTATTTGCCTCGGCCGGAGTGGTATTACATTCCGATTTTCCAATGGCTGAAATATTGGCCCGGATCACTCTCCTTTGTCGGCGTGGTGATTATTCCAGGTCTCGTTGCATTCTTCTTCGCAAGTCTCCCATTTCTGGACAGGCGCATGGAGCGCAGGCCTTGGAAGCGGCCCATCGCTGTGGGTAGCTACACTTTCATTTTTCTTGCGCTCTTCGGCCTAGGCTGGATGAGCTACCGCAGCGACCATGGCGATCCCGGTTACGCGGCACAACTCATTGCTCAACAGAAAGACACCGACGAGTTCATGCGCAAGCCTTTCGAAGCTGAGATTGAGCAGCCTGTTGTTGCCGCAACACCTGAAACGCCAGCCAATCCGCTCATCGCACAGGGTGCGCAAATTTATCAGGAGCAAGCCTGCAATGGTTGTCACGGTGATGCTGGTACCGGAAGTGCTGCCGGCCCGAAGCTCACCGGCATTCACGACCGAATGTCCGCGGATCAACTCGCCGCGCTGTTGAAATCACCCTCTGCCAAGATGACCGCGGGCGGAATGGCGCCGTTGAATCTGCCGCCCGATGCAATGAAGTCGCTGGTCGCCTATCTTGAAAGCTTGTAGCGTGTTCGAGTATTTCGTACCGCTATTAAAATTCAAGCCAGAGTAACAGCGTGGGCAAGCAGGATATCTCAGAAGACAGTGGTGGCGAACGTTCTGCTTCATTTCGAGAAGCGCTGCTCGGAGACTTGAACGCTCTCGAGCAGATGCTTCAGGCCGGCGCTTTGGAGAGCGATGTCGTTCGTATTGGGGCAGAGCAGGAAATGTTTCTCATTGATCGGGCTTACCGCCCTGCGCCGATTGCCTCTCAGGTGCTCGAACGTCTTTCCGATTCCAGATTCACCACCGAGATAGGGAAATTCAATCTCGAGGCAAACGTGCCGCCGCGAATCTTCAGCGGTACATGCCTCCGCTCGCTCGAGGCCGAATTGAACGAGATGGTTCAGCGTGTTTCAGCGGCAGCACAAGCCTGCGAGGCCGACGTGCTGCTCAGCGGGATACTCCCGTCGATTCGCCTGCCTGACCTTGGCCTGACGAATCTGACCGACAAACCGCGATATCACGAGTTGAACAGAGCTGTGATGAAGCTGCGCGGCGATTTTTATCACTTACTGATCAAGGGAATCGACGAACTCCAACTAGTCCACGACAGCGTGATGCCCGAAGCCTGCTGCACGAGTTTTCAAGTGCACTTGCAACTCAATCCGCGCAATTTTGATCGGGAGTACAATGCTTCTCTGCTGATTGCAGCTCCCGTCCTTGCGGCCGCCGTAAACTCTCCGATTCTGCTGGGGCGGCGCTTGTGGCAAGAAACGCGAATCGCTCTGTTTCAACACGCCGTCGATGAACGATCACATTCGCATATCGCGCGCCGGCATCCCACCAGGGTGAGCTTCGGTGAAGGATGGATCCGCAGTTCAGTTCTCGAAATCTACAGGGAACAGGTCGCGAGATTTCGCTCGATTATGACCGGCCTGGCTGGCGAGGACTCAGTTGAAGCGCTTGCCGAAGGACGTGTTCCCGGGTTGGGAGCTTTGGTACTTCACAACAGCACAGTCTGGCGGTGGAATCGCCCGTGCTTCGGGATCACGGAAGGCAAGCCCCACTTGCGCCTCGAATTTCGTGCTCTGCCAGCAGGCCCGACGGTTCTCGATGAGGTAGCGAACGCAACATTCTTTTTTGGACTGATGAGATCTATTCCACAAGCGTTCGGGGATATTCCAGGAAAGATGCCATTCGATGACGTGAAGGATAACTTCTTCGCCGCGGCCCGCCACGGATTAAAAGCTCAAGTGACTTGGCTCGACGGTAAACATCATGCTGTCGATAAGCTAATCAGCGAACAACTCATCTCGCTGGCGAACGCGGGTCTCCGAGATTCCGGTATCGAGGCCGACGATATCGAGAAATACTTGGGCATTATTCGAGAAAGGGTCGAAGCGGATCAGACCGGCAGCCGGTGGATCCTTTCCGCTGCTGCATCAATGCCCGCCGGCACGGGATCGGAGTACCGCGACCGCCGCATTGTGGGCGCAATGCTTCTACGGCAAAAGTCAGGAGAGCCTGTTCATCGCTGGAGTTCGCTCGCGCGGGATGAGCTGGAAAGCATCGGAGAACTCCACGGAGCTGTCTCGGAAATGATGTCGACGGATTTATTCACGGTCACACCCGACGACCCGATTACGCTAGCCGCCAGCATGATGGATTGGCGTCACATCCGGCACCTGCCGGTGGAGGATGCCGGCCGCTTTCTGGGCCTCATCTCGAGCCGGGAAATACTTCACTTCATGGCCGATCCACACCCGCGCGAGCACCCCGGCTCACCAGTGCGCGTTCGGGAGCTCATGAATCCTCATCCGGTCACCATTCAACCCGACAACTCGATTGAAGATGCGCTGAAAGTCATGCTCGAAAATGAGTTGGATTGTCTGCCTGTGGTTGATAGCGGTCTGCTGGTCGGAATCGTCACGAGCCGTGACATGCTACAGAAATTTTCACTATTATTGAAACTTCACCAGAGGCAGGTCCCCGAATTGTACTTGGGCTAGAGGCTAGGGTACAATTCGGCTCAATAGTGGGCTGTCAGTTAAGAAGGGGGGCTTATGCAATTTACGAAAAGAGTGTGGGTGTGCTTGGCGATTTTGGTAATCGCTGAACTAAGCTTCGCCCAAACGGGTACTTCATCCCTCTCAGGCGTTGTTCTCGATCCGTCGAGAGCAGCCGTCGGTAGCGCCAGAGTCACTCTCATCAACACCGCACAATCAGTCCGGCGTGAAACGCAAACGAATGCCTCAGGCGAATACAAATTCGCAGTGCTGCCGCCCGGAACCTACACGCTTACGGTGGAAAAAGAAGGTTTTCGGAAGTACGAACAAACGAACTTGCAGCTCTTGGTAGATGTTCCTGTCACGAGTAACGTAAATCTCGAAATCGGATCGGTTACCCAGCAGATCGAGGTAAACTCTCAAGCCGAGCTGATCAACGCGACGAATGCTTCGATCGGCAATGCGTTCAATGAAAACCAGATCAAGCAATTGCCGCTCGAGAGCCGCAATGTGCCCGACCTCCTCAGCTTGCAAACAGGCGTCGTTTATACGGGCAATCGGCAGGATATCGATCTCGATACAGACACGCGAAGCGGGGCAGTGAACGGAGCGCGAAGCGATCAGAGCAACGTGACACTGGATGGAGTTTCTGTTAACGAAAAAGGCGGGTACGCGTTCCGATCCGTGCTTCCGGTGACGCTCGACTCAGTCGATGAATTCCGGGTCACGACTACTAATTACGATGCCGACCAGGGCGGCGCGGGCGGTGCGCAGGTAACGCTCATCACGAAGAGCGGCACGAACAGCCTTCATGGATCGCTCTATGAGTACAACCGGAACTCATATTTCAGCGCGAACGATTACTTCATCAAAGCTGCCCAATTGCAATCGGGGCAGCCGAACAAGCCGCCGCAACTTAACCGCAACATCTTCGGCGCCTCGCTCGGCGGTCCCATCAAAAAGGACCGGCTCTTTTACTTCGCAAACTTCGAAGGCTATCGAGATGCTGAAGCGATCAGCGCCTTACAAACGGTTCCGACAGCAACGTTGCGCGACGGGATTATCCAATATCAATGCCAAGATCCGTCGGCTTGCCCTGGCGGTACCGTAACCGGCTTGAGCGGTAAACAATACGCCTACGTACCGGGAAACATGGCCTTGAGCCCGCAGCAAATCACGGCTATGGATAGCGGCAGCCTCGGTCCTCATGGGCCGGATCCCGTTGTGATCAACTATATGAACTCGACGTATCCGCTCCCAAATGATTTCACGACGGGCGACCTGCTGAACACTGCCGGGTATCGTTTTCGCGCGCCGACACACAATACCAAGAACTGGTATATCGCCAAAGTAGATTACAACATCACTCAGGACGGCAAGCATCGGATATCATTCAGCGGCGCTTTAGCGAACGAAAGCAATCCCGGCCAGCCGTTCCTGCCGGGTACTCCGCCGGAGCAGACCATCGTCAATTACAACAAAGGAATTATCGCGAATTATGAAGCTTCACTTACGCCCACGCTGGTGAACGATTTTCGCTATGGCCTCATCCGGCAGAGCATAGGAACGAGCGGCGATTCGGCTCAGCCTTGGGTGTACCTGCAGGCTCTCAGCCAAGGAGTGTTTTATTCCTCATCATTCCAGCGCCCAATTCACAACTTCAACGACGATCTCACCTCCATTCACGGGAAACACACGTTGCAGTTCGGATTTCAGATCTCGATCTTGCGCGATCACGAGACCAATAGCAACAACTCTTTCAGCAATGGCGTAACCAATCCGGAATGGCTCTATCTTTCAGGCTTTGCAAATAAAGCAGTGCCGCTAAACCCTGCTGTCAACGGCTACCCCGCCGTACTGCAAACGTTCAACACTTCCTACGACTATCCACTCACGACCCTGCTCGGGATGGTCACGTTAGTCAATGCAAACTACAACTACCAACGCAACGGCCAACCTTTGGCACAGGGCGCTCCAGTCACTCGTAACTTCGCTCAAGACTCCTATGAAATGTACGCGCAGGATGCCTGGAAGATAAAGCCGAATTTGACGCTCACCCTCGGCCTGCGATATTCACTGTTCTCTCCACCCTGGGAAACTCATGGACTCCAAGTCACTCCCACAGAGAGCTTAAATACTTGGTTCAACGACCGGGCCACTGGGATGTGGCAGGACATCCCGTCGAGCGCTCAACCGCCTATCTCCTATGACTGGTCAGGCCCGGCCAACGGAAAACCAGGCTATTACAACTGGGACTTTCACAACTTCGCGCCGCGCGCCTCCATCGCTTACGCGCCGGATGCAAAAGATGGGTGGCTAAAGGCAATTTTTGGTGGCCCAGGTATGAGCAGCATTCGCGCGGGTTTTGGTGTCGTCTATGATCGCGTCGGTGAAAGCCTGGTCGACACGTTTGATCAAAACGGAGCGTTCGGACTGTTCACCGCATTGTCCAACCCATCCGATGTTCAGACCTCGATTACGGCGCCACGACTGACGAGTATGAACAGCATTCCAACGACGGATTATACGGGTGCTCCGATCTTCATTCCTGCGCCTCCGGCGAATTTCCCCCAGCCGTTTCCGAGCACCTTGGCTACCGGAGGATCGGCGATCACTTGGGGCATTGATGACAAGTTGAAGACGCCATACGCTTACACGCTTGATTTCGCTATAAGCCGCCAATTGCCGTCAAATTTCTCGCTCGATATCGCTTATGTGGGGAGGTTGTCGCATCATGAATTGGCACAAGAGGATTTGGCACAGCCGCTTGACATCTATGACAAGAAGGCGGGAATCGATTACTTCACAGCCGCTACAGCGCTTGCTCGGATATACCGGCCGGCCCTTGCCGCCGGGAACACAACGCCGACGGCAACGTTCAATCCCTCGCAAGTGCCGAAAAATGTTCAGCAGTTTTGGGCGGATACGATTCAGCCGCTTGGGCCGGGCGGCGCTTACAGCATTAGCGCGTGTACAGGTCCTGGCCAGACATCCACAACGAGTCCGATAGTGGCGGCTTTCGATCTATTCTGCTCGACCAGCTTGAACGAATCGCTTGCTCTCTATAACCTCGATACTTTCGGCATTCCCGATGCCAACAATCCAAATCTTGCGTATTTTCCGAATACGGGACCGTACACATATTACAGTCCGCAGTACACGTCACTGTTTGCCTGGCGGTCGATCGCCAACGCAAACTATCACGGGCTCGAGGTGACACTGCGCCGCGCTCTGACGCATGGGTTTCAGTTCGATGTGAACTACACGCTTTCGAAATCAATCGATCTGGCGTCAGACGCCGAACGCGTCGGGGGTGCCAGCTATACCAGCAACCTAAATAATGTGATCATTAATGCCTGGTCTCCTAAGCAGGAGCGCGCGGTTTCTTCCTACGATGTCAGGCATCAGATGAACGCCAACTGGATTTATCAGCTTCCGTTTGGCCGCGGCAAAATGATCGCGGGCGGCGCGAGCAAATGGGTGGACGCAATCATCGGTGGATGGCAGCTCTCGGGGCTATTCCGCATTACGAGCGGGTTCCCGGTGAATGTCGATAACGGCTACAGCAACTATCCGACGGACTTTCAGCAAGAAGGAAATGCGACGCTCGTAACGCCTCCAGTCACGGGCAAATATACCGTTCAGAGCGGACAGGACGCCGGTGCCATCAATATCTTCAAGGATGGCCCTGCCGCGATTAACGATTTCACGTACACGCTTCCCGGCCAATCCGGAGGACGCAACCAGATTCGCGGGCAAGGCTATTTCGGAATCGATATGGGACTTGCAAAGCGCTGGGTGATGCCCTGGAGCGAGAAGCACAGCCTGCAGTTCCGTTGGGAAGTGTTCAACGTCACCAACTCTGTGCGCTTCGATGTCCAATCGAGCTTGCTTTCCGCCTCGCTTACGTTGGGGAGCTCGTCCAGCTTCGGGAATTATACAGGGCTGTTGACGAATCCTCGAATTATGCAGTTCGCTTTGCGTTACGAATTCTAGAAACTATCGAATCTCTAAGTTTCTTTTAAACAGGTAGTCGCGAATCTCCAGATCGAGCTTACTGGTGTTCTGCTCAGGATCGGAGGCGTCCGTATTGTATGCGACTAAGTATGCGCGGCCTGAACTCGGGTCAACGTAGAAATGGCTCAGAAATCCGTTCTGGTTGCCGCCGTGGCCGATATACACGCGGCCGCCTTCTTCGTGCCGGAAGAACGCGAGGCCAATGGAATCGCTGCCACGCATTCCGGCTAATTGCGAAGAATCGCTTGCGAGAACATCGAGCTGCTTTTGAAACATTTCCGCGAGCGTGCTGCGCTTCAAAACGGTCTCGTATACGTTCTTCTCGGGCTTGCCAAGCAGGAATTCCAGATACTTCTGCATGTCGCCGAAAGGCGCCATAAGCCCGCCATTCGAAACGGTGATTCCTGTGTCGAAGTTAAATTTCGCTTCTTTGAGCTTTCCTTTTTCAAGGAAGTAGCTGTGGGAGCGGAATGGCAACAGATAGTAAGGCGCCTGGTCGAAGTAGCTTGCCTCCATCGCAAGCGGCTTCAAAATGTTTTTATCGATGTAAACCTTATATGGATCGTCGGTCAATCGCTCGATTATCTGCCCTAGAAAAACGATTCCCAGGTTGGAGTAGCTGTGGCGGCCGCCTGGCTTAAACTCTACTTTGGTATACGGCAGCATTGCGACGATCTGAGACCACTTTGCCGGCTCGAACGGCTGCCACGTCTCGGTTCGCCAGGGCCAAGTGGGATTGCGGAACCCTGCGCTGTGTGTCAAAAGATGCCGAATTGTTATCGTGTCCACGGGCCCGTAGGGATCATGGACCTGACGCAGCTCCGGGATGAACTGCGCAACCGGATCGTCTAAGTTCAAACGGCTTCGATCGCGAAGCTGCAGAATAGCAATTCCAGTGAACGTTTTAGTAATGGACGCCCAGTGATAGCAGGTATTCCAGTCCACGAGCTTCTTAGTGGCGGCATCTGAGTAGCCATAAAATTCCTTGACTACGGGCGCGTTCTGGCGCAGGAGCAAAAAACTGCTCCCCACAATGCCGTTTCGGCGAAGCCGACCGAGGTAAAATTCGTGGAATTCAGGTGAGGTCTGAGTGGCTGAGGTCTGGGCGGCTATGGAAACGGCAGCGGCGGTTTCGATGAACTCTCGCCGGGTTGAGCCGCCCTGTGCCATCGTCTTACGAGAGAAGGCGGCTCACTCTTCAGGCGGCTATTTCGGAAGGATTCTGCGTCTCAGGTCTGCTGGGCCAGATACCGAGCTCGACGAACTCGTCCTCAAACCGGCGCTGTTCCGCGCCGTCTCGGGCCGGCCTCAGAATACGGCAGCACTGCCGCAGGGCTTCTTCGAGCGGTAGCCCGAAGGACTTGTCTCCAAGGAGACTTCGGGCGAGTTGAACTGCGGCTGATCGAGCCGCTTCAGGCGATTTTGCGAACATCAGCGCTTCATAGCGCTCATCGACGATAGACTTACGGGGCATAACTTACTGGGCGAGCCAAACGCTCTCAAACATTAGATGCATCCACGTCATTTTTGGTGCGTTTCGGGGGCGATTCAATCTCGTAAGTGAAACGTTTTTGCGGTGTTCCCAATCCTTCCTACGTCATTAACCGGGGCCGGCTGAAGGGGATGACAGCAACTTCGGCCTGGAATGTAGAACAGAAAAGGAGCGTTCATGTCGGTTGCCCGCATTACAGAAATCAGCGCCTCTTCCTCCAAGAGCTTTGAGGACGCCGTGCAGCAAGGGATTCAGCGCGCCACTGCAACCTTGAGAAACGTTCGAAGCGCGTGGATTAAAGAGCAGGAGATCCAAGTAGAGAACAACCGGATTTCGGCCTATAAAGTTACGATGAAGATTACATTCGTTCTCGAGGACGCGGCGAAAGCTTAGGATTCCGGCTACTTGCGCCAGTAGTGAATGGCCTTAGCGACCTCCGTTGGTTAACCTACACTGCGCCGCGCTGCTGCCGCAGTTCCCAGCCGTTCCGCCTTTGCTCTTCGCGCAAAATCTCTATATAGGCTTCGGCGTTTGCGCGATCGTCGAAGATCCCGCAGATTCCGGCGTCCCTCGCCCGCGCCAAAGTGAAGACGTCGCGGCTTGGCGTCGCGACGGCTTCTAGTTTCCCATCCTTGAGAAGGACCACTATAACCACTTACTAATAAGGCGCTGAGAACCTCGAAGTTGATACAGTGTGAGTGATTAACCAGCGGCGCTACGACTAGTACGAAACCTTTAGAAAGTCTGCTTCAGACTTGAAACCTTATGAGCACTGGCAAGGGCTTCTTTCGACCGCTCCCAAGTGGTTCTTAACAGATCACGGCTGTAGGTGAGATGATGCCGGTCGGGTGTAAACACTTCGAGCGTGATTGTGCCATCGTACCCACACCGTTGCAGAGCTTCGACGCCGCGCTGAACATTCACGGTTCCTGTCCCGAGCGGAAGGTGAAGATCGGCGTGTCCGCCCTTGTTGTCATGCAGGTGCACGTGGCGAAGGCGGTCACCATAGGCGGCGAGGATCTCTTCAGTCGTATCGTGCGGGACTTGCAAGTTGGCGTGCCCGATATCGAGATGCAGCCCAAGCTCGGGCATTCGGTCCAGCAAATCGCCCAACTGCGGGGCGGAGTTATAGTCTCCAGGCAGATTCTCAATCATTAGCCCGACTCCGGCTTCACGCGCGGTTGGCAGTAGCTCTTCGAACGTGTCGAGATTTCTCTCTATGTAGAACCGTCGATCATGCCAAGGCGTGTGGCGGTCCGGATGGATATTCATCCACTTGGCCCCGAGGTCGCCAAATTTGCGCAAGCAGCGGCGCAGCTCGGTTAGAGCTGCGTGCCGGATCTCCGGAATCGCGCTTGCCGTCGGCAAATACCAGGCGGTATGGCCGACGACGCCCATCCGATGCTGGTCGAGAGCGCGGCGGATCGAGATTGTGTCAATCTCCCAAGAGGGCGCTCCGGGTGGCTCCAGCGTAAGATCCAGAAATTCCATCCCGGCCTCAGCCATCCAAGCGATCTCTTCCAGCACATTGCGCTCCGGGTGGTTCATGGTTCCGATCAGCATGGGTGTAAACTCCTTAACGCTTCCGTTCCGGGGCGGGCGGTTCGTCATCGCGTAAGGGGCCGAACCAGGGCCGAGAGTCCAACAGATTCGCGCGATCATTTCCACAATGAAAATCAGTGTGGGGCGCCGCGCTAAGCTCATTCTGCAGCCAAGACGGAAGCTCGCGCGCGCGATCTGGACAAACCCACTCAAATACCGAAAGGAGTCCGTTCAACAAGCCAGAGTCTTCGCCGACGCGATGAACCACCCGCCGCCAATCCAGATCCGGCCCGATTGTATAGAGCAAAGACAAAGCATCCGGCCAATCGCAGCGATCCCTTTGTAGAACGTAGAGTTTGTTCCAAAGCGTCTCCTCAGGGGGAACCAACGCGAAACGCTCGCCGCCGGCCTCGACTTTTGGGCCTTCGAACCAGGTTTCGTCGACTACAGCGCGCACGTTAGCCATGGCCCAGATCACGTCGACGATCACATCGCCTTTGTAGCTTCGATAAATCCAATGTCGCTGGTAAGGCTCTCGCTCGTAATAATCATCAAGCCCGGCGTCGCTCAGAATCTTAATCATCCGGTCCCGGTCGCGCTCCATGATGAAGAGATCGATGTCCTTCGTCTCGCGCCAGCGCCCGGAGTAAATCATTGTGGCGAATCCCCCGCCCACGGCAAACCTTGAATCGCGCTCTCGCGCTGCGGCCATCACGCGTTTATAGATCGACCACTGCTCCGGCGGCAATTCTTCCAGGCGTGAAGCGGCGCGAGCCACCTGTTTGGTTACGTTTTCTGAAGGCATGGCCGGGGCGCGTCACCTACTCTTCTTCCAACCACTTTTTCTTGTGTTTTGGGTTCTCGCGTATGGCTCGTTCCTTAAGCGGCCGCGCGGGCTTGGGCGTGCCCACTCGTTGCCGCGCAATTGCCTTGACCGCCTTCGTTCTGCTGTATTTAGGGCGCTTTCTTGGCATTAATTTCGCACTGCAAGAGAATGGATGGCCCGGAATAACAGTTGTTCGATTTAGGATTTCGCGGCTCGCGCTTCCCGCGTGATATCGTTGAACCCGTTCTTCATGCGGTCCTCGATAATCGTCCACACCTTCGGCGGGCAGCCCTCCCACTTCGTAACGGCCGTGTTCCCGAGATACGGAAGATCCGCAACGCCCATTTTGCTGGAGAAAAAACCACTCACAGTGAGGTCTCTGAATTCGTTGAAGAACAGGACCCAAACCCGGTCTTCAGGCGCCGCTTTTGCAGGCCACGCCACACGATCCAGAATCTGCTTCTGCTGATCTGGCGCGGCATCGGCGAAGCTCTTGTCAAACCGGGCGTTGGACTCGCGATCCAACCACATCAGACCGCCCAGAATTTGCGCCTCCTCGTGATCACTCCCGTTTTCCTGTTTTTGAAACGCGATCCAGTCATCGATGAATTCCGGAACGCTCGCCTGCGTTGCACTGCCGCTGCGCTCATCAGCGGGAATAATCAGATCGCACAACACGCCGACCGTGCGCCACTGCTGGTCATTGAAAACCTTGCGCTCAAACTTCGCTTTTTGGGCGGTAGCCTGCTGGTCGCTTGCCGCCGGTTGGGCGTCTGCCCGGCTGATCCCGGCGAGCGCCGGGGTTGCGCCAATCACGTAGAGGAGGTCTCGACGGCTTACGTGGGCCGTTTGGGGCGGAAGCTCTCGCTCTGCTTCGGGACTGTTCTTCTTGTCCATAGTATTCACGCTCAGACCTTCACGTTCATTTTCTTGACTTGATCCACGATGTATTCTGAAGTCCGCCAGCCCAGAGCCGTGATCGTCAGGGTTGGGTTTTTATCGGCGTTACTCGTAAACGGCGCGGCATCGGTGATGAACAGATTCTTGCAGTCCCAGGCTTGGCAATTCGGGTTCAAAACCGATGTCTTGGGATTGTCGCCCATTCGCGCTGCACCGACTTCGTGGATGATCTTGCCGCCCGGCGCAATGCCCCATTCCTCTTTCTCATCGGATTTGAAGATCACTTCACCACCGGCTGTTTTGATAATTTCCTGAAATGTCTCCTGCATGTGTTTCGCCTGCAGGATCTCGTCTTGACTCCACTTAAAGTGGAAGCGGAGCACCGGGATGCCCCACTGATCCACGGTATCGGGATCGATTTCGCAGTAGCTGTTATCGTTCGGAATCATTTCTCCACGGCCGGAAAAATAAACTTCGCAGCCGTAGATCTTTCGAAGGTTTTGCTTCAACTCGACGCCGTAACCGCCGCCCAAATAGCGTTCCGAGCCATTGAGAATACCGGCACTCGGCTGATCGCGTCCGCCGCCGATTTCAATGTGATAGCCGCGCGCGAACGGCAGTTTCTTCGCCATCTGCTCCTGATACAACCACCACGGCATATACAGGTGCATGCCGCCGACACCGTCTTCATTAAACGGCGGCAGATCCTGGAGAACCGGCAGAAATCCGCCGGTATCCGACCCCACGGTGTCCATTAAATAGCGGCCCACCAAGCCGGAGGAGTTTGCTAATCCATTCGGGAACTGACTGCTTTTTGAGTTCAAGAGAATGCGCGCGGTTTCGCAGCAGCTAGCGGCTAGCACAACTACCTTGCCACGCACGGTTACGTCATTGCGCGTCTTTTTGTCGATATATGAAACGCCCGTCGCCAACCCGTCTGCGCCGACCGTCACCTCGCGAGCCATCGCATTGGTTCGAACCTCGAGATTGCCGGTCTTCATCGCAGGAAAAATATGCACGCCCGGCGAGTTGAAGTTTGCATTCACGCCGCATGAACGCCCGCATTGCTGGCAATAATGGCAAGCCGGCCGCCCGTTCAGTGGACGTGTGAGAATGGCCAAGCGGGATGGAATGCAAGGGATCCTCAGCTTGTCGCAAGCGATCTTAATGATCCGCTCGTATCCGCGCGGGGCTGGCGGAGGCTGGAACTTCCCATCCGGAGTGTTTTCGAGCCCTTCCTGAGAACCGAAGACGCCGATCAGTTGCTCGGCTTTGTCGTAATACGGCGCCAGATCTTCATAGGTGATGGGCCAATCGAATCCTTTCCCATCGCGTTTGAGCGGCTTGAAATCATAGGGCCCCATGCGCAGCGAAATGCGCCCATAGTGATTCGTGCGGCCGCCGAGCATACGCGCTCGCCACCACCACCAATCGGAGCCGGGCGCCATGGTGTAAGGCTCACCATCCAAGCGCCAGCCGCCTTCGAGCGTCGCGTCGAAATATCCGAACGGCTTTTCTTTGCTTCCTGCAGCGCGATGCGGCGCATTGTACGGCCATCCGAACATGCTCGACTGGCGCGTACAATCGAACCACGCGCCGGCTTCGAGCACACAGATTTTCGCGCCGGCCAGGGCCAGCACATGCGCAGCAACTCCTCCTCCCGCGCCCGAGCCGACGATGATGACATCGTAAGTCTTCGCACTCCCGTTTGCTTGCGCCATGTTCTGTATCTTACGCCTGAGTCAGACCTCGGGCACATACTGCGATAAATACCGCTTGGCCATGATGAAGCCGACCTTGTATTCGGCGCTGAAATCCGGGCCGGGATTGTTATCGGCTCCATACAGCGGATCCTCGTGCTCGACGCTCATTGCCCCTGAATATCCGGCATCCTGGAGGACACTGAAGAACTCTGCCCAGTTGATGGAGCCCAGCCCGGGAATTCGATACCGCCACCAAGATGCGCCGTTCACCGGATTGATGCCACCTGCCCGCAGCACCGGCCATAAGATCTCAGTGTCTTTCAAATGCACATCGAAGATTTTTTCCACAAAATCGCGCGCCGTCTGAATTGGGTCCATGAACTGCCGCACGAGGTGCGATGGATCATACTGCAATCCCACATAGGGCGAATCTCCGAATGCTTTAAATAAGGCTTCGAAGCCGACGGGACTGGTCGCGAGATTTGGCCCCTCCGGCCACGGTTCCCAAAGAATGCGCACGCGGTTGCGCGCGCATGCCTCAAAATACTTTTCGTTGTAGACGCGCACGATTTCCTCGACCTGCTTTAAGAACGGTTTCGAGCGATCTTTCCCGGAAGCCGTCCCGATGTACGGAACGGCAAGCCTGCCGGCCAGGTTAATCATCCCGACGAACTTCGCGTTCTCCTTTTCCCGCTTTGCCGGATCAGGCGAGATATGATTTTGCGTAACCTGCAGCGCCGAAACATGGATTCCGGCATTCTGCAGCGTAACCTTAATCTGTTCAACATCGGCGTCTGCAAGTGACCGGTCAAGGCTCCCGCCGTCGAGAATCATGCTTCTGAATCCCTGGGCTCTGGCGAACTCGACATTAGCCGGCGTGTAGGGTCCGAGAATGCCAAGCTTCGGTTTCCATTCGGGGCGCAAGCGCGGCGCGCGGGCTTTCAGAGCGGCCGCAACTGCCAGCGATGAAATAATTGTTCGCCTGGTCATACGTGACGAGTCTATCTGTTCAAGGCGCTGACTCCAAGATGACCCGCCTTGTATGTTAGAGGTTTTACCGGCATTTCAGAAGAATTTCACTTTTCGTTCATTCATTCGAACCGCGTTACGCGGTCAAATAAAAGCACTGGATGGTCGAGTAAAACTCGCTTCAGTCGATCAGGGTTGAGGTGCGTTTGTTGAAAGGAGTTGAGATGAGGAGTTTCCCAAATCAGCCGCTATGTTTCCGAAGGGCGGTCTGCCGCTCGCTAGCGTGCTTCGGTGTTTTGCTTTTCGTTCTCTCTTTCCCGGCGCGTCTGCGCGCGCAGGCTCTTAGTGGAATCACCGGCACAATTACCGATGCGACCGGGGCCGTGGTCCCTGGGGCAACCGTAACGATCACGAACGTTGCCACGCAGGTATCCAAGAGCGCCGTGACAAGCTCGTCGGGGACCTACAACATCGTTGATTTGAACCCCGGCAAATACACCCTCAAGGTTGAGGCGCATGGCTTCACAACCTCGATTCACAACGATGTCGGCATTGAAGTCAGCAAGGTGTCGACGGTGGACGCTATCCTTCAGCCCGGAAACACGGCAACCACTGTCGAAGTCAAAGCGGATCTGGTTGCCTTAAATACAGAAAATCCACAGCAGGCGACCACTATTGAGCCGCAGCTCGTGGAGGCTCTGCCCCTCCAGATCAGCGGCGGCCGCGGGCGCCAGATCGACTCATTTCTGTTCCTTGCGCCCGGGGTGACCGGAAACACCTTCAGCCACCGTATTAACGGCGGGGTCGATTTCCAGAACGAAGTTCTGTTCAACGGGGTTGTCGCGGTCCAGTCGGAGACCGCCGGGTATCAGACCAACATCAACCCGCCGTATGAAATGGTCGATCAATTCAGTGTGCTGCGCGACACTTTTTCGGCCCAGTACGGCCTCGCCCAGGGTGCTGCGAGTTACCGGTTCGCCTCCGGAACGAATGAATTGCACGGCGATGGCTTCGAGATTCTCCGGAATAATTTCTTCGACGCGCGAGGCGCATATAACCCGACTACGCCCATCGACCGCGAAAACAATTGGGGATTCTCTTTAGGAGGCCCCGTTTACATTCCCAAGGTCTATAACGGCAAGAACAAGACCTTCTTCTTCGTCACCAGCGAATGGTACCGGCAGAATTTAACCCAGACCGGCTTCATGACCGTCCCAACGCCGGCTATGAAGACCGGAGACTTCAGCCATTTTGTGGATTCGACTGGCGCGTTGATCCCGATTTACAACCCTGTGAACAGTAAGTGCACCGCCAATGGAAACACACCGGGCACGCCATTCGCCGGCAACATCATTCCGGCGGCGTGCATCAGCGCCAATTCGAGCTCGCTCCTCGGCGATCTTCCGGATCCAAACCTACCCGGATTTACCAACAACTTGAGCTCCCAAATAACTTCTGTACCCAATACTTACTCGAACTGGGGCTACACGATCGACCAGAACATCAGTGATAAGCAATCGATTCACTGGAGCGAGTGGCGCGACAAAGCCGGCACTTTTGGAATCGACAATAACGCCTTATTCTCCGGCGTGTTCTCCGGGTTGAAGAACGAGCCTCGGTTGGGCACAGGGTTTTTCCTGACCTATTCGAACTCCTTTTCGCCCAATTTGATCATGACGGCGGGCGCGGGCTGGATGGGTGAGCTCAACTTCGAATACAACTCGCATCTGGGAAGTGATTTCCCAAATATCTCGGCCGCTTCCACAGTTCTTCCGCGAATCTCGTTCATTAATGGGCCGTACACTCCCAACGATTGGGGCGCCGGAAACGCAGGGGAGACGTTTTCGATAAATCGCAAGCTGGGCCTGAGCTTCGATAACAACTGGCTGTGGGTGCATGGAAATCAAACGTTCAACATTGGCGTTGAGGTGCGGCGCTCGTACCAAGACGACCACGAGTGCCAAGCCTGCGTCGGCCAGATCACGTTTAGCGCGTTCACGACGGGTGATCCGGCAAGCTTTGCTGCGAATCCACCGTCTACAGTACCCGCCCCCGGCACAACTGGAAGCGCCTTCGCCAGCTTCCTTCTCGGCGATGTCGATTCTGCAAACCGCAACCTTGCACCCGAGCTTCGTCTTCGCAATCTGGATATCTCGCCCTACATTCAGGACGACATCAAACTCAGCCCGAGGTTGACGCTAAACGTTGGCGTGCGTTGGGATATTATGCGGCCTTTCACTGAGGTCAATAACAACATCGTTTTCTTCGATCCGAACATTCCGAATCCGGCTGCCGGCGGACGCCTTGGGGCAGCAACGAAATTCGGTAATTGCGCCGGTTGCGCCGGATACGATCGCGCCGATATCAAATGGGATCACTTGAGCCCGCGTCTCGGCTTCGCTTACGAGCTAAACAACAAGACCGTTCTACAAGGGGGCTTCTCCGTGAACTTCCTGAACGGCGGCGCTTATGAGTACGGCACCAGCAAAGTTGCTGTCTCATACGGCAACCTGCTCAATGGCAGCGTCAATGTCCCTTCGAACAACTCGAACATTCCGGCTTACGGTTTCTGGGACGGTAATCCCCTGGCAGCACCCGCTGCTTTACCGTTCGGCCCGGGCATCGGAACTGGAAATGTGATTCATGAGTTTAACAAGAATGACGGCATCACTCCTTACCTGATGGCGTGGAATATTGGCATTCAGCGCGAATTGCCGTATAACATGTTCTTTTCCGGAGCATACGTCGCGAACCGCGCCGTTCACCTTCCATCGCAGTTGAACCCGACCAACGAAGTGCCTGTCCAGGATCTCCAAAAATACGGCAGCTTACTGGGGCAACCGTTTGGTCCGGCAGCAATCGCCGCCGGCATTCCGCTTCCTTACCCAGGATTCACCGGCAGCGTGCAACAAGCCCTGCGGCCCTATCCACAGTATGTAGACATCGTCAATAACTTCGATATGACCGGCGGCTCACGATATAACGCGATGCAACTCGAGTTAGAGAAGAGGTTTTCGGAGGGACTCAGTTTCTTAGTTACTTATAACCTCTCCCGGATGATGTCGAATACGAACTCCGGATTCACCATCTTTGGATCTCGTCCTCTGAATAAGCAGAACCAGGGTGCGGAATGGACGGTTGACAATAACGACCAGACCCACATGGTCAATATCGTGGCGACCTATGAATTGCCTTTCGGCCCCGGGAAGCCCATGCTGAATACCAAAAACGTTTTGGGGCAGGTGTTGGGCGGTTGGCAGATCAGCCCAATCTTGACTTATCAGAGCGGTACTCCGCTATGGACCAGTTCTCCGGGTGGCACGATCAGTGTGCCCAATGATCCACTCGGGAATTGTCCCAACGGGTCCGATGTCTGCGGTCCGGGCAATGACAATCGAGCCAACGTAATACCGGGCGTTCCTCAATTTCTCGGTTACGGAAACGTTTACAAAGGCCTTCCAGTCATCAACGCGGCAGCATTCTCTAATCCCGGCTTTTGGGTGCTCGGCAATGCGCCTCGCGTCCTGAGCGGGTTGCGCAACCCGTGGTACTTCAATGAGAATGTGGCTCTGGTCAAGAAATTCTTTCTGGGCAGCGAACGCTTCAAGGCCGAGCTGCGAATGGAGTATTTCAATCTTCTCAATCGAGTACAATTCGGTAGCCCGGATCTCAATCTGACCGACCCGAATTTTGGACTGGTAATTAATAGTCAGGCTAATACTCAACGCCAGGGACAAGCCCAATTCCGATTGACCTTCTGAAATGCTGGAATCTGATTGGTAGCGCGCTAGCCGCGCTTAGCTTTGTAGCTTGCAACTTATTCGCGCAAAATCCGGGCGGCGAAACCGGCAAACCCAAAACTCCCGACACATCAACTTATTCATTGGATTTTCCAGCGGCGCCCTCTGCGCGTCTTGATCCGCTTCTCGCCCATGCGCAGTCGCTCCTCGAAATGGGATTGCTGAGCGAGGCGGAGCAAACGGCTCGGCAGTATCTGAGGGAGCATGCGAACTCGGCGGATGGGCATTATTTGCTGGGTTTCATCCTCTTCCGGCAGGCAAAGGCGAAAGACTCGCTTGCCGAGTACACGGAAGGCGCGAAGTATCGCACCCCAAGCGCTTTCGATCTGAAGGTGGTGGCGTGTGATTACGTCGTCCTCGAAGACTATTCTGATGCAGACAAGTGGTTCACGAAATCCGCCGAGTGGAATCCCAAAGACCGGCAAGCCTGGTATTATCTCGGACGGACGAAATATAACGAGAATCGTTTTGACGAGGCGATCCAAGCCTTCAACGAGTGTCTGAAGCTTGATCCCAAGAACGTGAAAGCGGAAGATAATCTCGGTCTATGCTACGCCGCGCTCGGCCGCACGGACGAAGCGATCACCGCTTATCAAACCGCCATCGGCTGGCAAGCGCAGGCAACTACAAAAAATTCCGGGCCGCTGATCGATCTGGGCTCGGTTCTCATCGAGACAGATCGTGCCGGGGAGGCAATTCCATATCTCGTCGAAGCCGCCGGGATCTCGCCGAAAGACTTCACCGTTCACCGCGAATTGGGCAAGGCCTATTTGCATGTGAATGAGACGAAAAAAGCGCAAGCGGAACTGGAAAAGGCGGTCCAGCTTGCGCCCGAAAACGGGCCTTTGCACTTCATGCTAGGAAAGGTCTATCGGAAAGAAGGCTTGAGCGAAAAAGCAAAAATCGAATTTGATCGCGTCGCCGCGCTGAACGGGGAGAAGTCGCAAGATCCTACTGTCCGCCAATAGTCAGTGAGGACTTGCCTTGTTATTAATTACTTCTTGGGCCTGCTGAGCCGTCGCGGCGCGGGCGTTTGCATCTAGCTTGCTAAAGATCTCCATCTCCGACTGAGCATTCTGCGCCCGTCCCAATGCGCGATATGCCTGGGCTAGCGAGTAGTGCACGGTTGGCTCTTTCGGGTCGGCGCTCGCCGCGGTCTTTAAATCTGGGATCGCCTCTTCGGCCCGATGCAATTTCAACAGAAGGCGGCCACGATCCAGCCTCGCGCCGGTCAAATTGGGGCACATTGTCAAAGCTTTATCGATATCCGACAGGGCTTCTTCGGGCCGAATGCTTTGCTGAACCAGCGTGTCGCCGATCTTCCACTGCGCCATGCAATTCGCCGGATCGTTGGCGAGCTCTGCTTGAAACTCGACAGTCGCGTTGTCCCATTGCGAGAGGCTCCAGTACAGATCTCCAAGCTTGTAATGGATGCCGGGCTGTCGCGGCGCCACTTCCACGGCCTTCTTGTACTCGACAATCGCTCCGTCGTAGTTTTTCATGCTCTCCATAATTTCGCCTGAGATCTCGTGCGCCCAAACGGAGTTCGGATCGATGGAGTTCATTTTCGCGAGCGCCTGCTGCGCAAGCTGCGTATAAACTTTCCCCAGCAGATACCAGATGTGCTGGTCATTGGGCTCCCGGTTCGCAAGATGGCGCAGGTGCTGCGCGGCGGTCTCAAACTCGCCGAGCCGCGTCAGCGTGTTGACCAGAAATAGTTCAATATTGCCGTCATTCGGATTCGCGCTGAGGGCCGCTTCTAATGGCGAGCGCGCCTCGGCATATTTGCCCATTTGGAACAGCGACATTCCGAGGAGCGCCGATGCCGAGGTCATGTTTGAATTGATCTTCAATCCTTGTTCGAGAGTCGACGCGGCTTTAGCATACTCACCTTGCTTAAAGTAAATTGCTCCCAAGTTGTTGTACGCAGGGCCAAGCCGCGGCGCGATTTTCAGGGCAGCCTGGTAACTCGCGGCAGCTCCGGCGAGATCGCCTCGCGCTTCGGCAGCCTTCGCGTCACTATAGAGGTTCTGAAGCTGCAAGTCGCTCGCCGATTGCGATATTCCTGCGAAGCAAATTACCAGCGCCATCACCATTAATCTTGAGCACAACATAACTCGCGAATCTCGAATTATCATATCCTCGGAAACGATGGAGCCTGGTCGCATCGTTATCAGTGCTGTTTCCGTGCTGGTTCCTCTCGCGGCGATTCTCTCGTTGGCCTCTGACCGGGCGCACCCGATTCAATTCACCGACATCGCTGCGAAAGCGGGCATTAAAGCTAACATGCGCTGCGGAGGCCCCGAAAAGCGATGGATCCCCGAAGCAAATGGAAGCGGAGCCGCTTGGCTCGATTACGACAACGATGGTCTCTTGGACCTTCTCATCGTGAATGGCTCCGATATGCAGCGGTTGCGGGAAATCGTCGCCGGGCAGACTCCGCCCGCGCCTCACGATGGCGTGTACCTCTTCAAAAATCTAGGAAACGGGCGCTTCGAAGACGTCACGCAAAAAGCCGGACTCTCGAATCCTTACTGGGGCACCGGGGCCAACGCTGCGGACTTCAACAACGACGGCTACACCGATATTCTGATCACGACCATTGGCCGCGATCTGCTCTTCAAGAACAATGGCAACGGCACATTCACCGAAATCGGCAAAGCTGCGGGCTTGAGTCAAAACATTGCCTGGCACACCGGGAGCGCATTCGGCGATTTCGATAACGACGGTTACCTGGACCTCTTTATCACCGGTTACGTCGACATTCACTCTTTCTCTTTCAATGAGCCTGCGCCGGTTTGCCAGTATCTCGGCATGCAGGTTTTCTGTGGCCCCATCGGCCTCAAAGGCGAAAAAGGCGTGCTTTACCACAACAACGGCGACGGCACATTTACAAACGTCACCAAGCAAGCCGGACTCGGCGATGTGAAGCCGGCGCATGGATTCAGCGCTGTCTTTGACGATTTCAATCAGGACAGCAAGATCGACATCTTCGTTGCGAACGATTCCGACCCGAACTTTTTGTTTTTGAATCAGGGAAACGGCACGTTCAAAGAATCAGCTCTGGACCGCGGCGTTGCATTCAACGTAGACGGCAGGGCGCAATCGAATATGGGCGTGGCTGTCGGAGATTATGACAATTCCGGAAGGCTGGATGTGCTCACCACAACTTTTCATCAGGATTACTTTCCGCTGTTTAAGCAGGACAAATCAGGCGCGTTCGAAGACATCTCTTCTTCAGTGGGGCTTGCGACAGTTACCATGCCGTATTTCGGTTGGGCATGCGGTTTTGCGGACTTCGATAACGATGGACAGCGTGAGCTCTGGATTGCAAACGGTCATGTTTATCCGCGATCTCCCGCCTACTTCGAACCATTTACTGTGTTTCGAAATCGCGGCGGCAAGTTTGCGCTGGATTACAGCTTTCCTGCCACTCCGAATAATTCCTACCGAGGCGGCGCAACGGCCGATTTCAACAATAATGGCAAGCTAGATGTCGTAGTGCTGCCGATCTCAGGCCAGCCGTTGCTGCTCGAGAACCAAACAACGGAGGCAAACTCCTGGACTGGCATACGCCTCCGGGGCACGCGTAGCAATCGCGACGCAATCGGCGCGAGCGTGAGAATTGAAGCCTGCGGCACGACACAATTCGACACGGTGCGGAACGGCGACAGTTATCTTTCGCATAACGATTCGCGCGTCCATTTCGGCCTCGGGTCATGCGCAAAAACCGATCGGGTGACGATCACTTGGCCTCTCGGAGGCGTCCAAGTGCTCAAGAACGTGCCGGTGAATCGGTATATCGAAATCGAGGAACCCCGTTGAGTTCGAGACTGCTCAAAACCATCACGGATTCGCCGCATTATCGCGAGACACCGCGCGAGCTTGTGGGGCGATGCGGGCTGAAGCGGCATGCGAGCGCATTCCATCTCTGGGCCTTGGGAGTGGGCGCGGTCATTTCCGGAGATTTCTTCGGCTGGAATTTCGGCCTTTTATCCGGCGGTTTCGGAGGACTGCTTGCCGCGCTGGGAATCATGACGGTGCTGTATGTATGTCTGTGCTTCAGTCTCGCGGAAATGTCTCCGGCGCTCCCGCACGCCGGCGGCGCGTATTCGTTTGCCCGAACCGCTCTCGGCCCCTGGTGCGGATACATCACCGGCTTGGCCGAAAACATCGAATACATCTTCACGCCGGCCGTCATCGTCGTTGGATTGGGCGGTTATCTCGGCGCAATCTTCCACACGCCGGGTTCGTGGGCGCCATTTTGGTGGCTATTTTGTTATGGCGTGTTCGTGGGGTTGAACATTCTGGGCGTTGAAATTTCGTTCGCTGTTTCCGCCCTCGTCACTCTGAGCGCGCTGGCTGTTTTGTCGATCTTTTCCATCGCCGCCATTCCTCACTTCGATTTGCATCGCTGGGCGCTCGAAGGCACGGACTGGCTTCCCAAAGGAACGGCGGGCATCTTCAGTTGCCTCCCCTTCGCGCTCTGGGTATATCTCGGAATCGAGCAGTTGCCGCTAGCGGCGGAAGAAACGCACGAGCCTCACCGGAGCATGCCGAAAGGGATTTTGTGGGCGCTTGTCACGCTGATCGTGTTTGCGTTCGCGGTCTTGACTTTGAACTCCGGAATAGCGCCCGGCGCGGCGGCGGTGGGCAGATCGAACGAGCCGTTATTTCTCGGATTTCGAACGCTCTTCGGGGAGGGACTGCAATCGAAAATACTCGCGCTCATCGCCTGTACCGGGCTGATTGCCAGTTTTCATGCGATCATCTATGCGTACGGCCGGCAGATTTATTCGCTCGCTCGCGCGGGCTACTTTCCCTGTTGGCTTTCGGTGACTCACCACAAGCGTAAAACGCCATACCGCGCGCTGATCGCAGGTTCGCTTCTTGGATTTGGAGCGGCTCTGGTGATCCAATACCTACCGCAGCATAGCCCGGTCGCAGGAGTTCTGCTGAACATGGCGGTATTCGGCGCGGTCCTGGCATATCTTTTTCAAATGTTGTCGTTCGTTGTGCTCCGCTTACGGCACTCCGGCATTGATCGGCCATTCCGAAGTCCGCTTGGCATCGCTGGAGCGCTGGGCGCGATGGCGATCTCGGCGCTAACATTCGCGGCGCTCTTCTCAAGGCGGGAATATCGCCCAGGAGCTTGGGGCGCCTTACTGTGGTTCCTCTGCGGGCTGCTCTATTTCGCCGTCTACGCGCGAAAGCGTCTCATCCTTTCGCCCGAAGAAGAGTTTGCTGTTCGTGAAAGCCGCATTGAGAAAGCCGCGATACTAGCACGGGAGAGTAGATGAGCCGTTATCGCACAACGCTCGGCTCCCGCGTGTACGATTTTGCCGATCTCAAAAGCTTACTCGCGAAAGCGACTCCTCTGCGATCCGGCGATCAGCTTGCGGGAATTGCAGCGCAAACTTCGGAAGAGCGAGTTGCAGCGCAAATGGTCCTGGCTGACCTGCCGCTAAAAGAATTTTTCGCAGAGGCGCTGATCCCGTACGAAACCGATGAGATCACACGGCTTATATTCGACACACTTGATGCGGAAGCCTTCTCTCCGATTTCGAGCCTGACTACCGGCGAATTCCGCGATTGGCTTCTCGATAACAATGTCACCGGCGAAACGCTCGCGCGCCTCGCGCCGGGTCTGCTACCCGAACAAGTTGCGGCGGTTTCGAAACTGATGCGCGCGCAGGATCTGGTCAAAGTAGCGCGAAAAGTTCACGTTGTCTCTCGCTTTCGCACGACTGTCGGGACGCCGGGCTGTCTATCCACACGATTGCAGCCCAACCACTCCGCAGATGACCCGCAGGCAATCACGGCGAGCATTATTGACGGCCTGATGCTCGGAAGCGGAGACGCCGTGATCGGCATTAATCCTGTTTCCGATAATCCTGAAATCATTCAGACTCTGCTTCGACTCGTAAACGCGATCCGAGAGCGCTATGAAATTCCGACTCAAAGCTGCGTCCTGGCTCACGTGACCACCCAGATGGACGCGCTCACGGCGGGCGCGCCGGTAGATCTAGTGTTCCAATCCATCGGGGGAACGGAAGCCACGAACACATCGTTTGGAATTAATCTCGGAATTCTGAAAGAAGCTCATCAAGCGGCGCGTGAGCAGAAGCGCGGAACGGTTGGCGAAAACGTGATGTATTTTGAAACCGGACAAGGCAGCGCACTCTCGGCCAACGCTCATCACGGCATCGACCAACAGACATGTGAAGCACGCGCATACGGCTTAGCGCGCCACTTCCAGCCGATGCTGGTCAACAGCGTCGTCGGATTTATCGGCCCTGAGTATCTATACGATGGCAAGCAGATTCTCCGCGCCGCGCTCGAAGATCATTTTTGCGGAAAACTGCTCGGTTTGCCGATGGGTTGCGATGTCTGCTACACGAATCACGCCGAGGCTGACGACGACGACATGGACGCGATCCTGACCATGCTGGCCGCAGCGGGGGTGAACTATATTATGGGCGTGCCAGGCGCGGACGACATTATGTTGAGTTATCAAAGCAGCTCGTTTCATGACGCGCTGTATTTGCGATCTGTCTTCGGCCTGCGGCCCGCTCCGGAGTTCGAGGCATGGTTTCAACAACGGCGCGCCGCATTGCACGAAATGACAGCGCTACTCGAAGCGTGAAAGCCCTCACAAACTACACACCGGCGCGCGTAAGCCTCGGCTTGGCGGGCGATAGCCTTCCGACAAAACCACTGCTCGCGTTTCGTTTGGCCCATGCGCGCGCAAGAGAAGCTGTTCACTTTCCACTCGATAGTTTTTCTCTCGCGCAAGAGTTTGCCGCCCGAGGCTGGGGATCGCGTATTCTGCGCAGCACGGCAAAAAATCGCGAGCAATATCTGCGAAACCCGGACAAAGGCAGGACCTTGAACGGCGATTCCCTCGCGGAATTGTCAAACTTGCACAGACCGCGCCGGTATGCTTTCGTTGTTGCCGACGGTCTCTCGTCGCTTGCCGTGCATCGCCATAGCGCGTCGTTTCTCGAAGAAGTTTTCGAGCGCCTAGATTTCAAGACGGACGAAGCAAACCCGGTCTTCATCGTCCATCAGGGGCGCGTCGCAATCGGCGATCACATCGGTGCTGCAGTTGGCGCGGAACTGGCTATTGTCATCATCGGCGAGCGTCCCGGCTTGAGCGCACCCGACAGCCTGGGCGTCTATCTAACCTGGAACCCAAAGCCTGGCCGCACGGATGCAGAGCGGAACTGCATTTCGAACATTCAATCCAGTGGACTGTCCTACGAAGCTGCCGCGAATAAGCTCGTCTTTCTGATGAACGAAGCTCAACGGAGACAATTGACCGGAGTGGCTCTGAAAGAAACCGCAGCGAAGCTGCTGGAGTAATATCGACTTTCAGCTCAGCAAAGTTAACGGCGATTCGCTCTCGCGCCGAACCTGCTTCAGCGTGCAGTCTTCCGGAGCTTTCTCGGGGCGCCATCGCAGCAGTTTCGTCCCATGGCGGAAGCGGTCGCCTGAGAAATGATCATATTGCACTTCAACGACCAGCTCCGGGGCTAGCGGTTCCCATTCGCCGCTGCGCTCCGTGCTCCACCGGCTTGGTCCACCGGGCGCGGAACCGGTGAATCCAGGCTCCCTTTTAAGCGCCTCCAAGCGCTTTGTCAGCGCAGGTTTCTCCGCAGCGGCTAAGCCGGACGTGAAGCCGACATGATTCAGCAGACCAGCATCATCGTACAGCCCGAGAAGCAGTGATCCGACGAGCTTCTGTTTCGTGCCATAGCGGAATCCGCCGACCACGCAATCCGCCGTTCGAAGATTCTTAATCTTCAGCATGGAGATGCGTTCGCCCGATGCGTATGGCCGGTCGACACGTTTCGCGATGATTCCATCCAGCGGGCCTGCCATTCTCTTGAACCACGCCTTCGCGACATCGAAATCGCGCGTGCGCGGAGACAGCCGGATACGGTTTTGGCTTTCGAGATATTTCGCCGCAAACTGTTCGAGAGCCGTTCGCCGTTCGTCCAATACTCGATTCGAGAGGTCTGCGCCTCGATCGTTCACGAGCAAGTCGAACACCATCAGCGTTGCCGGAGTCTCTTGGGATAGGTTCTTGATCCGGCTTTCTGCAGGATGAATGCGCTGGAGTAGATCATCGAAGCTCAACGTACGGTCGCGCGTGACGATGAGCTCGCCATCGATCACGAACTTCTCTGCATCCAGCGACAGCAGCGCTGCCTTGATTTCAGGGAAATAACGCGCCAGCGGCTGGCCCGATTTCGACATGATGTCGAGCTTGGTCCCATCGCGAAAGGCAAGGCACCGAAATCCATCCCATTTGGGCTCATACTCCCACTCCGGACCGCTCGGAATCTCTCTCGCGGTATCCGCCTCCATCGGCGCATAATCGACCGGCAGAGGAAGACTCATCCCAGGACCTCCAGTGGGCAGCGCGAGCGCGTCTGAAGAAGCGCCTTGAAAAGATCGCCCAGTTTCCTGACCCGTGCAGGCACCGTATCCATCGTCAAAGCCGAAGCCGAAATGCCCGCCTCAATTTCCTCCCAGGTAACCGGCGCGGAAACAGTCGCCTCGGGCCGCGGCCGCACTGAGTAGACCGAAGCCAACGTCCTTCCCCAGGCGTTCTGATTGTAATCGACCAACACGTGCCCGGCAGGGCGTTTCGCAACGCGATATTCAGCCGTGAGCAGATCCGGATGTTGTTTCGCCAGCTCCAGTGCCGCGCGTTTCGCAACGCGCCAAACGTCTTTTTGCAGAGGCGCGCGGCGAATCGCAACGTATATATGGATACCGCGCGATCCCGTCGTCTTGGCTATGCTGTGGACGTTCCGTTCCTCCAAATAAGCTCTGACCAACAGCGCCGCCTCGCGAACTTGCGCAAATTCCGCTGGCGGCACTGGATCGAGATCGAAATGCAGGAAATCCGGGCGGTCCACGTCATCGCATCGCGCATACCAGGGGTTTAAATCAATGCAACCCAGATTTACAATCCAAAGCAAGGAAGCGAGATCTTGCGCAATCGGAAAATCGATCACATTGCCCGACTTGTGAGCAATCGAACAGGTCTCAATCCATGCGGGCCTGTGCGCGGGTGTTCGCTTCATAAAAAAGAACTCACCCTCAATTCCGTTCGGGTATCGTTTCATGACCATGGCCCGGTTCTTCAAGTGAGGAAGAATGGTCGATGCGATACCGGCGTAATACGCGAGAAGATCGCGTTTCGTTTTTTTAAGCTCCGGCCAGAAGATCTTCTGGAGATTCGTGAGCGAGACCTTCTTCGTCCCGCATTTCACGTCGGATGAATCGACGTTCGCAGGAATCTCGACATCCATATCAAACAGGATCTCGCGTAAGCTGCCCGTTCAAGAAGCGCCAGATTTTTCGTGGATTCGCGTCCTGTAACTCGGGCGGCAGCAGATGTTCCGGGAAATTTTGATAACAGATGGGGCGTGCAAAGCGATAAATGGCCGTTGCGCCAACAGACGTAAACTTTTCATCGGTGGTGGCTGGATAAGGTCCACCGTGATGCATTGCGTACCCAACTTCGACGCCCGTCGGAAAACCATTAAAGATCAGACGTCCGGCTTTGCGGGTTAATATCGCGATGAGATCTGCGTTTTGGGCGAGCTCTTCCGGCGTGCCATGAATCGTTGCCGTCAAGCTTCCTTCAAGCGCCTCGGCAGCCGCGATCAGCTCTTCTCGCCGCGCGCAAGTAATCAGCACTGTCGCAGGACCGAAAATCTCTTTGTGAAGTTCACCGTTCTTTATCCACGTGCCCGCATCGGTGGTCAGCAATGCGGGTTGAGCTTCGGTGCGTTGAGGATCGCTCGCCCGGGACGAAGGGCAGGCGCGAACACCGTGGATGGCTTCGAAGCGTTTGAGATCTGCCGCGTACGATTTCGAAATGTTCGGGTTCAGCATCGTGCCAGGCGCGGCTTGATGGAACACTTCCGTCAATCGATCGGAAAACGCTTCGAGCGCCTGGTTGTTTACTCCGAAAACCAAACCCGGCGATGTGCAAAACTGCCCTACCCCCAACAGAACCGATCGAGACAAACCCTCGGCAATGCCGCGCGCATTGCTCTCGAGCGCCCCAGGAAGAACAAAAACGGGATTTACGCTTCCCATCTCCGCATAGACCGGAACGGGATCAGGCCGCTGAGCCGCCGCATCGAATAACGCGCGTCCCGCCCGCAGCGAGCCGGTAAATCCGACAGCTTTTGTTTTCGAATGACGAACCAGCGCAAGGCTGATATCCGGTTTCGTGCTCTGCAGCATTGAGAACGTTCCTTCGGGCATCGAGGCCGCCTTCACAGCGCGGGCAATCGCATTCCCGACCAGCTCCGACGTGCCGGGATGCGCGGGGTGCGCTTTCACAACAACTGGATTCCGCGCCGCAAAAGCCGAGATCGTGTCGCCGCCCGCAACCGAAAATGCCAGTGGAAAGTTGCTCGCTCCGAAAACGACCACGGGCCCGACCGGCTGAAGCATTCGCCGCACGTCGGGTTTTGGAAGCGGCTTGCGCTCGGGTTGAGCCGTATCAATCCGTGCATCTACCCAGGAGCCTTCTTTCACAATTTCCGCAAACAGGCCGATTTGGTTCAGCGTGCGCTCGCGCTCACTCTTGAGCCGTTCTGCATCGAGTCCGGTTTCCTGCGCTGCCCGCTCAATAAGCTCATCCCCAACCGCACTGATTTCCTTTCGAACAACGGTCAGGAATTCTTGAAGGCGATCCGCCCGCAACCCGCCGAGTCGTTGCGCGGCAACTTCCGCCAAATCGAGCGCGCGATCCACCTCTTCAGGTGTCGCCTCAAAGAAGGCGGGCTTCAATGCGCGCTCTGCCCGCGGATCATAAGCGAAAAACGTGGTGTCCCCGAGTGAGGAGGTTGCCTCTCCGATGATGTGCTTGCCTTGAATATCCAATCGTCTATCGATCCTGGAACTGCTTTTTCGCGGAAGCCACATCGCTCGCCGAAGGCAGCAGCGCATCGAGATGGGTCATCTCCAGCATTTTCCGCAAAGCGGGAGTCACGCCTACAATCGCGATCGGGCAATCGCGTTTACTTGCAAATGTGTAGACCACTGTCAGCTCTCCAAGACCCGCGCTATCGGTAGTCGTAACTCCCTCGACGCGCAAGACCAAGCCTTTGATCTTTTGTGGATCCAGAGCTTTTTTGGCCGCCTCGCGAAGCGTCGTGAGAGAAGGCCCCAAGGTCAAGTCTCCTGTAATGTCCAAAACCGCGAGGCCGTCCTCGACATGTGAGCTGATGTTCAGCGGCGTGCCCATGATGGATAGGCTGGCGTTTCGTCTAATACGTTTCGATCTTATGCTGCTGGTACGGGGGATTAACGAAGACTGAGACGAGGCTCTCGTTCCCGTTCTTATCGATTGCCTTCACGCCGAGCACTACCTCATCAATGTTCACATTCGATAGCGTAAACTGCGTCACATTGCCGGCGAAAATCTCCCGTTCCCAAAATGGAGAGGTCGTCTTCCGCAACACAACCGCATACCCCCATAGATCAGGCTCCGGATTTTTGTTCGTCCACGTCATAACTGCGTCGTAACCCGATCCACGTCCCAATGGCGACGCGAACGCACGTCCTTGAGTGGGCGGCGGCAATTCAAGCTCGGGCGCCTTGGGTGCGAGGGCCAGCGCGGCAATCGCAGCAGCGTTCGCCTTCGCGACGAGTGCAGTGTATGCAGGCGCTGTGTTCGCGAACGTGTCGGTTGCCGTGTGCTGATTCGAGAAATTTTCCATTGGTGTTGTGATCCGGATCGCCGCGTAACCGGCTGCATTGAAGGGACTGTGATCGCCACCTCGGCCGAAGCGGTCGTGACGGAAAACAAGATTCACTTCGAAGCCAGGCTGATACCGCTCTGCAATTTGCTTCATATAGCGCGCAAGCTGCCGGGAGCTCGAATCGTTCGGCTCTTCGGAATAGACGTTTACATGCCGGTTCGATGTCTCGCCGTTTCCGGTCACGTCACTCCCGATGATGTCGTTATTGAAGACGCCCTCTATCAAATCGTGCCGGGCCGCCGCGGCCTCGGCATAAAGGCCGCTGCCGAACAATCCGTATTCTTCCGCAGCGAACGCGATGAACACAATGCTCTTTCTGAACTGGTACTGGCTCATCACACGCGCTAATTCCATCACCGCCGCCGTCCCACTGCCGTCGTCGGTTACACCCGGCGCGGGCGCGGCTACAGTCGCTTCAGGATCTAGCTCCCTCTGGCCATCCGCCCCGGCGCGATAGACCAAATGAATCGAATCATAGTGGCCGCTCATGATCACTTGCCGCTCCGGTTCACCTGTGCCAGGAAGAACTGCAACGATATTCCAAATTTCGACATTCCGAAACGCTCGGCCCTGCTTGGCCAGTCTGTGCTTATCGAAGGAGACCTGCAGTTTAGGACTGTAGCTTCGAAATTGCGCAGCAATCCACTCTCTCGCCGCTCCGATTCCATGCGCCGGATTGTCCGTAGCCGAGTAAATATTTCGAGTGCCGAAGCTCTCGAGCTTTTTCTGAATCTCGGCAATCCGATCCGCCGAGACTTGCGACACGATTGCCTCGACTTGGGGATTTAGCGAACTCGGCGGAGCGTCGGCGAGCAGGCTGCAGGCTGCGGCCACAGGCAGGAAGATTCTCAGCATGACTGTTCGTTCCAAGCTAATCAGTCTAACTGGAGGCCGCGGCAGCACCGAAGCGGATCCGGCTCCGCCGCTCGAATTCTCCGAAGCATCTTCGGGGCGAACGGGGGACCAGGATTCACCCGCCGAGCTTTTCTGGCGATGTAAGCGAGAGTACTCGGTTCTGATGAGCGAGATCTCGAATTTCTCGAGCCGAAACTCGTTTCCCGAATTTCAGCCCGACGGCTGCACACTCTTTTTTGAATCTCGACCAAGAACTCAGACTATATTCCTTCGGACGCTCTAAAGCCATACATGTAACGGGGGCACCGTTCTTGGTTCTCCCGCGCCGCATGCTAAGCAAGCGTGTGTTGGGCCCGACCTCGGAAGCTTCCCAAACCTGGACGATGAGGTCTCCCCGTTTCACTTTCCCAAGGAACGGAGCAGAACCTAGCCACCGCAGCGAAATCACCTCAAAAGCTCCGCAATCTCGAATGCGACGTTGGCTTCACGTTGTGCCGTCTCGTAAATTGAGCGCTCGGTTTCTGGGAAAGTTGTTTCCCGGATACCCAAAACCCAGAGCCGACGCGCATGCGGTCTGCGCCCTGGTTCACGCTGAGCTTCTTTACGAAACGCCCCTCTCGGCGGCCGGTAAATGTGCTTACAATAATTGAGCCACTCAGGTGTCACTGGCTCCAGCATCCGATCCGCGAACCACCTCTTGACCAGCTTGACCGTCTTGTCGTCGTTCGTCAGGAGAGCCGCCTCGTCGAGTGCGCCCTGGGAAGACTGGGAGGCATTTGCCGACCCAACAAGCACCCGTCGCCGACAATGTATACCTTAGCGTGTAGGTCGTTGCTTAAATAAGCACGGACGCCGCGCTTTTGAAATTTCTCAATTTCCTCAGGGCAAACTAGTCCTGCTTTAGCATTTCGTTCACTCAGTGCGCACACGAGAACATCGCCGCGCCCCAAAAGGACAAGCCGAGAAGCTCCTTTGCCAATATAGGCAACCGCCGCGAGGTTACGGCCTTCGAAGCGTCTGACGAGCTTTTGTAAATTCGACCACAAGGCTTTCTGATCAAAAGAACGATAAACATCAAAATTCCTGAAACCAATTTTGATGACAGGCTCGCACAATCTGGTCGGCCCCGTATGTCAGCACACCAGCCGCATGATAGAGTTCAGTTAAGCCACAGGAATTGATCCTCGCTACGCCAAGATGTCTGCGTATGACTGAGATCACGTAGAAATATCAGGTCGCTCTACCTGAGGAGGATCGCTGAAGCTTATAAAATCCAGCCAGGCGGTGAAACCGAGTGGATACCAGCAGGAGAAACGATTCGCATAATGCACCAGGGCAAAAGCATTACTCGCAGATCGAGAAGATGAAAGTGAGCACTGCTCTCGCCGCTAATGAATCGCCATCGAGCCAAGCAGTGACGCAGCCTCCACCTGACCAAACGCCGGCTCCAAGTTGCTCGGGTTGCTGAGGGGTGATGTAATACTGCAGGTCCGATTGTTCGATCAGGGCACTGAACGTTATCGCCGGCGCGCATCGAAACGTTGGAAGGCGATTCGCGACAGAGGCTGGACAAGACAGGATACACGCCTTGCCGATCTCATTGACACGAATGTTCGGTCTCGCGTTGGCCATGAGCGCCGCTTTGGTCTACATGCCCTTCGCCCAGCGCTCGCTCGTGTTGATGTTTGCGCGACAGCGTTAAGGCCGGGGGTAGTGACGGTTAGCGCCCGCCACTCACCGCGACGACAGCACGATCTGATTCCCTTCGGAATCCTTGAGAATAGCGGATTTTCCCCAAGACTGTTTCTGGGGCGGACCGGCAAACTCGACGCCTTTAGCACGCAGCTCGGCATAGGTCTTCTCCAGATCGTCGACGTCCCAGGAGGTATTAACAAATGTTCCAATCCGGTCTTCGTGGCCATCGGGCGTGAATAGGGCAATGCCTGTTTCGGCTCCTGGGATCGAAAGTTCAATCCAGCGCTGCTTTTCTGAGAACTCCTGGTCCGTAAGCACCCGGAATCCGAGCTTTTCCGTATAGAAGCTCAGCGCGCGATCCTGGTCCCGGACCGGAATGCCAATGAATTTGATTCGTTTAATCATCGAACCAGAGTGCCATTCTCGCTTGGCGAAATCAATCGCGGGCCGCTGAATCTCTGCACATTCTGCTATAGTAGTTTCGACTATAGACTAAATGAGAATCGATCCTTATCTCATAGACACTCTAATGCGCGACCTCGTCGCACACAGCCACTCGCCAGCCGCCTTTCTCGTATATCTCCAGCTCTACCGTCTCACTCATGGGGTTGGCCGTGAGTCAATCGCCCTGAGCCACGCGGCTCTCGCAGATCTAATCGGCCTTTCGAAACGCTCTGTTCAAATCGCCGTCGCGCATTTAGTCGAACGCCATCTCATCCGACAGCGAAAGCGGCGGCTCACTGCTGTGCCGGTCTACACGGTCTTGACCCCCTGGACACGCAAACGGATTTCCTAAGGTGTCCGCCACCAGGCAAAGCGCCAGGAGTTAACCTTGACAGAGCAGGCAAAATAACCTGCTTCTTTGTTGTTTGAGGATCTTACATAGGAGAAATGCATGAAGAAGTTATTGGCTGTATTTAGCTTGGCTGGTTTACAGATGTTTGCTCAATCGAGCGCGTCTTCCCAATCGAGCGCGGCGGCTTCCACGCCGAATGCAAATCCGCTCACCGGCGCCACGAAGTACATGTGGGAGCACACGAAGAACGATCTATTGAAGTCGGCCGAAGAAATGCCGGAAGAAAATTATTCATTCAAGCCTGCAGCGACCGTGCGGAGCTTTGGCCAGATCATCGGGCATGTCGCTGACGCGCAGTATGAATTTTGTTCGGCTGTTATCGGCGACGGCAAGCAGCCGCCCGGAATTGAGAAAAGCAAAACCAGCAAGGCCGATCTGATCCAAGCTCTGAAGGACGGCTTCGCCTATTGCGATCAGGCCTACGCCAACATGACTGACGCGCGTGCTGCCGAAACCATAAAATTTTTCGGGCACGATGCGCCAAAGCTCAGCATTCTAACTTTTAATATCGGCCACAACATGGAGCACTACGGCAATCTCGTCACATATCTGCGGATGAAAGGATTGGTGCCGCCCTCAAGCCAGCAGCAATCGATGTAAGTAGTCTCACGAGTGGGCTCGAATGAAGGCTCTGGACCGCGTGTTCGGCTGGCTGCTTGCTCTCGGCGGCATCGGGCACGGGTTGGGCTCATATAAGGCATACGGCAATCAGCCGATGGCGCTCATCTGGGCGCTGTCGGCCTCGTTTGCCGTATTCCTATTGGCTGCAATAAATCTGCTGCGCACCGAACGTGCAGGCGATCGTACGCTCGCCTGGATCAGTTTCGCGGGCTGCGCGGTCTGGATCGGTTTTGTGCTGTGGTTCGGGGCGCTCATCGGAAACATTTTCGATTTTCGGCCGCTCATCAATCTCATTCTTACCCTGGTTCTCACGTTCTTCAGCCTGCGCTCCGCACTCCGGCCCGCGCCCGGGTGAACATGTCAAAGCGATCTGGCAAGGCGCTCCTCCAGGAGGACGAAGCGCCTTTCATCATCAAGCACAAACCCGTCCCGTTCGAATTCATTCTGGACGCAATCTCGCCGCTATCGCCCCGAACGCGCCCGATGTTCGGCTGTGTCGCCATATACCTAGGCGACAAAATTGTTTTCGTACTGCGCGATAAGCCTGCGCACTCGGACGACAATGGCCTTTGGCTCGCCACGACTCAAGAGCACCATGAAAGCCTGCGCCGCGAATTCCCAAACATGCGATCGATCCGGCTGCTGGGCAAAGAAGTGACCGGATGGCAGCTCCTCCCCGCAGATGCGCCGGATTTCGAAGAGGCCGCGCTACGCGCTTGTAAGCTTATCCTTGCGAGGGACACTCGAATCGGCAAAGTGCCGAAACCGCGGCGCGCATCGCGGTTGAAATCCAAACAAGACGGGTTCGAGTCCCGAGCGGCAGTTACGCGTCTGCCTTCAAAGCGCCGGAAACCGGGGTAGTTCGAACAAGTCTAAACCCGCCGCTATCTCCGCCGTGCCGTGGCCGGCCCCGATGCTGAAGCGCCTAGTTGCCGGAGCTGCTGCTGCGCTTTTCGCGCATCGTCCGTGCGTGGATAGTTCGCCACCAAGGTTCGAAACTCCTGAACTGCCCGGTTACGCTGCCCCGCTTTCACCAGCGCCATTCCTTTCATAAAATGGGCATCGGCCGTCTTCGGGTTCTCCGGATAACGCTCGAGAACCGCATCGAAAGCGGGTATCGCGTTGTTGTAATCGTTCCGGTTGTAGTAAATCTCGCCGATGTAGTATTGAGCGTTCGCAGCCAGCTCCGTATTCGGGAAGTACGTCAAATACTGTTGGAATTCCTGCAACGCCAAGTCTGTATTTCCCGTTTGCATATCGCGCCGCGCATCGGTATACGTTTTTTCGGCCGTCATGCCCGCGGGCGGCGTTCCTGTATTCCCGGCCTGTCCCGGCTGGCCCGTCTGCCCCGGCGTTGTGCCCGGCACCGTAGCCCCTGGAGCAGGTGGGGGATTCTGGAGGATCTGTATCTGATTCTTCAGATCCGTCATTTTCGCGTCCATCCGCTCGAGCCGCGCGTTTAAATCGTTTAGCGCGTCGCGCAGCGCCCGTACATCGTCGCCCATCGAATCGACCTTCGTGCTGAGGCCCGCCACCGGCGCAAGCTGCTTCCCGACACCGTTGTTGAGCGTGTCTTCAAGAGTTGCGTTCGCCTTCGCAGAGTTGTCCTGCACCTGCTGCAGCATAGCCGTGAGCGCGCCCAATTTCGTATCGAGATCGCGCTGCATCGCATCCATCTTGTCTTGCAGCAGAGCCACGTCGCGCTGCAATTCGATGATTTCTTTGCTCGCCCCAAACGAGACTGCCGAGCAGATAAGCGCCAAGACGCCGAGACGCAGAAACTTCATGTAAATCTCCTCAAAATTGGGGACGGATCTGCTCCGTCCCCGTTTCAGGACTTGTCTTCAGTGTAAGTGGTTTAAAACCGCCGAAATTTGCGCGCAAACATTATTGCGTGGCCGAGAAGTGCGCGCGCCGGTTCCGCTGATAACAGTCCTCGTTTGCATCCGTGCACAGCGGGCGCTCCTTGCCGTAACTGATGGTCTTCAATTTGTCGCCGGGAACACCCATGCCGACCAATGCATCCTTAGTGGCGGTCGCACGCCGGTCCCCCAAGCCCAGGTTGTATTCAGCCGAGCCGCGCTCGTCGCAATGCCCCTCAACCGTAACCGTAAAGTTCGGATCCAGAGCAAAGATGCTCTTGAGCGCAGTCGCGTCCGCTTGCAAAATCGATTGATCTTGAGGACGGATGTCGCTCTTGTCGTAGTCGAAATGAATATCCTGCACCTGCCGCGCCAGCATCTCAGCGGGCGTCTCCGTCGAGCGCTGGGTAATGGGTTCGGGAGGCGGCGGCGTGCTGACGGTCACCGTCGCTTCCGCGGTCGTATCCCCGCCCGGACCAGTTGCTGTCATGTGATACGTCGTCGTCGCGGTCGGATACACCGCGCGACGGCCATCCGGACTTACCTGCCCGATGCCGTTGTCGATCTGGATATTGGTCGCCCCCGTCACCGACCATCTCAAAGATGAAGATTGACCGCTGTTAACCGTGCTCGGCTCCGCCGTGAAGAAATTGATTACGGGCTTGTTTGCTGCAGGAGCCGGAGCTGGAGCCGGCGGCGGTGGTGGTGGGGGCGCCTTCTTATGGCACCCCGCGGCAAAAACCAACACCAGCGCGGCGGCGAGTGTTAGCGATCCTCTCGTTTTCCTCATTTTCCTTGCGATCCCTCCTGAATAGTCACTGTTGCGGGTTTCTTTTTTACTCGGCGTTTACCCATACCGGTTTTTCATTGTTTCCCGATTGGGTCAAAGCATGCTTGCCAGTACCATCGGCGTTCATCACCCAAATTTGCGATTGCCGCCCGCGTTTCGAAGCATACACGATGTGCGCTCCATCGGGCGCCCAGGTCGGATTCTCATTACGTCCTTCGTTCGCGGTTAGCTGAGTGGTCTGTTGCGATTCCACATCCATTACAAATATGTTGTAGTTGCCCGGCTCGAACCCTTTCGTCCACGCGAACGCAATGTGCGCTCCGTCAGGACTCCACGCAGGGTTCGTCGCCTCGCCCGTTCCGGCGCTCAACCGCCGGACGTCCGCACCCTCCAGATTCATCTCGTAAATCTGCGGCAATCCAGAACGGCCCGACACGTCCACCAGGTCGGAGCCGGTTTTCGGATTAATTTTTGCTTCCACTTCAATCGCGCCCGATGAAGTCACCCGCCGGAAATTGCTGCCATCCGCATTCGCCATGTAGAGCTGCGGAGCTCCGCCGCCTGCGGTCGACGAAAACACAACCTGTTTGGAATCCGGCGTGAACGTCACAAACGCGTTCATAGAAGCGCGTTGATTATAAAACGGCAGCTTTCGTCCGGTGTCAAGCGAAAACATGTAAATGGCAGGATATCCGCTCACATAGCTCGTAAATGCGACTCGGCGTCCATCGGGAGATGCGGAGGGGAACGTTGAAATAGAACCGTAACGGGTCAGTTGCCGCTGATCGCTGCCGTCCCAGTTCATTACCCAGATCTCCTTCGCTCCCGATCGGTCCGACACAAAGACAATCCGGGTTCCCACCAAGCTTTTTCCGCCAAACTGCGCCAGAATATCCGCCGCATACCGGTGGCCCGCGTCAATTGCCCCCGCTTCATCGAGCGAGGCCGTATAAACTTTCCCGAACACCTGTGCTTGCTGCAGAGTCGCGATGCTGGGCGATGTGCTGTAAAGCCACCCGAACACGACAAATTGCCCCTGGCTTTCCGCTCCATAGCCGATCCCGAGATAATTCGTCGAAACCGGCGGCAAACTCCAATCGGTTAGCCGGTTGCCCTGCGGATTTACAGCGCGCGCGCTAGGCGGTGCGATGCCGCCAATAAGGTCCGTCGGCTGTTGTGGAATCTGAAGCGGGTAGAGCGTTTTCGGAACAAAGTTCACAAGCGGCGAACCCTGCAGATCGCTCGAGACTGTATCGTTGAACGCGCCTATGAACGAGGCCGCAGCGCCTGAAGCGCGAAAATCGGGCGCCGCCACAAACGGCTTGCCCGGATTCTTTGTGATGACTCCGGTAACCTGCTGCTTAGCGGCCAACCAGGTGATACCGGCCAGAATGAACAGAGAAGAAAAAAATATTCGCATCAGCGTAAATTGAAGGTGAACTGCGCCGAAATTGAGCTTTCGGCCACTTGAGGCGGAAGCGGCGGAAGCGGATTCGAATTGTACACCGCCCGCAGCGCCGTATCGTCAATGGTCGGGTTCCCGCTCGATTGCAGCAACTGGACATTGCGCACCGATCCATCACGCATAATAGTGAACCCGACCATCGCAGGCGCGGATTGCGTCCGCGCATCCAGACCCGCCGTTCGCCAATTCTGCGCAATGCGTTCCCGAACTAGCTCGGCATATCCGCCCAAGCGAGTTCCTAAGGGAGAATTCGGGCCGATCCCGACCTGACCAGCGCCGCTCTGCGCGCTGTACATTGGACTGGATACCGCCTGCCTTGCGCTGCTGTAGACCTGATTCTGCGGCGCAGGGGGCGTGTAGTGTTGCTGCTGTTTTGGACGCTCCGCCTGCTGTTTCATCTTGTCCGGAATTTCGACAGCGTTTTTATCGGGTTCGGTTTTCTTCTCGACATTCTGCTTCGCCGGTGCTGTAGGCACGGCCGATTGCGTATCGTTCGCTACCGGGTTCGGCGGCGTCTCGCGCTGCGGAATTGGAATATTGTGAACCGGTGAAACCGTATAAGCGGGACCTCCGGCCGGATGAATGTCTCCGAATGCTTCGCGAGCTCGGTTCATCCAGTACCAACCAATGAAAAAGAGGCCCGCGACCGCGGCGTGAATCAGCAACGAACCGATAAATGGAAAGCCAAGCGGATCGCGCTCATCGAGAACATCGATTGTCTCTGCGATCTGTTTCATCGGCGCTGCCTGGCAGCTATCTCTGTCGGAGCGGTCACCATTTTGACTTCGAATTTTGCATCGCCCAATTCAGCCACGATCTGCGCGATCGGATCCCAGGGCGTTTCTTTGTCCGCTCTGACGTAAACCGCCGACGCATTGCGAAACCGCTCGCGGATGCCTTGCGCGAGCAAATTGATGTTGATCGCCTTGTCGTTCAAAAACGACTCGCCGTTCTTGGTGATACTGACAACCGGAAGATCCTGGGCCGTCTGACGGACCGTTTTCACTTTCGGAACCTGAATGTCCAACCCGAACTCCATAACATTGGCCGTAATCATAAAAATGATCAAGAGCACCAAGACCACGTCAACCAGCGGCACGACATTGATATCAGCAAGCGGGTCTGCGCTTCCAAATCGCCGTCCTCGTCTCCCGCCTTCGCCAAATGAAAATGCCATTTACTTCCCCAAGCGGTCCGCCATCAGACTCAGCCGCCGAAATCTCTTTCCGCGAGATTTTGAAATTCAATCGCAAAGTCTTCCATGCGCGCGCCAATCTCTTTGATCCGCGTGCCAAAAACGTTATAGAAGATAGCCGCTGGAATTGCAGCGGCCAGGCCGATTGCTGTAGTGATCAGCGCCTCCGAAATGCCCGGCGCGACGGCTCGCAGACTTGCCGCTCCCGCGTTTCCCAGACCTTGAAACGCATCAATGATTCCCCACACTGTGCCGAACAAACCGATAAATGGAGATACCGACGCTACTGTCGCTAGCCAGCTCATGTTCATCTCGAGCTTGGTTACTTCTTCGCTGATTCCGAGTTGCAGGCTCCGTTCAATCGCCGGCTTATTCACTAACGCGCCACGCTGCCGCACTTGCCGCTCTACTTCGCTATAACCAAAATCGAATACCGCAACCAGCGGCGCGGAAGTAAATTGCTCGCTCGCGATGGCAACCGCTTGTAAGTTGTCCGCCTTGCGAAAGGCGCGCAGAAAATTACGGTTATCCTTGCGCGCCCGGCTAAATACACTGCTTTTCGAGAAAACAATCGTCCAGGAAAATAAAGAGAAAAGAATCAGTAAGACGATGACAGCTAATGGAACCGGCCGGAGGTTCTGAATGATGTCCCACATCGTAAGATCGAGCCATGTGGGAACCAGCACAAAGGGCAATAGTACGTGTCCTCTCCTTATTTCACCTTTATTATAGGGAGCGCTCGTTTTAATCAGTCTTATGTTGCTCGAGTTAATCGTTGAAAACTACGCGGTCGTCGAACAGGCCCGCATTCGTTTTCAAGAAGGTCTCAACGTGCTCACGGGGGAGACAGGCAGCGGAAAATCTCTCGTTGTGGATTCATTCAGCTTGCTACTCGGCGCGCGCGCTTCAATGGAAATGATCCGGACCGGAGAAGCGCGAGCGCGTGTCTCCGGAATCTTCGCGCTCGAACAGACTGGCCAAAGCAACACGCTTTTCGAAGAAGCCGGCATCGAGCACAATGGCGACGAAGAGCTGATCGTCGAACGCGAGATCACATCAACCGGCAAGTCGCGCGCATTTGTCGCTAACCGCCCCGTCACGACCGCTTTTCTCCGCCAGCTCGCGCCCGTATTAGGCGACATCCACGGCCAGAACGAACAGCAGGATTTGTTCCGGCCAGCGGCCCAGCGTGAGTTGCTCGATGAATACGCAGCAGCAGAGGAGCTGCGGAATCGAGCGGCTTCTGCATATGCCGACTGGCGCGCCGTAGGCGAAAAACTTGCGCAACTTAGCCAAAACGAACAGGAAAAGCTGCGGCTTCTCGATCTGTGGACCTTTCAGCGCAAAGAAATCGAATTCGCGCAGCCCAAGCCAGGCGAAGACGCCGAGCTCGAAGCCGAGAGGCGGGTTCTGCAGAACGTAACTCGCTTACAAGAACACGCCTCAGCCGCGTTCGAGCTGTTATACGAATCGCCCGAAAGCGCAACCACGCAATTACGGCAGGCGCTAAAACGCATCGACGAATTAACGCGCATAGATCCGAGCCTCCAGGAAACGAGCGCATCACTTCGCCAGGCCGCCGTGATGGCGGATGAAGCCGGATATGCGCTGCGCGATTACCTCGGAAAGCTCGAAGGCGATCCCAAACGTCTGGATGACATAGAAGCGCGGCTCTCAGCTCTCGACCGCGTGAAACGGAAATACGGCGGCTCAATTGATGACGTGCTTGCGTTTTTGCAAGACGTGACGCGGCGCGCCGATGAAGTCGAAAAAGCCAGCGAACACAAATCCACACTCGAAAAGCAACAGGCAGAATTGGCTGCGCGATATGAATCGCTCGCAGGTGAATTGAGCCGGGCGCGCACTGCAGCGGCCGAGCGATTAAGCAAGCAAGTCGAAAGCGAACTGAAGAGCCTGGCGATGGGAGGAACTCGCTTCGAGGTCGCGGTGAAGCACGGCGCGTGGACGGCTACCGGAATGGACGAAGTCGCGTTTCTGGTCTCACCGAATCGCGGCGAAGAGCTTCGGCTTTTAGAAAAAATCGCATCCGGCGGCGAGCTTTCCCGAATCGCGCTTGCATTAAAGACTGCAATCGGCGATGCGGACCGTCACCCCGGCACGCCAACTCTCGTGTTCGATGAAGTGGACGCAGGAGTCGGCGGCGCGGCAGCGGCTGCGGTGGGGAGACGCCTCAAAGCGTTATCGCGGCGCAACCAGGTGATCTGCGTGACGCACCTCGCGCAAATCGCCGGCTTCGCCGATCACCAGTACGCAGTTTCAAAGAAGGAGAAGAAAGGCCGCGCTACTGCCGTCATTGAGGAACTCGATACCGCGCAACGCGCTCGCGAAATCGGCCGCATGCTCTCGGGCGATCACATCACTCCCGAAGCCCTCAAACACGCCGAGCAACTCTTGGCCGCCGGACGAGCGAGGGTTGTGAAGTGATATGTCGGAATTGGTTGCCTCCCTAACCTAGGGTTGAATCCCGCATTCCATGAAAAGTCCAAAACACTACCGGTCTGATGGTCTACTAGACTTAAAACTGTAGAATGAGATCGATTCTCGATTGGACGTCCGATTCTACATTGATCCCGGTACAGGTCGGCCGCATATTTACAATCACGACGTTGATGAAGATGAGGTGATCGAGATTTTGGAGAAACCGGATGAGGATCGCCCCGGTCGCGAAGGATCAAGGGTGGCATTAGGCCAGACGAGTAGAGGGAGATATCTCCGCCTGATCTATGTACCCGATCCGGAACCCGGTAGCATCTTCGTGATCACAGCGTACGAATTGACAGGTAAACCATTAGCCGCTTTCCGCAGGCGCCGCAGAAAGAAACATCTATGAATCGAAACAGGTTCCCAGCAGGCTGGGACGAAGCCAGAGTACAGCGAGTGATATCCGATTACGAAACACAAACAGAAGAGGAGGCACTCGCCGACGACGAAGCAGGAGTGGAAGCTTCCACCACTGTAATGAACATCCCGCGCGAACTAGTTCCCGAAATCCGGGCACTCATTGCCAAACGCCAAAACCGGTAACTGCCACCAGACTTCGTCCCGCTTGGCGGTCAGAACAAATTCGTAGGGATCCATACCGGACCGTTCACGCCCGCAAAAAGCCGCATAATCCACATTCGGCCCGGAACGAAGGAATCAGTTAGATCTAGAGACCGAAAAAATCGAAAAGTATCAGACACGGTCAACAAGATTTGATTCGATGATGCGCTCATCTGAGGTCACTAGAGTAAGGTGATGCACGCGCCACCGGGTTTTGAACTGCGTTGCGCTCACTAGTTGTTTTCTTATCTAATGCAAGAATAACCAAAGAACATGGTCAGTTGACCACTTAGAACGCCAAGGACGAGACCATGCCTGAACTGCTCAGTCAGGAAGAAATTGAGAAGCTCAACGCGTACTGGCGCGCGGCAAATTACCTCACCGTCGGACAGATCTATCTCAAGGACAATCCTCTCCTCGAGCGCCCCTTGACAGCGGACGACATCAAACCTCGGCTGCTCGGCCACTGGGGCACAACGGCTGGCCTGAACTTCATCTATACGCATCTCAACCGCCTCATCCGGGTGCACGACCTGAACATGATGTACATCATCGGCCCTGGACATGGCGGCCCCGGCATCGTTGCGCATACGTATCTCGAAGGCTCGTACACAGAGATCTACCCGTATGTCGAGCAGAGCCGCGATGGCATCAAGCGCCTGTTCCGCCAGTTTTCCTGGCCTTACGGTATACCGAGTCATGTCGCGCCCGAAACGCCCGGCTCTATTCACGAAGGCGGAGAGCTCGGTTATTCGATCCTCCACGCATATGGCGCCGCGTTCGACAACCCGGACCTGATCGTCGCGTGCATTGTGGGTGATGGCGAAGCCGAAACCGGAGCCCTCGCGACGAGCTGGCACGCAAACAAATTTCTCAATCCGGCGAAAGATGGCGCCGTCCTGCCTATTCTCCACCTGAATGGCTACAAAATCGCAAATCCAACCGTGCTGGCACGCATTCCGAAAACAGAGCTCCGGTCCCTATTCACAGGCTACGGGTATGCGCCCCGCTTCCTCGAAGGCAACGACCCCGCGAAAATGCATCAAGGGATGGCTGCGGCTCTCGCGGAAATGCTTCAGGAGATCCGAGCCATCCAAGATCGGGCGCGCAACGGTGACAATGCCGGCCCGCCGCGCTGGCCGTTGCTCATCCTCAAAACTCCCAAGGGCTGGACCGGACCCAAGAAAGTTGATGGCAAGCCCGTTGAAGGCACGTGGCGCGCCCATCAAGTACCGCTTACTGAAGTCCGCAGCAATCCCGAACATTTGAAGATTCTCGAAAAGTGGATGCGCAGCTATGAGCCGGAGAAGCTTTTCGATAATGAAGGGCGCTTGCGCTCGGAGTTGGCCGAATCGGCGCCCCAAGGCCGACGGCGCATGGGCATGAATTCGCATGCGAACGGCGGTACGCTTCTCACGCCGCTGGTGCTCCCCGATTTCAGAGACTACGCTGTCCGCATCGAAAAACCAGGGATCCTGGAAGCAGAAGCGACTCGCGTCCTTGGAAATTACCTCCGGGACGTCTTCAAACATAACCAAAGCGCGGGCAATTTCCGTCTGTTCGGTCCCGATGAAACCGCCTCCAACCGTCTCGAAGCCGTCTACCAAGCGACCGGCAAGGAATGGATGGCCAAAATCGAGTCTGTCGACGAAAACCTCACGCGCGACGGCCGGGTTATCGAAGTTCTCAGCGAGCACATGTGTCAAGGCCTCCTCGAAGGCTATTTGCTGACTGGCCGTCACGGGCTTTTCTCCTGTTACGAAGGCTTCATCCACATCATCGACTCGATGTTTAATCAGCACGCGAAATGGCTCAAGGTGACCCGGCATCTGCCTTGGCGCGCGCCCATCGCCTCGCTGAATTACCTCTTGTCATCACACGTCTGGCGGCAGGATCACAACGGATTCTCCCATCAAGACCCTGGATTTATCGATCACGTGGTCAACAAGAAAGCCGATATTGTTCGCGTGTATCTGCCGCCTGACGCGAATACGCTTCTATCAGTCGCGGATCATTGCTTGCGCAGCCGTCACTATGCGAATGTGATCGTCGCAGGCAAGCAGCCGTCCTATGTGTGGCTCGATATCGAGTCGGCTGTCAGGCACTGCACGCGCGGCCTGGGCGTTTTCGATTGGGCGAGCAATGACGAAGGTAATCCCGACGTAGTGATGGCCTGCGCCGGCGATGTTCCGACACTTGAGACGCTCGCCGCCGTCACGCTGCTGCGCGAGTTTGTGCCGGACATTCGGATTCGCGTCGTGAATGTTGTAGATTTAATGTCGCTCGAGCCTCCGAGCGAGCATCCTCACGGGCTCTCCGACGAAGAATTCGATGCGCTATTTACGCGTGACCGCCCAGTGATCTTTGCGTTCCACGGCTATCCAACCTTAATCCACCGCCTGACATATCGCCGCACGAATCACGATAACGTTCATGTGCGCGGGTACAAGGAAGAAGGAACCACCACTACGCCTTTCGATATGACCGTTCTGAACAACTTGGACCGGTTCCAATTAGCGTTCGATGCAATTCGGCGGATTCCGCGCCTACGGCCGGTTGTGCAAAGAGCAAGCGACTGGTTCACGAACAACATTCAGCGGCACAAAAAGTACGTCATGGAATGCGGCGAAGATCTTCCAGAAGTTCGTAATTGGAAATGGAATCTCTGAGCGGTACGCGCGCGCAAGAATATACGGTCTTAGCGCTCAATTGCGGCTCTTCTTCGCTCAAATTTGGTATTTATTTTTCAGATGGCGAAACTGCTCGAGCTTTCTGCGAGGGTGAAGCCGAAGAAATCGGCAGCGACACCGACTATTCAGCCGCTCTCGCGCGCGCTCTTGAAAGCCTCAATCAGAAAGGCGCACCCGAGTTCGACGCCATCGGCCACCGTTTCGTGCATGGTGGTTCACATTTCAGAGAACATCAGCAAGTAACTCCCGAGGTCCTTTTTCGCCTGCGTGCCGTGGTCGACTACGCGCCGCTTCACATGCCGACCGCATTAGCCGTTCTTGAAACGATGCAAAAGAACGCCCCGGCCAAGCCCCAGGTTGTGTGTTTCGACACCGCGTTCCATAGAACCATGCCCGATGTCAGCAAGACGTACGCGCTCCCCGGCTCCGTTCGAGAACTCGGCGTCGAGCGATATGGTTTTCACGGGCTTTCGCTCGAATCGATCGTCGCGCAGCTTCATCCATTACCCGACCGCCTTGTCGTCGCACACCTTGGCAACGGCGCTAGCGTGACGGCCATCCGGAACGGCCGTTCCATTGATACGACCATGGGTCTGACACCCACGGGCGGCGTGATGATGGGAACGCGCTGCGGTGATCTCGATCCCGGGCTGATGGTTTACCTCATGCGCCATGGATATGCGAACCCCGACGTACTCGAAACCCTCTTCGACCGCCATTCAGGTTTGCTGGGAGTGTCCGGAATAACGAGCGATGTTCGGCAACTGCTGAATAAACGAACAACTGACAAGCAAGCTGATCTTGCATTGAAGATGTTCTGTTATCAGGTCCGCAAAGCGATTGCCTCAATGGCCGGCGCACTTAGCGGTGTAGATGCCGTGGTGTTCACGGGAGGAATCGGAGAACATGCAGACGAGCTGCGCAAGGAGATCTCGACTGGTCTCGAGTTTCTGGGCGACATTCGCATCATGACCCTCCCGTCACAGGAAGATCTACAGATTGCGAAAATCACGGCGAAGCTCATCGCCTGAAACGGCGAAGAACGTTCTTCGATTCCTCAATGCCGAGCAGCAAAGAGCCGCCGAAATAAACAACCCCATAAACAGGAATCACAGTCAGAAGCAGAAAAAGAGGATGAACACCCGAGAGCAGCAGTTTGATCAGGTAAGCAAGACCCGCCCCTAAGAATGCGATTGACCAAAGCTTCACAATGAACTCTCTTGAAAGGGGCACATTGCCAATCCGTTGATTAAGAGCGCGCCGCAGCAGCGCGAATTCTACCCATCCCGCAATTCCAGCGGAACCCGTCAAACCAGCAACGCCCCATTTCGAATCAATCCCAATCCACTGCGGAACTTTGAGAGCAAAAAGATATCCAAGACTCGCCGTCAGCAAGACGCGAATGACAGCAAATCGCAGCGGTGTTCGCGTATCAAGGAGCGCGTAAAAAGCCGACGAATAAAGGCGCCCAAGCGAAGTCGCGAGCAATCCGATCGCAGAACCGGCCAGCGCGGACCAAACGTAAACTGCGTCCGCGTGATGAAATCGCCCGGTCTGATAGAGCGCTCCGGCGAGAATATCTCCGAGCACCAGGAAGGCCACGGCCGAGGGAATCACAAAAAATGCGATGCGGCGTAGGCCCTTTGTCAAACGTTGCTGCAGAACGGCAGCGATCTCAGCTTGAGTGCCGATCGCGCTGGAAAGCTCGGGAAGCTCGGCGGCCGAAACAGACATGCTGAACAAACTGATCGGGAGTATCGAAATGACTTGTCCGTAACCTAACGTCGAGACGGCTACCGGGCCAAGAAAGCTCGCAATGATCTGGTCGATGTAGGCGCTGATCTGAACCACTCCGCGGCTGAGCGATACCGGGCCAAAATTCCGGATTACAATTCTGACGTGTTCAGAAGTAATCTCGAGCACAGGGCGAAATCCAGGCAGCAGCGCCAATACCCGCGGCAACTGCACTCCAAATTGGAGAATGCTTCCCAAGACTGAGGCCCAAGCGAGATCGTTTACCAGCCCCTGTTGTGGTGTGCGCGGACCGAGCAGCACGGCGGCTGCGATCATCGTTACGTTCATCGCAACCGGAGCCGTGTATGACAGAAGAAATTTGCGATGGCTGTTGAGGATTCCTAGACACCAGGCGCTCATGACAAGCACGCCTGCTCCGGGAAACAGAATACGCACCAAATGGACCGTCAGTTCCCGGTCTTTGCCTCTAAATCCGGGAACGATAAAGTCGATTAGCCAAGGCGCAAGCAAGATTCCGGCGAGTACGACAACTGAACACGTAAATGCGAGAACGCCAAAAATCGCAGCCGCCACATGCTCGGCGGCCTGATCCTCTTCTCTCGCGCGGAGCTTCGAATAGACGGTGATAAAAGCAGCCGACAGCACGCCTTCCCCGAAGAGATTGCTAAGTAAATTGGGAATCCGGATTGCAGCGCGGAAAATGCCCGCGACCGGCGCATTTCCCAAAAAATGGGCGATAACCGTCTCACGTGCCAGCCCGGTTACGCGGCTGGCTAAAATCCCCAAGGCGACACGCGACGATGCGCCGAGTCCAACTGATATCTGCGGGCGAGAAGTTCGAATCCGAAGTTGCAAGAATAAGCTTTTACTGTTTGAGCGTAACAATTGAATTCACATATGAATGGCGGGCAGATCTCGAGGTTTATCAAGCACCATTACCGGCACTTCAATGCCGCGTCGTTGGTGGAAGCCGCTGAAGGGTACATCCGGCATCTCGACAACGGCGGAAAAATGTTTCTGACGATCGCCGGCGCCATGAGCACCGCTGAAATCGGAGTCTCACTTGCCGAGATGATCCGCCAGGAAAGAGTCCACGGCATTTGTTGCACCGGAGCGAATCTCGAGGAAGATGTCTTCAATTTGGTCGCGCACGACTTTTACGAGCGCGTGCCACACTGGCGCGATTTGAGTCCCCAAGATGAACAGGGCCTTCTCGACAAGCACATGAATCGCGTGACCGATACGTGCATCCCAGAAGAAGAGGCAATGCGGCGTATCGAGAGCGCGATTCTTAAAGAATGGACGACGGCGGACAAGCAGGGCGAACGCTGTTTTCCGCATGAATTCTTCTTTCGAGTTTTGCAATCGCCTGATATGGAGAAAAGTTTTCAGATTGATGTGAAAGATAGCTGGCTTTACGCAGCAATGGAGCGAAATCTGCCGCTCTTCGTTCCGGGTTGGGAAGATTCGACCCTCGGGAACATGTATGCCGGACATTGCATCGCCGGCGACGTGAAAAACGTTCACACGGTTCGCACGGGAATCGAATACATGATTTCGCTCGCTCACTGGTACACCGAAACGGCTCCAAAAACGCCGATCGGTTTTTTCCAAATCGGCGGCGGCATAGCAGGCGATTTCCCGATCTGTGTCGTTCCGATGTTGCGCCAGGACTTACAGCGAAAAGACACGCCGCTCTGGGGCTACTTTTGTCAGATTAGCGATTCGACAACCAGCTACGGCTCGTACTCCGGCGCGATCCCGAACGAGAAGATCACCTGGGAAAAGCTGGGCATCGACACCCCAAAATTTGTGATCGAGTCCGACGCTTCGATCGTCGCGCCGCTAATTTTCGCTTGTGTGCTCGGCTGGTAAAGGTCGCCTGTTATCTTTGAAACAGTTCCCGATGTGGTGAGGTGCGAGAGTGGTTGAATCGGGCGGTCTCGAAAACCGTTGACGGGGCAACTCGTCCGTGGGTTCGAATCCCACCCTCACCGTTCTACTAAGCATTGTAAACATAACAACTTAGCAGTAAAGTCCGCTCTGAATTCAGTGGTGAGGGTGCACTCAGAACCCCCGTTCGTTGCCTCCCCAGTTGTTTTCAACGACTTTCCACCGCGCTATCTTCTCGTTTGGGCAAAGACTCGCGGAGGAAACCATACCGACGACGAATTCCTCGTAGATCATTCGAGTCTTGGCCGTCCTCTTTCCTCAAGTTTCAGGAAGGCGCGTCTCTTTAACTCGGAAGCTATCCTCAGCCAAGCACTTCCGAGTAAAATGCGGAGTAGGCTAGAGGCAACTATTATGGACAGACACGAACTAGAACGACGACAACGGGAGATGCGCGACCGTCTTGCCTCGAGGGGTAGTCGAAAGCGCAACCTGGAAAGTATCTCGTCGACCCAGCCGGTACCATCTTCCACACCGCCTTGTACTTCAGTGGAGCACAACGACAATTTCAATTCAGTTCGTTCGGAGAAACCACGTCGCGAGAGACTCACTATTGCGACTTTCAGTCAAACGTTCACGCTCCAAAGCTCACCCGAATTTCGGGATCCGAAACTGTCTTCACGCAAGAAGCTGCAGTACACGCAATATGAAGTCTTCTATGAACATCAGCACCTCGGCAGAGTCGAGCGGGTAGTCTCCGGGTACACGAATGACCATTGGGCTTACCGGTCAGCCGACGGAACGATCAACGGAAAGCGGGGACCCGTCACAGAAGCGATTTGGGAATTGTTCGACAGGGTCGTTCGCCAGCCGATCCAAAAAGCAGAACGAAAAGCCGTTGCGGCAAGGCATTATCAACCGCCCGTTCTCCTCGATGACATTCCGTTCACGTTCCAGTTTAAAGAGGATTGCTCTCGATACGGCGGCTCTGCACTACGCTACCAAATCACCTTCCCACAGGATATTCAGCGAACTTGGCAACGGGAAGAGACTCCAACGTGGGAGCAAGGAACCTACACCGATGTATATTCCTACCGAGGACAGAATGGCCAGCGTGACCTCTGGACCGCCTCCTATTATCGAGGAGGTGTAAGCCGCTATGATTTGGAGCATTTTCTCCCGTTAGAATTAACTCTCAAGTGGTTATTCCTGCACAGCGAATATCTTTCCGTTCGTTGCATGCGAGAACTCGACTGTTTCAACCATTCGATCATGCGGCTCATACAAGCCAAAGAAGGTTTGCATTCCGAAAACACGTATCGTGAACTTCTCGGGTTCCAGCCCAGCATCGAGTCTGCTTGGAAGGTGTATGTACAAGATGATGGTCATTATAAGAACGGCAAGTTCGTTGAACCCAAAGAACACTACCGGTTGTTTTCGAAAGGAACGTATCTAGAGGCTCACGGCAAGTTTCTTGATTGCCTTGAAAATGACCGCCACCGTGGCTGCATTCTGCTACTTAGCCCGTCGAATCGATTGGCGGATAAGACATATCCTTCGAGTCAACTTCACAGGACGACGCATCGTTGGACATCCATTTTTGGCCCGTGGGAGCAGTACTGGCGACTAACGCCATGGGAGCAGTTCCTCGAAGAGCAGAAGCAAGAGAAGATGAGGAAAGCGATGGAGGACTACGCGAAGTCCCTCATCATCGACACTTCAAAGAAAAAACCGAACTGAGCACGCGCATGTCAATCTAGCTACGCCAGTTCTTGGCTTTCGGATGCTCGAAAAGCAAAGCCACTGTTTTCCACCGGTAGTTTTCGGGATTTGGGGATGTTTGACCTCGGAGGGCCAAGAGAGTCGCTCCCGCTTCCGAGTAAAATGCTGAGTAGTGGACTTGGCCTCGTTGCTACGCCGCGCCGAAGGCAAAACGCTCGAATACAAGAGAGATCTCTCTTCCACAGAGACATTTCTGAAAACGATCATTGCATTTGCTAACACGGCCGGCGGAACTGTTGTCATCGGCATCGAAAATGGAACTAAACGCGTGCGCGGGGTACCGGATGTGCTCTCAGCAGAAGAGCGCGTTGCTAATCTGATCGCCGACAATATCCGACCTCAACTGATACCCGATATCGAGGTCGTTCCGTGGCGAAAGCTAAACGTGCTCGCGGTCCAAGCATATCCAAGCAATACACGTCCACATCACCTAGTCCGTCTCGGTCCTGAGAATGGTGTGTTTATCCGAGTTGGGTCGACCAACAGACGTGCTGACCCAGTCCAAATCGAAGAATTGCGTCGATTGAACCGTATGGACTCTTTCGACGAACAACCAGTTGAAGACCTCAGCTCGGAAGCTCTAGATTTCTCCGCAGCTTCGGAGTTGTTCTCCAGGTATCGAAATATTACTGCGGAGGGATTTCGAACACTTCGCGTTACTACCGAGCATCATGGCCGCACAGTGCCCACAATTGGCGGGCTACTGTTGTTCGGGAGGACTCGTCTGGAACGGTTTCCGGATGCCTGGGTACAAGCCGGCCGGTTTGCGGGTGTAGACCGATCGCGGTTGATTGATTCTGTCGAAATCAGATCGTATTTGCCGCACGCAGCCGAAGAAGCAATATCGTTCGTGCAAAAACACTTGCAGAGAGAAACTCTGATTGGCACTGTCAGACGCCAATATCGCTGGACTGTACCGCCTGTCGCTATAAGGGAAGCTGTTATCAATGCGATTGTTCACGCTGATTATGCTCAGCTTGGCTCTCCTATCCGAATTGCCGTCTTCGACAATCGCATCGAACTGGATAACCCAGGATTACTTCCATTCGGACTGACAGTAGAAGATATTCAACGAGGTGTTTCAAAACTTCGGAATCGAGTCATCGGAAGAGTTTTCCACGAGCTCCATCTCATTGAACAGTGGGGAAGCGGAATTCAGCGAATGGCGACCGCTTGTGTGGACGCGGGGCTGCCGGCACCGGCGTTGGAAGAGTTGGGAACCCATTTTCGAGTTGCAATTAGCACGGCGCGGACAGAAAAGACAAAAAGCGATTCAAAGGACGACCTGATTCTGAAGCAATTAGGGAAGACTGAATCTCTGTCGACCGCTGAAATCGCTGAACTCATAGACCTTTCACATCGTGCAACTCTTACCCGATTACGATCACTCTCAGAACATGGGGTCATTGTCGAAATTGGTACGGGTCCGCATGATCCACGACGCCGCTATGCGCTAGCCCAGAGCCGTGACTGAGAACCGCCAACATCTTTGCCGTTCGACTGGGCTAGTCGTAAAGAAATCTTTTCGATGAATACGGCGGCTGGAACTCGGAAGCGCTCAGCCGCGAAGTACTTCCGAGTAAAGTGCGGAGTGCTTAGACTTGGCGTATTTCGGGAACTCTGAACAGTTGCTTGACCCGAAATTGGGCACCGCGCTGTCCGCCTTGTCCTGCTTTTAAGCATTCGAGCTATCGGTCGGTTCCGAACTGCGACGGGTGAGCGCATGACAACCACAGTCATAAAACCTTCGCGCGGCGTATTTGCAATTGCAGCTAACTTGCGATACAGGCATGTGGCCTTCAGCCGACCAGCCCTCTCTTTTGAGCAATTTTGGGCAATGCGCGACGGCAGCACTGGCAAATACGGCAGTCGCGGCAACCACGAATCAGCAACTTACAGATTCTAAACACCACTCTAGAGTTCGAATCCCACCCTCACCGCCAGAGCAGCACCCCGGAAGAGCTTATGAACCGAATTGCCTGGATTGTTGTGATTTCTTTGATGGGCCTACAGGCTCACGCCCAAACCGCCGCGACGGGCGCGGTCACGGGCACAATTACAGACTCGACAGGCGCCGTCGTTCCAGGCGCGACCGTCACGGTCACTCGCAACGAAACCGGCGAGGCGCGAACTATTGTTTCAGGGAGTGATGGCACCTTTCGCGTTCCGCTGCTCGATCCCGGTGCCTACACGGTAAACGTCCGAAAGACGGGGTTCAAAACGGCAATAGATTCAAAGGTTCAGGTCGTTGTAACGGAAACGAACGTCGTCGACATGGAGTTGCAGCCGGGCGCGGTGCAACAAACAGTTGCTGTAAGTGCCAACGAAGAGTTGGTGCAAACCGAATCGAGCGCAGTGGGGCGAGTTGTTGACGAGCAGACGGTAACAAATCTTCCGCTGGTCACTCGCAACTATACGCAGGTACTTTCGCTCTCGCCGGGAGTGATCGCGCCTGTGAATAACGCGACGGATCTCGGCCGGGGAAACGGCGGATTGTCCGGCATTGTGGGCAGCTTCGGCAACGATGCCAGCATCCACTCGAACGGGAATCGATCCATCGACAACAATTTTCAGATGAACGGTCTGCAGGTGAATGACATTTCGGGCAGCGCTGCGGGCAGCGGTGGCGTTCCCATACCGAACCCCGACACTATTCAAGAGTTCAAGGTGCAAACGGGTCAATACGACGCGAGCTATGGAAGAAATGCGGGCGCGAATGTAGACCTGATCACGAAATCGGGCACGAACAGCTTCCACGGCAATGCGTTCGAGTTTTTCCGCAACACGGTTCTGAACGCAAATGATTTCTTCGCAAATGAGGCGGGAGCTCCGCGCGGCGTTCTCGACCAGAACCAGTTTGGAGGCACCCTGGGCGGACCGATTCTTAAGGATAAACTGTTCTTCTTTGGCTCCTACCAGGGAACGCGGCAGAGAAACGGAATCGCTTTGGGTTGCTCATCGACCCAGGTTCTTCCCACCCCGCTGAACGGAGCTGAAGGCACTCTGGGCAATGACCGCTCGGCTTTGGCAATTGCGCAATTGTTTAACGGGCAGCGCGGCCTGTTTCAGAACATTGACGGAGGGGTTGGTCCGGCAATTGACGCCTCCGCTCCGACTGGGAACGGCACGCCTAATCCGTATAACATCAATCCCGTCGCGCTCGCTCTGCTCCAGATGAAGCTCCCGAACGGAAGTTTCCTCATTCCGAGCGCCGCGTCGCCCAGTGGGCTTACCGTGCTACGCAGCCCGTGCAGTTTCAATGAGGATCAATATCTCGGGGATGTGGATTGGATTCACAGCGAGCGCAGCACGTTTTTCGCGCGGTACTTTATCGCCGACAGTAATCAGACAGTTAGCTTTCCCAATGCGAGTTACAACAACGGCTTCGGCGCAACGCCGGGATCTCCCAGCCTGCAACCCGAGCGCTTCCAGGCTCTTGCAATCGGGAATACTTACACTTTGACGCCCCAGTTAGTGAATGAAGTACGCGTTGGGTTTCATCGCACGGTCGATGCCGCGGAGCAGGTAAATCCATTCAGTTTTTCAAGCATCGGTGCGACCGTGTCCCCCTTCTATAACGATCTGCCTTCGATCTATATAAGCGGCTGTTGCCAGATCGGAGGGGGCGCGCCATTGACAAGCATTCAGGGAAGCTACGACGCAAATGACATGCTTGCCTGGACGCTCGGTAAGCACAACATTCGTGTGGGCGGTGGCGTAACTCGCAGTTATCTAAATGAACGCGACTTCCGCTCGAATGGAATTGTAATTTATCCCACCTGGCCGGACTTTCTGTTGGGACTGAATGCGTTTCAAACGGGCACGATTTTTACGCCCGGACCGCCTTTCGGGAATGTCCTCGTAACAATAGATTTCATCGGCCTTTCCGACCGCGACGAGCGCGCTTGGGACGGCTACGGCTATTTTCAAGACGACATCAAGTTAACGCGCCGCTTCACATTGAACGTGGGGCTGCGGTACGAACGGATCGGGGAGTTGGGCGATACGCGCGGGCGTAACGGCAACTTCGATCCGGCGCTCGCGAATCCGAATCCTCCGGCATCGGGCACCCTCGCCGGATTCACGGTGCCATCGAATGTTGTAGGAGCGGTTCCCGCGGGCGTAACAAAGACGGACAACAACTTGGGAATCCCCGGTTTGGGACAAAACGCCTGGGAGCCGCGAGTCGGCTTCGCGTGGCAGCCATTGCCCAATTCAGATCGCGTTGTGATCCGGTCCGGTTACGGAATCTATTACACGCGGCCGGTCGGGGCAGCCATTTTGGAGACGATCAGCTCGCCGCCGTTCGGCGATCTTCGCGTTTGCCAGGAAGCCTGTGCTCTTGCCGCCACCGCTCAGAACCCGTTTCCGCCCGCGCCTCCTCTTTCCAGCTTTCCACTCTTCCAGCCTTACTCGCCTTCGACAAACGAAACGGTACTCGAATTGGGGCAAGGCTTCCGGCCGCCCAGAATCCAGCAGTACAGCTTCGGAGTGCAAACAAGCCTGGCGAAGAATTACCTTCTCGAAGTGGGATATGTCGGTTCCCACGGAACGGACCTCATCCGGCAGCTAGGCCTTAACCAGGCGCTCTCGGCTTCACCTCAAAATCCCGTCCGAGGCCAGACGGACAACACCATTGCGAACATCCCGCTGCGTCTGCCGTATATCGGTTTCGCTTCCGATGCAAGCTCCCTGAACGAAATTCAAGCCGCGGGTTTCTCGTGGTACAACGCGCTCGAGGCGAGCCTTACGAAACGCTTCAGCAATGGATTGCAGTTCTTGGCGTCGTATACGTGGTCGAAGGAACTCGATACGGATGCTGCCGACCCCGAGTGGGGCAGTGCGGGAGGAACCAGTTCGCTCGGTAACCAGTCGCCGAATCCGGCAACTCGATATGGCCGGGGTAATTTCAATCGAAGCCAGCGATTTGTTGCCAGTTACCTATATCAATTCCCGAATCCTGCCGGCGCGGGCTGGAAGAACCGCATGTTGGGCGGCTGGTCCGTAGCAGGCGTGACTACGATTCAATCCGGCCAGTATCTCACTCTTACGGGCACTAACGCGAATAATGTTTTTGGCATCACTGAGGATCGCATCGAAATCGCTCCCGGGTGCGCTTACTCGCAGTTGGTAACACCGCGCTCCGTGAAAAGTAAATTGACCAACTATTTCAACGGTAATTGCATCGATCGACAAAACCTGAGTTTGCCTCTGGATGTTGTCAACGGTACTAACCTTCCGGTTTGGCCCATCATTGGCGCGGACGGAATTGGAACAGGGTTCGGCGATAGCGGTATCGGCATCGTTACCGGACCCGGTCAGGCCAATTACGACATGACTATCCAAAAACTTACGTCCATTCGCGAGTCGATGAATCCGCTGTTCCGGGCAGAGTTCTTCAACGCGTTCAACCATCCGCAGTTCTCGAATCCGGATGTGAGCACGGCGGACTCGACCTTTGGTCAGATCCTCTCGACCTCCGTCAATCCGCGAATTATCCAGTTCGCCGTAAAGCTCAATTTCTATGCGGCTCATAGCACTTGCAGCCGCACTATTCTTCTGTGGGGCGATCGCACTTGCGGCCGATTGGCCGCCCGCCACAGACGAGCCCGTTGTAACCGAACATCAAGTTACGGGTAGAGGACATGTACTCAGATACGAGGCCCTCGCCGGCTTTCTCTCGGTTCGCGACGAATTCAACAAAACGCACGGCCGCGTGTTCTACGTCTTCTATCGCTTGATTTCGCACGACCTCCGTCCAATCACTTTCGCCTGGAACGGCGGTCCCGGGTCGAATGCGTCTCTGTTACAGCTCGCCGCATTAGGTCCCTTTCGCGTCAAAGATCTAAACGAATATCCGTCATCGCCTCCGCCTTATCAGTTGACCGAAAACGAAAGCACATGGCTGGACGTAACAGATCTAGTCTTTGTGGATCCGGTCGGCACGGGTTACAGCTATGCAACTAAACCCGAGTTCGACCGTGAGTTTTGGAGCCCCAAAGCAGACGTTGCTTCCGTTACGGAGTTTATCCGCCTGTTTTTGGCGCACTACGATTATCAGCGCCACGCGCCGATATTTCTGGTCGGAGAAAGTTACGGCACGCTTCGCGTCGCGGGCGTGGCAGGCGAGCTAACGGCGAAGGAGTTCAACGTTGTAGGCGTTGTGTTGATCTCTAGCGTGTTAGGCCCCGAGAGGTTAGGATCGGAAAGCGAACATTCGGACCTAACCTATATAAATTTGCTGCCCAGCTATACGGTTGCGGCGTTCGTGCACAAGAAACTTCCGCCCGATCTCGCGGCCGATGTCAACACAGCTGTTGAAAAATCGGAGCAGTGGGCAATAGGACAGTATTCTGTGGCTCTACTTGAAGGCGACCGTTTGCCGGGTTCGGATCGCGAGCGCATAGCGCGCGATTTATCCAGGTTTTCAGGATTACCCGAGCAATTTATCGTTCAGCACAATCTTCGCGTCGGAATGGAAGAGTTTTCAAGCCAGTTGCTGGAAGACAGCAAGCAAGTTGTTGGACACTACGACGTGCGCGCGACAACTGCGGCTACGTCGGCGGGTGGGGAGTATAATCCAACACTCGATCCAAGCCTGAATACTCACGGCACCGGTGAGCTGATTGTTCCGTATCTTCGCGATCAGCTAAACATTCGCACGGACGCCTTCTATGCCGGGCCTTTCGGAGGTGGCTGGCCGCCCCCTCCGGGCCCGCGTGGTGATTGGATGTCGACGCGTTGGGACTGGAGCAGCGCGGCGGCGGTCGACGGTGATGCCGCTCTTGCTCGGGCTTTGCGAACTAACCCGCGGATGCAAGCGCTGATCGTATCGGGCACGTATGATCTTTCGACTCCTTTCTTTGCGGCGGAGTACAATGTCGCACACATGAATTTGGATCCGCAAGCCCGGGCGCGGGCTCAATTCGTGCGCTATCCCGCGGGCCACATGGTGTATCTCGAATCGTCTACGCGGAATCGCCTGAAGAACGATTTCATGGCGTTGATGAAGCAAGCATTGCAGTGATAAAAAGACTCGGGATCAGGGCGCGAACAAGTTCACGGATGATATTCGGAGGTTTGTATCACGGCCATGGCGCTCAACAGGCGTGAAATTCTTCAGGGTATCGGCGGTCTGGCAGCGGCGCGGAATTTGCTCGCTACATCGGACCGCGCTCCGGCGCTTCCTGCAAAGAGCGATTTTGCAATTCCGCCCGGCATCACGTATCTGAATAGCGCGTACACGCATCCGATGCCGCTCGCCGCGCGCGAGTCGTTGCGGGAATGGGCCGAGTTCCGGTCGCATCCCGAAGCGGTGTCCCAGCCCGAGGAGCTCATCGACATCAAAGCCGAATTCGCCGCTTTGATCAATGCCAAGCCATCGGAAATCTGCTACCTCCCGAACACCAGCACCGGCGAGAATCTGGTTGTCAACGGGCTCGACATCGACTACAAGTCGGACAACGTTGTAACCGACGCGCTGCATTTTGAAGGCGCGATCCTGCACCTGCAGGCCCTTCAGCAGAGATTCGGCCTGGATCTCCGCATGGTGATGCCCGAAACTGGCGCATCGAGTTGAAAGATCTGGCTGCTGTGGTGGACCGCAGAACGAAGCTGATCGAGCTCTCACTCGTCGCCATGGACAACGGCTTTGAGCACGACCTCAAGGCAGTATGCGATCTCGCGCACGCCCACAATGCCTACGTCTACGCCGATATCGTACAGGCTGCCGGCGCGAGTCCGATCGATGTTCGCGCAAGTGGCGTCGATTTTTGCGCGTGCTCGAGTTTCAAGTGGCTGATGGGCGATTTCGGGTTGGGATTTCTGTTCATTAGAGAATCGCTACTTGATCGTGTGATGCACCGCTCCGAATGGGGCTATTACGAAGCGAGCGTGCTCGAATCGCACTTTCTGCCCGGCGATCCACCGGCTCGCACGCCGTACACCTGGAAACTAGAACCGAATGCGACGGGCCATTTTGAAGTCGGAACGCCCGCTATCGGCGTAGCTCACGTGCTCGCCGCGTCGCTGCCGTACATTCGGACGCTTGGAGTTGAAAACATCTTGGCGCATCGACAGCCGATGCTGAAGCGTTTGCGCGAAGAGATGCCGCGGCTCGGTTTCGAGTGCCTGACACCTGAGGAGTCAACCTCCGCGCTCATCACTTTCGCATTGAAAGATTACGAGACGGTTGCCGAGCGGCTGCAAAGAAGCGGCGTCAACGCGCGCGTATTCCAGCGATTTATTCGCGTTTCGCCGTCGGCCTTCAACGACATGGCGGATATTGAGAAACTCTTGGAGGCTCTCGCGTGATATGGCCCGCCGTACCGCGTTTGTGGCTGTGACGTGCGCGCTTGTTCTGAGCGGCGCAGCTTCGCAGGGCGGCATGGACGAAGAGCCCGCCGTGGTTACGAATCACACACTGCAAATTCGCGGGACCGCGCTCAAATATACGGCGGAGCTGGGCCGCATCGCCATCCGCAACATCGAAACCGGAGAGCCGCACGGCTACATGTTCTACGCCGCGTACCGCGTGCCTTCACCCCGCGACCCGCGACCCGTCACCTTCCTTTGGAACGGCGGCCCTGGCGCGCCTTCCACGCTGCTGCATTTTTCGGTAGGCGGCCCGAAGCTGCTCGAAGACGCGCAACTCATCGATAATGTCGACACATGGCTCGCCGCGAGCGACCTCGTGTTTGTCGATCCCATCGGTACCGGCTTCAGCCGCCCGGTAAAGGCGGCCTACGATTCGGAATTCTACGGCACCCTTGGCGATGTCGCCTCGGTCACTGAATTCGTACGCGCATGGGGCCTCTTGCACAACGCCGAAACCTCGCCCCTATTTCTGGTTGGCGAGAGTTGGGGCGCGGGCCGCGCGGCGAGCGTCGCGTATGCGCTCGAAAAGCGCGGTGTGCGAATCAACGGCCTAGTTCTGATCTCCGGCGGATGGGGCCTCAACCGGCAACTCATCTCTCCCGATCTGCGCTCCGCGCTCGAGGTCGTCGACATGGCGTCGACGGCGCTTTACTATCAACGCACCGCTGCCGATCTGGGGACGGAGGTCGGGAATGTGCGGCGCGCCGCCGAGTCGTGGGCGCGCGAAGCGTATGCGCCTGCGCTCAGTCACCCCGAAAAACTATCCGAGTCCGAACGAGCTGCAATTGTCAGGCAACTTTCCCGGTTCACCGGTTTGGCCGAACAGCAAATCGACCGCAAGACACTCGTCATTACGCCGCACCAGTTTCGAGTCGGCCTGTTGAAGCAGCAAGGAAAGGAGCTGTACGTGTTCGACATGCGCCGAACCGGCACGCCGAAAGATCGTGGCGGCGAAGTCATCCTCGATTACCTGCGCAACGATCTGGGCTACCGAACCAGCCTTCCTTATTTAGGTGTGGAAGATGTCACACAGGGTTTCGCGCCGAACGGAAAGTATCCGGAATCCGTCAACGAACAGTGGAATTATGCGACCGCCAAGCTGTCGCCGGAACAAGTGAAAGCGGCTATTGACGATGCGAGCGCGCGCGGCGAAGGGCCGCCGCGCCTTGGGCCGCCGCTTCCGGCCACCATGGAGGCTATTGGGACCGACCGCGGTCTGAAGGTGCTTGTCGCGGTCGGAATGTATGACGGGTTTCTCCCCTGCGCGGTCGGGAGCGAAATGGAACGCGATCTACCCTCGAATATGCGCGCCTCATTCACGTTCCACTGCTACGCCGGCGGCCACGCAATGTATCTGGATACGCCGACGCGCGTCGAATTCACCCGCGACGTCAAGCAATTTATCAAAGGCAACCTGGGCCGCGCTACCCGAATCACCCAGTGAAGTCGAACCTATTCATTTCGGCCGATCCACCCAGGACCACGTAATGGCTTTCCGGCTTGCAGTCCTGTCAATTTGCCGTCCTCGTACTCAAGCTCGCCGTTGACGAAAACATATTTCGCGCCTTCTGAAAGCTGGGTGGGCTTCTCGTAGGTCGCATGATCGATGATCGTTGAGGGATCGAACACCGTGATATCTGCGAAGTAACCCGGCTTGAGTAATCCGCGGTTTATTAGGTGTTCTCGGCCGGCTGGAAGAGACGTCATCTTTCGCACAGCCTGTTCGAGGGGCAGCAGATGTTCGTCCCGGACATAACGTCCGAGGAACCGCGGCATTGCTCCGAAAGCCCGCGGATGAGAGTGAGGCTCATAGAGTGGGCCATCCAATGAAAGCTCGCCAGCATCGAGGCACAAGCTGGTCCAAGATTGTTTCAATCCGTATTTGAGGTCAGCCTCGGACGCAATGAAATAGAGCGCTCCGGTCTGGGCTTTATCGGCGATCACAACATCAATGAGGGTATCAACAGGGTCCTTCTGCTGAAGAGCCGCGATCTTGGCAAGAGTCATGCCGTCGTACTTCTTCAGATCGGAGTTCTCTATTCCTGAAACCAGCACTCCCTTCGCGCCTCCGCTTTGAAGATAGAGATTCTCCCAATCGGCATGCTCGGCGGCCATTTCACTCTTAATACGGCGACGGATCTGCGCGTCTTCGAGGCGCGTGAGCATTTTCGATACGCCCCCTTCGGCAACCCAGGGCGGGAGACTGGATGCAAGTGCCGTGCCGCCGGCGACGTAGGGATACATATCGGCACTTACATCCTGTCCTCCATCGCGGGCCGCCTGAATGATGCCGACGATCTTGGGCATGCTGCCCCAGCGAGGAGCGCCACTTACTTTCAAATGGAAGATTTCGACGGGTATGTGCGCCTCTCGCCCGATTCTTAGCGCCTCATTGAGCGCTTGCAATTCGGAGGTTCCTTCGCTTCTCATGTGTGTGCCATAGATCCCACCGTATTCCGAGGCGACTTTCGCCAACTCGATCAGCTCATCGGTTTTCGCGTAGTGGCCCGGCGGGTAAATGAGGGCGGTCGAAATGCCGAACGCGCCATCGCGCATGGCTTGTTCTACTAGTGCCCTCATCTGATCGAGCTCGGCCGGCGTAGGCGCGCGGTCCACATTGCCCAGGACGGCTTTGCGGATCTGCGCGGCACCCACATAGGTTCCGATATTCAGAGGAGTACCGGTTTTTTCCAGGCGCTTGAGGTATTGGTCGAGCGTCGTCCAATCGACCTTCAACTTAAAGCGATCCAGCAGAGGCTGCGCTTCGGCAATCGTCGCCAGAGTCTGAGGCGCGATCGATTCGCCTTCCCCGGTAATCTCGGTCGTGATGCCCTGAGAGAGTTTGCTAAGCGACCGGTTGTCGATCAGCAGTGACAACTCGGATTGTCCGAGCATGTCGATAAATCCGGGCGAGATAACGAGTCCAGTGGCATCGATGGTTCGCTTAGCGGTTGCGTGTTCCAGATCGCCTACAGCGGTGATGCGATCACCGCGCAATCCAACGTCGCCTGAAATCCATGAATTGCCGGTACCATCGACGATTCTGCCTTTCTTGATGATGACATCGAAATCCGGGCTGCCGTTTGCAGCCGAGCCTTGAGGCAGAGGGGTATCGTACGCCGCGCTGGCGATTTCACCTAGTGCTTCGCCGGTAATTTTTTGCATTGCGTCCATATCGCCCATGGGCACCGAGACGTTGTTCACATAAAGAGCCAGAATTAGACGCTTGCCATCCGCCGTTTCCATGTATCCCGCGAGACCTTTGCCTGTAACGAGTAGATTCTTGTTCAGTGCGTCGTAAGCGGCAAATGTCCCAGTTTTGGCGCGAACATGACCAGCCGCGGAAGAATTCACCTGTATTCTCGCCAGCGTGCCGTCTTTCCCAAGTACGGGAAGCGCGCGGTTGAAGACATCGAAATCCTTCTGCTTGGACATATAAAGCAGATACTGAGCGATGAAGTCGGGGGTGAAATATGCATTGCCGCCGGCTCCGTCAGACTGTGAAGCGGCAGTGAGATCAAGTCCCGCTTTGGCGACGAAATCGTGCTCGGTATCGAAGCCGGCCTGGTCGATTTCGCTGGTCTTCTTTGCGATCAAAGATCCTAGCAGATACGGCGTCGAGCTGGCGTGTAGATTCTGGCTGACTTTAAGAGTCACGCGAACCTCTTCGCTGAGGGGAGGAGAGACGTGCTCTGCGACAAGGTTGCTGGGCTTGTAACTGAGGCTGAGGGACTTGAAGTCTGTTTTTTCGGATGGCGGCGCGAGACTCGCTGAAACGCCGAATTCTTTGAGAGCTTCTTGAAGGAGAACGGCGGAATAGCGGGAAGGCTCAGGAACTCGGTACGCAACCATCTGCGGACGCGCACCGAGAGGCAGAGTGCCCGTGAACGTGACGGAGCGCGTGCCGTCGGGACGGAGTATCTCGTCCTGATACGCTGTTTCGGATTTCGATCCGGCTTTGCCGCTTGTGGCTTTGTTAATGATGCTGACGTACGAAGTCTGAGGCCTGATCTCAAGCGTCACTGGGGCGCCCGCTGTCTTACCGGGCGATGCGACGACGTCGATGAGATTGTCATTGACGATTATGGGCGAGATGACCACGTCGGTGCCGAGCTCGTGCTCGCCTTCGGGAAACAAAGTAGCGTCTACGCGGATATGACCCGTGATTTTCTTGATCCCCTTGGATGCAATCTGACGCGCGAGCTCCTTCAGGACCTGGGAAGGATCGCCCTTCAATCCTTTGGAATCTGGGCCGCCATATGAGTGATCTTCGTCTTCAAAGGCGAGAGTGCCATCGGGCTGAATGCGGTTGGAAAGATTGGGATCTCCGCTGGCTACAAGAACGAGGTCACCCTCGACCGTGCCGCCGTTGATGGGTCCAGTGCGGTAGACAGGTGTATGGAAACGATAATCAGCGCCGAAAAGTTCGAGCGCGGTTCCTTCGGTCAAAAGCTTGGTGGTTGAACCCGGCACGAAAAGCTGCTGCTCGTTTAATGTGTAAATAGGAGCGCCGGAATCGAGTGAATAAAACTCGATGCCAAATCGCGCGTGCGCAAATTCAGGCCGCGCCATTATCGCCTTAATTTGTTCATCGAGTGTGCGCGCAGACAGAGCGGTCTTAGGAAGCGCATCAAAGGCGATATTTAGGATCGGATACTTCTGCCAGTCTTTGTAATCAAAGTGCCACCATTCGAATTCGAACACCTGAAATCCTTGGCTCTCCATGGCCTGCCGGAGCAGATCGCGCCGCCAACGCTCGATTGAGGTTCCTCCGGGGTAATTAGGATAAGAGCGTTCAGACATTTCGTCGTAAACACCTGTCATCTCCACTTCCTCGCCGGTGGCGAGGTCATACATGCTGAGGTCGACCGCGCATCCACGGTTATGGCGCGATCCCTGTTGCGGGTCGGCAACGAATCGCTTCTTGTCTTCGGGTGTGGCGTCCCAGAAAACTTTCGTGACATACCACGGCCGGTAGGCATCGTGAATTAGCAAGCCGTATCCGAATGGCTTTAGCAGCGCATTCGCGCGAACAACCGCTTCTGCTGCGGGCCTCTGGAGAAATGCCTGAGCTTCGGAGTAGACCGGCGTGCCAAGGAAATTATTGTTTGATGCATACCGGATATCGAGCTTAATTGAGGGATCGAGCGAGGTGACCGAGACCAAATCGGGTTTGCGAAAATCTCCCTTCTCGGTGGGAGGTTGCGCAGCCAACGCCTCTTTCGTCAATTCGGCTACCGAACGCGGAGGCGTGATGCGGAACACACCACCTGAAACCGACGTTTCGAGACGAGGGTAGAACGAATGGCCGATTTCTACTCGTATGGCTTGGCCGTCTTCCGATCGTGTGAAAACGACATGCGTGTCAGCGTTCTCAAAGTGGTTTCGCGAGGATTGCCTGAGAGGGACTTCTGATCCTGAGTGCAGTAAGTGGAAGCTGCCGTCTTTCTCGAAAACGTAAACTTTGTCCTTCTCTGTGCCGTATTCGCCGATGATGCCGAGCCAATCGGCGGGCGGCGGGGCCGGTTGGGGACCCACATGGAGAGCAGTCTGGTTCTGTGCCGCCAAGGCCAGCGCGAAACACGCAAAGAATGCGCCGGCTAGTGAGTAAGCAATTGTTCTGGGATTCCGATTCGCCATGTTTGCTTACACTCCGACAGTGCAGGCGCTCCACTCTTCACTTCGAACGCTAAGGGAATTGATGAGATCACGCCGAACCGAGAATCCAAGACCAGTAGCTTCCGGTACGCGGATAGTCCCGCGAGAGGATACTTTAACATCAGGCTCGATGATGTCGTCCTCCCAATATCGACGGCTCGCAGAAACGTCGCCGGGCAGCGTGAAACCCGGCAGCGTGGACATCGCAATATTGTGAGCTCGCCCGATACCGGATTCGAGCATGCCTCCGCACCAGACGGGCAGAGAGTGAGATCGACAAAGCTGTTCGAGCGCGCGCGCCTCTGTATGGCCGCCCACCCGGCCAAGCTTAATGTTGATGATCCGGCAGGCACCCAGTTCAATTGCGGTGCTTGCGGCACGGTAGCTCGTGATGGATTCATCGAGACAAATGGCAGTTTCAAGCTGGCTCTGCAATTTGGAATGAGCGTAAATATCGTCCCAATACAGTGGCTGTTCAATCATGAGCAGCCGCAAATCATCGAACTTCTTTAAATGAGAAGCGTCATCCAGGGTATAAGCCGAGTTCCCATCGACTGAAAGAAGAATGTCAGGAAAGGCGCTTCGGACGGCGCTGACGTATTCGACATCTTTGCCCGGCTTGATCTTCAATTTGATGCGCCGATATCCGCCGGCGAGCTCTTCTTCGACTTTTTGCACGAGAGCTTTTGGGTTTTCCCGAATGCCGAGCGAGACGCCACATGCGATCTCGTCGAGCTTGCCGCCTAGAAGCCGCGCGAGTGGGAGATTGCGATGTTGGGCGGCTATATCCCATAGCGCATTCTCAACTGCCGCTTTCGCCATTTCGTGCCCGCGTATTGCGGCAACCATTGCTGGGAACTCCTCCGGCGAGGCAACTGTCTTTCCGAGTAATCGCGGAGCGATGAATTCTGAAATGATGTGCCAAGCGGTTCCGGTAGTCTCAGGGTTATACGACGGCGTCTCGCCCGCCGTGACTTCGCCCCAACCCGCAAGACCGTCAGCGACCACTTCGACGAGTAGAATGCGGCGATCTTGCGTAACGCCGAAGCTGGTTTCAAAAGGCGCCTTGAGGCGCATATGCAATTCGCGAAGGACAATCAGTTCAACCTTCATACCGCTCCTTCCGATTTCGGCTCCATAGAAAGTAAGCCGGGAGACCTACGAGAACAATCCCGAGCCCGAGAGCGGAACGCGCGGGCTGAGTAATGATAGTGTTTGCGACCAAAACCGCTGCCGCGAGAATGAACAGAAGCGGTGTGACCGGATAACCGGGAACACGGTAGGGTCGAATTAGATCGGGCTGACGACGCCGATAGGCAAAGACGCTGGCGGCAGCGAGCGCGTAAAAGATCCAACCTATAAACACGACGTAGGTCAGCAACTGCTCGAATGTTCCAGTGAGAGCAAGAACAGCAGACCAGATGCTGCCCGCCACGATCGCAAGAGCGGGAGTACCGAAGCGCGGATGCACGTGGGCGAGCCGTTCGAAAAACAGCCCGTCTTTAGCCATTGCATAGTAAACGCGCGGAGCCGTGAGCACGATGGAGTGAGCGGCACTAAACATCGAAATGAGGATAGCGGCGGCGACGATTTTCGCGGCCACGGGTCCGACAATCGCTGAAACTGCGGTAGCGGCCACACGGTTCGAAGCGGCGACACTACGAGGCCCCAGAGCCGCAATATAACCGAGACTGCTCGAGACATAAAGCCCCATAAGAATCGCAGATCCAATAAGAAAGGCGCGAGGAAAAGTGCGCTGTGGGTCAACGGTTTCGCCTGCGCTGTACGTGACATATTGCCAACCTTCGTATGCCCAGAGAACCGCGATCATCGCGACACCAAAGCCCGAGGCGAGAGATGAACCAGCTATCTGGGACGGCTCGGATGAACCAAAGCTGAACTGTTTCCCAAAATATAAGAGGGCCGCCGCCATAACCGCGATGGCAACGACTTTCAGCGTCGTGGCTATGTTCTGGAGATCTGCGCTGCCGCGCGTGCCGCGCACATTCACTGTGCAACTGATGAGGATCACAAGAACCGATACGAGCTTCGTTGCGAAGGTGTTGAGAGGTACAAATTCCGTTAGGTAGTTTCCGAACGCGACTACGAGTGTAGCGATGGAGCCGGTGCTGATAACGAAAAATAGCGTCCAGCCGAAGAGGAACGCGGGGAGCGGGCCGAAGCAGTCCCGAATGAAAACGTAGAGTCCACCGGCTTGTGGTTTTAATGCGGTCAGCTCGCCGTATGTCAGCGCGCCCAGAAGCGAAAGAAGACCGCCGGCGAGCCACACCAACGTAGCAAGTGAAACCGAATTACCAACCGACCGGAGCACGGTGCCCGGAACAAGAAAGATGCCCGATCCGATTACTGTACCGACGACGAGGAAGATCAGATCGCGCATTCCAAGAATGCGGTGAAGCTGCGGTTGCGACCGGCTGACAACTTGCTGCAGCACAGATTCAATAGTTCAGACGGAAATTGAGAATCCCCCAGTACAGCAGTATCCAGGAGAATCCAACGCAGGCTAATACGATTGCGGTGGCCGACAATCTACTCCACAGAAACCGGCCTCGAGGAATTACATATGGCGCAGCGCCAACCTCCTGTTCATGAGCCTGTGCGCGCGCGGCGCCCCAGACAACGACGGCATAATAGATCGTAACCAAAGTGCCAATCACCGCGATTACACCGATCAATTGCAGAAGATGAATCCATTTATCTAAAGAATCGTTGAGGGCAGTCACGTCATCGCTTTTCGAAACCACAATAGCGAACCCGGCGACCACCGCCAGATCAAGCAAGCAGACGAGATATGCGAGCAGACGGAGGCGCCGTTCGTTGGGATTCAGTTCGAGCCGCGTCCGGTAATGACGGCGCACGAGCGTGGAGATAGGCCAAAAGAGTACAGCGAGAACCAGGATTGCGAGACTTGCAAACAGAACAAAGTAATTGAACGGTTTCGATTGAAAGAAAGTTGCCTTCTGAAACACCATAAATGGGAAGTCAATTCCGAAGGTCTGCCTTCCGTCGTAGCCTTGATAAAATGCGAGCTTTTCCTGCCCGTCGACATTCTGGTAGACCTTGGGAGCGATCTCGCGAAACTTCATTGGTTTTCCATTGAAACCATCGAGCTCGGCGACACTAATCGTTGCATCGGAGTTTTTCTCGAGCTTGGCTTCGCCGGGCATTGAGGCAACAAAAAGGAAATTGCCTTGGAGTCGACGGCTGACCATATAGTCGCCTGTTACTTGCTTCGCATCGGAGTCGGCAGATGCAATCGCTGGCGGCGTGGGAGTGTGATACGGGAAATAGCGATCCAAGAAATACTGCCACAAGGCAGACCGATTACTGAGGGTCCCTTTCCCGGCGCTGTTATACGACACAAAGAAGCCTAGATTGGCATCTGGCATTAGATGGAGATCGCTATGGAAGTAGAGCGTGTCCCCTGCGTGTCCGAATATGCGGTGACCGTTCCGGGTCTCTTCATAAAAGCCCAAGCACATCGCATTCAAAGCGTTTCCAGCGGGTAGCGCCTGGCGGGTGTGCATCTGCTCAACAGTTGCAGGTTGAAGAATGCGCGCGCCGTTGTATTCCCCGCCTTGGAGGTGAGCAATCATGAAGTGGGCCATGTCCATGGCGGAAACGGCGCTGCTTCCTGCAGGCCAGGGCTGCACGACCTCGTACTCCTTTGCGTCTTCAGAGGCCGTCTTGTAGCCCTTTGACATCAAAGGTTTGAGATTTGGCGGAAGCGGCTGATCGAAGGTCGAATGCGGCATGTCGAGCGGCTTAAAGATGCGGTCTGTGATGTATTTTTCGAACGGTGTTCCGGAGACTCGCTGGACGATGTAGCCTGCAAGTGTAGTTGCGTAATTCGAATAAGCGGGTGTAGTACCGGGCGGATAGATCCGCGCCGGCATGTGATTGATCAGATAGGTGCGGAGCGTTGTAAGTTTCTTGGGATCGCTTACCCACATATCTTTGGCAGTCTCGCTGAAACCCGCCGTATGGGTCATCGCATTGCGCAGCGTAATGGGTTTATCGAAGGTAGCGGGAACTTTGAAATCAAGGTAGTCGTTCACATCGCGATCGAGGTCGAGTTTGCCTTGCTCGACTTGCTGCATCACTGCGGTCCAGGTGAACAGTTTCGAGACGGACCCGGGACGAAAGAGCGTGTCGGTAGGTGAAACGGGTTTTTTCGATTTGACATCGGCGTAACCGTAACCCTTCGCGAAAACAACTTTCCCATCTTTCACGATCGAGATGACCGCGCCAGCGATGTCGTCGCGCTCAATGGATAGAGGCATAAGTCCATCGAGAAATGCTTGGATATCCGCGGCCTCGAATGGGTGGGCCGTAATTGGAGCTGTCACCTGCTTCTTCGGCTCGGGCTGCGGCTTAGGAACAAGAGGCGCTTGTTTGGCGCTTTGCGAGGCGCCGCTAAGCCCGCTAATGAGTAATGCAACCGCTACACGGAAGTGAGAATTCGACAGTAGCTTATGAGAGAACATAAATTTTCCTTTTACCGGCGCAATATCCTTGTCAAGGCCGCCTCGTAGAGTGGACCACTGGGGTGAAGTAAAGATCCTGATAATCGAAGCTGAAATCGGCAAGCGGTGAGACAGCCACCATCGTGAAGTGGTCAATGTCGCCGTCGGGTTTCAGCGCGAACGTAAGGAACGCATCCTCGATGGTGCGATCCCGCCAATGCGTTTTGAACGTGTCGTACTGCCAGTGCTCCAGATCGCCAATGGCCTTGGGCGTGTGGTCAAGAGTAAACACTAGCTTGCCATTTTCCATACGAATGGTAGATGGCCCGTACCATACGTCGTTATATGCGCCGGCATACTTCTCAAGCGAAAGGGAAGGACTCGATTTGGCAGCTCGTGAGTTAGCTTGTTTTTTCATTTCTTCCGAAGCTTGCTGCTCTTGCGCAAGTTCCGCATCTCGAAATGCTTTGACCCAATCAGTGCGCGGAAGATTCAAGTAATGGTCGAGGAGATAGTACTCGATGGAGTCCATGGCTCCGCCCTCTTCGGCATTGGTGAGCACGACAATTCCCAGACGCTCGTCCGGAACCATCTGCACTCGCGAGACGAACCCCGCAACTCCACCGCTGTGGCCGATCAATTTGTGTCCGCGATAATCTCGCAGACCCCACCCCAATCCATAATCTGCAAAGTTTGCTTTGAGAGCTGCGAGGGGCGCCGGGGGATCGCCGACCGGCAAAATGGTCTGTGGAGACCACATTTGTTTCGACTGTTCCTCGCTGAACAGCCGCTTATCAGAGTCCGGAAATTTGCCATGGTTCAGTTGTAAAAGGATCCATCTAGCCATCTCCGAAGCGCTGGAATTGATCGAACCGGCAGGCGCTGCGTTATCGAGAGGCACGAAATCAATCGGCTGCAACTCACCAGGCAATTTCGAGTGCGGCCAAGCGTAATTGTCATTAGACGCCCAACTCGCATTAGTAAGGTTGGTCGCAGACATGCCCAGAGGGGTAAGAATCCGGTCGCGAACGTTTTCTTCCCAAGCCTTACCTGTAACCGCCGCAATTATCTCCCCTGCAGCTAAGTACATCAGGTTGTCGTAAGCGTAATGGCTGCGGAAGCTAGACTGGGGCTTCATGAAACGCAGGCGGTAAATAATGTCCTTGCGCGAATAAGTCGTGTGCGGCCAGAAGAGCAGATCGCCTTCACCCAACCCCATCCCACTCTTATGCGTGAGCAGGTCGCGAATTGTCATCTCGTGCGACGCATAAGAGTCATACATCTGAAAACCGGGAAGCCGCTCGTAGACTTTGTCGTCCCAAGAGATCTTTCCTTCATCCACTAGTGACGCGAGCAGTGCTGACGTGAAAGCTTTTGTGTTCGATCCGATTCCGAAGAGCGTATGCTCGTCAACCGGAGCCGAATCTCCCATTTTGCGTATGCCGTATCCTTTAGTGAGCACAACCTGGCCGTCTTTGACGATGGCTATTGAGAGCCCGGGCACTTCGAAGGTCTTCAAAACTCGCGCGACGAAAACATCCAGATCGGCGGGCGGCGCACTCTGTTCGGCAAGGAGAGGCTGAAGCCAGAAGAAATTTAATAGAATCGCAAAACTGGACGCGGCGCGGCGAGCGGTCATCTGGCAGTCTGGTCGATCATCTTAGAAATTCAGCTTTAAAGCGAACTGAATAATACGCGGATTGACCGCCAATGACGTGATTTGGCCGACATTGGCGCCGGAGTAGTCGTTGGCGGGGTCCGAAAACTGCGGGTGATTGAATACGTTGAAGAACTCGGCGCGAAATTCCAGATTGGTCTTCTCATTAGGCCAACCGAGAGGGAAATGCTTGACGGCTGCGATGTCCCAGTTGTCCTGCGGCGGTCCGAGCACGATACCTACGCCGCTATTTCCAAATCCCGTGCCGATGCCATCCGCTCCAATTACGGGCGGCGGAGCCAGGCACTTGGTATTGAAATAGTCGTTCAACTTGCTTCCTATGGACCCGGAAGTGACAAGCTCACCATAAGTGCATCCGGGCGCGAGTTGTACGCGATCATACGGAATCCCGAATACGTTTAAGGCATTCCCGCTGTTAATGATGGTCATGCGATGGCCCGACTGTATGGTGGTTACTCCGGCGATGGACCATCCGCCGCCTATTTGGCCGAGCCATGATTTTGAGTTTTTCAGCCAGGGCAGCTCGTAAAGGAAGCTGATCACCACGCGCTGCTCGCGGATGAACTCATCCGGGCCATAACGATCACCCGGATGGTTTTGGTCTCCGAATGCAAGGCCTCCGTTTGGCGAATCGCTGCTGCCAGTATCCGTAGCAAGATCACGGGCAAAGGTGTAAGAGGCGAGAAATTGCAGCCCGTAACTGAAGCGTTTGTTCAGGCTTGTTTCAAACGCGTTGTACCAGTTCGCTCCTCCAGATTCGATCTGCTGAATACCTGGAAATGGCGCCCAACCTTCAATGGGAACCCGCAAGGGTATATTCGCAACGGTATTGTCCGTTTGCCCGCGGATGGGGTTTTGCGGAGTGGCGAAAGCAGCTTGATTTAGGGACCGCTCATTCACAAGGTGCAAACCGCGCTGTCCCACGTAGCCGACCTCAAGCACGAAATCCCTAGCAATCTGGGTTTGCAGATTCATGTTGTAGGTCTGGAGCATCGGAGGCTGAAAGTTGGCTGAAAAAGTGGTTGTGGAGAACGCGGTCGTGGGGGAATAGGGAGTAAATGAAGGCAGAGTTGGGGGCGGAGGGAACGGATTCTGCAGAGAAGCGGCCGCGTTGGTCGGGCCGACGAACTCGCGCAACACGGCGAACGGCTGGCCAGTAACTAATTGAAGGAACGGCTGGCCGGTTATGCGCGAATGGAAGATTCCGTAGCCGCCGCGAAGAACGAAGCGTTCTGTATGGGGAAGGCGGTAGGCGAAACCGATGCGCGGGTTCCAGGTATTCTGCCCATCGCCGTTGATGCCCAAGTTGTTGCCGATCTGCGTTACGCCGGGCGGTATAGTGCCTTTGTAATTTGAGGGAACGACGAATCCGGCGAGCGTACCCGTCGCAGGAGGATTCGGATCGGCTAGACCGAAATTAAATGCACTGTTACGCCCTAGATTATCGCCCTGATCGCCGAGCCGCTCATAACGAAAGCCGAGATTGAGGGTCAATCGCGGACTTACTTTGAAGTCGTCTTGAATGTAGCCATCGGCATCAAGGACGCGCCAGCGACGATTGAAAAGACCAGGAAGATCTACCGAGAGGAAGACATTGCTAAGACCCGTGCCGTTCTGAATCCCGCTCTGTCCCAGTAGAAAATCCGGGAAACTTAAGAAGTACAAACCGGCAAGATAGTGGAAGTTAGTGAAGTCGTTTTGGTATCGTGTGAAGCCCCCGCCAAACCGCAGTGAATGGCGACCCAGCGTGTAGGAGAGCGAATCCTTGAGAGCGTAGGCTCCTTGATCGAGTAGTAGACCCTGCCCATTTCCACCGAGCGTCAGAGCTCCGTTGATCGCGATTGCCGGGATAGCATTGTCGAATGCGGGAGTGCTGATGCCAACGTCGGAAAACTTGAATGCTTCCTGTTGCACCAGGTTCACGTGTGTAATGTGAAACCCGAAATCAACTTCATTAAACAAAGTGGGACCGAAAGCGTAGCTATGCGAAAAAGCGATATTACGAAATTTCGTGTCTGTGATCGCCGGGAATCCTGGCGCCGTGGGGCCTCCAAGATTCGTTACGGGTAGAGTGACGTCCTGATTGTCGTTAGCCAGAAAGAATCTAACTGAAAATTTGCTCTTCTCGCTTTGCAGATAGTCGCCGTTGGCAAGATACTGATCTTCATTAAAGGAGCAAGGGGTGCTGAAGGCAGAGAAGCCTTGAATCGCAAAAGGCTTCGCTGGGTCGACGGTCTGCGGTGTTGGAATCAAATATTGTCCGTTGGGAAGCTTCAATTGCAAGAGGGCGAGTGCAGCGGGATTGATATTGGAACCGTCGGCTGCAATGGGAGGCCCACCGAAGGCGCCTGTCTGCCCAGCGAAAAGTCTCCCGAGCGCTGCTGCGGAGCGGTCGTTTGTCAACGGCGGGGTTGAAAACGCGGATGAGCACTCGGTACCGACGCCGTTGAGTTGCCGCGTGCCCTGATAGGAGCCAAAAAAGAAAATCTTGTCTTTCTTAATCGGACCTCCGAACGTGCCGCCGAACTGATTTTGGCGGAGGATTCCCTTGTGTTGACCGGTCTCATTCAAAAAGAAATCGTTTGCGTTCAGTTTCTCGTTGCGGAAGTACTCCCATACATCTCCGTGAAATTGATTCGTGCCGCTTTTAGTGACAACGTTCACATTGGCGCCAGCATCGCGGCCCTGAGAAGCATCATATTGTCCGGTTTGTACTTTGAACTCCTCAATTGTGTCGGGATTGGGAATTGCAATGCCACCGCTAAAATGGCCGCTCGCCTCAATATCGTTCGCATCGACACCGTCCATTTGGAAGTTGTTGTCCGAAGTCGTGCCGCCATGCGCGACTGTGGCCGGGGCTCCCCCGATTTGGGCATCCGTACCACGGCCCAAAGCAGCGGCGTTCTCCACATCGGTCGAAATTCCGGGGTTGAGTCCGATGATTTGCGTGAAGTTACGCGTGACCAAAGGCATCGCGTTGATTTCCAGGCCCGATGTTACGCGACCCAGTACATTCGTTTCGGTTTGGAGCTGTTCGGCCGACGCCAGGACGGTCACTTCCTGGTTCGGTTGACCGATCTGGAGGTGCGTAACTAGAGCGTCCGTCTCGGTGACAACGATTTGAACGCCTTCCTGGATGGTGCTCTTGAAACCTGCTTTGGTTGTTTCTACCCTATACGAGCCGGGAGGTAACAATGGCACCACGTAATTTCCATTTGCCTGCGAGACCGTGGTGCGTATCTCTCCGGTTGATTCATTGACGACCTTGACCTGAGCGCCGGGGACTAAAGCGCCTGAGGGATCAAAGATTGTCCCGGCGAGGGCTCCTGTGTCGGAGGTCTGGCCTATACCCGGACTGGAACTCACGAGCAGAATCCCAGCCGAAAGCGTAACGAATAATACAGCCCGAAAACCTGGCATAGCTCCCCTTTTTTCAGAACAACTTTCTCACCCGGCCCGCATTGACGGGGCGAGCCTCATCAGATTAACAGAGTGTGCATCAGATGTTGCACCATTGTCAAGTATCCTTTGAGCCCCGGTTACGACCCAGAAAGCGGTTACGGCTCCCGTCTTCGTTCTGGTACCAGCGCGCTCCGGAAGTGTATTCCTGTTCGTTCCTTCGCAGCCGCTCGAGCGTCCGCTTGGGATGGATATGAGCTACTGCGGAAATAATTGCGTTGACCGCAGCCAGAGGGGCAACATAAGATCCGGTGAATACAACGCTGGAGATGGATGCTACGATGTGCTGATCGCAAAACCGCGCGATTGGCGTTATATCGCTATCGGTAATACCGAAGGTGAAAGTGCCACGCGACCTGGCATGGCGGACGCTCTCGACGGTGTCTCGCAGGCACCGCCCGAAGCTGATTGCGATTAACAAATCCTTTTCGCCGAGCAGATCGACGTGGTGACGCAGGTTGCCTGAGCTTCCTTCCGGAGCGTCCGCATCACATCCCTGCACCCGGAGCGCATAGGCGAGGATTCCCGCGAGAAAGGCCGCAAAATCGACGCCAACGACGATGATTCGGCGGGCCTTTTGGATCTGTTTCGCAACCAGCAATACACGGGGTGTATCGAGTCCCGCCAGAAGAGCCGTCAGGTTCTCCAGGTCACGCTCGATATTGCGGCGGATTCGATCGGTCAAGAGGCGCCGGTCACGCGTGGTGGCGCGCATTACCGTATAAGGGGTAATGCGCGTGACGAAATGATTTCGAAGATCGGTCGCGAAGTCGCCGAAGCGATTGTAGCCCAGCGCCTGTATGGTCCGCACAATTGTCGCAGCGTTGACGTTGTATCTTTTGGCGAGCTCCCGGGAGGAGAGGAAATAATTATCTTCTGGATGTTCCAGGATGGACCGGATTAAGTTTCGCCGGCTGCCGTTCAGTTTGGATTGAGCGTCAGCAAAGCGCGTCTCGAGTTCTGTTGGAGTACTGTCCCGAATGATTCTGTGTGTCTCACCGGACATGTATGACCCCGAACCACGGAATCCTGAGTTCCATCCCGCGAGAATAGCAGAGAAGCCGCCTCACGTGCAACGAGTGTTGCAGAACGTTTATCCTCTTGACAAAACTTAAACACGGGTTTAAAACTGGTGTTTAATGTTTGCTCGCCCGGCTCGGAAAACACGCAAACCGGTGACCATGCCTGACGACACTCGGACGAAGCTCTTGAAAGCCGCTATGAAGGTCTTTTCACAAAAGGGATACGAAAAGGCGACTATTCGCGAGATCTGTCGGGAGGCCGACGTTAACATCGCGCTAGTCAATTATCACTTCGGCGACAAGGCCGAACTGTACCTTGAAGTAGTTCGCTATGCCATCGATGCTGCAGCCAAAACAAAACTGCTCAATAGGGCGGTTGAAGAAAACGCTGATCCATGCGACGCGCTGCGCCAGCTCATTCGCGGCTTCATCGAGCGGCTGAGTGAAACTCGCGAACAGTTCGGCTTCAACCTTCAATTCATCATGAAAGAGTCAACCCAGCCGACGCCTGCGCTTTCACAAATCATCGACGAAACATTGAGGCCGTTATACGGCCGCTTGCGCTCTTTGATAGGTCAGATTCTAAGTCTTCCGGCAGACCATGAGAAAACGAAGCTCTGCACTCACAGCATCATGGGCCAAGTCTTGCACTACGCTCTCGCGCGACCTGTGATTGGGTTTCTCTGGCCTGAGATGAAGCTAACAACTCAGCAGAGGCGGAGGGTGGCAGATCACATTGCAGATTTTTCGCTCGCTTATCTCCTGACGCACCGCATGAAACCAGCAACGGCGGAGCCGAGATCGTTCCCTCGCAAAAAACGGGAGGCATCATGATTCAACAGAAAGCGGCTCCTGATAAAACGAAAAGCTCGCAACAAGACGAGCCGAAGCAATTTCAAGGAACCAGGCAGGAAGCGCAACCGAAGTCTCGCCGCAGGATGGCGCCGCTGATCGTTCTGCTCGCGATTGCTGGGGCGGCGTTTCTGACATGGCGTTTATTCTTTTCAGTACCTAAAATTCCCGACAGCATCATCGCTCTAAGCGGACGAATTGAAGGCGACGATTCCGCGGTTGCGCCGAAAACGGCGGGCCGCATTCTTGAAATCCGTGTGCGCGAAGGCGACTCGGTGAAAGCCGGGGATGTAATCGCGCTTCTGGATGAGGAGCAGGTACGCGCGCGTGAAGAACAGGCGCGCGCGGCCCTAAGCGCGGCGGATGCGCGAACAGCGGCAGCGCGTGCGCAAATTTCTATTTTGAATGAACAACTACGCCAGGATCAACTGCAAACAGACCAATCTAAGCTTGATGCCGAAGGGCATGTCCGGCAAGCGCAAGCGGATCTTGATGCCGCGGAAGCCGAGCTCCGGCAGCAGGAAGCCGCGTACCAGCTTGCCTTGTTCGATAAGGAAGCTTATACACGACTTGCTCAGACGGGAGCGGTTTCAGAGCGCCAGGGAAAGCAGTCAGTCACGACAGCAGAACAACAGGGAGCCGCCGTTGCGGCGGCGAAGCGGCGAGTCGAATCGGCTCGTGGCGCTCTCACTGCTGCTCAAGCCAGTCTCGCGAATCCGGGAATCAAGGAAGCCCAAACTGCGGGAGTACGCAGGCAAATAGCGCAGCAGCAAGCCGAAATTGCAAACTCTGCAGCAAGCTCAGAACAGGCGCGTTTTCAACTTGCGGAAGCAGAAGCGAACCGGCAAGACCTTACAGTGGCGGCTCCTTTCAACGGCACTGTGATCACTCGCGCCGCCGAACCCGGTGAAGTGATCACAGCGGGAACCGCCATTATCACGCTGCTCGACTTGAGCAAGGTTTATTTGCGCGGCTTTGTGCCGGAAGGCCAGATTGGAAAAGTAAAGCTCCGGCAGCCCGCACACATTTATCTCGATTCCGACCCGACGCGGCCGCTGGAGGCCTATGTTTCACGAATCGATCCCCAGGCTACCTTCACGCCCGAAAACACGTACTTCCGAGATGATCGAGTGAAGCAAGTCGTCGGCGTCAAACTGCAACTGAAAAGCGGCATTGGTTACGCGAAGCCGGGAATGCCTGCGGACGGGGAAATTCTCGTTCAAGGCACACAATGGCCGGAACACAAGAGAAGCAGATGACCGGGGTTCTAGAGAGTCCAGTCAACTCAGTTGATAGCTCGCGCCTAACGATCGCCATTCGCGTCGATGGACTGTGGAAACGCTACGGGAACACAGAAGCCGTTCGCAGGATCAATTTCGAAGTGTCAAAGGGCGAGATCTTCGGCCTAATCGGTCCCGATGGCGCAGGAAAGACCTCGACTTTTCAGATTTTGGCGGGCGTCATGGAGGCGTCGGCGGGCTCTGCCGAAGTGTTCGGAAAACCTGCTCGCGAGGCGCGAGCGCAAACCGGTTATCTGACGCAAGTCTTCAGTTTGTACCCAGACTTGAGCGTTTCGGAGAACATCCGCTACGTAGGTGATCTGCGCCGCGTGCCCCCGAAGGAAATTTCGGAGCGAAGTCTTCGCTATCTGAGAATGTTCGACATGGACCGCTTTCAGGATCGGCTCGCGGGACGCCTAAGCGGCGGAATGAAGCAGAAACTGGCCTTGGTCTGCGCGCTTGTCCCCGAGCCTCAGGTGCTGCTACTCGACGAGCCAACAACCGGCGTTGATCCCGTGTCACGCCGTGAATTCTGGGATACGCTGGCTCATCTTGCTGCCGATGGACTGGCAATTCTTGTTGCAACGCCCTATTTGGATGAAGCTGAGAGATGCCACCGCGTTGCGTTAATTCACGAAGGCGAGATTCATCAAACCGGAACACCCGCCGAGCTGCGTTCGAGCCTTGGCGCGAAGCGGCTCGAGCTGCGAACTCCTCGCCTCGCCGAGGCAGAGAAGCTCCTGCGGAAGGAAACGGGGGCTGACAAGGAAATTTCCGATGTACAGCGCTTTGGCGATCGTCTCGATCTTTTAGTGCGCGATCCGGAAAGCTCGGCAAGCTTTCTTCGTCATGAATTAGCGTCAGCTCAGATTGAGATTTCAAGCGTTCGCGTCGATGAGCCTACACTCGAAAACATTTTCGTGGCCCGGCTGCGCGGTATGGGACAAGAAATACGAGCGTACGAATTCCCAAACCGGCGCGATCACAAAGACCTCAAAGGTCAAGTTGCCATCGGGGCGGAAGGGCTTACGAAACAGTTTGGATCATTTACTGCCGTCAATAAGGTCAACGTGGAGATTCGTTACGGAGAAGTATACGGGCTGCTGGGAGCGAACGGTGCTGGAAAGACAACAACGATCAAGATGCTTTGCGGTCTGCTGGCGCCGACAGAAGGCGAGATGCAGCTCGCGGGCGAACGGGGAAGCCTGCGATCGCCTGAGGTCCGGCAGCGGATTGGATACATGTCTCAAAAATTCTCGCTATACGACGATCTGTCGATACAAGAGAACCTCGAATTTTTTGCGGGAGTTTACGGCGTTCCGGAAAGTGAGAAAGGCGATAAGCGCCGATGGGTGCTGTCGTTCTCGGGGTTGGAGAGCAGGGAAGCACAAATTACCGGGAGTCTGCCTGGCGGATGGAAACAGCGTGTGGCGTTTGGCGCGGCCATTATGCATGAACCGAGCGTTCTGTTTCTGGATGAACCCACCTCGGGCGTAGATCCATTGGCGCGACGATCGTTCTGGATGGTCATCAACCGGCTCGCCGACTTGGGCGCTGCGATTCTTGTGACAACTCATTATCTCGAGGAAGCGGAGCAGTGTAACCGGTTGGGATTGATGGTCGCTGGAGATCTTGTCACCGAGGGCACGCCGAGTGAAATCAAGAGCCGGCAACAGGGTCACCTGCTTGAATTCGTGGTTGATCAGCCCCAACGTGCTGCGGATTTCCTCAAAAGAAGCGCGGATCGCTGGCGTGTGTCGTTATTTGGCGAGAAGCTGCATGTAATTACCGACGATGATGCCAAGACGGGCTTGCGCTCGACCACGCAGCTGCTCGAAAAGGAAGGCATTCGGGTTCTCAATGCGCGCGAAGAACGCTTTTCACTTGAAGATGTTTTCATCAGTGTGGTCGAAAAAGCGCGGCAACAGGGCAAGGTAGCAGCCGAAGACTGAACTAACTCCAAGATGAAACGCACTCTCGCGCAGACGCGTAAAGAAATAACCCAGATTCTTCGAGACCGACTGGCTTTGGCGCTCGTGCTCGTCCTTCCTGTGATGATTTTGATTTTGCTTGGATCCGCGATCTCGTTAACCGTGAACCACCTTCCAATTGTGGTACAGGACTATGACGACTCGTCCGCATCCCACGATCTGATCGACGCGTTTCGCGCGTCTAACTCTCTCTACGTCATCGCGTGCCCGCCGAATAAGAAACCGGAGGAGTCGTTCAGCGGAAACAAAGCGAGAGCCGCGCTTGTGATTCCCGAACATTTCGAGCGCGATATTGTGCGTGGCGCAAGCGCGCCTGTGCAGTTTTTGGTGGATGGGTCGGATGCGAATACGGCAGCTTTGGTCGCCGGGGATGCGGATCGCATTGTGCGCGCCTATAATGCGGCGACATCGGGGGCCGCGACGCTGCAACCGGTACGCGCGGAGATCCGGCTGTGGTACAACCCGGGTGTTTCGAGCAAAAAATATTCGGGACCGGGCGTGTTTGTCCTTGCGATGTCTATGTTTCCTCCGCTGCTGGCTTCACTCGCCATGGCCAAGGAGGGAGAGAAAAAGACGATCCTGCAGGTTTATGTCTCGAACATCTCTGCACACGAATATCTGCTGGGCAAGATTATTGCGTTCACATTGGTCGGGTTAGCGGAGTCGGTTCCTTTGCTGATCTTACTCACAAGCTACTTCGGCCTGAGTTTCGCCGGGGATCCCACTGCATTTATTGCGGCGACTGTCCTGTATACATTCTGCGTCGCCTCCTTTGGCACGATGGTGGGCTCACTAATTCCGAGCCGCGTTGCTGCCATGCAAGCGGTGGCACTCGGCGGGTTTCTCCTGGTCTTTTTGCTTTCGGGATTAATTTTTCCCATTGAAAACATTCCCACCCAGATCCGTTGGGTTTCAGACTTCGTCTGGGGCAAGTACTACATTCATGTTGTTCGTGATGCGTTTCTTCAGGGCGGAGGTTGGCGATCGACATGGTTCGATGTCGCCGTTATCGGTTTTATAGGGCTCGTCTTCTACTCCGTGACATGGAAAACGATGCGGCGGATGCAAGTGAGAACGTAACCGTGAACAAACTTCTTCAACGAATATTCAATTATCGTGTTGCTGCGCTGATCGGGAAAGAGCTCAGCCAGGTGCGACGCGATCGCCGGGTTGCACTCTCGCTCGTCATTCCGCCAGTCTTGCAATTACTACTCTTCGGTTTTGTTCTCAACTCAAAAGTTCAAAATCTTTCACTCGGCGTTATGGATGAGAGCCGCACGCCGGAGAGCCGGGAACTGATCGCCGCTTTGAGCGAGAGCCGCAGTTTTCGTCTTTACAGCTACTATTTCTCCGACGAGACGCTCACAGAAGCCATTACGCATGGAAAAGTACAAGCGGGTGTTGTGATTCCGTATGATTACGCGCGAAACTTGCAGCGCGGACGCCAGGCTGCGGTTCAATTCCTTTTGAATGCGATGGACGCAAATACCGCTACCATCGCACGGAATTATGCAGAGGGCGTGATTGCAACGTACACTGCCGGCCTGCGCAATTCGGGCTTACACGCAAATTTTCAGCAAATCGCGGCTTCTCAGGTTGACCAACGGGGGCAGGTAGAGCTGCAACCGTCCTTCTTATATAACCCGGGACTGGTCACGTCGTGGTTTACGGTCACGGGGATCTTGGGATTGCTTTGCATTCTGAATGGATCGCTGGTCTCCTCGGCCACGATGGTGCGGGAACGGGAGGCGGGCACGATCGAGCAGTTGCTCATGTCGCCGGCGGGGACGTCGGAGATCATCATCGCGAAAATCGCGCCGCTTTTTTTTCTGCTTTGCCTGATGGCGTTGTTCGCGATCACCCTCATGCGAGTGGTGTTCCATGTTCCTTTTCATGGGAGTTTTCTGCTGGTCGCGAGCGGCGCGGCGCTTTGCCTTTTATCGGGAATTGGGATCGGAACCTTTATCGCAACATTCACAAAATCGGCGGAGCAGGCGCAGCTTACGAGTTTCTTCGTGAATCCGCCGATGGCTAGCCTTTCCGGGGCGCTCACGCCGATGGAGGCCATGCCGCACTGGATGCAACCTTTGACCCGATTCAATCCCATTTATCATTTTGGGGTCATCGCCCGAGCCAGCATGCTCAAAGGGAGCGGTTTGGCATCATTGTGGCCGCACTTTTTCGCTTTGCTTGCATTCACCGTTGTTTTAGTGTCTCTGAGCGTCTGGCGCTTCCGCAAACAACTCGGATAGGAACCACTTCATGAAAAAACGGAACCCATTTACCACTTTTGTGTCGGTTCGCCGGCGAGCCCGCTTCTTGATAATCATCTTTTCTGCACCTGCTTGTGCCTTCGGGCAACTGGGAGGTCCACCGGCTCCCTCGCAGGGGACGCTTGCCAATCAACTGTCACTCTCGGGCCGAACTGCCCAAAGCGGATCGGTAAACGCCACGCAGACGCCCGTGCCGGGAACTACGGCGAGTGTTAACACACTGAATGCTTCGGTGCAGTCGTCTGGCGCGTTCGCCGGGAGTGTGATCAGCCTCGCGAAACTGCCGTTTTCCGGAAAGCTCTCCTTTCGAGAGGCCATTGAACGCGGCGTGGTGTACAACCTGGGCGCGGTCGGCATGGCGACTGCGCTCCGGCAATCGCAAGGTCAGGCGCGAGTTGTCCGCAGCGCGTTGCTTCCCAATCTCAGTGCAACACTCAGCGAGACTGAGCTTCAAAATAATCTGGCAATCGCCGGAATTCATTTTCAATCGCCGATTCCGGGATTCTCTATTCCGACGATTGTCGGCCCATTTAATTATTTCGATCTCCGCGCACGGCTGACGCAAACGGTTGCCGACTTTGCTGCCTGGAAGAACTATCGCTCCGCAGAGGAAATCACGCGCGCGAATGTATTAGCGATGAAGGATGCGCGGGACATGGTTGTTCTCGCAGTCGGCGGCGCTTATCTCGAGGTGATCGCAGCGAAAGGCAGAGTTGAATCGGAGCGAGCTCAGATCGAAACGGCTAATGCATTATTTCAACAGACGTCTCAGCAGCGCGCGGTTGGTTTGGTGGCGCAAACAGATGTGAACCGCAGCCGTGTCCAGTTGCTTACGCAGCAAGAGCGGCTGGCAACACTTCAGAACGATCTCTCCAAACAGAAGATCAATCTCGCGCGATTAACAGGCTTGCCAGCCAATGATCAATTCGAAATCACAGATGAGATCCCGCTTTCGCCGATGCCTGAGATGAGTGTGGAAGACGCTCTTCGTCAGGCGTATTCTCAAAGGACGGATTTGAAAGCTGCCGAGGCGCAGGTCCGCGCGGCAACACTGACCAGATCGGCCGCAAGAGCTGAGCGCCTTCCCTCGCTTTCTCTGAGTGCCGATTACGGAGTCAATGGGCTAAGGCCGGATCAATCACATGGAACGTTCAACGTGACCGGGACGTTAACGGTTCCTATTTGGCGAGGCGGCCGGACAGAAGGAGACATTGAAGAGGCCGATGCAGCCGTGTCCCAGCGGATGGCCGAACTAGAGGATCTCCGCAGCAAGATAGAGAGCGACATTCGCAGCGCGTATCTCGATCTGCAGGCCGCGAACAATCAGGTGAATGTGGCTACAGAAAATCTAAAGGTCACGAAAGAGACTTTAGATCTGACGCGGCAACGATTTGAAGCAGGAGTATCGGACAACGTCGCCGTGGTGCAGGCGCAGGAATCGGTGGCAAGTGCAGAGCTTGACTACGTCAATAGCGTGTTTGCACACAACGTCGCGAAGCTCAGCTTGGCGCGCGCCATGGGCGAGGCGAGCGATAAATTATTTCAGTTTCTTCGAATGCCTTGACGCGCTCGCACGGACCGAGCCGGCGCACTTTCTCAATCGCTTAAAATCAAGAGAGCTTCACATGTCGGGGCGTAGCGCAGCCTGGTAGCGCACCTGCCTTGGGCGCAGGGGGTCGCAAGTTCAAATCTTGCCGCCCCGACCAAACCTCCTGCCGACTTCAAAGAACCTATCGACCCGACTTTCATCCTTTTTTCGGTGATCCCTACGCCTCGGTGTTGCGCAAAACTGTGCCAAAACCTGACACAGATTGGCCGTGTGCTGTGCCAAAGCATGACCCTGCTTCGTTTGCAAGGCGGTTGAGTTTGGCCAGCGCTTCGGGCTTTATCTGAAGCATTGCGAGTACTTCTTGAACACCTTCGCATCACCCTGCCGAAGCAGCTGGGTGACCCACTCGTCCGCAACGCCGCCAGCGTTGAGACCGTACAAGAGCGCTGCCTGGCGGACCGTCCAGTCGCCTCCAATTCTTCAGGACGTCTCTCGGATTAACGTGACCCGTGAGAAACCGTTCGACCGACCATGGTCAAAACCCTTCCAGCATCCACACGTTGCTGTTCAATGCTCCGCCATATATGGCGATGTAGCGGCCGTCGGGAGAAGGTACGCCCCAGATGTCGTCCAACCTTGTCTCGACTGTCGTCATATTGTCCACGGTTCCGCTGCCCACTCCTTTGTATTGCCTGAGGACCTGCGCCTTTCCCTTCAGATCCACATTGAGGAGAGTCCGAGCTTTGGGCGATACGGACCCGCAATACAGGCCTTTACCGTCAGGAGACCAGTCCATTCCCCTTAAATTTGTCCAACCCCTCACCACGATTTCGCGGTCGGGGCCGTTCGATAGCGAAAATAACTGAATGCGAGTGTCCGCTCCGCCTCTCCTTGCAACCGCATACGTGGATCCATCGGGAGAAAGCGCCGCCGCCGGGTTTTCGTTGGGCGAATCTTCCCGTACCGTCCTCAGCACCTTGCCTCTTCCTTTTAAGGGATCAAATGCAGTAACGGTTGTCCATTTGCGATCCGAGGTCCTTTCGACCACCACACAGCCTGCCGGCCCGCGGCCACACCAATGGCCAATCCAATTGTGGGTCTCGAGCACAAACTCAGGAATTCCGCCGTTTACCGGAATACGCATCAAGCGCATTGGGGTGTGAGGAGCCGCACGCGGAAAGGCGCAGTAAATGATCCATGCGCCATCCGGGCTGAGACGCGGGAGGTTCGCATTCAGTGGTCCCGTGGGTATGGGCTCCGCTGCTCCGCCGGCAATTGGTTGCTGAAAAATACCCATTTGGCCGCTCTGATTGTCGGTAAGCAATACAAACTTACTGTCCGCTGTCCAGGCTGAAGGGTACCCCGCAGCTTCATAACAGGCTAACAGCTGGGGAACACTCATGCGAGTTATTCCAGCAGTTAGTCGTCCAATCTCGATTTGTTGTTGACTCGTCTGCTGCAGAACAGCTAAGTGCTTTCCGTCGGCGCTGGCACTCAGGCCCGCAGCTTCCGATTCCACCCATTGCGTAACGCGTTTCGGTTGACCGACGGGCTTTCCTGTGCGACTGTCGACCTCACATTGCCAAAGACCGGATCCAGGCGATTCGTAGCGCAAGTAATCGATCCGTCCGTTCGGGAGCCAGGAAAAATCTTCGTACCAATTGCCCGCTTCGCGCGGGATCGCTACCGCGCAATTCGCCCCATTTAGGTCGCAGCTTTCGACCCATGTTGCGTCCGGGGAGGACTCGTCCGGTTTATAAGCAATGCGCTGTCCACCGGGAGACCAATGCACCGCGCCGAGCCGTTCGTGTTCTCCCAGGGCGAGGACCTTTCGGGCGTTGGCTCCTTGGTCGTCCATCACCCATAGTTCCCGAAATCCTTCGTTGGGAGTTTTGGAGGGACTGAAGGCGATTCGTGTCCCGTCCGGCGAGACTTCCCAGCCCGCGGCGCTCTCCCTAAGCTTCCGCGGCGACTGCCCAAGTAGCGAGACGGTCCAGATGCTCGCTGGTCCGCCTCCTAAAACGCTGTGTACATCGGCGAGCAAAGTCGTCCCATCGGGGAACCATGAGTCTATCTCCCAGGAGTCGTTGGCGGAAACTCCTTTAGGCGTTGCGATCAGCCGTTCTTCTCCGCTCGAGAACAACTTTACGTGAATCCCGGCGACATCGGCGAAAGCGAGATATTTGGCGTCGGGCGAAAGGGCAAAAGTGGTGATCGGGCTGTCACTGGAGTTAAACGTGAGGCGTTTCTGAGTAAGCTCAGGCGGGGCGGTTTCAACGGGCCGCCGCAGAACGCGCCACAAAACAAGAGATGCGACCACGGCAAGTACAACTACGACTGAAGAGATTCCAATCAGCGCCCATTTGTGCCGCTTAATGAGACCGGCGGCAATGACGGAATCCGAACTCGACTCCTTCGGAATTGCGCGGCCTGCTGCGCCGTCAGGCGTCGACGTGGTCTGCGACTCGAGCTGCCCGGAGCTAGCGTCGCGCTTCAGACGCTTCAGATCAGTACGGATTTCAGAGGCGTGCTGATAACGCAGGTCGCGATCTTTTTCGAGCGCCTTGTCGATAATCTCTTCGAGCTTGGCCGGCAGGTTCGCATTCAATTGCCTGGGTGGAGTGGGCCGTTTATTTAAGATTGCGTCGAAGATGACGGCCGTCGCATTGCCGGATGCTGCCGGACGGCCGACTGCCATCTCGTACAGCACGGCGCCAAAACTGAACAGATCAGTGCGGGGATCGAGTTGTTCGCCGCGGGCCTGCTCGGGCGACATGTAAGCAACCGTGCCAACGGTTGAGCCCGGATTTGTCAGGGGGTAGGCGTCGTGCCAGCCGGTGAGCAGAGCGGAAGCGTCACCATCCGCTTCCGAGTCAGGTGCGTGTTGATGCGCGCCGGGCTCTTGCAGCTTCGCCAGGCCGAAATCCAGAATTTTCGCCACCCCGCGAGTGGTTATGAAGATATTCGCGGGCTTGATGTCGCGATGAATGATCCCTTTCGAATGCGCTGCATCCAAGCCATCTGCGATCTGGATTGCGTAATCCAGCAGCCGGTCTAATGTAAGAGGCTTGCCTTCGATGACGTGCTTGAGAGTCTTGCCCTCCAGCAACTCCATCGCGATCATCGGCCGTCCGTCGCATTCGTCGATGTCGTGGATGGTGCAGATGTTCGGATGATTCAGGGCCGAGGCTGCTTGCGCCTCGCGCTGAAACCGCTCCAGCGCCTGATGATCATCGCCCAACTCATCAGGCAGAAACTTGAGCGCGACCACTCGCCGCAGCTTCGTATCCTCGGCCCTGTACACAACCCCCATGCCGCCGCCACCAACTTTTTCGAGGACACGGTAATGGGAAATCTGCTGGCCGGAAATAGGCATCGGATGGCAAGCTTCCGAGATGATGCTGCATCAGTCTAGCAGGAAAAACGCGCAAAAAAGGGCCGCAGTTATGGACTGACGAAGACAAAATCTTCATGCTTTCATGAAGTACTGGTACACTTTGACGGCGGTACCCAAGGTACCCCAAAGAAAGGTGTAGGCCGAAAGCTCGAGTTACTCTTGTGGAATGCCGGGAAGCACGGCAGCCGCAGCGCGCGAGTTGATCATTGATTCACCCGGCCTAGAAACTGCCCGCGTCCATTTGGATGGGGATCGTTATCGCGTCGGGCGCTCTTCTGTAAACGAACTGTCGTTTCCCGCCGATCAGGCCCTATCGCGAGAGCACCTGGTTTTTGAAAACACGGCTGAGGGCTGGACGGTTCGGGATGCCGGTAGCCGCAACGGCACGCGCGTGAATGGTGCGCGGATTACGACGGCAGTGTGCCTGACAGACGGCGACCAAATCACCGCCGGCCATCTCACGATTCGATATGCCGCGCACGAGGATCTGAGAGACGCCAAAACTCACGAGGTCGTTTTCGTTGCGGAACCGGAGCTTGCGGCAGCTTCCGTATCCGTTGATCTCAAATCGGCTTTAGAAAAAAGCACAGACCTGGCTGGACAGCCGACGCTGGGGAACGTGCACCTGGGAGCATTGGTGCGCGCGGGCCGGGAACTGGCCGGACATTCATCGCTCGAAGATCTATTCCAACTGATTCTGGATCTTTCACTCGAAGCGGTGAAAGCTTCGCGCGGCGTTGTCATGACACGCGAAGCCGGCGGCAATCTCAGGAGCCGCGCCATTCGAGGCGAGAATCTCCGGATCAGCACTGCGGTCCGAGATCGCGTCCTCGATCAGCCAACGTCGCTGCTGGTTTCTGACGCCGCTCTGGATGCCGCTTTTGCACACCAGCAAAGCATCATCACGCAACAGATTCGGAGTTTTTTGGTCGTACCTTTGCAAACCGGCGAAGAGGTGATCGGCTTGATTTATCTCGATTCGCCGGAGTTGATCCGCAAATTCACGGTTGAAGATTTGAATCTGCTCACGGTGATGGCGAACATCGCGGCAATTCGTATCGAGCACGCGCGGCTCATAGAAGCGGAGCAAGCGAAAAGATTGTTGGATCGGGAACTCGAGCGGGCGGCAGAAATTCAACGCAGCCTGCTGCCTGTGAAAACCCCGGACGTAGCCGGTCTTGATCTGGCGGTGTACAACACGCCATGTCGAACGGTGGGTGGAGATTACTACGATTTTCTCCGTTACGCCGACGGGCGCATAACAATTGTGATCGCCGATGTTTCAGGCAAGGGTATGCCAGCGGCGCTACTGATGTCGAGCCTGCAGGCGCGGATGCAGGTGCTGTTTGAGAAACCGGACGAGCTTGCGAAGCAAGTAGCTCGCCTGAATCGGATCACTGCGGCCAATTGCCCGAATAATTGTTTCATTTCCCTGTTTGTCGGTGTACTTGATCCGGCAACGGGAGAAATGCGGTATTGCAACGCCGGACACAACCCGCCACTACTGCTTCATAAGAACCAGGAAGTAGAACGGCTGGGAGCGACGGGCATGGTCCTGGGCATCCTCGCTGGCGGAACGTATGAGGAAAGGGCGTGCCGGCTGGATACGGATGAGTTGTTAGTTCTTTTCAGCGACGGGATCACGGAAGCCCGCAATTCGGATCGCGATGAAGAGTTTGGCGACCAGCGTCTGATCGCGCTGATGAAAAGAGAACCGCAGCAGGCGGCTGCTGAATTTATCGAAGAACTCAAGACGGAACTATCATCATTCGCCGGCCCGGCGGCTGCCCTCGATGACATGACTGCCGTAGCGGTACGGCGGCTATAGCTGAGGGACGGGGTCCCATGGGACGCCTTCATGGCGCTCATCGCGTTGCTTCGCTGAGAGCGTACGCTGCCGCCTCTAGCGCGCGCTCGATCTGTGGCGCCGCGACATCAAGATGAGTGACGGCGCGGACGGTCCTTGGTCCCATCGCGAGCATCCGAACGCCCCGCGCACGAAGCGCTGCGACCATCCCCGTTGCATCCTCGCTGCCGTTCAGCTCGAAGATCACAATATTGGTTTCGACGGATGCCGGATCGAGCACCACACCGGGGAGTCTCGAGAGACCTTCGGCAAGCCGCCGCGCATGGGCATGGTCTTCGGCCAGCCGGCTTACGTGGTGACGCAGCGCGAATATTCCGCCGGCGGCGATGATCCCCGCCTGGCGCATCGCCCCGCCCATCTGCTGCTTGAGCCGCCACGCCTCCGCGATGAACTCACGGGAACCGGCAAGCGCTGCGCCAACCGGGGCGCCGAGCCCTTTGGTGAAGTCGATCCACGCCGAGTCAAAAGGCTTTGCGTACTCACGGGCAGCGATGCCACTCGCCACGACGGCGTTCATGAGCCGCGCGCCATCGAGGTGCGTGCGCATGCCCCGTGCCCGCGCGACCTGAGTGACTGCCGCGATCCGCGCGAGCGGCCAGATTGAGCCGCCACCCAGATTGCTGGTCTGCTCCACCCAGAGAAGCCGGCTCATCGGCATATAGCGGCTATCTGGTCGGATCGCCGCCGCTACCGAGTCCTCGTCATATTGCCCGCGTGCGCCATCAAGCGCGTTCACGTTTACGCCTGCGAGCGCCGCGGGGCCACCGGTCTCGTAGTGGATGGGATGCGCGGTGCGATGTGCGATCATCTCGTCGCCTGGCCGGCAGTGCACACGCAGCGCAATCTCATTACACATCGTGCCAGATGGAAGAAACAGCGCGGCTTCCTTGCCAAGCAACTCGGCAACCATTTCCTGCAGCGTGTTGACGGTCGGATCCTCGAACGTTTGCTCGTCGCCGACCTCCGCTTCGCACATGAACCGGCGCATCGCGCGCGTGGGGCGGGTGACGGTATCGCTCAGAAGATCAACTTCTATCGCCGGCATGGGGTTTCCTGTCGGACCTGCGCGAGCATAATCCGCGCATCTCGTCCAGCCTACCAAGCTTGCACACTAGCGATTACGATAGGGATTGCAAGTCGTCAACCAGTCGCCGTTAGCGCCTCTATCGTTACAACGGTCGCCTCATCTTCCAGCGGCGTACCAGTTCCATCCATTCAAGCCGCCTTGTTTGGCAACTGTTTGAGAGGACGGACCCGGAGTTTTACTTCAACACGTGACCCCGAGCAGGTTAAGGATTGACAAACGATCCTTAGTCAGATCCACCTCGTGCTTGGGTGTCTTGATGCCCTGCTTCGATTTCTTTTGAAACACATGAAGTACCCAGACGTCGTCGGCGACTTGAATGACGTAGATAAGCCGAAAAGCATCGCCCCGAAAGGCGAGTGCGATTTCAAACGCGCCGGAGCCGAGGCCGTGCATTGGCTTGGCGATGTCCGCCTTCTTCAGCCCCGATCGTAAGCGCATCAAGGAAGATCGATTGCGCGCCCCGACCAAACTTCCATCCGGTTGCCTCACTTCAACTCTGTTCGAGAGCCGCTTGCATGGCGCCCCGAGGCGCGGATTCACCAGTCCAGATTTCGAACTGGGATGCTGCCTGTTCGAGGAGCATCTCCGAACCGTAAATCGCCTTTGCGCCTTGGTCCTTCGCTCGCCTCAAGAGGAGAGTTTCGCGTGGAGCGTAGACCATATCAAGAACGACGGAAGCAGGAATTACATCCCGGAACAAACAGTCATTTTCATTGGGGTACATGCCAACCGGCGTAGCGTTCAACAGCGCGTCATAGTGGCGCCCTTGCGCATCTTTGAACGCCACAGTCTCGGCCCGTACAGCCTGTGCGAGCGCATGGGCCCTCTTCACGTTACGGCCAGTGATGCTAAGTTTTGCACCGGCATCCGCGAGTGCGAATGCGGCTGCTCGCGCAGCACCTCCATAACCAGCAATTAAGATGGAAGCGTGCGCAAGGTGTACTTGACGCGAAAGGGGCTTAAGAACGCCTTCAGCATCGGTATTCGTGCCGCGCCATTTTCCAGCTCTTCGCCAAACAGTGTTGACGGCGCCGATGCGCTTGGCCAGCGGTTCGACAACATCTAGATAACGTAGGATGCGCTGTTTATGAGGAAGCGTGACGCTGAAGCCGGCGACGGGCAGATTTGTCGCAAGTGACATCCAGTCCTTCAAACAAGAGCTCGAAACCAGGAATGGAAGATAAACAGAGTCTAGACGCCTAGCTTGAAAGGCGCGATTGTGAACATGCGGCGACTTCGAGTGCGCGACGGGGTCCGCGATGATGCCGTATATGCGCGTCTGCCTGGTCAGTTTTTCACAACGAAACAGGGTGCGCATTAATCTTGCGGAGAGCTGGCCGGGTGCGGTTCCGTTCCCGGCAATTGGCGCCGCATATGTATAGAGGCAACCAACGGACGGTCCTAATACCCGACTGGCGACTCCGATGTCCGACATGGCAAGCACGATGAGCGGGGGTGCGCGGTGTTCGCGAGCAAATTGAAGCAGCCGGAGATTGTCACTGGGTTTACAAGCGGTGGTCGCGATTTTGTAGGCCGCTGCTGGAACGCGCTGAAGCCGCAGTAGCACGTGCCCAAGCCCCCGAGTGTTCTGAAAATTATGGTGGGAAACGATCAGAGCAGCTGAGTCGTTTAGCACAGCAAGCGCGGTCTTGGCGCGCTCGGCCGACTCGATTTCCAGGTCCAAAACACAAGCACCAGCTTTGGCCGCGTTTTGAAGAATTGAAAGCTGCTGCTCTAGCGTGCCGGGGAATTGACCTCTATTCTGCTGATGCCGGCACGTGGCCAGAATGTGGGCGTCCGGATAGCGCTTGTGAAACGAGCGTATCAGGCTTATGCCGGTCGAGGGGTCCCGCAGATGATCGAGCCGAAGTTCGAGAAAAGTGTTGCCTTCTTTGTATTCGAGAACGGCGGCGCGACTTAGTTCGCCCGGTGTCGGGAAGCCGAGAGCTACGCAGATGCGCGGGAGCGAACGCGGAAGCGGGCGCATATAAAAAGCCGTGGTGCATAGGATAACAAGGAGGAGGAAAACAGTCCGAGTGGGTGCGCCCTAATAGCGTGCGTCGATAGCTTAAAGAAGCTTGTCGATTGAGACTTTCAATTGCTGTATGTCTGTTTCGCCGATGAACGAATTCACCTTTTGGCCGGTGCGATCAAACAAAAAAAGTGCCGGCAACGCTCCACTCCACTTCGGATCAATTGCGCTTATGAACTGGTCGTCGTTTTTCGCGCTCTTGAGATAGTACGGAGCCGGGGCGCTTTGTTTTTCGAGAAACGAGATCGCGGCTGCTGCCTGCTCCGGTTCGTCACACGATATTGTGACGAAGCTGAAATCGTTCTTGCGTTCTGATGAGTAGAGCGTGACTAGTTTTGGCATCTCTTCGCGACAACCACCGCACCAAGTGGCCCAAAAATCGACCAGTAGAACCTTCCCGCGATGCCGGGCGACCATTTGGTGGAATGCTTGCTCACCCAGCGGAATGAGAGTGCTCGTACCTGCGAGGAGGCAAGCCGGAGAAGCAGCGAGAGAGAGGAGGCAAGCGCGTCGTGTCATGAGCTTTTGGAAACACGTTTGATGCTGCAGCCGAACGCTTTCGTTTCGGTCTGTGACGGCTCTTTGCCGGCAAGAACTGCATCTAGCGCCAATCTTAACCGCTGCGTTGTGACTCGCGATTCCTTCATGGAGTCGTCAATCGACCCGTGATAGCGGATCGTCGCGGTTGAATCGATGACATAGGTCTCGGGCGTTACGGTTGCGCCAAACTCATCGGCTACCGAATTGTTTTGATCCTTGTAAACCGGGAAGCTAAAGTTGTGGGCGCGCGCATGTTCAAGGACAGCCGACGGAGACTCCGCGCTATTCGCGTTAATGGCGATGAATTTGACGCCTTTCGGCGAATAATCGCGATACAAGGCGTTCATCCGTTCGTTGTACGAGTTTGAAACGGGACATTGCACGGAGATGAACATAAGAACCGTTACACTGCTGCTTTTGATCGCGGAGAATTGGACGGCTGTGCCGTCGAGTTGATTGATCCGGAAATCCGTGACCTGGGAGCCAACCTTGAACTCCTGTGCGGAGAGCAGGGCCGCTATGCTGATAGTTCCGCAGAGAATCGCTTTCGTCCAGAGTTTCATTCGTATCTGAAGACGTTCGCGAGAATGGATTTCGTTACACACAGGACGCGGTAAGTCGGGACGAAGCCATATGAAAAGATTTCGTTAGGAGCGGCGGAAACAACAAATTAGATGCGGACGAACACAACGGGCCTCGCCGCCGAAACTCACAAAAATATTGGACAGAACACAGTCTTCAGGATTTTGGTAGCGATCAGTTTCTGCCATCTGTTGAATGACATGCTTCAATCGCTGATACCAGCTATCTACCCGATCCTGAAGACATCGTTTCAGCTAACCTTTGCACAACTTGGGCTCATCACGTTAACCTTTCAGGCCACCGCATCTCTTCTGCAGCCATTCGTCGGCTATTACACCGACATGCGGCCGAAACCCTTTTCATTGCCTGTCGGAATGGGGCTGACGCTACTCGGGCTGATCCTTTTGTCAGTGGCGACTGATTTTTTGATGCTCCTGATAGCAGCCGCGCTGGTGGGCACCGGGTCAGCGGTGTTTCATCCCGAATCGTCGCGGGTGGCGCGTATGGCGGCGGGGTTGCAGCCTGGCCTTGCGCAATCGGTTTTTCAGGTGGGTGGGAATACGGGTTCATCATTGGGCCCGTTGCTTGCAGCCTTTGTTGTTCTTCCGAGGGGACGATCTAGCGTCGCCTGGTTTTCACTCGGCGCTATCGTGGCGATCCTGGTTCTGACGCAAGTCGGCGTCTGGTACAAAAGGAATCCAGCGAGAACACCCCGGGCGCGTACTCATCCTACTGCAGGCCACGCGATGTTGTTCTCAAAGAAAATCACACTATCCATTGCCGTTTTGATCGCGCTGATCTTTTCGAAGTACTTCTACCTAGTCAGCCTTACCAGCTACTACACGTTTTATTTGATGAGCAAGTTTCATGTTTCTGTGCGGAATGCACAACTACATTTATTCATTTTCCTGGGTGCAATTGCCGCCGGTACAATTCTCGGCGGACCCGTGGGCGACCGCTTCGGCCGCAAGTATGTCATCTGGTGTTCGATTCTCGGTGTACTTCCGTTCACTCTGGCTTTGCCCTACGCGAACCTGTTCTGGACAGGTGTTCTGAGCGCCATCATCGGCGTGATCCTGGCGTCCGCCTTCTCCGCCATTCTCGTTTACGCCCAGGATTTGGTTCCCGGAAAGGTGGGGATGATCTCAGGACTTTTCTTTGGGCTCGCCTTCGGGATGGCCGGCATCGGAGCGGCGCTGCTTGGAGAGCTGGCGGATTTGACCAGCATCGGATTTGTGTATCATGTCTGCTCGTTTTTACCTGCGATCGGGATTCTCACTTGGTTTTTGCCCGATCTGGAAAGAATGAGGCTGCGGCAATCGAAATCACTACCCTGACGCGCTCGTCTTCAGCGCGGGTAGGCCGGCTCGCGCACTTCCTTGTCTGAAATGCGAGGAACGCCGGGAGCGATGGGCCTCTCTGCGTACGGCTCAAATTTCACGGAAACGAGCTTCGAAACTCCCGGTTCCTGCATCGTCACTCCGTACAGCGTTTGCGCCGCCTCCATGGTGCGTTTTGCATGAGTGATCACGATGAACTGAGTCTGCGCGGACATGTCTTTCAGCAAAGTTGTTAAACGCTCGATGTTCGGTTCATCAAGAGGAGCGTCAACCTCATCGAGAACGCAAAACGGACTAGGGGTGTATTGAAAGATTGCCATTAAGAGGGCCATGGCGGTTAAGGATTTCTCGCCGCCGGAGAGAAGCAGCACATTTTGAAGCTTTTTCCCGGGCGGAGAGGCCACAATATCGATACCCGATTCCGATACATTCTCTTCGTCGCTCAGGCGCATCTCTCCCACCCCACCACCAAAAAGAGTCGCGAACATCTCGCGAAAATTCGTGTTGATCGCGTGAAAGGCCTCGGTAAACCGTTTCCGTGATTCGTCGTCAATCTGGTGAATCGCTTTTTCAGTATCGCGGATCGAATCAAGTAAGTCTTGCCGCTGGGCGTTCAGGAAATCCTGTCTTTGTTGCGCTTCTTCAAATTCTTCGAGCGCTTGCGGATTCACCGGCCCTAAAGCCTCAATCTTTCGCTGCACATCCGCGTACTTGTTTTCGAGATCTTCGAGCGCGGATCCTTCAGCAGCCCCCTGATGGTCGGCTGCGAGTTCGCCTAAGCTCGTTTCCAACTCCCTTTGGCAGGTCTCGTCGAGATGTTTTAGATCAGCTTCCGTCCGCGCCAGTGCGACTTGCACCTCCGATCGTTTCTCTAGCGCTATTTGCGCAGTTGATCTAGCGTGCTTCAATTCGTCTTCCAACGTCCTCAACTGTTGTCTCAACTCTGCCTCTCGTAAGACAAGCCGGTCCGCGCTTTGCTCGGCACTTGAGATTGAGTCTTTCACCTCGATGACTTTCCGGTCGATCTCCTCATTGCTCGATATGAATTGCGCCCTTTCGGCGCTCAAGCGCTTCATTTCGCTGGAAAGAAGCTCCGTTCGCGTGACGAAGCTTTCGATTTCCGATGTGAGCCTTTCACGATTCGCGATTAGAGAGCGTTGACGTTCTTCGAGGCTCGCAACATTCGCGCGGAGAATCGCGTGCTCTTCCGCCGCATGCGCCGCCCTTGCGCGCAAAGTTGATTCCTCGCGGCGGGCTGACTCGAGCACCTGGTCCTGTTCGGTCCTGACAAGCTCAACTTGTTGAAGCGCCTCACGATCTCGTTCAATATTCCGGTGAATCTCCTCCCGAGCCTGAGATAGTTCTTGGAGTTGAAGACGAGCGCCTGACAGCTTGCTTCGAACTCGTTGAAGCTCCTCGGCCAGCTTTCGGCTCTCGTGATCGATTGCCAGCATGTCCTTTTCTTGAGACTGCTGGTGTGCGCGGACGTGCTCTAATTTTTCTCCGAGCTCAGCAATCGTGTGTCCCAGACACTCGAAGTTAGTCTCAGTTGCATTTAGCTCGCGTTCCTTATCGGCTTCGAGGACGGATATCTCACGCAATTCCCGTTTCAGGGCGAGAGGACCCGAGCCAGTTTTCTTTCCTCCGCTTACCGCTTGCCCGTGATAGCTTATGCCTTCGCTGACGAGAAACCAGCAATCCGGATATTCCATGGCCAGCCGCCGCGCTTCAGCGCGGTCAGTCACAACGTAAGAATTTGCAATACGAGGAAGCGAATGCAATGCGGCGCGCGAGATACCATTCGTGAACCGCACAGCGTCACTAAGTTTCGTAACGATGCCGGACTCACCACTGGGCTCGCGTGACTCTGGAGCCCTAGCATTCGGGCCACTCTCTTCCACTAGAAACGTCGCCCGTCCGTTCAGATCTGCGCGCATCAGTTCGAGACCGCGCTCGGCTTCATCCCAATTCCGGACTATCACATACTCGAGCTCGTCGTGCAAAAACTCCTCGACTGCTTTTTCGAACTGCGAATCCACTTCGAGGAAATCAGCGAGCACGCCGACCGGTTGCAAGAAATGTGTATTAGCTTGCTCCACTGCCGTAAAGAACCGCTTGACAGTTTCGGTTGTGTAACTTCGATGGTGCAGAATGTCTTGGAGAGAATCGCGCCTGGCTTTCACGCGCGAAAATTCGGCGCGCAAACGTTCGAGCGCTTGCCTTGAATTGCTCATCTCGGCTCGTTTATCGTGTAACCCTGTCTCTATTGCCTGCCGTTCATTGGCTGTTGAATTGAGCTGAATCTGCCGCGCTGTTAAGCGCTCCGATATCTCCACTCGTACACTTTCTAACCGGGAAAGATCTGCTGCCGACCGGCGTTCCTCATCGCTTACATCGGCGGATTGCGTGTCTATCGTTCCGAGCTGCGCTTCGGAATGTGTGATTCTGTGTTTCAGCGAAGAAAGCTCGGTCAATAACTCGAGCACTCTTTGGCGCGCGCCCTCGAGTTTTCGCTCTTGCTCTGCTAATTTTGTCTGAATTTCAATGCGCTCTTTGGACTTTGCTTCTAATTCCAGGCGCGCTGTAGCGTACTCTGCCTCGATCATCGAGAATTCGGACTGCCGCCGCTCGAGATCGGCTGCGGTCTCGCGCTTTCTTGCGTGCAACGACTCTAGCTCCTGTTGTCCACCACTTGACTGCCGGTCGATCTCTTGAATCTGTTTAGCTTGATACTCGAGCCGTCCGCGCAGCCGCTCTGACTCGAGTTCCAAATCAGCCGCCAACCTTCGGGCTTCAGTTAAGTCTCGCTCGGTGGCATAAAGGGCCTCGCTTCTAGTGGACTTACGTTTCTCGCCTTCAGTTATTTCGGCGTATAGGCTCTCTAGCTCGCTTGAAGCGAGGTTCAGCTCGATTGCCAGTTTCGCCGCATCGCGCTCAAGTATACGGAATTTCGCCGAAATTACCTGTCTCAGACACGATTTTGCTTCGACTTTTAGTTCTCCATAACGTTTGGTCTTCGCGGCCTGGCGTTTGAGCGAATTCACCTGGCGCGTAACTTCTTCGAGGATGTCGAAAACTCTCGAAAGGTTCTGCTTGGCGCTCTCCAGTTTGCTTTCCGCCAATCGTTTACGGGCTTTAAACTTGGTGATGCCCGCCGCTTCTTCGATCACATTTCGACGATCCTGCGGCCGGTTGCTCAAAATCTGTCCGATGCGGCCTTGTTCGATAATGGCGTAGCTTTCAGGGCCTAATCCCGTCCCCAGAAAAAGATCCTGAATGTCACGGAGGCGCGCCAGCTTACCGTTCATCAAGTATTCGCTTTCGCCGGAGCGGTAGAGACGGCGAGTGATTGTGATTTCGCCAGTGCGCTCGGCGGTTTTGAACACTTCCGCTGAAGGATGGGGCCTGTGCCCATTCAATTGGGCCTGTTGCTCGTGCTCCAAAGGTTTGGCATCCGGGCTTTCGGACGGCGGTTCGTCCGGGATTAAAGTCATCGTTACCGATGCCATTCCGAGTGGCTTCTTGTCTTGAGTTCCGGCAAAAATCACGTCTTCCATCCGGGCCCCGCGCAATGTCTTCGCGGATTGCTCCCCAAGGACCCAGCTGATGGCATCACTCAGGTTCGATTTACCGCACCCGTTTGGACCGACAATGGCGGCAACTCCGGTTCCACCGAACTTCATCTCTGTCCGGTCGTAAAACGATTTAAACCCTTGAACCTCGACGCGCTTTAGTTTTAGCAAGGAGTGGTTACCTTTCCCACAACATTATTGTCGCGAATTGTTTTTATGCTACAGCGAGGGCGGGGATAAGTAAAGAGTTTCGGAGTGTCTCCCGAGCTATCGCGATCTTTGTCATTAGGCAAAAATTGCAGTACGATGAAGCCGGAGGAGTGCACTATGGTAATCAAAAGAACGGACTTTTTTACGTTCGCGCTGACAGCAGCCTTGTGCGTGGGGCCGGCAATATCTGTTCCGGCGCGTGCCCAGGAAGCTCCCAAAGAGGAGCCGAAGCAAGAGGAGCACGAGAAGAAATCTGCGCCGGAAAAGCGGGATGAGAAAGCGAACAAGGATTTCAGCCGGCGCGATGAATCAAAAGGCAAACAGGATCGCGATAAAGAGCGGGGCGAAAGCCGCGAAGCTAGACGCAATACCGAGCGTTCTAGTGGCTCGAGGGCGCAGGCTAATGCCCACTATCACTTCAGGTCAGAAGACAAATCCAAGCTGCGCGAGCACTTTCGAGCCCAACTCGCTCAAGTCAACCGCGCTAACCGGCCACATATCTCAAGCGGGACAGTGATCGAGACAACCTATCAAACCTATATTGAGCCGGTTCCTCAAGAGGTGGTCGTTTTACTCGCGCCACCACCCCCGACTTTCGTGTTCGGCTTCTGGTTTGGGTACGTCATTGTATACGATCCTTCGAGTTTCCTAGTGATCGATTACATCGATCTGCTTTAATAACCTTCGGGTCTCGCCGTAGAAGCTCGGGATCGCTGGCTGTATAACTTGTGCTCGCAAAGGGCTAAGCTCTTGTTATACTAAGGCTTTCCCTATGCCTTCGACCGGCCTTCTGGATGAGATCGCTGTTTCCGCAGAAAACAGAGCCAACAGCACGATCGCTAAGAAGGTTATCTTACTGAAACCGCGCGGGTTTTGCGCGGGAGTCGTGCGAGCTATCGATGTCGTCCGTATAGCGCTCGACCTATACGGCGGGCCGATCTACGTTCGTAAGGAAATTGTTCACAATCGCCATGTGGTGGATGAACTCCGCCGGGCTGGCGCCATTTTTGTCGAAGAATTGAGCGAGGTTCCAGAAGGCGCCCGGGCAATTTTCAGCGCCCATGGTGTTTCTCCGGCCGTACGTGCAGAGGCGAACAAAAGGCAATTGCAAATTATCGATGCCACCTGCCCGTTAGTTACGAAGGTTCACCTCGAAGCGGTCAAGTTTGCAAAACAGGGTTACACAATTATTCTGATCGGGCACCGGGATCATGACGAGGTAATCGGGACGCTTGGGGAAGCTCCAGAAAGCACCATTCTAGTCTCGGACGTGGAAGATGTTGACCGGCTGGAGATCAGAGATCCCGAACGCGTCGTGTATCTCACACAAACCACGCTTTCTCTGGATGAGACAAAAGATATCGTAAACCGGCTGCTCGAACGTTTTCCGAAAATTATTGGGCCGAAGACGCAGGATATCTGCTACGCAACCGAAAACCGGCAACTTGCCGTCAAAGCGGTAGCTCCGCTCTGCCAAGCTTTACTCGTGGTCGGCTCGCAAAACAGTTCTAACTCGCGGCGACTAGTAGAGGTTTGCGAGAAAGCCGGAGTGCCTGCCTATTTGCTAGACGATGCGAGTGAGATTGAGCCAGGCGCTTTGGACGGTGTCGAAACGGTTGCCGTAACTGCCGGCGCTTCGGCTCCTGAACATCTGGTGCAGGAGCTCATCGAGCACTTGAAAACGAAAGGATACACTGACCTGGAAGAGGCTGAGATCAAGGAAGAAGACGTGCGCTTCACGCTGCCTTCTGATCTTGAGAGCTTCAAGCCTCGCCTTCATAGAGTCCGTGCCTAGCGCGGTACAGTCTTTCTGGAAACGATGAAATCAAGTCTTCAAATTACAGACTCGTTGAATTTCACCGTCGCGAGCAGTATCCAGAAAGCATCGTCCGCCTTACTTCGGCGCTTCGATGACGAGGGTTATTGGTGCGCTGATCTCAAAGCTGACACGACGCTCGAATCCGATTACATAATGTTGCAGCTATGGCTGCATCCCCCGGTGAATGGAATTTGGGATCCGCCCAACCGTCCAGTGGTGGAGAAAGCTGTCGCGGCTATTTTGTCGCGCCAACTTGAAGACGGTGGTTTCAATATTTACCTGAATGGCCCATCGGAGGTCAGCGCCTCGATTAAGGCTTACTTTGCGTTGAAAGTTGCGGGAATTCACGTCGAGGATGGGCGAATGGTTCGCCTTCGCACGCGCATCCTCGAGCTGGGGGGCCTACAGGCTGCGAATAGTTACGTTCGCACCAATCTTAGTTTGTTCGCCCTCTATCCTCGCGAAGCTTGCCCGTCCATTCCGCCCGAACTGATCCTGCTGCCCTTTAACTTCATCTATCAGATGTCGTCATGGACTCGCGCAATAGTGATCGCTCTCTCGATCATCCATGCCGCGAATCCGCGCCGGCCCGTTCCCACGGGCTTTGACTTGGATGAAATCTATCTCTGTGGCGCGCCCACCATGCCGCAGCGCGATCCGAGCCTGTTCAGTTGGCGCAATTGCTTCCTCGCGTTCGACCGTTTTTTGAAGATTTGGGAGCGATGGGGTTCGCGATGGATCCGGAAATATGCACTGAAGAGAGCTGCCGATTGGATGATAGAGCACTTCGAGGGCTCCGACGGGCTGGGTGCTATTTATCCCTCAATGCAGTACTCGATTATGGCCCTGGATGTGCTCGGATATGCTGCGGACCATCCGCTGCGCATTGGGGCTGAAACGCAGTTCAATAACCTGATCGTTGATGATCATCGAGGCTTTTTTATCCAGCCCTGCTATTCGCCCATCTGGGATACGGCCATTGCGGCTTTCGCCTTACCGGAGACAGAAGACCTGTCCCATGCCACGCTCGGCCGCGTGGCTGATTGGTTCCTCTCGAAAGAAGTTCGACGGCCGGGAGATTGGAGTCGCAAGCGGCCAGATGCACAACCCTCTGGCTGGGCATTTGAGTTTAATAACGAGTTTTATCCTGACGTCGATGACACCGCGATGGTCTTGCTCGCTTTAGCTAAAGCGCCCGCTTCAAATGAAACCAAACAGCGCGAATGCGAAAAACGTGCGGTTGATTGGATCCTCGCGATGCAAGGCAAAGACGGGGGCTGGGCTGCCTTCGACGTAGACAACAATTGGAAAATCCTGAGTCACGTGCCCTTCGCTGATCACAACGCTATGCTCGACCCGTCCTGTCCTGATATCACCGGGAGGGTTCTTGAGGCTCTTATCGTTTGTGGTCTGAACGCAGATCATCCCGCTCTCCGCCGCGGCGTTGATTTCCTGTTGCGTACTCAGGAACCCGATGGAAGCTGGTATGGCCGTTGGGGAGTGAACTATATCTACGGCACCTTCCTCGCTTTGCGCGGCCTTCGCGCTGCTGGGCTCACGGAAAACGAGCCCAGCATTCAGCAGGCACTTGAATTCATTCGCGCTTATCAGAACCACGATGGCGGCTGGGGCGAGAGCTGCGCCAGCTACGACGAGAACCGTTTCGTTCCCAATCCGAGCACTCCATCGCAGACGGCGTGGGCCATTCTCGCTCTTCTTGCGGGGGGCGACGTTCGCAGCGAGAGTCTTTACAATGGCATCGAATACTTGCTGAAGACACAGCGCTCGGACGGAACTTGGGATGAAGACTACTGCACCGGCACCGGTTTCCCTCGAGTTTTCTATCTTTCCTATACCGAATACCGCAACGCCTTCCCGCTGCTCGCGCTTGCGACATTTACGAACGCCATTGCACCGTTGCAGCCTAGAGTGATGCAGGCCGCTGCGGGCCACTAAGGTGAACGAATTGCTGATATGACGAACCAGCAACTATATTTTGCAATTGGCGTACCGGTGTTCGCGGTGATTGTCGGAATAGCCATGAACATGCTCGCATTGATCTGGCAAAGTAGGGATGTGAGCAAGCGATTAGATCGAATTGAGCACACACTGGAGCTTATCCAAACTGATCTGAAGGAGTTCTATCGCGACATTGTCCGTATTAAGCAGAAGATCGGACTAGACTAGGAGCACTATGAGATTTCCGCTTTCCATGACCCTCGGGATGGGAGCCTACATAGCAAAAAACAAGCTGAATCCCCCACCGCGGTGGCAGAAGAGCGTTATCGAAACTGATGATTCGGCCAATCCATTCAAGATCGTCATGCACACGCGGACCGGTGAGCAGCCGGACTTTGTGCACCCGTTGATCAACAAGCGGTTTCCGCTCGTCTTGATGCTCGAGCCGTTACACGCCTGCAATCTGACTTGCACCGGTTGCGGCCGCATCCGGGAATACGAAAGCACCATCTCCGAGCGCCTTTCTGTAGAGCAGTGCCTCAAGGCCGTCGATGAGTGTGGTGCGCCGACCGTGTCGATTTGCGGCGGCGAGCCGATGCTGTATCCGGATATCGCGCGCCTCTGCTCAGAGATTCTTTCGCGCGGCAAGAACATCATTCTCTGCACCAACGGCATGTTCATCCGTAAGAAGGTGGGGCAATTTAAGCCTGATTCCCGGTTCTTTTTCAATGTCCATCTTGATGGGATGGAAAAGAATCATGATCTCGCGGTCGAGCGGCCCGGTGTCTTTAAGGAAGCCATTGAAGGCATTAAGGTCGCAAAGGAACACGGATTCAAGGTCTGCACCAATACCACTGTTTACAAAGAAACTGACATGAACGAAATCGAGGAGTTATTCACGCTGCTCGAAAGTCTGAATGTTGATGGCTTTATGATTTCTCCAGCGTACGGCTACTCCGCAGTCAATCAGCGCGAGATTTTCATGACACGCGAAGATGTAATCGAAAAGTTCAAAGATATCGATCGGTTGGCCAGACGGTTTCGCATTAACAACACGCCCATATACCTCGATTTTTTGAAAGGCGAGCGAAAGCTGCCTTGTACTGCCTGGGGGAATCCCACTTACAACGTCAAAGGTTGGAAAGGGCCGTGTTATTTGATCACCGACGCTCACTACGACACGTTCGAGGAATTGATGACGAAGACGCAGTGGAACCATTACGGCGAGGGCAATGATCCGCGATGCGAACACTGCATGGTCCACTGCGGTTACGAGCCATCCGCAGCGCTTGGGATCAATTCCAAGTTGTCCGATACGTTTAAACTAATGACCTGGGCATTCCGCTAAGGCGGCATCCCTTCATTGCCTCTCACGCTAGTTACAGGCGCTAGTGGCTTTTTGGGCTGGCACGTTGCCCGTCTGCTCTCTGAACGAGGTCACCGCGTTCGTGCTCTCTGCCGTCCTAATAGCCGCGTTCGCGAGCTCGAAGTCGAGCGCGTCCCGGGCGATTTGCGTGACGGCGAATCGTTAGCCCGGGCAATTGCAGGTTGTAAGCTCGTTTTTCATGTCGCTGCGGATTATCGCCTCTGGTCCAAGCATCCCGAAGATCTTTATCAATCAAATGTGGAGGGCACGCGAAATCTGCTAGAAGCCGCCGAACGGGCCGGTGTTGAATGTGTCGTATATACGAGTACGGTCGGCTGTATCGGAATGCCGAAAAACGCACTCGGAGATGAAGACACGCCTGTCTCGGTTGCCGACATGGCCGGTCACTACAAGCGTTCGAAGTGGCTAGCTGAGCAGGTCGCTCTGGAAAAAGCGCGAGCCGGGCTTCCGGTTGTCATCGTGAACCCTACCGCGCCCGTTGGGGACCACGATTGGAAGCCCACGCCGACCGGCAAAATTATTGTCGATTTTCTTCGCAACAAGCTTCCGGCATTCGTCGACACAGGTTTGAACCTGGTCGATGTGCGCGATATCGCGATTGGACACCTCCTAGCAGCCGAGCATGGCCGGCCCGGTGAGCGCTACATTCTTGGCTCGGAGAACCTGACGCTTCAGCAAATCCTCGGCCGGCTCGCCGAAATCGCGAACAAACCGGCTCCGACGACGAGGGTTCCTTATGCGTTAGCCTATGCAACGGGCGTGATCACGACCGCTTGGGCAGATTTCACCGGTCGCGAACCGCTTGCGCCGCTGGAGGGGGTCAAGATGGCTCGAAAGAAAATGTTTGTCACGCATACGAAAGCAGCGCGCGAACTGGGCTTTTCACCGGGCTTGGCTAATGCTGCGCTTCAACGCGCCGTCGAATGGTTCCGCGCCAACGGATACTGCTAACCTCGATGGCCATTCTTTACGTAGCCTCCCTTGCCATGGAGCTCCAGCCCTTTGCAAATCTGCTTACTGGCGTTCGAAAGCTGAAATGGCCGATCGATTATGCATTCGAAGGCGTGTGGGAGGGGCGTCGTGTAATGCTCGCTGCCAACGGAGCAGGCCCGAAACTCGCTGCGCAAGCTGTCGAAGTTGCCGTGCGTGCTGTTACCGTCGCGGAGCTCTCTTCTTCTAGGCTGGAAGCCGTCGTAAGCACAGGATATTGCGGAGCTCTTGATCCAAGTCTCCGCGAGCTACAGATCGTCGTGGCTACAGAGGTTCTCGATCCACAGGCGAACGAGCGGTTCGAATGCGGACCTATCGATACAGCCATGGAATTCGTAACGGGCGTCTTGATCTCGGAAGATCGCATTTTCAATTTTGCTTCCGAGAAAGAGAAGCTCCGCCATAACGGGGCTGTTGCGGTCGATATGGAAGCGGCCGGTGTCGCCGCCCGTACGAGGCGGGCGGGACTGCCTTTCTATTGCATTAAAGCCGTATCGGACCGGGCAGACGAATCGTTTCCGCTCGACTTAAACACGATGCGGACCCGGGAAGGCCGGATACGACGTGCAAAAATTGGAGTACACGCGCTGACGCATCCCAAGTTGATCTCAGCGTTGTTTCATTGGAAGCGCCGAAGCGAGGATGCGGCCAAGGCATTAGGGAGTTTTCTTGTCAGTTGTCCAATCAAGCCGAAGCCTGCTGAGTCCGACGCTGCTCCGGCTGAATGAGGATTTACCTCGTTCCATGAGAGCGGCGGTTTATCGGGGCTCTGGCCGGATCTCGGTCGAATTTATCGACGTCCCTCGCGTGGGGCCGCGCGAAATTCTGATTCGTATCGAGAGTTGCGGAATCTGCCATACCGATTTAAAGAAGATTGAACACGACCTTCTGCCGCCACCTCGTATTTATGGGCACGAGACGGCGGGAGTTGTCGCGACCGTGGGTGAACACGTAACAAAATACGTTCCGGGGGATCGCGTTATTGTGTTTCATCACGTACCCTGCGGAAACTGTTTCTATTGCAGGAATCGCCTGTATGCTCAATGTTCGGGCTACAAAAAAGTCGGTGTGACCGCGGGCTATGAGCCTGCCGGAGGCGGCTTTTCCCAATATGCTTGCGTCATGGACTGGGTCGTTGATGGCGGCATGGAACTGATTCCTGAAGGCGTGTCTTTCGATCAGGCCTGCTGGGTGGAACCTGTTAACACCTGTTTGAAGGCCATGGGAGTGCTGGACCCGAATGCAGGCGATGTCGTGGCCATACTGGGGCAGGGACCGATTGGCCTCATTTTCACGCTTTTGGTCAAACGAACGGGCGCTGCTGTTCTTGCCACCGATACGGTTGAGTTTCGACGGAATTTTTCCAAACGCTTCGGAGCAGCGGCCTTCGATCCGCGTGGCCCCGAATTTGAGACCGCGGTACAGGATCACACTGGTGGACGCGGCGCGGATGCTGTGATTGTCGCTTCAAATGCGAAAGGAGTTGTTGAACAGGCTTTGCGCATCTCTCGCCCGGGTGCAAAAGTATTACTGTTTGCACAGACCTCGGCATCGGAACGTATCGAAATCTCCGGGGCAGATGTGTGCGTTGGCGAGCGTGTTCTGTTTGGCTCCTACAGCGCGGATATCGACCTTCAGCACGAATCCGCTCGCCTCGTTTTCAGTGGGGAGCTGCCGCTCGAGCAACTTATTTCGGACCGCGTTTCTCTCGCCAATATCGAGCGCGGCATCGCCCTCGCGCAGCATCCAACGGAGCGATCCCTGAAGGTGGTCGTCCATCCTCAGGAGAACACGTAGATGGTGGAATTGACTGCGCCGCGTTCAACGGCTACTAAGATTTCCAAAACGAGAATGCAAGCGGCCGTGCTCTATGGGAAAGAAGACGTTCGGCTGGAGGATGTCCCAGTACCTACTATCGGCCCCGGCGAGCTGTTGGTTCGCGTGCGGACCGCGCTTACGTGTGGCACCGACATAAAAGTTTTCCGTCGCGGCTACCACGCCAAGATGATCATTCCGCCGGCGCTTTTCGGCCATGAGATGGCAGGCGATGTTGTTGCAATCGGAGACGGCGTTACAGGATTTACGGTCGGGGAGCGTATTGTTGCTGCTAATTCCGCTCCATGCGATCAATGCTTTTTTTGCCAGCACAACCAGCAAAACCTTTGCGAAGATTTGCTGTTCAACAATGGAGCATACGCCGAGTTCATCCGCCTGCCTGAAAGAATCGTCCGGCGTAACACATACAGGATTGCAGATGATTTGGCATACAAGGATGCTGCTTTGGTCGAGCCGCTCGCGTGCGCTTTGCGCGGCTTAGATGAAAGCAATCTTCGGGCCGGCGACATAGTCGCGATTATGGGGCTTGGGCCCATCGGGCTGATGTTTGTTCGATTGGCAAAGTGGACATTTGGCGCGCGTGTCATCGCGATCGCTCGACGTATAGAGCAAGTTGATCGAGCCGTGATGCTAGGCGCCGATCAGGGCGTCGTCTTCGGCGACAACGGCGCTCTGATATCCGAAGTGCGGTCCCATACTGGGGGACGAGGCGCGGACGTGGTCATAGAGGCCGTGGGGCGCCCTGAGGCATGGGAACTCGCTACGCAGCTTGTACGAAAGGGCGGAGTGATCAATTTCTTCGGGGGTTGTCCTACGGGGACGAAAGTGGCTCTGGATACTAATCTCCTGCACTACTCGGAACTCACCTGCAAAGCTAGCTTTCACCACACGCCTGACTACATCCGCCGCGCTCTGGGCGTCATCGCCGATGGCACCGTGACGGCCAATCACTTCGTGAATCATGAAGAGCCGCTCAGCCGCCTTCCTGAGGTTTTGAAAGATCTCGCTCATAACCGGAACGGACAGATCAAGACCGCCATTCTCCCCTAACCCAAGAGTGCCTGTCGCACATTTACAGCCCAAAGACTACATCCGCCAGATTCCGCCCGAGAGCGTAGGGCTTGCGCCTCGCTTCGAAACCGAAGCGCTTGAATATACCCGCTGGCTCGCTACTCACCATTATGAAAACTTCCACGTGGTGAGCTTACTTCTTCCCAAGCATCTACACCAGGATTTCTACAATGTGTACGCCTATTGCCGCTGGGCCGATGATCTGGGCGATGAAATTGGCGATCCCGCGGAAAGTTTGCGTTTGCTTGCGTGGTGGCGGAGTGAACTCGAGGCCATGTTTAACGGCGAAGCCGCGCATCCTGTTTTTGTGGCTCTGAAAGGAACTGCAGAGCGGTACCGAATACCCATAGAGCCTTTCGATCGTCTCATTCGGGCGTTCGAACAGGATCAGATCGTCGGCCGTTACCAGACCATGGACGACGTATTTGGTTACTGCGTAAATTCGGCGAATCCGGTCGGCCATCTCGTTCTCTATCTCTGCGGATACCGCGACTCTGAGCGCCAACGCCTCTCCGATTACACGTGTACGGCTCTTCAACTGGCGAATCACTGGCAGGACGTAAGTATCGATTTGGAAAAGAATCGGGTCTATTTGCCTATAGATCTGCTGGCGAAACACGGCTGCTCAGTTGAACAGCTGTTTGCTCGCGAACATAATCACAACTTTGAAGCGGTAATGCAGGAGGCAATCGGCATTGCCGAAGATCTCTTTATTCGCGGTCTGCCTCTCGTGGATATTGTCGATCGGCGACTGGCTCTGGATATTGAGCTGTTCAGTCGCGGCGGTATGAAAATCCTCGAAAAAATTCGGTCGCAGCGTTACAACGTTCTCGAACGCCGCCCGTGCATCTCCAAAGCGGAACGTGTTGGTATTTTTCTTCGATGTCTTCCGCGACTGCTCCCGCTCTGAGGACTCGCTCCATCGAGGAGTCATATCGATATTGCCGGCAAATTGCGCGAACGCGTGCCAAGAACTTTTATTATTCATTTCTTCTCCTTGAGAAGCCCCGACGGGACGCGATGTGCGCGATTTACGCGTTCATGCGCCATTGTGACGATCTCAGTGACGCCCCCGGTAGCTCTGATAAAACGGGCGTTCGGCAAAGCATCGCTGAGTGGCGTCTTGAACTGGATAGCGCACTGGCGGGGGATGTTCCAACGAATCCGATTTGGCCGGCCTTTCACAACACGGTCCAGCGATATTCGATTCCGCATCGATTTTTTCACGAGATGATTGATGGGATTACGTCAGACCTGGATCCGCGCCAGATACAAACTTTTGAAGAGCTTTATCGTTACTGTTATCAGGTTGCGTCTGTTGTTGGTCTCGTAATCGTGCATATCTTTGGCTTCGAATCAGTCAAAGCGCTATTGCTCGCGGAAAAGTGTGGCGTGGCATTTCAATTAACGAACATTCTGCGCGATGTGCGCGAGGATGCAGAGCTTGGGCGTGTCTATCTTCCTTATGAAGATCTTGAGATGTTTTCTGTTCCATTCGATCAACTGCGGTCGGGCAAAGAGGACAACGCGTTCCGCGATCTTATGCGTTTCGAAGCCGCCCGGACGCGCGCATACTATCGGGAATCGGCTTCGCTCGGTAATTTGGTCGCTCCAAAAAGTCGGCGATCCCTATGGGCGCTCCGTTCAATTTATCTGAATCTGCTCTCGAGAATCGAAAAGGCGAATTATGCTGTTCTTAGTCGGCGCATTAATGTTCCGGCCCGAACCAAGATCGCCATTTTGCTTCGTGCATCTGTATACTGACGATCACTCGCCCTGAATTGCCATCATCGGCTGATCTGACTTATACGCGAGGATCCATTCTGAACCTGTTCCTTCGAAACGGTATGAAGCACCTCCCGCTGGAATCAGCCATGCCTGTCCCTCAGTGAACTCTTCTTGCGCAACGCGCCCGGAGCCTTTCACGCAAAGAAGGAGTGAATAATATGGCAAACTGCCGTCGATTTGAATGACTCGCTTCGGTACCAGCCGCTCGAGTCGAAAGTAAGAACAAGCAACCAGCTCTTCGCGCCAGTAGCTCAGCGCAACACGCTTCCCACAGGAAGTTTGTGGGTCAAGCCTGGCGACTTCAATTGCATGCTCGAGATGCAATTCACGCCCTCGGCCAAAGTCATAAAGGCGGTATGTGATATCTGAATTCTCTTGGATTTCGCAGATTATTAGGCCTTCGCCAATTGCGTGGATCGTTCCGGCCGGCACAAATACTGCATCTCCCGCCGCGACGGAGTGCCAATCAAGCAGATGCTCGATTTCACCCGATTGAGCTGCTTGACGTAACCTATCCCGCAAGAGAGCTTCGCTGAATCCCAGTGCAATCTTTCCCAGCGGATTCGCTTCCAGAATGTACCAAGCCTCCGTTTTCCCTAACGATTGGTGATGTTTTGCCGCATACTCATCATCGGGGTGCACTTGAACGGATAGGCGGTCATTCGTGAAGATCAGTTTCAGAAGCAGCGGGCAGATATTCGGATATCGAAAGTCGGCGCCGCTTCCCAGAATTTCCGGATGTTCCCGGATCAAATCGCCTAGCGTCCGATCAACCGAAGTGAGATTCTCCTCAGCGGTGAACCAAACCTCGCCGATGGGTTCGTTGCGGGGAGTGATGGGGAAATATGGCGCTAAGCTTTCGCGGCCCCAAACGCGCTCGCGAAAGATCGGCATGAGCTGAATCGGTTTATCCAGAGCTAGTGCGGCCATGTTCGTTCAGAATCTTAACAATCCGATGCGACAATCGAAGCGTTGAGTACCGATCACGACCCAGGGGCTACCTTGAATGGTCCCGAGCTGGAGGCATTTCGCCGTCCGCTTGCTTACCGCGAAGAGGCTTTTCTGCAGAGCCCCGACTCCCGCCCGCTCCGCATCCTCTCGGAGTACTTGTGGCCGCTTGCACACCTTCAGGAGGAAAAAATTCAGGATACGATTGTGTTCTTCGGCTCCGCGCGCATCCAGGAGGACGGACCTCTCGGCCGTTATTATCGTGAAGCGCGTGAGCTCGCCCGGCTTGTTACGGAATGGGGCATATCCATTTCTAAACCGGGTCCCTGCTCAGAGGCTCGCCGCCGATTTGTCGTTTGCTCCGGTGGTGGCCCTGGAATTATGGAAGCCGCAAACCGGGGCGCGCGGGATGCCGGCGGAAAAACTATCGGCCTGAACATCGGCCTCCCTCACGAACAGCGCCCTAATCAATACATCACGCCGGAGCTGAGTTTCGAATTCCACTACTTCTTTATGCGAAAGTTTTGGTTCGCGTACCCGGCTAAGGCGCTGGTCGTATTTCCCGGCGGTTTTGGCACGCTCGATGAGCTGATGGAAATTCTTACCCTGGCGCAAACTCAGAAACTTGAAAGCAAAATCTTGATTGTTCTCTATGGACCGGAGTTCTGGAACGAGATTCTGAATTTCAGTGCCCTTGTGAAACACGATGTCATTTCCAAGGAAGATCTCAATTTGTTTAAGACTGCTGATACTCCGGAAGCGGCCCTCCAAATTTTGAAGGAGGATCTGACGCACTTCTATCTCGAACCCGAAGGCGCCCTGCAGTACCCGATTGAAGAGGCTCCCGAAATCGCGCACACTCGCACGTCATAGCCGGATCATTCGCCCCACCGCTTCACGCCCGGCACGTCAATCCCGAACAAATCCAGCACGCGGCACACCGTGTGATCGACTAAATCATCGATGGTTGCCGGTTTCAAATAAAACGCTGGCACGGGAGGCATGACGATTCCGCCCATTTCCGTGACGGCCAGCATGTTTCGCAAGTGTCCCGCGTGCAGGGGCGTTTCGCGAGGCAGCAGAACAAGCTTTCGCCGCTCCTTCAAGGTGACATCCGCGGCGCGCGTCAGGAGACTGCTGCTCATGCCCATCGCAATCTCAGCTAATGTCCGCATTGAGCAGGGTGCAATGATCATGCCCATTGTCTTGAATGAGCCGCTCGAAATGGCCGCCGATACGTCACCCACCCGATAATTTACATCCGCTAAGGCACGCAGTTGCTGCATCGACAATGGCGTCTCGTAGGTGCGCGTCAGATCCCCAGCTTTCGATACAACCAGGTGACTCTCAACGTCGACCTCGCGAAGCCTTCGTAGCAATTGCACAGCGTAGACGATGCCTGTTGCACCGCTAACGCCCACTACGATCCGTTGCTTAAGTCCAGTCGCTCCGATCGAGTCCGTCACCGCGCAGTGGTCGTCGCGAGTTGGTGTTTCCACGCGTACAGCGGGAATCGGTCTGTAAGCGCAGCGACACGTTTACGCGCTTCGCTGAGAGCCTCCTGCGATTTCACGTTGTTGAGCACACGCGCGATCAGCTTTCCAACCTCCGTCATTTCCGATTCCCGAAAGCCGCGTGTGGTCACCGCGGGGCTTCCTAGACGGATACCGCTTGGATTCAATGGCGGATTTGTATCAAATGGAATAGCATTTTTGTTTGCAGTGATGTACGCATCATCCAGCGCTTTCTCTGCTTCCTTGCCTTTGAGACCTTTCGCGAACACGTCGATCAGAAACATGTGCGAATCGGTTCCGCCGCTCACCACGCGAAATCCCTCGGCCTGAAGAGATGCCGCCAGCGCTCGTGCGTTGGCCAAAACTCGCCGTTGATACGCGCGAAATTCCTCTGAAAGCGCTTCGAGAAAACAGACAGCCTTTGCTGCGATCATGTGAACGAGTGGACCGCCCTGGGCGCCTGGAAAAACGGCTTTGTCGATCGCTGGTCCAAACTTCTCCTTCGAGAAGATGACTCCCGCACGTGGGCCGCGTAGCGTTTTATGCGTCGTGGAAGTAACGATGTCCGCGTGCTCGCAGGGATTGGGGTATACACCGGCGGCTATCAGGCCGGAATAATGCGCCATGTCGACCAGGAAGACCGCGCCTGCGGCATCGGCAATCTTACGAAATCGCGCGAAATCGATGACACGAGAATAAGCACTCGCGCCGGCAATGATGAGCTTCGGTTTGTGCTCTTCCGCAAGGCGCGCCAGCTCGTCATAATCGATCAGTTCGTCGTCACGCCTTACACCATATGCAACGACTTTGTAGAGCTTGCCCGAGAAATTGAGCGGATGGCCGTGTGTGAGATGGCCGCCGTGCGCCAGATTCATTCCCAGAATCGTGTCGCCTGGCTGAAGCACCGAGGCATAAGCAGCTTCGTTCGCCTGCGATCCCGAATGCGGCTGGACGTTCACATGTTCGGCGTTGAAGAGCTTCTTCGCGCGCTCGCGCGCCAGGTTTTCCACTATGTCCGTGAACTCGCAACCGCCGTAATACCGTTTTCCCGGATATCCTTCGGCGTATTTGTTTGTGAAGACACTCCCCATCGCTTCGAGCACGGCTTCCGATGTGAAGTTCTCGCTTGCAATCAGCTCGAGACTCGTGTTCTGTCGCTCAACCTCATGCTGAATGGCATCGTAAATCTCGGGATCTGTTTCCGATAACGGCCTCGCCATGCGCTGTTGGTCATTCATAATCGTCTGCTCTAATTGTCCTATTAGACCTGAATGCTTTGGAGCACCCTTTTTATTCCCACTCTGCGTGAAGTCCCCGCTGAAGCAGAGGTGATCAGCCATCAACTACTTTTGCGAGCGGGTTACATACGCCAGCTCTCCGCAGGCATTTACAATTATCTGCTGCTTGCACGCCGCTCTCTTTTGAAAATTGAGCAGATTGTACGCGAAGAGATGAACGCGATTGGCGGACAGGAAATGCTGTTGGCCGCTCTTCATCCCGCCGAGCTGTGGCAGGAATCCGGCCGCTGGCAAGTGATGGGCGACAACATGTTTCGCCTGAAGGACCGCTTTGGACGGGACCTCTGCCTGGGAATGACTCATGAAGAGATCGTGACGTCGATCGCGCGCGGAGAACTCCGCAGTTATAAGCAACTGCCTCAGATCTGGTATCAGATTCAGACAAAATTCCGCGACGAACCGCGTCCCAAATCCGGTCTGCTGCGAGTGCGCCAGTTCATCATGAAAGATTCCTACACCTTCGACTTAGATGCGAAGGGGCTGGACATCGCATACGATAAGCATCACGCCGCATATTGCAAGATCTTTGATCGATGCGGTCTGGAGTATATCGATGTAGAAGCTCACTCGGGAGCCATGGGCGGGAGCGAGTCACACGAGTTCATGATCGCCTCCGATGCAGGCGAGGATTTCGTTGTCCGCTGCCAAAACTGCGGTTACCGGGCGAATCTCGAAAAAGCTGTGTCGCGGGCAAGCGAGCCTCTTGCTGCAGATCTCGATGGTAATTTTGAGCCAGAGCAGTTTCACACGCCGGATCAGAAGACAATCGCCGATCTCGCGCAATTTACGAACCTCCCGGAAACCTCACAGATGAAGAGTCTGGCAATGGTCGTCGATAAGAAACCGGTCTTGATTATGATGCGGGGCGACCATCAATTGAGCGAGACGAAGCTCGCCGCCGTTTTGCATGCAACGGAGTTAAGACCCGCCCATCCACAAGAAATTGTGGAATGGTTTGGGGCGAGTGCAGGCTCGCTTGGCCCTGTGGGCGTCAACAATATGCGGGTGCTTGCGGACGACGCGCTGAAAGGCAGGCGCAACTTGATCACAGGCGCCAACCGGGACGATTACCACCTCAGGAACGTGACCCCCGGCGAAGACTTCCGGCCGGAATACTTCGACCTGCGGCAAGCCGCTTCTGGAGATGCATGCCCCAACTGTGGCAGCCCGCTCGAGATCGTGAAAGCCATCGAGATCGGACACATATTCAAGCTTGGCTACAAATATGCGGAATCGATGGGCTTGCGCGTGTTGGGCGAAGACGGTAAAGAAATCACGCCCATTATGGGTTCTTACGGGATTGGGATTGAACGAATTTTGACGTGCGCAATCGAGCTCTATCACGATCCAGACGGAATGGCTCTGCCCGCCTCAATCGCACCCTTCTCAGTGGTGATCACTCCGGTGAATTATCGCGAACCGCTGCAGCGTGAAGCAGCCGACTTACTCTACGCCGAGTGCACAAGAGCCGGGATCGACGCATTGTTGGACGATCGCGATGAACGGCCCGGCGTCAAGTTCAAAGATGCCGACCTGATCGGGATTCCTTATCGCGTCACGATCGGGAAGAAGCTCAATGAAGGAAAGGTTGAATTCGGTGAACGGCGCACGCGCGCTTCCGAAGAAGTTCTGCTGCACGGCGCGCTCGCTCATTTGCAAAAGAGACTAGGATTACCGGTAACCTGATTAGTTTGCCGGGTCAGAGAATCTTTTTGCCCATCGCCGACATCACGAGTTCTACACCAAGCAGTGCGGTCCGGTTCGCTTCATCGAGAACCGGATTCACTTCAACCACTTCCATGGACAGCATGCGGCTGCAATCGCATATGGTTTCCATTGCAAGGTGGGCTTCACGGTAGGTCATTCCGCCCCGGACTGGCGTCCCCACGCCCGGCGCTTCATCGGGATCAACGACGTCCATATCGAGCGACAAATGGAACCCGGCTGTTCCCTCGTTCGCAATCGCGATCGCCTGCTGCATAACGTTGGTCAAGCCGCGCTCGTCGATGTCGCGCATCGTAAACGCGGTTACTCCGGACTCTCGAACTAAATTGCGCTCGCGCTGATCCACATCGCGGATCCCGACAAGCGCAACATTACGCCCTTCCACTTTGGGCGCGTACTCGAATATGTACGTCAGCTCGCGTGGGCCGCGGCCTACGCAACACGCTAGCGGCATACCATGGACGTTTCCACTTGGGCTCGATTCCGGCGTATTCATGTCGGCGTGTGCATCTATCCAGATGAGCCCGATTTTGTCGCCGCGCTGCTTGAAAAAGTGCGACACGCCCGAAACAGTACCCGTCGCAACCGAATGATCGCCGCCCAAAACAAGCGGAAACGTATTCTCTTGTAGCGCGTTCTCAACCATCTCGGCCAGTTTCGAACATGTTTTCGCAATTTGCGGAAGATACTTGGCATCCTCAGGCCCGGTTGGACTACTCTCTTGCTGCGCTACCGAAACATTGCCGAGATCTTCTAGCTCATACCCAAGCGACGCGAGCCTGGCATTGAGTCCTGCGAGCCGCAGCGCGGAGGGACCCATGTCCACACCGCGCCGTCCGGCGCCGAGATCGAGCGGCGCGCCAAGAATTGCGATCTGATGTTGACGCATGCGTTCGTGCTATGGTCGCGTCCGGTACAACATGCGCGGGTACGGGATCGTTTCGCGAACGTGCTCAAGCCCGCACATCCATGCAACGAAGCGCTCTACGCCCATTCCGAAACCCCCATGCGGGACGGTGCCGAACCTTCGAACGTCCAGATACCACTCGAAGGCTTCGCGCGGTAGATTGTGCTCCGTGAGGCGTTTCTCCAACATCGCGAGATCATGTATGCGCTGCCCGCCTCCCACGATTTCGCCGTACCCTTCCGGCGCAATAATATCGACGCCAAGAGCGAGTTCTGGGCGCTGCTCGTCCAGTTGGAAATAAAACGCCTTAATGGATGCCGGGTACCGGTCCACCATCACGGGCCTGTCAAAGTCCTCGGTCAAAAGCGTCTCATCCGCGTTGCCGAAATCGCCGCCCCACTGGATCTCGCTGCCTTTGGACTGCAGAATTTTCACCGCATCGTCATAACTCATTCGAGGAAAGGGCGCCCTTACAGCCTCTAGCTTTGACACATCGCGCTCAAGCGTTTTCAGTTCTTCACTGCGCTGTTCCAAAACGCGGCCTACTATGTAGACGATCAGCTCTTCCGCAACGCGCTTCACTTCCTCCAGATCCGCAAACGCCATCTCCGGTTCGACCATCCAGAATTCGGTGAGATGGCGACGCGTCTTGGACCGCTCGGCCCTGAACGTAGGCCCGAAGCAATACACCTTTCCAAACGCCATCGCATTCGCTTCGTTGTAAAGCTGGCCGGATTGCGTGAGATACACTTTCTTATCCCCGAAATAATCGATTTCGAAGAGCGTTGTCGTCCCTTCGCATGCTGCCGGCGTGAAGATCGGAGTATCGACAAGCGTAAAGCCATGCGAATCGAAATAATCGCGGATCGATTTAATTACCTCATGTCGCACGCGAATGGCGGCATGCTGACGGCGGCTGCGCAGCCAGAGGTGGCGATGATCCATAAGGAACTCCACCCCGTGCTCTTTGGGAGTGATCGGGTACGGATGATCTTCACTGACGCGCTGGATGATTTGGACATCGCTGACATCGAGCTCGTATCCGCCCGGGGCGCGCGGTTCGGCTCGGATCGCGCCCGTGACAACGAGTGAGCTTTCTTGCGTCAGACTCTTCAATGAGTCGAACACTGGCTCCGGCAGATTGCTTTTCACCGCCACGCATTGCATCAGGCCGGTTCCGTCGCGGACAATAGGAAACACGATTTTTCCCGATTTGCGGAGATTATAGAGCCAGCCTTGAATTCGTACAGTCTTGCCGGGGTGCCCTCCTGCTTCACCGATCGTGATGGTGGCTGGTACAGACCGAATATCCTCGGCTTCACCCAAGCCTCGAACGGTGGGGGATTCGGCACTCATAAGTGTTTCGTCAATTCCTCCATCGCTTGCCTTGCTTGTTCGATAGGATGTTCATGGTCCGGCTGTTCCCGAAGCTCCAATAAGAGCGGATATTGATCGCGGCGCGACCCTAACAGGCGCATCGTGTTACGCCAATCGATTGTGCCTTCCTCGGGAAACAGGTGCTGATCTTCCTCCCCATCGTTGTCGTGAATATGCGTTGAGCGAATCCGCTCCTTCATTTCCTCGAACTCCGCTTCAATGCCTCGTGCCATGTGCGCATGCCCCACATCGAAGCAGTAATGCAGGTTGAGATGTGTCTGGCTTAGAAAATAATTCAAGCGCTCGCCCGACGATAATTCGTTTGGCGTGTTCTCCAACAGCACCTCAACACCGCGCTGTCCGGCAAACACTTTCAGCTCATCAAGCGATGAGAATGCAGATTCCAGCCGGCGCTCGTCGAACTCCTCGCCCGTTACTCCAAGATGCTGAATCAAATAACGAAACGGAACCACATCTGCAATCTCTATCGCGCGCTTGATCTCGTCAACCACGGCGATGCGCTTTCCCTTGGCCGTTTCCGTTATGTCGATGACAGCTTGCGGTCCTGATCTGCCCCAAACATCGTCGTTATACATCGGAGCGTGTAACGAATGCACCTTCAATTCGGAATCGCGGAACCAATGGCCGAGCTCTGTGATTTGTGATTTATCCCGGTAATCAATATGCTGGCGAGCGCAAAAGATTTCAACCGCTGGGAATCCCGCGTCCCAAACCCTCTCTAGCCAGACCGTCGTCAGCCGGTGCTTCACGAAAAGATGAGTAGAAATTACACGCTGCATCTGCTTGTTCTCTGATTTTTCGATCCAGCAGCAATCTTGCTAATACCCCGAAGCCTTTCCGTGAAGCCGGGACTCGGTCCCTCCCTGCAAAATGCCGCCGCTTGCAACGACAGCTTCCACTCGCGCGACTCCCTCAGTGGGCTTTATCTGATATCCCATTTTTTTCAAATCTTCTTGCGTCTGGGGCGTGAAACCGCTCTGCAAATAGAGCACGTCAGGCTTCCATTGATGGTGAAACCGCGGCAAGTCGACTGCATCTTGTGGATTCATGTGAAAATCGAGCACATCCAAAATCACCTCCAGAACGCCGGTTGTGATGCGGGAGCCGCCGGGCGCGCCGACCACCATGAACAGATTGCCGTTTTTAGCGATGATGGTCGGAGTCATAGAGGAGAGAGGCCGTTTTCCGGGCTCAATTGCGTTTGCATCGCCCCCAATGAGTCCAAACATGTTCGGCTCACCTGGCTTCGCCGCGAAATCATCCATTTCGTTGTTCAACAGAAAGCCCAGACCAGGCACTGTGATGCCGTTGCCATAGGAGTCGTTCAGAGTGTACGTCACGGCCACAGCGTTTCCTTTCCCGTCCACCACGTTGTAGTGTGTGGTCTCCTCGTTTTCACGCCAGAAAACGCGCGCATCGAATGACTTCGGAAGCCCTGGCCCAATCAGTTCGCTGGGAGTTGCGCGAGAAGGATCAATAGTTTCGCGGCGCCATGCAAGGTAAGCCGGGTCGAGCAGTTCCTTCAATGGAACGTTATAAAAAGCTGGGTCGCCAAGATACTCGCTACGATCGGCATAAAACCGCCGCATCGCCTCAGCTTCGTAATGAACAGCGGCCGGCGAATCGGGACCTGCGGCGTCGTAGTTCGTCGAAGCGAGCATTCCCATCATTTGCAGAATGCCGACTCCTCCAGCACTTGGCGGCGGAGCCGTGATGATTTGATAACCCTTATAATCGCCCGTCAGTGGCGTGCGTTCGATTACTCTATAGCTGTTCAGGTCCTCAACCGTAATGAGACCGCCATGCGCCGCCATCGCGCCACTCAGCCGCTTGGCCGTCTCTCCGCGATAAAACTCATTCGCGCCATTCTTTGCGATGCGCGCGAGCGTCGCGGCAAGCTCGGCTTGACGGAATCGATCGCCAGCCTTGTACGGCTTACCATCGCGCAAGAAGATGCGCCTCGATTCCGGATCGAGCTTCAGATTCGAGTCCCGCTCAGTCAGCGACGCCGCGAACGCGTCATCGACGATGAACCCATCTCCGGCCAGCTTAATGGCCGGGGCAAGCAACTCTCCCCACGGCTTACTGGCAAATTTCTGATGAGCGAATTCAAAACCGGCAACTGACCCCGGTACACCCGAAGCTCGCCAGCCGAAAATGCTCTCGCGTGTCACTTCGCCGTTCAGGCCGACATACATGTTGCGACTGGCCTTTTGAGGAGCGGCTTCGCGGAAATCGAGAAAAGTTGTTCGACCGTTCGCCAAGCGAACCAGCATGAATCCGCCGCCGCCAATGTTTCCTGCAGATGGGTGTGTTGCCGCGAGAGCAAAGCCAACCGCAATCGCGGCATCCACGGCATTACCTCCCGCTTTAAGCACTTCGAGTCCCACGTCCGCAGCAAGTGGTTCTTGCGCCACTACCATCCCGTGCTTTGCCGTTACAGGCTCCTTTGCCCGCGCAGCTATTGTGAAGGCAGACACAACGAGCAGACAGATAAGCCCTTTGGAGCAGCGGCTTTTCATCTCGAAGTCAGTCTAACAGCCGCGACCGAAGCTTCCAGGTTAAAGATGAAGCTGATTGTGTAAGCGAGTAAGGAGTCGGCTTCTTTTATGCGGCAGTAAGTTTTTGCAGCCTTGTGGTAAGGCGGCTTTTATACCGCGCTGCTGTATTTTTTTTAATGATTCCCCATTTAGCGGCGCGGTCGACCAGCGAGAAAGTCGCGGGAAGCGTCTTCGTAGCGCCCTGAACATCTTTCTGTTCGATCAAACGACGCAAAGCTCGGATTTGGTGGCGCAGTCTGGATTTGCGTGAACGGTTAATGGCCGTCCGGCGCTCCGTCATGCGAACGCGCTTCAGCGCGGAAACTGTATTTGCCATTGCTGTTACTGACCTGTAGCCTTTGCGAGATCTAACTTTCAGGATACCTGAGCTAGCAGTGGCGAATCAAATTCTGGTGCGAAGTCGTGAGACTCCATCCCGCCTTGATTGACAATAGAATTAACGGCTTGAAACAGATATATTTGAAAATGATTCAACGCTTTGGGTTGCGGAGTGTCACTCTTGCAGGTTTTTGCACGCTCGTCGTGGCGGCCTGGGCGATCTCTCTACCGATAGACGATTGGAAAATTGCCGGCCCGTTCGGAGGGACCGCCACATCGATCGCGCTCGATCCTGAGAACCCGAAGATCGTGCTCGCGGGCGCGAGGAACTCGTTACTTTTCCAAAGCGAAGATGCGGGCGTGACTTGGACCCGGTTGAATTTCCCGGAGCGTAATTTCGGCGAGATCACTTCGATCCTCGTTGACCCCGTCGATTCCACACATTATCTGGCCGGCATCATTGCTGCGCATTCGGCCGGTCTCTTCGAAAGCCACGACACCGGTAAGACATGGATCCCGGTGAAGGACGTACAGGATGTTGGCGTCCGGGCGTTGGCTGCGTCAGCAGGCAAGCCGTCGCGCTTCGTCGCCGGAACATTACGCGGCGTGATGCTCAGCGACGATTCCGGAAAAACCTGGAAGCGGATCTCTGATCCTCAGAATCTTGAGCTTCAAGGGATCACGGCCGTGGCAATTGATCCGCAGGCCCCCGACATCATCTACGCCGGTACCGCGCATCTCCCATGGAGGACCCTCGATGGGGGCAAGAGCTGGGATTCCATTCACACCGGCATAATCGATGATTCGGATGTGTTCTCGATCTATCTCGATCCGGTGTTGCCGACAAATGTTTTCCTCAGCGCGTGCAGCGGAGTCTACGCAAGCAGCAGCCGTGGCGATGTGTGGCGCAAGCTACTCGGGATACCGAATACGTCGCGCCGGACCCACGTGGTTCGTTTCGAGCGCGGTTGTTGCAGCAGCACGGCTCCGGGGACCGTCTTCGCAGGAACAACGCTTGGTCTCTTCAAATCCTCTGATGGCGGCACGAAATGGAAACTCGTGAATAGTAGTCAAGTAAATGCAATAGCAATTGATCCTTCGCACCCGAACGGCATGTATTTGGCTATGGAATATGACGGTGTAGGCAAGAGCGAGGACGATGGAGAAACTATCCGGCCCATTAACAACGGATTTGTCAATCGTGACATCAGTGCTGTGACGACTTCTGGAAGTAAGCTGTTTGCCGTCGAAACGCAGGAGGGTGAAACCAGCGGCATTTTCTCAAGCAGTGATCGCGGGGAAACTTGGTCTCGCATGGATTCCCGCGGGCTCGCTGGCGTGCACCTTCACGCCCTCACCGCGCTGCCCAGCGAGGATCGTATTCTGCTCGCTGCTAGTCCGCGCCAAATGTACAAGTCCATCGATGCGGGCTTGACCTGGAAAGCGATCCCCGTTCGGTTGATTGTGCCACCTCCGGTTAGCGCCAACACCGCAAAAATCGCTCCTAAACGTCCGCAGCGAAGCAAATCACGATCGCGGTCCAGATCTTCAAAACCCACACCGCCCAAAGCCAGTATCAGAGAAGTCACGCCTTCTGAGATCAGTGCGCTTTACTCTTTCAAAAGTGGCATCAAGGATCTCCTTTTTGCAGCAACAGATTTAGGACTGCTGAAGAGCAATGATATGGGAGAGCAGTGGAGTCTTGCTGAACTTACTGGGTCCACTGCGGTTTACGCGCTATATTTGCCTCCCGTTGCGGACGGCCGGATGATCGTGCGCGCGGGCGGCGGCCTTTATGAATCGAAGGATTGCGGAGATCATTGGTCTCCGCTATTTTCCCCAGTGCCTGCATCTCGAATCAACGATATTGCGATTCCGGCTGACCCGGAAAGTGCACTTCTTATGGCTACATGGGGCGGCCTTTATCGCTCACCTGATAACGCCACTACGTGGTATCCCGATTCCGGAAAATTACGAGCAACAACTGTAAGCTCAGTTATCTATAGTCACGCTGAACCTTCAGTGGCTTATGCCGTCGAATATGGCCAGCTATATGAAAGTAAAGATTTCGGGACCTCTTGGACCGCGCTTCCTACTGCCCTTTCCGGGCTGCATGTAAAACAACTTTGGATGACCGGACAAAGCTCTAACCGGATCTACGGAATTACAAATGAATTAGGAATTCTCTTTCGCAATTAGGCTATTATCCGATAAGATCAATATTTGGTGTTGCTTAGAACATCGTTTTGGAGGGAAGGATGAAAACTCGGCTCACAGTTAGGCCGATTAGTTCGGCAATCCTAGCGGGCGCTCTATCGTGTTGCACTCTAGCGTACGCGCAGGATACGAGCAAAGCCAGTAACAAAACTAACAATTCGTCCGCCGATCAATACCCGGACATTGTGGAAATAGATCCGTTCGGCGGTGTTAGTACCTATGGTCAAGTCATGCGCGGCTTGGACACCAAGCTTGTGGACGGCGGTGTAGTCGGCTTGCGCCTCACGTGGAATATGAGTCGTTGGGTAGGCCTCGAGCTCATGGGTAGCTGGGATAGGGCAAATGTAGAGTTCCGACTGTCAAGCGGAACATATCCGCCTGGTAATCCGCTGGCCGGTGCGCCGCTCCCGGCCTATAGCTTCCACAATGCGATTTACGACATTGCGCTGAACCCTGTGTTCTATCTGAAGCCGCGCGGTTCGAAGGTTCAGCCGTATTTGACTGTGGGCGTGGGCGCTCGGCAATTTACGCCCGATAGCGATGCGGAACGATTCGCGCGTCTCCCAACAACCGATGCGCTATATCATTCCGCAAATTTGAATGACAATTTACAGGTCGCCGTGAACTATGGCGGCGGTATTAAATTCCATTTATCTGATCACTTCGGACTCCGATTGGACGCCCGCGGATTCTGGTCGCGGAATCCAACTTTCGATCTTCCGAACTATCCTGACGGTGGAATTTACATCCCCGCAAAAGACAAATTGAACGGATTCGAGGGCACCCTTGGATTGGTGTGGTATCTCGGCCAGAGTAAGTGTCCTCCAATGCCCGAGCCGCCTCCACCTCCGGCGCCGCTCAGCCAAGGTGCAATTACTGGGGCGGAAGGCGCCACGATCTGCCAAGGCAAGCCAGTTACACTGCATTCGACAGCTAGCGGGGCTGCTGGACACAAGCTTTCTTACGCTTGGAAGCTGAATGGTGCTGCTTCGGGTACGGATAGTCCCGACTTTACATTTACTCCCAACAATACTGGTAGCTTTACGGTGGAGGTTACAGTGACTGACACCACTCCTCCTCCAGCCCCGATGACGAAGCCGAAGAACTTCCCGGCTCGCTGCTGGATAGCACCGCCTGCACCCCAGGCTCCTGCCCCGGTAACAGCTACGACGACCATCACAGTGAGTGAGGTAGCGCCGGAGATTACGAATATCTCGGCGACTCCGAACACGCTAAGCTGCGCTGCTAACACCAGCGGCACGCATACTGCGGCGCTCTCAGTGACGGCGAATCCGTCGGCTTGCGGCGGCAATTTGACTTACAAGTGGACGGTCACAGAAGGCAGCGTGAGTAATGACACGAGCGCCAACGCAACCTTCGATGCTTCTACCTTGAACTTCGAAGGCGGCGCGCAAGGCCAGACCAAGACGGTTACGGCAACTGCAACCGTAACTGACGAAACCGGCAAAACGGCTTCGAAGACCGTTGACATCAGCGTAAACTGCCCACCGCAGTTTGTGCGGTTGTCCGACGTGATCTTCGCAAAGAATAACGCCCGTGTGAACAACTGCGGCAAGCGCATTCTCATTGACGAGGCTGCCCCGAGATCTGCCAGCGGCGATTACGATATCGTCCTGGTCGGCCATCGCGACAGTGACGAGCAGGAGAACGTGGCCGGCGCAGGCCGTAGAGAAAGAGCGAGACGCCGCGCTGCTGCTGCCCGACGTGCACTCGACGAACAGCGTGCTCTGAACTGCGCTGCTGTCTTGAGCGCGGGAACGGGTACTTGCGGCAAGGTCGATCCGTCACGCATCAGAGTCGATTGGGTCGGTACTGACCAGACCTCAGATCCTGAGCCTGGACTCTGCGGAACTTCCAATCTCGCGGCTCAAAAGGAGCGGAGAGGCTCCAAGGTGAGCGCAGCCGATAAGAATCGGCGCGTAGAAGTCTATCTCGTGCCGAGAAACACGACGGCGATGCCTCCAGCGGTGAAGAACATCAAGCCGCTTCCGGAGAGCGAAGTCAAAGCGCTCGGCTGTCCGAGATAGCTCACATCTCGACCGAGTACAGGGCCAAGCGGATCATCCGCTTGGCCCTTTTGTTTAGGTCGGGCTGCCTGGGCATGCCAGAATAGAAGTCCATGAAACCTGCCCTTTTAACTTTGTCTCTTCTTTCCTGCACGCTCATTACTGCGCGATCGCAAGACACGTCATCTTCCTTCACAATCGAGCAGGTCATGAGCGCGCCATTCGCTTCTTCTTTAAAGACTGCTACAAAAGGCGCGAAAGTGGCTTGGCTGCTTAACGAGCGCGGCGCCCGGAACGTGTGGATAGCGACCGCGCCCGATTGGAAGGGGCGTAAAGTCACCAATTTCAACCAGGACGATGGGCAGGAAATCGCCGACCTGGTCTGGGCGGCAGATGGCAATCATGTTCTCTTTGCCCGCGGCGGCGATTTCGAAATGGGGCGAGACAATCCAAATCCTTCATCGAATCCCGAAAAACCAGAGCAGGATATTTGGACAGCCGGGCTTGACGGTTCGCCCGCCAAGAAATTAACTGAAGGTCACAGTCCTGCAATTTCGCCGAAAGGTGACATGGTCGCGTTTCTGCGCGCGGGCCAGATCTTTATGATGAGGCCTGCCGGGGAAAACATCAAGAGCGCCGTGGCTCTAAAAGGATCGCTGAGCGGACTCGTCTGGTCGCCGGACGGAAACGCTCTTGCATTTGTCAGCGGACGCGCCGACCACAGTTTCATCGTTGTCTACACGCCAGCCGATAAGAACTTGCGCTATCTCGATCCGAGCGTAGACAGAGACTCATTTCCGGTTTGGTCGTCAGACAGCTCCAAGATTGCTTTCATCCGGATTCCGGCGAGAAGACGGGAGTTCGCGTTCGGTCCGCAACGCGAGGGAGAACCCTGGTCGATTCGGATAGCAGACGTCAAGAGCGGCATTGGCCGGGAAGTATTTCGTGCTAAAGCCGGACAGGGCAGCGTGTTTCATCCAGTCGAGGCGCAGCAGCAGGTGTTTTGGTCGGCCCAGGATCGCCTCGTGTTTCCCTGGGAAGCTACCGGATGGTGCCATTTGTACAGCGTCCCTGTAAGCGGCGGCGGGACCCCAACCGAGCTGACACCCGGCGATGGCGAAGTCGAGCTTGTTACAATCTCGGGTGACCGTGAAACGCTTTATTACTCGACAAACATCGGGGACATCGATCGGCGGCATATCTGGAGTATTAATGGCGCAGGCGGACAATCACCGCAGGAATTGACCTCGGGCGAGAACATCCAGTGGGAACCCGTCCCAGCGGCCGACGGTTCCACTCTGATTTTCCTTGCTTCGAGCTACAACGAGAAGGCGCATGCGATGGCGCAACCGCGAAACGGGCAGGCAAAAGCGCTGGCCCCTGAGGCGATACCTGCCGAGTTCCCCGCCACGCAACTAGTCAAGCCGCAGCCCGTGATGATCACAGCCGCTGACGGACTCGAGATACACGGCCAGCTATTTTTACCGCCACAATCGCATGCCACGGAAGCGCGCCATCCGGCTCTGATTTTCTTTCATGGCGGCTCGCGCAGGCAAATGCTGCTCGGCTTTCACTACATGTATTACTATTCGAACGCCTACGCTTTAAATCAGTACTTCGCCAATCAGGGCTACATCGTGCTGTCGGTAAATTATCGGAGCGGGATCGGTTATGGACTCGATTTTCGCGAGGCGCTCAACTATGGAGCTACCGGAGCAAGCGAGTTCAATGATGTTCTCGGCGCGGGTTTATATTTGAAAGCGCGATCCGACGTCGATCCCAAGAGGATCGGAATTTGGGGTGGGTCGTACGGCGGATATCTCACTGCGCTTGCACTCGCGCGAGCTTCAGATCTGTTCGCCGCCGGCGTAGACTTTCACGGTGTGCACGATTGGAACGAAGTCATTCAGAATTTCGCGCCGGCTTACGACCCTAAAAGCCAGGTTGACGCCGCGAGATTGGCGTTCGAATCTTCGCCCCTTGCATCGGTAAAGAACTGGAAATCGCCGGTGCTGCTGATTCACGGAGACGACGACCGAAACGTGCCCTTCTCGCAAACAGTTGAGCTCGTCGAGGCGTTACGCAACCAACACGTCGAATTCGAAGAACTGATTATTCCAAACGAAATCCACGATTTCCTCATAACCCGCCATTGGCTTGAAGCGTACAAAGCCACCGCGGACTTCTTTCAACGGAAACTCGGAGGCTCGAGCCGCTGAAATCTTGTCCAGCAGCTCGAGCGTCCATAATCTCGTTCAGTCGTTATCCGGCGGCTCGGGCGGCGAGGTGTCGTTCAGGAAGTAATTTGCATCATATTCAGCCGCAATTTTCTTGAACCGTCGTGGCGTTTGCTTGAAATTGAAGAAGCCTTCGAGATCGTTTGACGCGCGTGCATCCGCGAATCCAAGCGAGCCCTCCTTGATGCCGAACGTTCCTTCAATGAACCTGAGGATACTGCCGAAATCATGGGGGCTGACATTATTGATGTACCGCTCCGGTGTGTACGTCGACACAACGATCAATGGCACACGAATGCCGTACTGATAGTCGCTTTGGTTGTGCTTCAAAATCGGTGGCGGGACATGGTCGTACCAGCCGCCCCAGTCGTCCCATGTGATCACGATGGCGGTATCCGACCAGTATCCCTTTCCCCCTTCACACTTCGTATCTAAGCCGACTGCGTTGACAATGGATGCCACCCACGACGGACCACCCGTAGTATGCGGGCTTCCTGGATGATCGGAATTTTGGCCCGCTGGAATAACCCAGCTCACGTCGGCGAGTTTACAGGCGGCAATGTCGCTTAGAACATCCGCCGATTTCTTATCGACGTTATTGACCCACTGGGGACCCGTGCACTTCGTGTAATCCGAATTCGGATCGCATATTTCCCGAATCGTATTCGGCGCAGTCCAAATACCGTCTGGTGACGATGTGTAATATTTCCAGGTCAACTTGGCCTTATCGATCAGCGTCGCCATTGTCGGCCGGCTGAAACATAGCGTCCCAAGCGGATTATTGACCAACTTATATTCATTCGGCGCGGTTCCAGGCGAAATCAACCAGTCGTATTCGTTCAAAGGCGCCAGGCAGCCGACGCCTCCTCCTTGCGTATTCCCGGGGTTCTCGGCTACGAAGATCCCTTTGGAGTCATCGGCAGCTGACGGGGCTGACGTTCCTCCGAAAATAAACTGATGGGCGGGGTAGCTGGGCCCTTGATTAGTCTGAAACATATTATTTCCCCAGCCGTATTGCGTCGCAAGATCCAGATACGGATTCAGAATCCCACTTGAGTTATCGACATATCTGAACTGGGGATTCGGCGGACAACTCCCTGAGCAAGGCACACCAGCCGCGCCGTCCATCTTTCCGCCGTCGTACTCAACGATGAAGGCGCTGTGGGCGTGACTCAAATCATAAGTGTTGCCGAGTGGAACGACACCCGGCGTGATCGTCCCGCCGGGAGCCTTCTTGTCCAGCCAATTATTGGTCTGTATGTCGTATTGCGTCGCGCTTGGCGTAATGCTGCACGAACTACTGTTGCCGTAAGGGGGACTGCACAGCCCTTGAAATAAGTTGTCAGGCGTGCGGTTCTCCTGGAAAACCACAATTACGTGCTTGAACGGGTTTGGATACTGAATATCTTGCGCGTAAACAACGGTCCCAACCGAAATAGACAAAGATAGGCTGATAACGGAAGCCTTCATAACCATTCCTCTTTGCTCGTCTTAATCGTTATCCGGCGGTTCCGGCGGTGACGTATCGTTCAGGAAGTAGTCTGCGCCATATTCGGATGCAATCTTCTTAAACGGGCGAGGGGTTGCATTGAAATGAAAGAAGAGAGAAAGATCTGTGTTCGCGCGGGCATCGGCGAATCCAAGCGAACCTTCTTTGATGTTGAAGGTGTGTTGAATAAATCTCAAGATCGTGCCGAAATCGTGCGGACGAACGTTGTTGATGTAGCGCTCCGGCGTATAAGTTGAGACGACAATCAAAGGCACGCGGATTCCATACTGATAATCGCCTTCCTCGCAGCACAGAATCGGCGGAGGCTCATGGTCGTACCAGCCTCCCCAGTCATCCCATGTGATGACAATCGCAGTATCGGACCAGTAGCCTTTCCCACCTTCGCATTTCTTGTCCATGCCAACGGCATTGACGATCGAAGCAACCCAAGAAGGCCCGCCCGTCGTGTGCGGACTTCCAGGATGGTCGGAGTTTTGTCCTGCAGGAATTACCCAGCTCACATTAGCGAGGTCGCAGGCGCTGATGTCGCTCAGTACATCTGCAGATTTCTTATCAACATTGTTGACCCACTCTGGACCGGTGCACTCCGTGTAATTTGAGTTCGGATCGCATATCGCTCGAATTGTATTCGGCGCAGTCCAAATGCCGCTCGGTGATGAAGTGTAATACTTCCAAGTGAATTTAGCGTTATCAATCTGCGATGCCATCGTAGGACGGCTAAAGCAGAGCGTACCGAGCGGGTTATTGACCAACTTGTACTCATCCGGAGCGCTTTGGGGCGAGATGAGCATGTCGAACGCGTTCAATGCTGCGAGACAGCCTGAGCCGCCTCCCCCGCCCGAGTTTTCCGAGACAAATATTCCCTTCTTGTCATCGGCTGCGGAAGGCGCTGAAGTTCCACCAAAAATAAACTGATGCGCGGGGTAGCTAGGGCCTTGGTTGGTCTGGAACATATAGTTGCCCCAGCCGTACTGGGTCGCCAAATCTAGATACGGATTCAGAATGCCCGAGGAGTTGTCGACATACCTGAATTGCGGCTTCGGCGGGCAGCTCCCTCCGCACGACACCCCCGCAGCGCCATCCATTTTGCCGTTGTCGTACTCAGCTATGAAAGCGCTATGTGCGTGACTCAAATCATACGTATTTCCGAGTGGAACTGTGCCCGGCGTAATCGTGCCCCCAGGAGCTTTCTTATCCAACCAGTTATTCGTTTGGATGTTGTATTGAGACCCGTTCGGGTTGGTACTGCAGGAACTGCTTGTACCGTAAGGAGGGCTGCACAATCCCTGAAAAAGATTGTCGGGAGTGCGATTCTCCTGAAAAATTACGATGACGTGTTTGAATGGCGTAGGGTATTGCGCGTCCTGCGCGCATACGATACTGGTTCCGAGTCCAGCCAGCAGACATAAACCGGCGGCGGCAGATTTCATAACGAGTTCCCTCCTTCTTGGAATTTCCTTACCTCAGAACGACCTAGTACGATTACACTAGAAGCTACTCGCAACTCTATACCCGAATGAACCTCGAGTCAATAGCCAAAAATCCCGACCTTGGCAGACCGGTCCTGGTGCTCCTAATACGCTTGTATTTCAGTTTTCAACTGTTTGTAGCATTACCGTGGCAGCATCCCTCCGGAGGGTGTCCTGCAGCAACTTGCCGTACGCTAGCGTTCCTGATTGCCTCCAAAAAATGGTAGTTTCTATATACTAGGGTCTCGACCATTGAAAATACCCCGGCGAAACAGTAGAGCAAAACATCTATTCGTCCAGCTTTTGGTCTTCGCATTCAGTTATGCGTCGTTGCCTGCCCAGAACGTCGTGATGACCGGCGCGCTAAGCGGACGAGTTACCGATCAAACGCGCGCCGCCGCTCCGGGAACATTGGTTGTGGTTCGGGATATCGAGACTGGCGTTGAACATTCTACCCGCGCAGATAGCAGCGGGCTCTATCGCTTTCCAGTGTTGGCGCCAGGCACCTATTCGTTCACGGCAACTCTGAAGGGCTTTCGTGTGGTTCAAGGGTTGGTTCAAGTGCTGGTAGGAAACACCGCGTTGCAAGATATCCAGTTGCAACTGGGAGTCGGGAAGGACGTAGTTAGCGTAGGCGGAACCGCGCCTCTGCTCCAGCCTGCCGCAGTTTCCGTGGAATCGGTGATTGAGCGACGGCTCCTCGAGGAATTACCGCTCAATCGCCGCCGTTACACGGACTTTACATTGCTTACGCCGAACACCAGTTCGGACGGCGACACCGGGCTGATCAGTATCGCCGGTCAACAGGGCGGAGAGGATTCAGGATACGCCAATGGGAACGGCTCGAACGTTTTCACAGTCGATGGCACGAATGCGACCAGTAATTATTTCGGAGACATTTTGGGCCGTTATCGAATTCCGTACCTCTACGGCGAGAACGCTATCTCGGAGTTTCAAGTCGCAATCAGCCCCTATTCGGCCGTGTACGGAGGTGGTGCGGGCTTCATAAACTCGGTGACCCGCTCCGGCAGCAACGATTTCCACGGCAGCGGATTTTACTTCAACCGCAATTCTTTGTTCGAAGCCAATGACTCCTTATCCAAGGCTAATGGCTACCCGAAACAACAAGACTCTCTGCAGCAATTCGGAGCCGGATTGGGTGGTCCCATTCTGCGGAATCGGTTGTGGTTCTTTGTCGACTACGAGCAACAACTCGAAAATGACCCAATTTCGATCATCAATTCTGCGTTAGCCGCCGTGCAATCGAACTTATCTACCTATTTTGGAATCCCGAACGGGACAGCTTTACCCGCGCCAAATGCTCCATACCCGGTACCTGGCAACAATAGCGTGCCGGATCCCGGTAATCCGGCCTACCTCCAGCAAGTGTCAAACGCTCTCAACGCCATCAATTCGAATTTAGGCACGCAACCCAGAAAGAAGAACGATCTAGTGGTTACATCGCGTATCGATTACCAGGCCAGTCCGCGCGACAACTTCTTCCTTAGCTTCAATTCGAATCAGTTCCACTCGCCCGGAGGAATCATCACGGTCAGTCCCGTCGCGACTTACGGAAAGCAAACACTGGCCAATGCTGACGTGCATGATTTTCAGCTCAGCCTCGGATGGAATCATGCGTTCTCTTCGAAACTGCTCAACGAATTCCACGCCGGCGCCTCGAATGATAACCAGATTGCGAACCCCACCGGACTCGCCTCAGACATGCCCACTTTGATACTCGACAGCCCTGCCTCTTTCACTCTAGGGAACGCGCCATTTTCGGTCGGAAGGGTTTTTGAACGGCAGTGGTCAGTGGCCGACCGCATCGACTACGTAGCCGGTAAACACACATTACAATTCGGCTTCGATATGAATCGCGCTTTCGATGCCGACACCAATTTCGGCGGGGCCGATCCGAATGCCGACGTGCAATTCGGCTCTTTTCTCGGCAGTTATGAATTTTCGAATCTGGAAAGTTTTGCTCTGGGCGAGTACAACATTTTCAGCCAGGCTTCCGGGAACCCGGTCTTTTCCTTTCACGTGCCTTATTACGGCTTTTATGTTCAGGATTCATTCCGCGCGTTGCCTCGCCTAACGCTCGAAATAGGCCTGCGCGAAGACTTTCAGGTCTACCCGCAGCCGCCGACTAATCCCGCGTTCCCATTAACCGGTCAATATCCAAATCAGTTTCTCCGTTTGGCGCCGCGGTTTGGATTTGCGTGGCAGCCGGCATCAAAAACAGTCGTTCGCGGGGGCTTCGGCCAGTTCTACGACAACATGAACGGCTTGAACTACCGGAACGCCGTGGTTTCGAATGGTTTAGCATCTCATCAGTCTTCTGTAAACGCGAGTTACAACCCGGCTCTTCCTCCGAACCAACAATTGCCCACGTTCCCGAATATCATCCCGGCTGGCTCGCCTTTATTCCAGGCCTCTCCTGACATTTCGTTGGTTTCTCCTCAGTTTCGCGTGCCCTATACTTTGCAGGCCAGTCTACAAATCGAACGAGAGATCTTCGAAAACACAAGCGTGAGCGCCGGGTTTATGTGGAATCATGCGCTGCATCTCATTTCCGGCAGCGCCTACGATTTGAACCTGAATCCGCTCCAGGGCACGACAACTTACATAATTTGTCCTCCGGATGCAAGTGCGGCACCGTGTAGCGGCAAAACGATTGTTCTGCCGAACATGGACAACGGCCTGCTGACCGATGGTTTTGTAAATTCCAACCTGGGCCAGATCAACGAGCTCATCAGCCCCGGCCAAAGCGACTACCGGTCCTTCTTCGTGCAGCTCCAACACCGGATGTCGAAAGGCTTATCTTTGCAACTCTCGTACACATTGGCGAAGAGCACCATGCGCGACGGGATGGATTTCAATGATCAGTTCGACTTCAGCAACACCAACGGACCTTCGCTGCTTGATCAGCGCCATCGAATTAGCTTCGCTGCCGTTTACTTGCCGCGGCTCGAGCGGTTGACTAGTACAGTCGCCGCTCGCGCCATCTTATCTGGCTGGCGGCTCAGTAGTGTTATGGAGTTTTCTTCCGGCCGGCCCTTCGCGGGCCTTTTAAGTCCCGCTTGCACCAGTTCAACTCTGTCATTCAGCAATTGCGGCTTGACTGTTAACGGCGCGCTAACGGGTAACGACAACCTGAACGACTCAGCCTTCAATCAAGACACATCGAATACCGCTGCCGGAATCAACGGGGCTGGTCCCACGCCCGGTATCGGTCTGAATTCTTTTTACGGTCCGTGGCTGAAGCGAGTCGATCTTGCGCTGGCGCGGAACTTCCTGGTAGGCGAAGGTAAGCAATTGCAACTGCAAGTGCAGGTGTTCAACCTGTTCAACCACGCTAATTTCTTTGTACAGAATGGAGATGGAATCAACCAGTTGCAATACAATCCCATCGGAACCAACTGTGGCGACGGAGTCAGCTTGAACCAGACCTGCTATCTCGTACCGAACTCGGGACCCGGCAACTTCGGAACCCTCCAGGAAATCAGCCCGAACGGCCTTCCTCGGGCCGTGCAGTTTTCGGCGCGATTCACTTTCTAACTCCCCAATTTCAGCCAACCGTTATACACCCGTAAGGAACTTCCAAGGCTCGATCATGTAGACTGAGCGAAACTAGACGTTAATGCCAAACTACAGAACATTCAAGGTGACTATGCGCAGACTATCTTTCGCACTTCCGATCATCGCCTGCCTCGCGGCGCAGCTTTACGCCCAGGAGGATGTCAAGCAGGCAGTCCTGAAACACCTAAAGACCTCCCGGGATTTCACGCTGAAAATCGCCGATCAGATGCCAGCCTCGGACTACAGTTTCAAGCTCACTCCCCCACAGATGAGCTTTGCGGAGCAATTGGTCCACCTATCCCAGGGACTGACTTATTTTCTCGCCCCATTTTCGGGCGAGAAGCCGAATCCGGGAAAGCCGAAATCGATGAGCAAAGAAGACGTGACGGCGTTTGTTAAAACGTCATTCGATAACGCGATCGAGACTGTCTCGAAGCTTGCTCCAGATCAGATTTCGAAGACATACAAGTCGGACGAAGGGACAATGACTGGGGCCGATCTGCTGCTTGGACTGCTCGATCACACTACGCATCATCGCGCCTCGGCCGAAATGTACCTTCGCGCGAAAGGCATCACTCCGGCCGAGTATCAGTTCTAAATTCGATCGAATCGGGAAATTAGATCGTTGACGCGATAGTCTCAGTAGTTGTCGCGCCGTTTGCCGGCACTTTGATACTGGGAAGGCTTTGGGTACTCAATCGAGTGAGCGCGCCTGTTGTTGTCGAGCTGAATGCCTCAACTTCATAGCTCAGGCCTACCGTATCGCTGCTCGCGCTCGATAGAGGCCAGGAATACGGAATGGTCACGCTGCACGTCGCGGTATTTCCCGTACGCTTCGCGGCCACAGATGCTTCTTCGTCCATGAAGCGTCCGCTGCTCACGTCGTCCGTATCGGCAGTGGCTGTGCACACAATCGTGTCGCTAGTAGGAATTGATGACTTTATCGTGATCGTTATATTGAAAACGAATGTTCCTGTGGTTGGCGACGCTGGCGGGGCAGCGCCTTCTTCCAATGCCTGCGGGGTCATCGGTTTGAATGTACCTGTCTCAGGATCAAAGTATCCCAGCACGCCATGGCGTGCATCCCGGTTCCTATGACTCTGACTCCACCCAAGTTGTGTGAGTCCGATCACACAAATAGAGGCAAAAATCAAATTTACAAGTTTCATGCTAGTCTCCTTTTTGGGCCTTCTTCGAAGCTATTGCTTAAGGAAGTAGCCCCAATTGTAATCTGATCTTTCCATCAATTTCCAGGAGGCAATCGAAATGCCAGCTACTGTAAAACCGATTCCAGAGGGATATCATACGGCAACGCCGTATTTAGTTGTGAATGACGGTAACCGCGCGCTCGAGTTCTATAAAAAAGCGTTCGGAGCGAAGGAAACCGTTCGAATGTCCGGGCCGGGCGGCAAAATCGGGCACGCCGAATTCAAAATCGGCGATTCCATGATTATGTTATCGGATGAAATGCCGGGAAGCGGAAACCGCTCCGCTCAATCGCTCGGCGGTTCGCCCGTTGGCATTTTCCTTTACGTCGAAAATGTTGACTCAGTTTTTCAACAAGCCGTGAACGCCGGAGCAAAAGCAGACATGCCTCCCCAAGACATGTTCTGGGGCGACCGGTTTGGGAAGCTGACGGATCCGTTCGGTCATAACTGGAGCGTCGCCACGCATATTGAAGACGTAGCTCCCGAAGAGATGAAAAAGCGCGCCGACGCGTTTGCGGCCAAGATGGCGCAGGGAGCCGGACAAGGCGCCTGATCGCTCAGGAATCTGAAGCGTTCGTCAGTGTTGCCGGCTGAAGAATCTCTGTTTGAAATCCGGCCAGAATTCCGGGGCGAGGTTTGCGAATCCTGCCCCGGCGACACTCGTTGCGAAGTGAATCAAGATTGCGCCACCGGTTCTGCCCGCTGGCGGATAGTAGGCGTTTGAAAATCCCGCGCTCATCGCGGTCCCCAGCACGTTCGACCAATTGAAACTCTCCCCGGCTGCATCCCTGCGGATAATCATGGCCCGGCTTACCGCGTACCAGAAACGTGACGTCTTGCTGGAGGGCGGACCTTTGCGAAAATAACGTGGATCCTCATGGAACGCCCACGCGAGAAAAAAGTCTCCGAAAAAGTTCTGTGTCGCAATATCCGCAACTGATGCGCCAAAACGCTGCGCGAAGGCCTCACTGTTCGTCCCGTACTTGGGATCGGAGTTCGTAAGATGCGCGAAGCCGCCGTTGAAGACTCCGGCGCCCAGGGTTAAAGGACTGACGGTCTCGCCAACGAAGTTTCCCCATTTCTCTTTGACGGAGAGCGGAGTTCCGACTCCCTGTGACGGCACATTTCCGCTTTGCCCCGGATTCTGCCCGAAGGCTGTAATTACGGTTAAAACCGTTATTACACCGATTTCGGCTACTCTGCAATTCACCGCACTCAGAGTGTAGCGCCGGCGTACTGTGCGGCATCAGACTTTATCGGCTTGTGGCCGCATTCGAGCTCCTCGCCGATTGCTCCTGAGGATAATACCTGTTGCCTTCCATTAGCCTTCGTAGTCCTACCCGGAGCTCAATTAATGCATTCCTCTTAATCACGTAGCCATCGACCCCTATGCGAGCGGCCTCTCTCAGATATGCCGGTTCTGCGTGCATCGAGAGAAATAGAATTTTCACGTGCGGCATTTCTTCCTTTAATTGCCGTGCGGCCGAAAATCCATCGCGTAGAGGCATCGACACGTCAAGGACTAAGAGATCGGGGTGATGCGCCTTGACCGCCTGCACCGCGGCTTCTCCGTCTCCAACCGCTGCTACGATGTCAAAATCGGGCTCAAGCAGCTCGCGGCACATTCGCTGCGCGGGCTCATAATCGTCAGCTAGAATGACTCGTGGCCGTCCCATTTACATCCTTCGCCACTGGCACAACCACCTCAAGAGTCGTTCCCTCGCCCGGAACGGACCGCAACTCGAGGGTTCCCCCCACGAGCCGGGCGCGTTCCTCCATGCTGATCAGCCCAAGCGTCCGCCTGCCCTTTATGGCAGCTTCTGAAAATCCTTGTCCGCTGTCCTGAATCTCCAGATGTACCTCGCCGGAATTTCTATACAACGTAATTGTCACAGGCACATCGCCGGCGTGGCGTTGGACGTTACGTAGCGCTTCTTCCGTAATCCGATAGAGCGCACTCCTCAGTTCCGACTCGAGGCCCTCCTCGAAATAATCAGCCGTCTCCAAGTGAATAGGGGTGCTTCGCACGGATCTAAATTGTTCGACAAGGCTCCCCAATGTTGGCAGTAGTCCCAAGTGCTCTAGTGTGGCGGGGTGCAGCCGGTAAGAGAGGTCGCGCACTTCGGCCAATAACTCCGATATTTGTTCGTGAACCGGCTCTAGCTCGGCTTGAAGCGCAGCGGGGCCATCTGGCGTGCGCCCCAGATTTGACAGCTTCATGTCTATTAGCCCGATCCTCTGCGCGAGATGATCGTGCAAATCACGTGCGATCCGGCGACGCTCCTCGTCTTGGGCATTCAAAAGCTGGCCTGTCAGATCCTGCAATTCCTCTTTGGTGCGATGGAGCGCAATGTTGGTAAGCTGAAATTGCCCTTCCAACAATTCGCGATCGCGCTGTAATTGTCTTTGTCGTTCCTCTTCGTTTTTCCTGAGATCGGTTTCATCGCGTAATACCTTCATGTATCCGATCAGGATTCCGTCTTCGTCTCGGATCGCGTTCGTAACCCAACGGGCATAAAACCTTGTTCCGTCTTTGCGTGTAAGCCAAGACTCAGCCGAGGCCCCGTCCTCGATCGCGGCCCGCGCCAAATCCTCTTTTATCAATTCCTTCAATTCGCGATCTGCGGCGAACAAATCTATTAAATAGCGCCCGATAACTTCGGCGTCTGTGTACCCGAAAATCCGTTCTGCGCCCGGATTCCAATCCGAGATATTTCCATCCGGGTCAACAGAAAATAATGCACAATCCCTCACGTTCTCCACGAGTAGGCGAAACCTCTCTTCACTCGCCCGTAACTCTTGAGTCCTCTTTTTTTGCTCCGTGCGGTCGCGCATGACCTTGGCGAAGCCACGCACATTTCCATCTCGATCCCGCAAGACCGTCATCACTCCGCTGCCCCAGAACCTGCTGCCATCCTTCCTGATATGCCACCGGTCATCCTCACCCCGTCCCGTGGCCATGGCCGCGGCCATCTCTTTTTGTGGCTCTCCGATGGCGTTATCCTCAGGTGTGAAAAAGACAGCCCCAGGCTGGCCGATAATCTCGGCTTCACTGTAACCGAGCATGTGCTCAGCTCCTTTGTTCCAGCCGACGATCACTCCGTTCAAATCCATCGTGATAAATGCAAAATCGCGCGTGCTGTTTGCGAAATCCTCAAAGCGTTTTTCAATCTGTTGAAGCCGCTCGAGCTCCGCGCCGATATCGCTGATCTCATTCGCTGATTTTCGCATCACGTCCTTGCCTAGGCAAAACTACGCTTCTTCTAAAAGCTAATACTCAGGAACAAAAAGTGTAACTGGGTAAAACCCGAAGCTTCACACGATCCTGACAAGCGAATCCATTAAAGACGGCCCATGCGGCAGTACACCTCGTACTCCCGCTCAATCTCGTCCAGAATTCGGTTTTGCCTTTTCCCCTCGCGCCGCCTTTCAAGGCATTCAAAGACGAAAATAAGCACTGTGAAAAGTACTGCCATCGCTAGCAGCAGATTTCCCAAGCCGAGGACATCCGTCATTTTTGCGCGAGCGGCCCCGACTTGCATTCTAGTACTTGGGATTACGAGTTGATTAGGTCCGTGAACTTTTCAATGGAAATCATGCGATTGCATAACTGCCGCATCTTGGAACTTCAATTCTTCAATTTCTCCCGCTTTCACGGAAATCACGCCGGTGATGCTTTGCAATACACCCTTTACCATCACGTACGGCGATGTAGTGCAGATCTGGCGGCGTCTTTCGAACAGATCTGGTCGAACAATAATGTTCACGATTCCCGTCTCGTCCTCCAGGCTCAGAAATACAAATCCTTTTGCAGTGCCGGGGCGTTGGCGAGTAATCACGCATCCTCCAACCTTCAACACCATTCCGTCCCGCTGAGCTTTTGCTGTTGCCGCATCCATCACGCCCATTTCGCGCATTCGCTCGCGGTAATAAGACATCGGATGTTTGCCGATTGTCAGCCCGCTATTGCTGAAATCGGCCTGAGTGCGCTGTCCGGGCGTCATGAGCGCGAGCGGTGATGGAGCGCCTTCCTCTGCGGCAGGCTCCAGCAACTCTCCTACAGGCTGCAATGCCAATTCTGATTGCCACAACGCGCCGCGGCGGTGCCGGTCAGATTTATGTTTCGGGAGAGAGTTTAAGGCGCCCAATTCTGAAAGGGCCGCGAGCTCATCTTTCTGCAGCTCGGGCACGCGGCAAACTAAATCCCGCAGCGATATGTACGGGTTTCGTTTTCTTTCCTGCTCAATCTGGCGCGCTGTTGCGGTGCTCAATCCGCGCACATAATTCAATCCCAAGCGCACATACTTTTCTGTCCCTTCTACTTCAACCGTGCACAGATAGTCCGAGCGCAGCACGTCTACGGGGCGAAATCGCTGCCGGTGCCGTTGAGCATCTTTGACCAGCGTCGCCGGCGAGTAAAACCCCATCGGCTGATTATTCAGCATGGCTGCGGTGAACGCGGCCAAATAATGGCATTTCAAATAAGCACTAGCATAAGCAAGCAGCGCAAAACTTGCGGCATGCGACTCCGGGAATCCGTACAGAGCGAATGAGGTGATGGCTTGAATAATGCGATCCTGCCCGGCTCCCGTGATGCCTTTCCGCTCCATGCCTTCGCGCAGCTTTACTTCCACTTCGCGCATGCGCCGTTCCGAGCGCTTGAACCCAAAAGCCCGGCGCAATTCTTCTGCTTGGCCACCGGTAAATCCAGCCGCGATCATCGCCATCCGGATCAGTTGCTCCTGAAACAAAGGAACACCAAGTGTCCGCTTCAGCACAGGCTCGAGCGACGGATGCAAAGAAACAGCCTCTTCCAAGCCTTGCCGCCGCCGCAAATAAGGATGCAGCATCTCGCCAACAATGGGGCCCGGACGAATGATCGCCACTTGCACGACAATGTCGTAAAACTTTTCCGGCTTCATGCGCGGCAGACACGACATCTGCGCGCGGCTTTCCACCTGAAATAACCCAACTGTGTCAGCCTTCTGCAAACACGCATAGACTTGTGCGTCATCTTGCGGCAAGTGCGCCAAATCCACTTGCTCGCTATATTTATCGGCAATGATGTCGATAGTGTCTTCGAGCACGGCCATCATCCCCAGGCCCAGCAGGTCCACCTTGACGATTCCGAGGTCCGCGCAATCGTCTTTGTCCCACTGAACGACGACTCGCCCCGGCATGGTCGCCGGCTCCAGCGGAACAATCGAATCAAGCTGGCCTTGGCAAATGACCATGCCTCCGGAGTGCTGCCCAAGATGTCTCGGTAAATCGAGAATCTGGTTTGTCAGCGTAAAAAAATTCAGGATGCGCCGGTCGCGCAGATCGAAGCCGTGTTCGATGAACCTGCGTTCCAGCGTGTCTTGCGAATCTCTCCACTCGAACGGATTGATCTGGCTAGTTAGCCGGTTAAGCTCCTTTTCTTCAAACCCCAGCGCCTTGCCCACATCCCGCACCGCGGAGCGCCCGCGATACGTTACGACGTTTGCCGTCATGGCAACGCCTAATTGTCCATATCGCTCGTAAATATATTGAATGGCGCGCTCGCGCTGATCGCCGCTGGGTAAATCCAGATCGATATCCGGCATCTCGCCGCGTTCTTCGGAAAGAAAGCGCTCAAACAATAAGTCCATTCCCACTGGATCGACAGCCGTGATCCTGAGTGAGTAGCAGACCGCGCTGTTGGCAGCCGATCCGCGGCCCTGCACAAGAATGTTGTTCCTGCGGCAGAAATCGACGATGTCCCAAACAATGAGGAAATAACCCGCGAGGTTGAGCTTTTCAATCAACGCTAATTCGCGCTCCACTTGCCCGCGCGCTGCGTCGTAATAAGGGCGATAGCGTTCTTGCGCTCCCCGATGCGTGAGCTGCCGCAAGTAAGACATTTCGGTCTCGCCCGGCGGCACCGGATATCGCGGGAACTCATAACCCAGATCGGTAAGCGTGAAATTCAAGCGGTTTGCCAGCTCTGTAGTTTGCTCAAATGCCTCCGGTAGATCGGCGAACAACTTCTTCATCTCGCCGGAGCTCTTCATGTGCCGCTCTGAATTGAAATTGAGCAGCTTTCCGGCTTCTGCGATTGTGGTTTTGTTGCGAACGCAAGTGAGCACGTCCTGAAGCTCACGCCGCTCTGTTGTCTCGTGAGTGACGCCGTTTGTCGCGAGAAGCGGCAGTTTCATATTTCGCGCCAGATCAATGAGCGCCTGATTGCGAAGCTCCTGATCGCGCCGGAAATGTCGCTGGACTTCGACAAAGACGTTTTTCGGTCCGAATAAATGGACGAGCTGTTCGAGCCGCTCCCGCGTCGTGCTCATATTGGCCAGCGGGCCTTCATCCCCGCCGGTCAGGCACACCAGGCCTTGAGCGTGTTCGGCAAAATCTTGAGCCGTGGCAAATGGATTCTCAGGCTTGCCAGGGCTGTTTCCACGAAATTTCGTTCGCGTAACCAGCCGGCACAGATTTTGATATCCACGTCTGTTCTCGCATAGCAACGTGTACCGGCAGTTTTCTGCAGAGTTAACTTCAGCGCCAATGAGCGCCCGGATTCCGAGCTGCTTTGCAGCTAAATGGAATCGCGGCGCCCCATAAACTCCATGCGCGTCGGTAATAGCCAGAGCTGGCTGCCCGAGCTGCGCCGCTTGCGATGCGAGATCTTCCGGGAGCGACGCACCTTCTAGAAAAGAGAACGCCGACCGCGCATGCAGCTCGACATAAACATCTGCAGACACGATTCCAGTATAGGCGAATAAAAGGAGAATATGACTGCTCAGGAGAGATCAGACCCATCAAAAACGGCGGAAATCCTCGATTCGTTTTTCAAAGGGAAACCGGAGTCTGACCGACAGAATTATTTGAAGTTCCTCGCCGATGACATCGAGTTTCTGTCCCAAAGATACCCGGACCGTTGGGGCATAGCATCGCGTTAACCCAAAAAAGGCCTTACGGCCAGTCTGCCCAAATTGTCATGCAGTCCTGCATCTCGCCGGGAATGACAATTCGCAACTCGTCCCCAATTTTTGTGACCATAAGCCGATGCATACGCACTCACCTGCTTCTAAGCTGATACTACTCGCGCCGATTCCTGCGCAAGTTTCACCAGATCTACTTCGCGCCGTATCTCTTCCACTGCAGGCACGCGGTTCAGCCGCATCAGCTCATGGAGCGCGGCCATATCCCGATCGCGTCCGGAGGCGACCGCCGCCGCAACGCGGCCGTCTTTCACATAAAAGCCCAAAAACTCCGGCTTATTCACGTCGCCTTGGATGATGAAGTCATCCCAATCTTCGGCGTGACCTAAATACTCAAAGGGCGTGCCGAACTGCTCCGTCCAAAAATAAGGCACGGCTTCAAAAGGCTTGGCGCGTCCCAGCATGTTTCCAGCCGCTACTCGCCCCTGCTGCTCGGCAACCCGCCAATGCTCAATCCGAATCGGTCGAAGGGAACGCTGTTCAGGGAATACCGCAATATCTCCCGCGGCATACACATCTGGAGCCGCCCGCAGATACTGGTCGACTACGATTCCACCATCCTCGCGAGTCTGTACGCCGCGGATAAATTCGGTCGCCGGACGCACGCCAACTCCGATGACGACGATATCTGCGCTCAGACGCTCGCCGGAACGCAACATTACTTCGCGAATCGCACCGGCTCCGTCGAATCTTTCCACCTCCGAGTTCAAGCGAAACTCCACATCGTTTCTTTCTGCTAAGACCCGAAACGCGTGCCCCACCTCGGGACCGAACTGGTTCGCGAATGGCACATTTTCTTTGACAACAACTGTGACCGGAATCTTGCGCGCTGCAAAGCACGAGACCGCCTCCATTCCGATAAAGCTTCCGCCGACGACTACGGCGCGAGTACCCTCTGATGCCGCAGAGAGGATGTGATCCGCATCTGCTTCGCTGCGCAGCAGGAATATGTTCCGCAAATTTGCCCCAGGGCAGTCCAGCGTACGCGGTCTACCGCCTGTCGCAAGCAACAATGCCGTGTACGTAACCGGAGGCCCATCGTCGAAGAGAATTTGGCGCTGCGCTACGTCCACCTCCGTCACTCGCCGGACGACATGCTCAATCCCGTACTCTTCATAGAAGTCTCGTGGTCGCAGCGGCAGCTCCTCGCCTTTGGCTTGCCCGGACAAATATCCCTTGCTCAGCTTCGGGCGATCGTATGGCAGCTCACCTTCATGACTGATCATCTCGATTCGGCCCTCGTAGCCCGCGAAGCGCAGTGCTTCAGCGGCGACCAAACCTGCGGCACCCGCGCCTAGAATAACCATCCGGCGCGAATCAGAGGATTTCAATCGGCCCGATGGTTTTGGCGGTTCAGGTGCTGAATCCGGCACGCTGACAAAAATCGTTCCATTTTCGACCCGCACAGAATAGCGCGGCAAACCGTCGAGCGCGGGCGGTTCTAACAGTGCTCCATCGCTTACTCGAAAGCACGATTTGTGCCAGGGGCAGATAAGCCGTTCCCCGCAAAGCAGCCCTTCCGCAAGCGGCGCGCCCCAGTGAGGGCACTCCGCCCCGAGCGCATAATACTCGCCATTCACCCGCGCCAGAAGTACTTTGGTATCGCCAACGACGACTTCCTTCATCTGCCCGTCTTCGAGATCGCCGGTCCGCCCGACACTGTGCTCATTCGCTGGCATGGTTTTCCTCAGTCCTCCCTGATTCCAACGATCATGATAGGCCGATTTATGCGGCTACTGAAACAGAACCGGTAGCCGGATCTCTAACGTCGCCGGACGAAAGCACATCTGGTTATTGCAGGCTTGATAGCGTAGCTTGCCCGTCATCATCGATGTTCCTGGTGTTGAGCTTTCAGGCGCTTTGAATTCCGTTTCGATGTTAAACGCACCCGTAAACACGGTGAGCATCTGATCGCCGACCTTGATTTCCTCAGCAGCAGGGTAATGGGTGTATTCGGTTTCGAGCGGTCCTCTGATCCAGGTGAGTTTAAGCGGAATTACGAACTCATCCTTAGGTTTGTCGCTGTTGACGTGAAAGCTGGGCTCCACGACTACCCGAAGAGTCTCGACAGCCGTGCCTCCAGGTTTGATAGTGAGTTCCTTAACCGGCTCAACTGTCAGCTTATTTTGCTGCGCCGCCAACGAGAGCGGCAGGCACATGCCGCACAGAAGAACCAGAGCTGCGTGCTTGTTTTGCGCCCAGCAGATTTTCAATCTCATCGATGTACTCATTCTTTTCAGCAAGGCCAACGTGAACCGAGGCGATTTTGCCGTCCCGATCGATAATAAAGCTGGTCGGCAGCGAGTCGACTCCGCCGTAAAGCTCGCCCACAGAATCGTCCCCCAAGAGCACGCGGTAGTTCATCTTGTGTTGCGCAATGTACGGTTTCACCGCAGTCCATCCCTCTTCATCCATCGACACGCCAACCACTTCGAACCCTTTCGACTTGAACTGCTGCTCAAAATCGATGAACCACGGAATCTCGAGCGTGCACGGACCGCACCAAGTCGCCCAAAAATTCAGGAGAACCACTTTGCCCCGGTAGTCGGAAAGCTTTACGAGACTTCCGTTCGCGTCCCGGAGTGTGAAATCGGGCGCGGACTTTCGCTCCTTCGCGGGGTGCGAAGCAGCCCTTGTCGCAGACGAACCGGAACAGGAACACAACGGGATGATTACTGCAGCAACAGCAATCAAAACGCTAAATCGTCGACCGGTCAATCGCGTCACAAGTTTTAGTGTATCGCTCGCGAGAGCAGTCGCTAGCAGTTATAACCTTTCGCGAAATTCGTCTCAATCCAGGCTCGCCTACGTTCTCTCCAACTTTGAGCGAGCGTGAATGTAGGATCTTTCGTAATCCCTGAATAGTGCCAGGCCGCCGTATCGCAAAAGCTCTCGCAAACATAATCGCGCCAAGATCCAGAAGAGCTTTCATAATCGCTGCGTCTTAGGAGTGCCTTTTTCACAGCGGCGGATTCGCCAAGCTCTCCGCGCGCCCGGTGCTCATATTCATACGCCAGCAACTCCGCAAACTGCTCTCGAGTTCGGTTGCCCAGCCGTCTCCAAACGAAATGAAAGAGTTCGTGAACGACGATGAGCCGAAGTAATGAAGGGCGATTCGTAAGCCCGCTCTCCAGCACGATCCTGCGTTCTTTGATAAAGCAGGCGCCGTACACAGGAGTACCTTTATACGGCTCCGTCGCAAGCAATTTGCCGCGATGAGCGCTCAGTTGAGATTTGAATGAGATTTGAATCGGGCTGCCCGTTAGCTTCGGCAGCCCTGTCACGACACCCGGAATGTAACGAACAGCGTCAGTGTTGCGCTTAGGGTTGAGGTTTAGCCAAAGCTTGGCTAGGCGGGGAGGGCGGCGTCGGGTTCGCGGGTTTTGGGCCCTGCTGGAGGGATGGGATCTTTGCGGCTGGGCTACTCGGGGCATTAAAGAAGTCCGGATCTTGGACCTGAATCTTGAACTTGTCGAACTCCTGTTTCAGCGCGGCTTGTGTCTTCTCATTTTTCCATTTGTCTAAAATTTGAGTCCGAGCTTGCTCAAAAGGGACCTTCGTCCGGCTGTCCACTTTCAGAATATAGAACCCGGCCGGAACGCGGACCGGTTCGGAGACTTGCCCCGCCTGCAGCTTAGCGATTGCTGCTTTGATGTCAGGCGGAAGATTCGGCGCATTCATCGGGAAAGTTCCAACTTCGCCGCCCGTCGCCGCGCTGCGCTTGTCATCGGAATCGGATCGCGCCGTGGCTGCGAAATCTGCTCCACCCTTCAACTTCTTCTCTAAATCGTTCGCTTTATCGCGAGCCTGTTGCTCGGTCCGCGTGACGTTTGCATTCGGTCCGGGTGTTCCGGGAGTGTTGAATGCCACCAGAATGCCACTCAGTTTCACTTGATCGAATTCGTCCGGGTGCTCATCGTAGTATTTCTTCGGATCTTCGGCAGAAGCTCCGGAACCGGCGGTGTTGCCCAGCGTACTAATGTAAGCCTGCGCCAAAATGTTCGCGCGATTCATCTCGAGCTGTTCTTTCCAGGGCGACTGCTGCTCCAGATTCATCTTCACCGCTACGGAAGCAAACTGCTTTTGCATGTATAGCTGTTGCAGTAAATTTGAAAGATTGTTTTCAAAGCGCTTGCGGTCTTCGGGACGAATTCCCTTCAGCATCTCGAGGGCTTCCTGCGCCGTTATCGGCTTGCCCTCGATAGTTGCCACCACGCGTTTCGGATCCTGCTGCGCGACTGCTTCAGGACCCCTCGCCTTCAATTGCCCAGGCGCGCCAGAGGGCGCTTGATTCGTAGGCGCAGGCGTCTGGCTTGTTGTCGCCGGAGCGGACGACTGCTGTTTCTGAGCTCCCGAACTAGTTTGCGCCGGCGGCGTTTGCGAAGACGAAGGTGTTTGCCCTAACACCACGACACAGCAGGAAAGGAATAGAAAAAATAGACTGCTTCTCATTCAGATGTCGTTTAGACACCTCAACTCTAACATGCGAATCGACTAGCTCCCGCCAGGGGCGTGACTATTGCGGCTGGACTACCGAAGCTTTTTTCAATTGTGCGCTCGCCTTGGCTTTCGCGCTGGCGCTCACCTGGATGTTGTTGATCACCTGAACGGCACCCGCTGTGCGCGCCATCCGCGTCGCCGAACCCTTGTGCTGCATGACGTTAGTGTTTCCTTCCCAGGTCACCACCCCGTGCTGCACGCGGAAGCGGAAGCCGTCCTTACCAATCTTTGACTTGGCGAGCTTGGTGCGGATGGTGGCTTCAATCTGCGCGTCGCTGGGCGTTGGCCCGCGCTGTGACGCTGCTTTCCGCGACGGGGCCGTTGCATGAGCGGGCGCCGCGGGTATAATCAAGAACAGCGAAAGAGCGACAAAAAACGCAAATAGGCGGTGCATGGTGGAAGAGTCTAGAGCTCATTGTTGTAGTGCCGCCGGCTAGCCGGAATTCGCAGCAGATTTTCTTGGGCCCCTTGTATAAACAGCGACTTACGGGCTTGTGTTCTTGCGAACCTAACGTCGGGAGACACTGTGGATCTGGAGTTATATAAGGACGCAAACTCGGCAGCCGGGTATTTCGTGGGGCATACATGGCGATTAGCGAAGTGCCTTGCACGCTGGCTGACAAGCTCAGCTACAACGCAAAATCCGACATGCTGACGATGGAGTTCAGTTTGGGGACTTCTGTCACCGCGACGTGGAACAGCTGGCTTGTATCCGACAACACGGTGGAATCGCTTTGGTCACAATCGCTGAAGAAGACCGAGCCGCCGATTACAGTCACCAAGACGCAAAAGGTATCGGGCAAGCCCGGCGAGGTTGGGATTCTTTCGACGCTCACGACGCCTGACGAAGGGATCACGTGTTCGAGTTGGGAGACGATCGACACTGATAACCCGTAATCTGAACTAGGGGCAATCAGAAACTGTACCGCAATCTCACACTTCCGCTCCGGGGCGGCGCAACTGCTGTCCCGGAGAATAAGCCCTCGAAGTTGATCAGATTCACTTTGTCGGTCAGGTTCTCACCTTCAACTTCAATCGTCAGGCTTTGCTTCTCTCGTTTCCACAGCTCGGCTCCAAGGCTCGCATCGAGAGAAAAGTTCGGGCGCACGCGACCGCGGCTGAAGTTCGCCTGATCGATAATCGTTTGACCGTATTGCGCGACGAGTGACGGGATGTTGACCTGATTGGTATTGATATCGACGGGAAGACCGCTGCCATATTCAGCCGCAACCGCTATCCACATCCGAGGATGAAGTTGATATCGAAGCCGTCCTCGAGCGGTGTTGCGCTGATCCTGGGAAATCGGAAACTTGTCTCGCACGCCAAGCACGCCCACTGCGTCGCTGCCGAGAAAAAGACCTCCCGTGACGGGCAATTGTGCGATGCCGATCATATTTGAATAGCTCAAGAAGCCGGAAAATCCGCGCCAGCGCGGCAAGTCGAGTTTCACGTCGGTGCCCTTGATATCAGCGTTATGAAAAGCGATCGGGAAGCTGATGCCTGTGTTCAGAAAGACATCGTCATCCGCGAAACTGATGAAAGTCCGGCGATACGCTGACGCATCAAGTCTCAGTTTTCCCGCGATGCCCTTCGTAAATCCCGCTTCGTAGAAATTGCCGCGCGAGGCTTGCACCGGGAGCCGCAGAACGGAAGGGTTCAAGCTGTCGACCTGAGGCGAACTGGCAAGCAGCAGATTCTCCAGAGCAGGAGTGAGGAACGCACGGTCGTAAGAAAAATGGAAGACGATATCGGCTGAAGGCCAGTACCATCCTGCGCCAAATCGAGGACTCCAGGCGTTATCTTTCACAAGCAGCGCATAATGATCCCATCGCAAGCCCGCGCTCAGAGTGAGATTTCCCAATCGCATTGTGTCTTGCGCAAATAAACTCTGCTCGTGATCGAGCGCGTGATCAAAGAATCGAAAACTTGGTTGCGTCCCCGGGTCGAAATAGAACGGATTCGTGATTTGGTATTGGAGCGCCTCCGTCACCGGCGCATAGTACGCATCGGCGCCAATTTTGATGTCGTGGCGGCCCTTGTGTGCCGCGAGATTAGACGCGAGATAAGTGCGCCGGAAGCCGCGCTGTTGAAAAGCAATGACGGGAGTCGAAAGACCGTTCGACCACAGATTGGCCGAGAGATCTTCGACTGCGGCACGCAAGTTAAAGATAAGCTCAGCCGAGATATCGTGGGTCCATGCCGCTTGCCCGAGATCCTCGCGACTGTTGCGATCCTGTCGTTGTCCCGCGACTTGTTGCAGGTTCTCGTTTGGGACCTCGAACGCCGTTTGCGTTCGCCGCACATAAAGATGAAGGCGGTCGGAATCGGAAAAATCGTGATCGTAAGCGACGTTTAAGCCGTCGATGATTGCAGAGTTGGTGAAATTTGCGACGGCTGGGGGATCGAGGTAGCGGTCCGTCCGTTCGGCATCAACGCTCATCGCCAAAGCGCTGCGGCTCCAGCCATATACGCCGGACAGAAAACCGGTTTCAGTTCCAAAGCTTCCTCCGCCAAATTCAGCCGACCCGTGGAACCCTGGTTGAATGTCGCGGCTTGTCGTGACCTCCACAACACCCCCGAGCTTGCGGCCATATTCGGCCGGGTAATTCGCGGTGAGGACACTCATCGACTGGACATCTTCTGCGCCGAGAGAGGGCGCGAATGCCGGCGAGCGGTTCTCGTCCATCGGCACTCCATCGACTACGAACAAGGTTTGGTATTCAGATCCGCGCGGGTGAAGGACGCCGTTCGCCTCAAAGAGCCATCCAGGTTGCATATTCACGAGATCAGGAACGCCACGACCAGGCACACTTGATTGCTGCTCACGAACTTGTTGTCCCCCAACCGAGTACACAATGCCGGTTTGGTGCGGATCGAGGAGCGTTTGCGAATCGGTTACGATGATATTGGTCGCGGCCGGTTGGATACTTAGTTGAACGCGCGCCTCAACCGGGATGCCGGAGCGGATCTCGATCAGCGCCGAGGATGATGTGAAGCCTGCATGACATATAGCCAGGCGGTAGATACCAAACGGAAGGTGTTGAAACGTGAGTGATCCGGAATCGTTCGTCACGAACTCGCGTTCGATTCCCGTTGCTTCGCTGACCAGCGTGCCCGAGCAAGGAAGCGGCAAGCCGCTGGGATCAACAACTGATAAACGGACCTCGCCAGTGGCCAGTTGCGCCAAGATATAGGCCGCGGAAATGAGCAGAAGAAAAAATGTTTTCAGGAAACCCCAGGATAGCGAAAGAGCGAGCGTCGCGATCCTGGGATTATTCGAGCAACTAGCCGCCTAGCTGCACCCTGACGTACCGCCGCAGTTTTCGCATTTGTAGCAGGAACCGTTGCGCGTCATGATGCTGCCGCATTCCGAGCAGAGCGGCGCATCGCTGACGACGTTTGCGTCAAATGGCAGGGCGGTTTGCGGATCGGGTTCGGTGGGGCGGAGCTTCGGGGTCTCGCCTGCTTCGGTTGCTTCGGTGATGCCGAGGAAGCGCGCGCCGAGCCAGCGGAAGATGTAATCGATGATCGACTTGGCGTACGGCACTTGCGGGTTGCCGGTCCAGCCACTGGGCTCAAAGCGAACGTGACTGAATTTGTCGACAAAAAACTTCAGCGGCACGCCGTATTGCAAGCCGTAGCTGATGGAAGTGGCGAGCGTGTCCATCAGGCCTGAAATGGTCGAGCCCTCTTTCGCCATCGAGATGAAGACCTCGCCCGGGGTGCCGTCATCGTACAGACCGACTGTGATATAGCCTTCGTGACCACCGATCGAAAACTTGTGCGTGACTGATTGGCGCTCGTCGGGGAGCTTGCGGCGAACGGGCCGATAAATGATCTTTTCTATCGTTTGAGGCTGCGGAATCGTGGGCGTTGCGACTGTTCCTTTCTTTTCACCTTTGCCGGTGCCGGAGCTGAGCGGCTGCGTGCGCTTGGATCCGTCGCGATAAATCGCCACGGCTTTCAAACCCAGCTTCCAGCTCTCGGTGTACGCCTCCATTATGTCTTCGACCGTGGATTCTTCGGGCATGTTGATGGTTTTCGAAATCGCGCCCGAGATGAACGGCTGCACGGCGCCCATCATGCGGATGTGGCCCATGTGAGCGATGAAACGAGATCCGTTCTGCGGCCGGAAGCTGCAATCGAAGACCGGAAGGTGCTCCGGTTTTACGTGAGGCGCTCCCTCAATCGTACCGGTTGAATCGATGTGCGCCACAATCGCTTCGGTTTGCTCGGGCGTGTAGCCGAGCTTAATGAGGGCTTGCGGAACTGTGTTGTTGACGATCTTGATTACCCCGCCGCCGACGAGCTTCTTGTATTTCACGAGTGCGAGATCGGGTTCGATTCCGGTGGTATCGCAATCCATCATGAAGCCGATGGTTCCAGTCGGCGCAATGACAGTTGTTTGCGCGTTGCGGTAACCGGCGCGCGCGCCGAGCTCGTAAGCCTGACGCCAGCATTCTTCCGCGGCTTTGTACACGTTGCCGGGCACACTTTTGCTGTCAATCGCATTGACAGCGTTCCAGTGCATGCGAATGACGTCCAGAAACGATTCTTCGTTTTCCGGATAGCCGGGGCAGGTGCCGACGGCTTCGGCAATTCGCGCGCTCGTCAGATAGGCTTGGCCGCACATGATGGCGGTCAGAGATGCAGCGAAGCCGCGGCCGCGCTCACTGTCATACGGAATGCCTAACGACATAAGCAATGCGCCTAGATTTGCATAACCGAGTCCGAGAGGACGAAAGTCGTGAGAGTTCTTCGCGATTTTTTGCGTCGGATAGCTGGCGTTGTCGACGATGATTTCCTGCGCGAGGATCACGGTGTCAACCGCTTGACGGAAGGCTTCGACATCGAAGCTGCCATCAGGCCCGATGAACTTCATGAGATTGAGCGAGGCCAGATTGCAAGCCGAATCGTCGAGGAACATGTACTCCGAGCAGGGATTCGATGCATTGATCCGCGCCGTTTCTTTCGATGTGTGCCAGCGATTAATCGTGGTGTCGAATTGCATCCCGGGATCGCCGCACTGGTGAGTTGCTTGAGCGATCTCGCGCATTAGCTCTCGCGCTTTGTAGCGGGTCTTCTTCTCGCCGGAAACAACACTCTTGGTCCACCAGTCGACGTCATCCAGGACGGCCTGCATGAAATCGTCTGTGGCTCTCACGGAGTTGTTCGCGTTTTGGAAAAAGATAGAGGCGTAGGCTTCGCCGTCGAGAGACGAGTCATAACCGGCATCAATCAAAGTATGCGCCTTTTTCTCTTCCTTCGCCTTGCACCAGATGAACTGTTCAATGTCAGGATGATCCGCGTTGAGGATCACCATTTTTGCGGCGCGACGAGTTTTTCCGCCGGACTTAATGACCCCGGCGAACGCATCGAAGCCTTTCATAAAACTTAGCGGTCCTGAAGCGTGGCCGCCACCCCAGAGGTGCGCGTCTTCTTCGCGGATGCTGGATAAATTTGTGCCGGTGCCGGAGCCCCACTTGAAGAGCATACCCTCGGTTTTGGCGAGATCGAGAATGGATTCGAGCGAATCCGCAACCGAATTGATGAAGCAAGCCGAGCATTGGGGGTGATTTTCGCCGGGTTGCAGCTTTTTGACGACCTGCTCAGCTTCGTCAAAATAGAAACCGTAGCCTCGTGACTCGCGAACGCCGACATTGAACCAGACTGGCGAATTGAAGCAGGCCTTCTGGGTGAGCATAAGATGAGCCAGTTCGAGGCGGAAATTTTCGCCGTCTTCTTCCGTTTTGAAGTAGTTACCCGCCAGACCCCAATCCGCGATTGAGTCGACAACGCGATGGACAAGCTGAGCGACGCTCGATTCCCGATCGGGCGCACCCATGCGCCCGTGAAAATATTTGCTGGCGACGATGTTGGTGGCTGTCTGTGACCAGTCGGCGGGCACCTCCACATCGCGCTGCTCGAAAATGACAGATCCTTTGTCATTTCCTATGGTTGCCGTCCGCAACTCCCAGGTGATCTCGTCATACGGCGTTTTTCCCGGCTCCAGCTTGGAACTGAAGAAGCGGGGAAACGAGACGCCTTGGCGCTCCTCTCGGCGGAGGGAACGCTTTGCTTCCTTAACTTTCAAAGCCAAATTGACGCTTAACTGACCCATGTGCGCGCCTTTCTTCCGGGGGAGAGGATGCCTTTTTTTGCGAAACGAACTCGTTTTTGCGGAACGAACCCATTTTGCGAAACGAAGTCCGTTTTACGAAACGAACTTGGAGGGGCACTCCGTCAGTTTGCCCCTATATATGGTGCCCAGTCAAGAAAAAAATCTATAAGGAGTACACGGCGTGACGAAAAGTACTTTCGTACTATTCCCGGCACGGATATTACCATTGTCCCATATGGAATACTCGGGGGCACTTTCCGTGCGCTTTTCGTATTTAGTGTTGTGCACATATGAACCTATGGAAGAACTTCAGGTTTGCGGCCCGCCAGCTAACGAAAAATCCGGCCTTCACGCTAACGATCCTTCTGACTCTGGGCCTCTGTATTGGCGCTAATACCGCTATTTACAGTGTTGTCGACCGGCTCTTCTTCAAGGCGCTGCCCTATCCCGACCCGAGCCGGCTTGTGCTGCTGACCACGTTGTTCCGCGAAGGTGGGGCATCGGGGGTTGGTACAAGCCAGGACGGCCATCAATGGGAGCTGGTTCGGGATGGGGCGTCGCTGCTCGACAGCGCAGTCTTTGGGAGTGCCGCTGGAGTAAATCTGTTCGCGGCAGGCCGCGTAGAGTATGTCATTAATCAGCGGGTCAGCGCGAACTATTTTCACGTTTTGGGGATTGGGCCGCTGATAGGGCGCGAATTCAGCCGCGAGGACGATAAACCGAACGGTCCGGCGCTGACCATACTTAGCTATGGGCTATGGCAGCGGGTGTTCCATGGTGATCCTAAAACCGTGGGTCGCACGATTGACCTGCGCGGCTCTCCGCACACCGTCATTGGCATCATGCCCACAGGGTTCCATAGCCTTCCACCCGGCACTGAAGACGTTGGCACAAATGCCGCGGCTGATGTCTGGACGCCTCTGCATCCGTCGCGTTCCGGTGAAGGATCGGGTACGAATTACGGCATCGTTGCACGCCTGAAGCCCGGAGTCACGGCGGCACAGGCGAATGCGCAACTGAACTCGATACTACACGAATATTTCGCGAGCAAACATTTTCCACCCGGGGTGTCGGCGGAGGAAAGAGCGCTTCAACTTCAGGCCGGACTTACGTACGATGTGCGGTCGAGCGTTTATTTGATGTGGGTGGCAGTTGGGCTGGTTTTGTTGATCGGATGCGTGAATATCGCCGGCATCCTGCTAGCGCGCTCGGCGGCGCGGTCTCGGGAGATCGCCACGCGCATGGCTTTAGGTGCCGGCCGCACGCGAGTGGTTTCCGAGCTGCTGGCCGAATCGGTTCTGCTTGCGGTGCTCGGCGGCGCGCTCGGGCTGGGCATAGGCTATCTGGCGCTCGAAGGCCTAGTCCGGCTTAATCCAAGTGAGTTCGCAATCTTCGGCTCGCCTCATCTTGACGTGCGTGTCATGGCCGTCATGCTCGGCGTATCACTTGCGACGAGCATTGTCTTCGGTCTGGTTCCAGCTTTCGACGCGACGGCGGTTGACCTGAGATCTGCTCTCGCGGAGGCTGGCCGCGGCAGCGCCGGCAGCCGACGGCAATGGAAGCGTCAAGCTTTGGTGTTCGCTGAGGTCGCTCTCGGGGTGGTTATAGTGATCGTAGCCGGACTCGTTATCCGTACTTTCGCGATTCTGGTGAATGCGAATCCTGGATTCGATCCCAATCACGTCATCACTGCCACGGCGTCTTTACAGGATGCACGATATTCAACGACATCAGCCGGCGCACGCCTGTTCCGCGAGAGCCTGGAGCGGATGCGGCAGACTTCCGGAGTCGAATCGGCAGCCGTAGCGTTAACTCCGCCCTATGGACGTCCATTGAATGACTGCATAAGCAAAATTGCAGGCCGACCACCCCAAGACTGTCTCACAAACTTGACTTGGGTCACACCGGGTCTGTTCGAGACGCTCCGAATTCGTCTACTGCAAGGCCGGACTTTCAATGAGGGGGATAATGCGAACGGCGCTCCTGTTGCTATCGTAAATGCCGCTTTCGTAAAGCGGTTTTTGCGAAACGAGCGCGATCCGCTCGGCGTTTCGGTGACAATCGAAGGCAAGGACTGGCGGGTGGTCGGAGTTGTGAATAATGTGCAAGAACAGAATGGTTGGGGCAAAGAGTGGGGTCCCATTGATCAGTTTTCAGAAGTGTACGTGCCGGTCGATCAGCTTCCTGATGCGCTGTTCGCCGGGGCGAATGTCTGGTTTTCACCGGTCTGGATTGTGCGGACGCGCGGGGACGTTGGTTCGTTGCCGGACCTGATGCGGCGCGCGCTCGAGTCTGTTGATCAGCGCTTGCCATTTTCGAGTTTTAAGACTCTATTTGAGGTGCGCGGCGCATCACTGAGGCAGCAGCGTTATGAGGCGACGCTTTTTTCTGCGCTGGCGGCCCTCGCGGTTCTGCTCGCTGCTCTTGGTGTGTATGGCCTGATTGCGCAGTCTGTAGCGCAGCGCACGCGCGAAATGGGAATACGGTTGGCGCTAGGAGCTACGACGGCACAAGTCGTCAGAGCTGCGGCTCTGCCCGGCATCACGTTGTCGCTGGCGGGAACCGGCTTCGGGGTTGTGCTCGCGCTCTTTGTAACACGCCTTCTGAAGAGCATGATATGGGGCGTAAGCAGCACCGATCCGCTGACGTTCGTCGCGGTTGCCATACTTGTGATCCTAGTTGCCGGGGTTTCGAGCACACTTCCGGCGATGCGGCTGACGAGGTTGGATCCAGCACTGACGTTGAGGGATGAGTAGGCAGGTTAAACGCCGTTCTACGGAGAAGGCCAAAAGAGGCAGGCTATCTGCCTTCTAGCAGCAGCACCGGGGCAATGGAAATGGGAGTTGCGGAGATACCAGACACCGGCCGCAAGGCGGCGGTAGCGCCGTGCATTTTGCCGCTGAAGATATAAGGGCGAAGCGACACGTCGAGCTCTTTCATTTGCAATTCGCCGTACTGAAGGAGGGGGAAGAGGCGGCGTGCAGCCGGTGATCGCTCCTGCACGACGTAAGGCGTTTGAAGAGCGGTTCGGAGCGCCCGGTCCCATGCGGCCTGATCCAACTCCGCGCCGATAAAGACGCGATGGCCGTCAGTATCCTCATTCGGACGGAGCACGAGCTGCTCACGCTTTCGGCGGATAAATTCGGGAAGATCGATTTCGCGTTCGCGATAGGTGGTTTTCCTCGGCGAAACAAGCCTTGTCCAAGGAACGAATTCGCGAATCAGTTTTCGATCGGCTGCCGCGAGTCGAGTAGTTACCCCTTCGTCAGTGATTAAGTCAAATAGCGCTCGGCGCTGCGCGATCTCAGAGCGGAAGCTATTCACGACACAAACGGCGCGATCCCGATAGGCGAGAAGCAGAGGATGAGAGAGATCAAAGCGAATGAGCAGATCGCGGGTGAGCAGGCATCGCAAAACAACGTCGATTTCGAAGTCACCCGCACGGAGCTTACCGCCGCTATATTCGAGCTCTTCCGGAGAAACGATTCTCGCGGGAACACCGCGCCCGTTGAACAGGTCTAGAATTGGCGAGCTCTTGCTGGAACCGGAAGCTGGCGGCTCACTGAACTCGACGACGGCAACGTTTGGAAGGCGCTTCCCTCCAAACTCCTTCCAAGCCTGGAGAACGGCAGGCAAGAGGTACTTCGCGCCGCCGACTTTCGTCAGCTTGAACCGGCCCCGCTTGAAGTCTTTCACTACATTTAGGTCGAGAAAGAGATCGGCGAGTGCTTCCGAGTACGTAAGATTCGAGATGCTTGCCGGCTCGAAACCGTGCAGGGAGAGAGATCCGTTTTGAAGATTCGCGTCCATTCTCGAGCTGATGTTGAATCGCGAATAGCCGGAAGGAATCGCTGCGAGCATTTTTTCCGCCGGAAGTAGCCGGAGTCGGTCAAGGAGAGAAGGAGAGTGGAGGGCGATAGTCTCGACAGCGTCAAAGATCGCTGCTAAGCGCTCCGTCGCCCGCGTGAGTCTCGCCAACTCGCTCGCGGAGATAAAGTGAGGCCTGAGAACGGTGGCGCTGAGCGGTCCGGCATGAGCGAGCTGCTCCTGCGCGTGGCCCGCAAATTCCTGAGCCCAAGCCAGGTCACCGTATTTTGGCGCGTGCAAGAGCTGGTGATATCGCGCAATTGCGCCGCCAAACTGGGCCATTTCCGGGGCTTTCTTGAGCTACAGTATGGCACGAGAAATGGGTTTTCCGTAGTTTCCCCAGGTATTTCTGAGTCTGTTTTTGGTGAAGTTAGAGTATCAACGATGCCAGAACTACTAGAACTCATGCCTGCCGAGGTGCAAACTCGGCTGAATCGAGGCGACCGGCTGGTCTGGATCGATGTCCGTGAACCGGAGGAAATTGCGCTGGCTCGGATAGAAGAGGCGCAACTTATTCCGATGCAATCAGTTCCGGCGGAAGTGCAGCATTTGGAGTCTCTCGCCGATGAAGGAGATCTGATTGTGATTTGCCATCACGGAGTGCGCAGCTTGCAAGTTGCCGCATGGCTCCGGCAGCAGGGTTTGGAGAATTGCTTTAGCTTGGCAGGCGGAATCGACCGCTGGAGCCGTGAAATTGATCCCACGGTGCCCCGGTACTAAAGGAATCAGAGCTAGGGTACTCGTAGGGCGGCCTCTCTAAACCTCTGCGCTCTTTCGGTAATGGCTTGGTAGTTGTCCTCAGCGATCGATTTGCCATCGATCAGCTCGCTACCGACACCGACGGCGAATGATCCAGCGCGGAGGAACTCGCCAATGCTATCGAGGTTCACTCCGCCTGTCGGAAACAATTCAATCTGAGGGAATGGCGCTTTTAGAGCTTTGATGTAACTCGCGCCGCCGACCGCGCTACAGGGGAAAACCTTGATGGCATCTGCGCCGGATTCCCAGGCGGTCAGGATTTCGGTGGGTGTAAGAGCGCCAGGAAAGATGGGTCTGCTATAGCGCCGTGCAATTGCGAGAGTTCTGAGATTGAGACTTGGCGCAACGAAAAACTGCGCGCCGGCAAGCATGCACGAGCGGGCGGTTTCGGGATCGAGCACAGTGCCTGCGCCGAGCAGCATCTGATCGCCGTGCCGGTCTGCGAGCGTTTCGAGCGCTTTCAGGGCGTTGTCCACTGTCATGGTGATTTCGGCGCAATCAATTCCGCCTTCCCGAAGAGCCTGTACCGCCTTTAGCGCAGTGCCAGCGTTCGGCGCGCGAACGATGGGAACGATCCGAGATTGCTTGATTCGAGCGAGTATCTCGGAATGCTTCATTTAAGCGTTAGGCTTTCTTTTCTTCTTCAGCTTGAGATTGACGGTGATTTTGCTGTGACTATCGAACACGCTGATCTGCTTCGTCGGGCTGGTCATGTCGCGCGATTCGGCGCGAACCTGATAATTGATGTCCGGACTCAAACCGTAGAAGTGGTATTTGCCATCTTGCTGCGCGATGAACGACCGGACCTGAAGTGTTTTCGTGTTCTTGAGCAAAACGATCGCACCAGCAACAGGAGCCCCGCTCTTATCCAACACAGAGCCCTCAATGGACCGAGTTCTGGGAGTTACGCCGGATTGGTCCTGAACGCTTGGCTGAATCTGCGCAAAACACGGGAGCGAAAGTGCAGCAGTGATGAGGATGAGAAGCCGAGATGGGACTCGCCTCAATGCCACTCTTCTTCCTCTTCCTCCTCCTCTTCTTCCTCGTCTTCGTCTTCGTCGTAGTCGAAGTCTTCGTCGTCGTCGTCTTCTTCGTCTTCGAGTTCCAGCTCAACCGGATTGAGGCTGGCGACGGTCAAAGAAGCTCCACATTCATCGCACGAAAGCACGTCGCCTTCGTCCAGTTCTTCCTCTTCGACGTCGATGACGGCTTCACATTTTGGACAAGTGACCATAGCACTCCTTCCTTTTGGCGCTACGACCGAATGGATCACCGGCGCTGCTGAACTGTTACATGGTTCAATTGCTCGGCATAAGCGCCCAGCTCTTCCGCGGAGAGGGTGACGAGCGTTTTATCCATATCTTCGGACGTTTCGATCATGTGGTTCACGTGTAGCGCCGCGATTCTTATGCACATAGGATCGGTCAGTTTCCAACCCTGCCTGGCCGAGATCTCAAGCAGCATAGGATGCGGTAAAGCGATCACTTTCTCTTCGGTAGACCCGTCCTGGGGTTCGATGAAAAATTTAACATCCACGGTATCTGCGTGTCGGATTGAGATGCCGGTTTGTAGCCATCGAAATTGCACTTTCCACATTCGGCCAAACGGATCCGGACCCGCTTCAAAAAGCCGGTATTGGCCGCTCATGACCAGATGCTAGCATGTGAAGTCGATAACGGAGAGCGAGAATTTAGATGGCCGTCGAGCGCTGTCCGACGAGAGAGAGGAGCTCGTTGCGAGTCTCTTTGTTCTCCCGGAATGCGCCTAACATCGCGCTCGTAATTGCACCGGAATGCTGCTTCTCAACGCCGCGCATCATCATGCAGAAGTGGCGCGCTTCGCAGATCACGGCGACGCCCTGGGGTTTCACCAGATTCTGGATGGTTTCGGCGATTTGCTGCGTGAGGCGCTCCTGGATCTGGAGACGCCGGGCGAATACGTCCACAATGCGGGGAATCTTGCTTAAGCCGATAACTTTTTGATCCGGCAAATAAGCCACGTGCATTTTCCCGAAGAAGGGAAGAAGATGATGCTCGCAGAGGCTGAAGAATTCAATATCCCGAACGATGACGACCTCGTCGTACTTCACATCAAATAGCGCGCCGTTCACGATCTGCTGAACGTCGGTCGCGTATCCGCTGGTCAGGTATCGAAAGGCTTGCTCGCTGCGCTCGGGGGTGCGGAGCAGACCTTGACGCTCTGGGTCCTCGCCGAGTGCGGCAAGCATTTCGCGGATATGAGGGGCAAGCGCGGGTGAGGCCTTGGATTGAATATCTACGACGCGGTTGTTTTTCTTGTCTAATTTGGCTTTATGCATTGAGTGCCACACTTTCAGTTTGGCGATGTCGTGCAGGAGTACGCGGCCGTGAATCCAGTAGAAGCTCAAAGCCGTTCCGGTCCGTCTCTTGAATGTGGATTCGATGTAGCCGAACCGGGCTTTGGCCCAGATAGGCGGGCCAATTCTCCTCAAGTAGATCGGCGATAACTAAAGCCAGATTTTCGGTGGTGGGGATCAGATGCGCAAACTGCGGCACATCGAGGTTGAGGTTGCGGTGTGCAATGAGCTGCAGAACCTTTTCTCGAACCAGCCGATCTAGTTTGGCGATCGGAAGAAGTAAACCTGTATTGGAATCCGCATCTCCGCCTACCGTTACTTCAAGGACATAATCGTGGCCGTGGCCGAAGGGGTAATTGCATTTTCCGTAGAGTCGCGTGTTTTCAGCCTTGGTGAGCTCGGGCGAGTGCAACCTGTGCGAGGCGGAAAAGTGATACCGGCGTGTGAGCTTCATGATGAGGCGAAATCCTCGCCGGCAACGTCCACATAGAGATCAGGGGTCTCAAACAGACGAACCTTTCGCAGGCTTGGGGACGAGTTTCGGAAGCGCTTCTCGAGACGAAACCAGATCTCCCGCGCAATGTTCTCGGCCGTGGGAACAGTTTTGTCGAAGGGCGCGACTTCATAGTTGAGGAAGCGATGGTCCATCGGGGTTACGATTTCGTCCTCGAGAATCTGCTTGAGCTCCTTAAGATCAATCACCATGCCCGTGATGGGATGGGGATCACCCTCGAGCGTTACTTCGACAACATAATTGTGGCCGTGCCCGTTCGGGTTAGCCGCAGGTCCAAAAATTTCCTGATTCTCTTGGTCGCTTAAATGCGCGAGGCGGCAGACATGAGAGGCGGAGAATTCTGCCTTACGGGTCACAAACATCGCTATTTCTAACGATGTCGCAGCGACAGCATTAGATACTTAAATTATCCCGCAGACCGGGCTGGGCCCCAAGCCACGGCCCCTACGCTTCGTACTCACGTATGAACACCAACAATGCCTTGCGCGCCCTGCTTGTAGCGTTGATCGTGTGTTTCATTGCCGTGATTGGCTGGAGCCTGCAGGACCGCTCTGCCAAAGAGGGCGGCGCCGCGCCGGAGTTCTCGATTCGAACCGATCAGGGCAGGATTGTGAGCGCGAATTCGTTTGGCGGAAAAATTCTCGTTTTGAACTTTTGGGCGACGTGGTGCGCGCCGTGTGTGCAGGAGATTCCGTCGCTGAACGAGTTTCAGAGGCGTTTCGCGAATTCGGGTGTTGTGGTTGTGGCGATCAGCGTGGACAAGAATGAGCAGAAGTATAAGCGATTTCTGGAGCGAATTCCGGTTTCGTTTGAAACAGCACGTGATCCGAATGGCGATGTGAGCGCGGAGTATGGAACGTTTCAATTTCCAGAAACCTACATCATCAAGAACGGCCGCGTAATGCGAAAATTTGCTCAGGCCGAAGATTGGCTGAGCGACGATATGACGCATTACGTCGAAAGCTTGCTCTAACGAGGGCACCTATGGCGATGGGCGGAGCGGTCCTTTCGGAGCTTGAAGCGCAGATCGGCAAGGATGCCGTGCTGTCGCTCCCCAGCGATCTAAAGCTTTACCAATATGACGGCGGAGTGGATCACGCGCTGCCCGATGTGGTTGTGTTCCCGCGAAGTACAGAGGACGTAATCGCGCTGGTAAAGCTTGCAGCGCAGCATAATGTCGCGATTGTTGGGCGAGGCGCCGGAACCGGGCTGAGCGGCGGATCGATTCCGCGCGCCGGCGGCATGGTCATCGCGTTCTCGCGGATGAATCGGATTCTGGAAATCGATATTGCGAACGAGCGCGCGGTGTTGCAGCCTGGCGTTGTGAATTTGGATATCACGCTCGCAGTTCAGCCGTTCGGATATTTTTATGCGCCGGATCCGTCGAGCCAGAGAGCCTGCACAATTGGCGGAAATGTGGCCGAGAACGCCGGCGGCCCGCACACGCTGGCATATGGTGTTACGACGAATCACGTGCTCGGTCTTGAAGCGGTTCTGGCGGACGGAAGCGTGATTGAGACGGGCGGAAAAGAGTTGGACGTGCCGGGATACGATTTAACGGGCCTACTCACGGGATCGGAAGGCACAATGGCGTTGGTGACGAAGATCACGGTGCGTTTGATGCGCCAGCGGGAGGCGATTAAGACGATGCTGGCGATCTATAACTCAACGGATGACGCCGGAAATACGGTCGGCGCGCTCACGGCGCGAGGGATCACGCCCGTTGCGCTGGAGATGATGGATGGCCCGATGCTGCGAATGGTCGAGGCGGCGACCCACGCGGGATATCCGCTGGATGCGGCGGCGGTTTTGCTGATCGAGCTGGAAGGCTTGCGAGAAGCGGTTGAGGAGCAATCGATTCAGATTGCGGAGGTCTGCCGGGCTTGCGGGGCGCGCGATGTAAGAGTGGCGCAATCGGCGGAGGAACGCGACTTGTTGTGGAAGGGTCGTAAGAATGCGTTCGGCGCGATTGGGCGCGTGAGTCCGACCTACTACGTCCAGGATGGCGTCGTTCCACGAACGCAAATCGCGAGGACACTTCGAGCGATTGAGGAGATTGGAAAGAAGCACGGCATCAATGTGAGCAACGTGTTTCACGCAGGCGACGGGAATATGCATCCGATTCTGCCGTTTGATCCGGGAAAGAAAGGCGATCTGGAGCGGGCGCGAGCTGCAGGCGAAGAAATTCTCGACTTTTGCATTTCAGTTGGCGGATCGATTACAGGCGAGCACGGAGTGGGAATGGAAAAGATGGAGCTGATGCCGCATTTGTTTTCTGAAGAAACGCTCGATCTGATTAAGGAGTTGAAAGCGCTATTCGATCCGGCGTGCTGCTTAAATCCGGGGAAGGTGCTGCCAACAGGAAAAGGCTGTTTGGAGATACGGCAGGCTGCGGGAATGGTGTTGTAAGCAGGATCGAATCGGAATTTTGAGAGGTTCAGCATCGACGTGAGAAGAAGTAATGTCGCACTTCGACTTCAGTCATCACTGCTTGACGAAGCACGGAGAATGGCCAAAAGTGAAGGAGTCGCTCTCAACCAATTTATCAATGTCGCAGTTGCAGAGAAGCTTTCGGCGCTGCGAACGGAAGAATTTTTTCGTGAACGTTCAAGCCGCGCAGATCTTTCCATGGCCAAACGAATTTTGAACCGCGCCGGAAAAGGGAAGCCGCCCATTTCGGGCGATGAAATTAAGTCCTAACGTGAGACCATTTGGCGAGCTGCTCGCGCCTCCCGGTGTCGGTTTCAGATCGCGGCGAATCAGATCCGCAGTTCGAAGCCCCGCTCACGCATACCTTGGATGATGCGGTTGCGGATTTCAGTGACCTCGTCCGCCGTCATGGTGTGGTCGATCGCGCCGATTTCGAGATGATAAGACACGCTTTTCCGGCCTTCGGGCAAAGGAGGTCCGGCATATTGACGAACAAAGTCGATCGCTGCAAGATGCGGGCTAGCAAGCTTCGAGAGCTCTTCTTGAATCTGCTGAACCGGCAATTTCAGATCGGCGACAATCGAGAGATCAAAGCCGCTAGTCGGATATTTTCGTAACGGGCGATACTTGATCTCGCGACCGCTGGCGACCTTTTGCGCCACTTCCAGATCAACATCGAACGCCAGGGCTCGTCCTTCGATTCCTTCCTGGTGGAGGAGTGAAGGATGTAGTTCGAAGATGCGCCCGATTACGGAATTGTGCCAGCGAATTTCGGACGCGCGGACTGGATGCTCATACGCGCGGGCTTCGACGGCGGCGATGAGACACGATGGGAAGACGCATTCGGCGACACGCTTCAATTCGAAGAAGTCCTGTTCATCGCCATGCGCATTATAAAGAGCTGCAACAGCGTGCCTGACTTCTGACGGAAGAGCATTGTCGGAGGAGGGATGAATTTCACTGCCAATTTCAAAAACCCGGAATTCCGCATAATGCCGGACGTTGCCGAGGATGTTTCTAAAAACGCCGGACAGAAGACTGCGCCGAAGGTGGGTAAGCTCGGAAGCTATCGGGTTTTGAATGCCCACGTGATGATCGCCGTCATGGATAAAACGCGCAGCTTCGGTCTGATTGACAAAGGAGTAGTTGTAGACTTCCGTGAAGCCTTGCGCGGCGAGATGGGCTCGAATTTGGCGAAGATAGAGTCGCATTGGATCGGAATGCGGCACCACGGCCGAGACAAGCGGAGCTGCAGGAGCAATCTCCTCATATCCGACAATTCGGCCGACCTCATCGACAAGATCGTCTTTTATCGAGATGTCTTTAGTAGCGCGCCAGCTGGGAACGGTTACGGTGAGCAAGCCAGGAGCGGTTTCTTTGGCAGTGAACCCCAACGCGATCAAAATCTGGCAGATGGTTCCTTCGCTAATCTCTTTGCCAAGTTTGCGGCCAACGAATGGAACCGGAAGCAAGACCGGATTCGTTTGCGGCAAATGGCCCACGTTGTCGGTGAGGCCGCCGGCAACGCGGATGCCGGGGCACACTTGCTCAAACAGCTCGACAGCGCGAGCTAAACCGCGCAGTGTGTTTTCCGGATCGAGCGATTTTTCGAAGCGCATCGAAGCGTCGGTACGCAATTTGTGGCGCGTGGCAGTGAACCGAACACTGGAACCGAGAAAATTCGCGCTCTCGAGAATAATGCTGGTGGTTGTCTCCGAGATGGCGCTATCGAAACCGCCAATGACCCCGGCGAGACCTACGGGCCGTGCAGCATCAGCGATCACAAGGTCTGCCGGATCCAGGTTGTACGTTTCACCATTGAGCGCGTGGAGCTGTTCTCCCGTTCGGGCAAGTCGAACGAAGATCGTATCTCCCATGAGCTTTGCGGCGTCGAAAGCATGCATCGGCTGCGGAAGTTCGGTAAGGATGTAGTTCGTAACATCGACGATGTTGTTGATGGGATTGAGGCCGAGGCTCTCGAGACGCATTTGGAGCCAATGAGGAGATGGCCCGACGGTCACGTTATCAAAGCGAAGCGCGCTATAACGCGGGCATAGCGTGTGTTCCTCAATTTGCACTTTGACGACGGGCTCGGATCTCGGAAGAACTTCGAGATGAACTGGATCGGTGAGCACTAGCCCGGTGATGGCGGCCACTTCGCGCGCCATTCCGTAATGCCCCCACAGGTCTGGGCGATGCGTGAGACTCTTGTTGTCGATTTCGATGATCCAATCAGGGGGCGAATTCTCGCGCGACGGCACTCGTCGGATGCCTTCACACTCGGCGGTTTTCATTGTGATCAAGCGCTGAAGTTCGGCGGGTTCTGTGGTTAATCCCGGTACAAATTCACGCAGCCATTGATAAGAGAAGTTCAAACCAGGTTCCTCGCAACCGGCGCGTCAAAATTGCATTAGAAAGCGCAGGTCTCCGCTCTGGAGAAGGCGGACATCATCGATGCCGTAGCGCATCATTGCCAGGCGTGTGAGCCCGAGGCCAAAGGCGAAGCCATTCCACTCTTCCGGATCGATATTGCTCATGCGAAGAACATTCGGATGCACCAAGCCGCAGGGCATTAGCTCCACCCACCCGCTTTGTTTGCAAACCGAGCAACCCGCGCCATCGCAAATCAGGCAATGAATATCGAGCTCGAAACCGGGTTCGACAAACGGGAAATAGCCAGGGCGTAGGCGGACGGTGACCTCGCGTTTAAAGATCGAGCTAAGAAGTGTCTTCATGAAGTAGATCAGGTGCGCGACTGAGACGTCGCGATCAATCATCATGCCTTCGAGTTGATAGAACGTGTGCTCGTGCGAGGCGTCGACCTCTTCGTTGCGGAAGACGCGACCCGGGGCAATCATCCGAAGCGGCGGTCCAAGCTTTCTCATGCCACGAACCTGCACGGGCGAGGTGTGAGTCCGCAGCAAGTGGCCATTTGACAACCAGAAGGTATCTTGCATGTCACGCGCGGGATGAGATGGTGGAATATTAAGCGCGTCGAAATTGTGTTCTTCGGTCTCGACTTCCGGGCCATCGAGCACGGCGAATCCAAGCGAGGTGAACAGATCTTCGATTTCGTTTTGAAGTTGCGTGATGGGATGAAGGCTGCCGGGGTGCACGCCGGGCGCGGGCAGAGTTACATCGAGCCATTCTTTCGCGAGACGGTCCGTAAGTTCAGTTTGTTCGAAACGGCGCTTCTTCTGTTCGTATTCTGTTTCAAGGTCCTGCTTAACTGAGTTCAGCAGCTTGCCAAGTTGAGCGCGGTCTTCGGGCGGAAGCTTGCCAAATTCCTTGCTGATCTGCGCTAGAGTCCCTTTGCGCCCCAGGGCTCCGACTCTCGATTCTTCGAGTTCTTCAACCGATCCTGCAGAAGCAAATGCTGCGAGAGTAGCGCGGCGGAGTTCCTCGAGCTGCGAATCCAACAACGTCATTCGTGCTACTGCAGAGTTGCGCCAAGCGCTTCCAGCAACTGGGCAATCTCGTGATGGCCTCTCGTCAGGGCGAGATCGAGGGGAGCCTGATTATTTTCGGCGCGCAGATTGACTTGGGCCCCATGGGCGAGCAACAACTCTACGGCTTCACGATCGCCGTTTTGGGCTGCCGAGTGCAAAGCCGTCGAGCCGCCTTGTTGACGGGCATTCGTATCGGCGCCGCGCGCCAGCAATACTTTCATGGTTTCGAGCTGGCGTCCGGCGGCCGCAGCGTGGAGAGGCGTATTCTTCATGTAGTTCGTTGACCGAGCATTCACATCGGCTCCGCGGTCGAGCAGCGCATTCGTCAGCGCCGGATGCCCAAAGTACGCGGCGAGGTGAAGCGGAGTCCACCCATCAGGGCTGCGCGCTTCGAGCAGAGACGGGTCGCGATCGATTTCGGCCATCGCGGCATCGACTTGTCCCGCGACACAGGAACCGAATAGATCGAGCTGCGGATGAAGACTGAGGAGATATTCAGCGGTTTCCGCCTGCCGGTAATATTTCGCTAGCAAAAAGGCGTTCTGACCAGACTCGTTCTTCGCATTGAGGAGCGATGCATCATGCGTGAGCGAGGCGCGCACGCCGGCCAAATCGCCGGATTTCACTTGCTCATGAAAGGACTTCAAGTCGTTCATATTAAGCCGCCGGAACGAAGACCTGCTCGGTTTTATTGAGCTCCCAATCGAGGTGATTGATGTAGAAAAGAAGGATTTCGCGCGGGTACTTGCTCGCGAATTGCTCAAAGACGCGCTGCTGCCAGCCTTCCGAGAGGTACTGCTCTGGTTTCAGATCCTTATCGAAAAAACCATTCTCGTTCGGAATGCCAAGGAAATTCAGCACGTCGACAACCATGTCCAAGTGCGGCAGTAAGAATACTTGCGATAGATCGGTTGCGAAATCTTCTTCGCCGGCTTCGATGCGCGCCCACATTTTAGGGATAGCTTTTCGCAGCGACTCAGAATTCAGCTTCACAAGATGCGCTCTCAACTTGAAGCGCTCATAGACTTGATACGTTTTGAGCTTGCCAATGGAGATGCCGCGCACCAACTGCCGGAACACGTCCGGACCCAGCGCCAAAAAGACGCCACACATCTGCATTTCTGCCAAGCGTAACACAGGCTCGCGGGCCCACGGAGCGGCTTCTTTAAGGGACCGACCTTGTGATTTTTGAAGAATTTTGGGCTGTACGAGTTACAATTTCTTGGGCTGATTTCGGCCAAAGTCAATGAGCAATTTAATTGTGCTTGGCGCGCAATGGGGCGATGAGGGGAAAGGCAAAATCGTCGACCTTCTCTCTGAAAAGTTCGATGCTGTGGCTCGTTACCAAGGTGGGCATAACGCCGGACATACAGTGTTGATCGGTGAGCAGAAGTTCGTGCTCAAGTTGATCCCGAGCGGCGTTCTCCGGCGCGGCATTCAGGCCGTGATCGGAAACGGCGTTGTCATTGATCCCGCGGCGCTGCTGGAAGAGATCTCCGCGCTCGAGGCTCTGGGCGTGAATGTTCGATCGCAGCTCAGAATCAGCAACCGGGCGCACGTGATCTTTCCGTTCCATCGCACTATTGAGAAGATTTCCGAGGGGCGAGTTGACCGAAAGATCGGGACCACTTCACGCGGTATCGGGCCCTCATACGAGGACAAGATCGCGCGGCGCGGCATCCGCATAGCGGATTTGGTGGATGTCGATTTCCCGCGGCTCTATCGTGCCCTCGCCGAAGACAAGCAGCTCATCGCCGATACCTTCAAAATTTCAGAAAAAATCGATTTTGAAGAGATCCTCGAGCAGTACACCGAATTTGCAGACCAGATCCGGCCAATGGTTTGCGACACGGCGCACTTGCTGAACAGCATGATTCGGGAGGGGAAGAGCATTCTGTTTGAAGGCGCGCAAGGGACCATGCTCGATATCGATTTCGGGACGTACCCGTTCGTGACGAGCTCGAGCGCGGCTGCGGGGGGCGCTTGCACTGGGACGGGAGTTGCGCCGACCAAAATTGATGGGATTCTCGGCGTCTCGAAGGCTTACATTACGCGCGTCGGTGAGGGCCCATTTCCGTCGGAAGACTTGACGGAACTGGGCGAAAAGATCAGGCGCGAAGGGAATGAATACGGTTCGGTGACAGGCAGGCCGCGGCGATGCGGATGGTTCGATGTGCCGCTCTTGCGCTACACGGCCGAAGTGAATGGGTTCGACAGCTTAATCATTACCAAGCTGGATGTGCTTGACGATCTCGAAGAGGTTCCGGTTTGCGTGGCTTACGAAGTCGACGGCAAAGTGATGACGCAGATGCCTGCCAGCACGCGGCGCATGGAGGCGATCAAGCCGATCTTCGAGCGCGTTGCCGGCTGGAAGGAATCAACGCGTGTATCGGGCCGCTGGAGTGATCTACCCGAAAAAGCGAAGCAATATTTGAAGTTTCTCGAAGAGAAAACCGGCGTGGAGATTGGTTCCGTCTCGAATGGCCCCGGGCGCGATGAAACGCTCATCGTGCCGGGGTCGAGGTTGGAGAAGCTGCTGGGGTGAGCGGCGGCTTGACCCGACGTGACGTAAGACGGTATCTTACATGCATGAAGACCACGGTTTCCTCCAAAGGGCAGATCGTTCTGCCGGCAGAGTTCAGGCAAATGGATCGAGTTGAGCCGGGACAAGAGTTTGATATTGAGCGTATCGAGCGTGGAGATTATCGCCTCGTTCGTCGAACTGCTCCTCCGAACGAGGGAGTCATCGACTGGCTGCTCGCCTGTCCTCATAAAGATTTTTTCGTAATGATTCCTTCTGAATCGACGGACGAGTTGTGAAGTATTTGGTTGATGCAAACGTTCTAAGCGAGCCGACAAAACCTGCTCCGGACTCGCGCGTCATAGAATGGCTTCGCGCGCACGAGTCAGAAATTGCTGTGGATCCCGTCATTCTCGGTGAAATGCGATTCGGTATTCTTGTTCTTCCGAAGGGACGGAAGCGGACTGCTCTCGAACGGTGGTTCGAAAGAGGCGTCCAGCGGCTACACTGCCTGGTCTGGGACCTGGATACAGGGCTGAAATGGGCGGAGTTACTGGCGCGTCTTCGCGCCGCCGGGAAAGCGATGCCGATTAAGGATAGCTTGATTGCGGCGACAGCGATTGCCCATGGTTTGGCTGTGGTCACGAGAAACCGTGCTGATTTCACGAATGTTGGCCTAAGGATCGTCAATCCGTTCCGTGATTGAGACGTTTCAACTGCCTTTCTGCCGCTCATCAATGAATCCCGGCCGCTTAAGCGCGCGGACTAGCTTCCGCTAGCTTGAGTGGAAACGACGCGGAAGGGGCTACGCCACTTGAATCGCCGCAACTTTACCGTCTCGCAGCGTTTTGATGTCTCGGATTGGCGGTTGGCCGAAGAACCGGCTGTACTCGCGGCTGAACTGGCTTACGCTTTCATAGCCAACTTCGTAAGCCGCGCTAGTGGCATCCATTCCGTCCACTAGCATTCGTTGCCGCGCAGCTTGCAGTCTGAGTTGCTTTTGATATTGAAGCGGGCTCATCGTAGTTAACGCGCGGAATTGGTGGTGCAACGTCGATACACCCATCTGCGCGATCCCGGCGAGCTCTTCCATGCGAAGCGGCTTGGTATAGTTTGTCCGAAGCCAGGCGATCGCTCTCGCTGTCCGGTGACTTAGGTCGCCCCTGGTCGCAATGGCACGTAACCGCTCGCCTTGTGGCGTTCGGAGTATCCGGTACACGATTTCGCGCTGGATCAAGGACGCCATAAACGGTATATCTTCTGGAGAGTCCAGCAGTTCGATCAATCTGGTGCAGGCGCTCAGCAGTCCAGACGTTGTCTCACCCACGACGAGTCCCTGGCGCTGAGATGTTGACTCGATGTGTGGCAGATCTTCGCGGCTTAAGACCTCACGCACTATCGCGATATCAAGCCTGAGCAGCATCGACAGTAAAGGAACCTTTTCTGAGGCCTCGATAATTTGGCTTTGAACCGGCATGTCGATTGCGGAAAGGACGAACGACGAATTGTCGCAGACGTACTCAATACCTCCAACGTTCAGGAACTTACGTCCTTGTGTGAAGACTGCAAGGCTGGGCGCATAGAAACCACGATGACATGGAGTGGGTTCTATCCGCCGGAACAACGAAAGGCCGGGAATTGCGGTTGCATGCTCTCCGGGGGACTGCGCGAAGGCGGCTATCCGGCTCGCTAGCGCAACCCGCATCTCGGCTACGTCTATGTTGCGCAGCGTTTTGATTGCTCTTTGCATTTCTTCTAAGATCCTTTTTCAGCGTACCGTCCAAACACGGATTGCGTGCACAATTTCTAAATGCCCAACAGGATTGGGCAAACAATCGGCAGGATCGGATAAGCGCGAATGAACGGTTTGCCGGTACTTTTGAAGGAGACGGAAATCCGGGTGAAGAACATCGTTGCGATCTGCTTGGTCCTGCTCACGGCCGGTGTGTCTGCCGGGCAGGAGCGTAACGGGACACTGGACATCCAGGCCAAGTTCGCAGGAGCATGGCGGCTCATATCGCTGGAGCGGCCGGACGCAACTGGGAACGTGCATCGCGTCGATTGCAGCGGTCTCTTTGTCTTCACAGGCGATGGCCACGCGTCCGTGCAGGTGATGGAGCGCAGTCCACTAACGGCACCCAGCGGGGGGTCTCAGCAGTACTCCGCAGGCGGGTATGAGGCATCATGGGGCACATACAAGGTCGATGCAAGCACTCACACGTTCACCTTTCATATCCAAGGCGCGCTAGTGCGATCGCTGATTGGCAAAGATCTGCCGCGTAGCTATGAATTCTCGGCAAACCAACTTACAGTAAAGTCAACTCGCTCGGATGAACACTGGAGAGTTGTTTGGGAGCGCTACTGAAGGAGGAACATGACGCAATCCAATACGTCACATTCGGCACTCACGCTCGACGATATTCGAGCAATCTCGACGGCATTTGCAAACTACACGCAGAAGTCAATTACCGAAGGTCTATGGAAGCGCCCTGACGTTTCTGCGTTGCCGGTGGTGAAAGAGATCTTT